>Ga0247817_10000163_pt1 | contig 43703 bp, 88 predicted proteins | sample UWRJL212509R1_FD_178010 | JGI IMG/M metagenome (GOLD analysis project Ga0247817, IMG submission 178010) | Plant litter microbial communities from Arlington Agricultural Research Station in Wisconsin, United States - UWRJ-L212-509R-1 | ecosystem: Environmental > Terrestrial > Plant litter >... | reverse complement strand
ATCATTTTTTGATACTAATCCAAAAGAAGAATAGATCTTCTTCATCAATTTTTTATTGAGTTTTTCTAAATCAGGAATGCTCATATTCAAATCATTAATAGTTTTGTAGTTAAATAGATTGCGCAAGGTGATATCTTAAAAAAACTACAATTAAAACTGATAATTAATAAATTATAATTTTCTAGACACTTATTAGTTGAGAAACAACAAAAATAAATACATATGTGTCAATTTAACGCAATGTACTTAATTTTATTCATTTTAAGTATTTTTTTTTATTTTGATAATATATAAATAATAAAAAAATATAAAGTTAGTTTTTTGTTATTTCTTTTATTATTTTTGACAAAATCGTCAAGACAAAAAAATCAAGGAGATGAAAGAAACTTTAGGAGAATATATTCATAAATTAAGATTAGAAAATAATCTTACTTTAACAAAACTTGCAGCTTCATTAGATATTGATCAATCAACATTATCTAAAATTGAAAATGGAAAAAGAAATATTCATGAAGAGTTATTACCAAAAATTTCAAATGTATTTAATCTTGATTTAAAATCTCTTGAAAAAGAATATTATAGTGAAAAAATTGCTGCATTAATATATAAAGAGGAAGATACTAAAAGTTTATTCCTTTTAGCAGAAGAGAAAGCAAAATATTTTAGAGCTCAAAAAATTACTCAAGGAATTATTAAATTTTAAAAGATGATTGGAACTTCTTTATTCTCAAGTGCTGGTATATCAGAAACTTATCTAGAAGATGTCGGGTTGAATATTACTGTTGCAAATGAATTATTACTTGAAAGAGCTAATTTATATCAAGCTATTTACCCAAAAGCAAAGATGATTGCAGGTAATATTTTAGATGATAGAATATTTAAAACAATTTTAGATAATAGTTCAGATAAACTTGATTTTCTGTTAGCTTCACCTCCTTGCCAAGGTATGAGTGTAGCAGGAAAAAATAGAAATGTTCAACAAATGCTTACTGATGAACGTAATTATCTTGTTTTTAGGATAATTGATTTTATAAAAATTAAATCACCAAAGTTTGTTTTGATTGAAAATGTACCAACATTTTTTAAAATAGAACTTCCTTTTCAAAATAAACAGTTAAAAGTATTAGATATTCTATCAATATTATTTGCAGATGAATATAATATAGAAGCTGAAGTTTATGATGCATCTAATTTTGGAGTAGCTCAAAAGAGAACTAGGGCAATAATTAAATTGTATAAAAAAGGACTTAAGTGGGGAATTCCAAATTCTTCACAAGCTATTACTGTAGAGCAAGCTATAGGAGATTTACCAAGTATTGAGGCTGGAGAAAAATCTAATCTAAAATGGCATTTTGCTCGTAATCATTCAAAAAATCATATTGAATGGATGAAAAATACTCCTACAGGTAGGACAGCATTTGAAAATGAAGTCTTTTATCCGCAAAAAGCAAATGGAGAAAAAATAAAAAGTTACAGTACAACTTACAGGAGGATAAAATGGGATGAACCTGCTCCAACTATAACGATGAGAAATGATGCTGTAAGTTCGCAGTTAAATGTTCACCCTGGCAGACTCATGAAAGATGGTACTTTTTCTGACGCGAGAGTTTTGACTCCTTTAGAATTAATGTTGTTGTCTTCACTTCCGAATGATTGGAATATTCCTTCTGATACGCCAGAAGCTTTAATAAGAAAGTGTATTGGCGAGTGTATTCCACCATTACTGATTAAGAAAATTGTAGCTGAAATAAATATATAACAATGACACATCGAGTTGAACGTAATAAATGGATTTTATACAGACATACTAGTAATTTTGATTTGGTGACAGCTGTCGCTATAAATTTAAAATTTTTTTCAAAAACTTCTATTTCAAGTGAGGATAAGAAGCAATTGTTATTAGAACTAAAAAAATTAGACTATTATAAGGAACGTAATCCTGAATTGCCTCTTGATTCAATAAATCACAGGATTAATACTCTTGCATATTATATGTTCGGTTATAAAGAAAAAATAAAAGGAGAAGATAGATTTTTATTTAGTCCATTAGGTAATTTATTTTTAAAAAATATTGACAACAAAAAAAAATTGAGTAATATTTTCCTAACAATGTTATGGGCTTTGCAGTTTGAACACCCACACGGAGGCTCAAACTCGATTTTTAAACTATATCCTTTTAGACTAATTTTTAAATTGCTTTCGGAACCAAGATTGGATTTTAAATTATTTGCATTTGAAGTAGGGTATTACGTTGTTTTTGTAGAGGAAATAACTGAGAGGAGTTACGAAAGATTAGTGCTAAATATTCTTGAGATGAGAACATGGACTAATGAAAAAATTAAAATTGAATTTAAAAAAGATGAACATACATATGTAAATGCTATTTATGAATGGGATTATTATGTAAGTAAACTTTTTGTCGAAGCCGGAATAATTGAGAAGAAAAATGGCGAAATAATATGTAAATTAAATCATGGGAAAAGTACAATTCGGAGTTTAACCAAAAATGAAGTTACTATTTCTCCAACAGTGATGAGTTTAATTGCTAAACTTGAAAAGGAAAATTCTTTTTTAGAAAAACCTTTAAAATTAAATGACTCAGAAAGACTTACAATTGATGTTGTCAAGGAAATTTATAGCTTTTATCCTCGTGCTATTTTAGAAGAGATAGAAGAATTTGTTGATGAAAAAAAAATAGAGTTATTAAATTTACCTAAATTGATAGAACAGTATTCAAATAATAATGAGGGTAAAGAGGCTTATGTTTTTGAAGATGTTATCGTTGATGGTTTTAATATGTTTTATAATATTGAAGCGAAAAAGATTGGAGGAGCTGGAAATACCGATGTTGAATGTTTATATTTAACAGAAGAAAGAAAATTTGCAGTTGATGCTAAATCGACTAAAAATAAGCTATCTATAATAAATTCAGGGCGCTTAGAAGGACATCGTGAAAAAATTGGAGGAACATATACAATTGTTATCACTCCTAGGTATGTCCCTGCAGTTTTACAAGATATAAAAACTAGTTCAATTGTAATAATTAGAGCAAGTACATTTTCGGAATACCTATATAATTGTATTGAAAATGATGTTCGTGATATTGATTATAAAGATTTTGACAATATCATTTCTAAAAATTTAGGAAAAGACATAAGCAAAAATATTTCAGATTTAACAATTGCAAGATTTGCAACTAAAAATTAAATACCAAATTATGATTACAGTTACTAGAGAGAACAATATGAAATTAATGGCAAGGTATCCTGACAATTACTTTGAACTTGCAATTGTTGATCCGCCTTATGGAATTTTAAATAAGACAAAAAGAGGTGGTGACCATAAATTTAATATGAAAGAATATAGTCAGTGGGATGTAAAACCTAATGATGAATACTTTAATGAATTATTTAGAGTGTCAAAAAATCAAATTATTTGGGGAGGAAATTATTTTAGTCAAATCTGGTTAAGAAGTGAATACAATAAAGGTTTTATCATATGGGATAAAAATCAGCCTGAAAGCTTAAATAATTTTTCGATGGCAGAAATGGCTTGGTCATCTCTAGATAAACCATCAAAAATTTTTAGATATAGCGTTAGAAAAAATAGAAATAAAATTCATCCGACTCAAAAACCAATTGAACTTTATGAATGGCTTTTAAAAATGTATGCAAAACAAGGAGATAAAATATTAGATACTCATTTGGGCTCTGGAAGTATTGCGATAGCTTGTCATGATTACGGTTTTGAGCTGACCGCATGCGAATTGGATCCTGATTATTATAATTCAGCTGTAAAAAGAATAACAAACCACATAGGACAACAAAAACTATTTTAATGCGACCTATTTTATATTGGTGGAACAAACTACCTAAACAAGAAAAGCAATCAATTATGAAGTCTAAAAACATAAAGGCGATTACTTTTGAAATGATCAAAGAATTGTATAACGAAAAAAAATAAATAATCATGAATAAAGAAATATTAAAAATGATTCTTGAAGGTACTGGATTTACTCAAAGGGAATTTTCTGAACAGATAAAATGTACAGAAACGCAACTTTCAAAATGGCTTTCAGGGTCTAGAAACATTAGAGAAAAACGTCTTAAAGAAATTTTAACACAATTTAATTTAAAAATATCTTTCGAATTACTTGCACAATAAGTGAAACATTTGTATCTTTGAATATAATTTAAAACCAAAACATTATGTATCAAGACGCATTTGAATTAGTAAGTAGTTTAGTAGATGGAATATTTATTGACTACATTAGATTTAACAAAAACACAATAACTGTTAAATTTATCCAGGAGCCAAGCGAAATTAGTTTCTCGATTAGAAAAGGAGTTGCAGAGGATATTTTAGAACTGCTAGAAACTTACAAGTAAACAAAAACAAAGCCGGTGAAATTCCGGCTAATTTAAAACCCAATAAATACCACACATTATGAAAAATTTTATCTTAACATTCGCATTAATTATTATTTCTTTAAACGTTTTTGGACGGTCAAAAATTAACGATATGCCAAGAACTAAAAACATTGTTTCAATTGAATACGGTGTTACTTGTGGCAAAACAGGAAAGTCAGCCGTTTACGTTTACTTCAAAGCAAAATCAAGTCAGGGTTTCAATGTAAAAACGGATAGAGAAATCGTTTATATTGAAAACATTTCTAACTTGCAAAGAACAGTTGAATATCAATCTTACTTAAGACGTTCGTAATTATGGAAAAGTTAATTTCAATGACCGAAAAGGTTTTAGAACTTCAAACCCAATTAAAAAGATGTATTGAACAAAGCATGCCTTTTACAGATTTGCAATCGTTAAAACAAAGTATTCAAGATAAAATATTCAAACATGCAAATTTGCTTTCTCAAAAACTTGAATTATGGATGTTTGTGCCCTGTAAAAAAGTTAATGGTGTTTGGGTTGTTTTGGAAGAGCCGTTTAATGATGGCCAAAACGATAACTATTATTCAAGTGCATTGCAAGAATACCAAGAAGCAAAAGACAGAGTTTTGTTTGATGGTAAATTCGACGTAAACTCAGAAAGACAGTTGATAAGGTTTAATAATATTATGCAACCTATAGAGTGTTTAGGTGTAATTGAGAACCTAATAAAATACAATTTACAATTAACCAAAACCGCATAAAAACAATTATCATGAATCCACCGCCACCACCACCATTTAACTGTGAAGTATTTTCGCCTTGTTGGTGTTCAGTAGCAGGAAGAGCAAACAACCCGCATTGCAAACAAAGCGTATCGATTCAAAGTGATTTGTTTGCGTTTTTGTTGGTTGCAGGAATATTGAGTTATATGATATTAATATTTAAACCTAAAATAAAATTATGGATAAAAGAATTTTAAACGAAATAGCTAAAAGATGGTGCAAAGGCATTCTTATGATGAATGATGTTACCGATGAAACAACCAATGAGTTATTATCCCAAGAAGAAGCTGATTATCTAGTTGCACAATCTGAAAAGATAGCGAATAGAATTACAGATAAACCCGCAGCAATATCTTTAAACGATCTAATTCAGGAATATTACGAGATTGAATAATTAAAAACCCAAAACCATGAAAAAATCAATTTTAAAAGAAATAGAATCGTTATTCGAAACTGGAGAAATCCAAACAATTAAATTTAGCAAAACCGGAAAAACTACGGTTAAGTACGTGAAAGAACCAAAGCTAATTCAATACTCTAAATGCGATAATATTTTGCAAGTGATAAAAGAACATGCGGAATTAAGTAAAAGCCTTGAAAAGGTCGAAATGAAGCCTAAATTAAAGCTTACGATTGCCGATATTGAAAAAATAAATGTAATCGCTGAGGAAGTAGGTTGTAAAAAACAATCTTCTTTTCATAATTGGATTGACAGAGTTGGTTTTTGGCTAGGCGGTGGAAAATCGTTTGCTCCAGATGAATGTAAAACTTTTGCGTAAAAAAACCTAAATACTAATTACAAATAAAGTAGATTATGGCACATCATATAATTAAACAGCCTAATGGTTTATATTGCATTTACTCAACTGTTGTAGATGCTTTTCTTATTGAAGACGCTACACGAGAAGATGTGATAAAATCAGAGCAGTCGGACAGTAATTACAGACCTAAAATAGTTAAAGTAGCAGTTAACAACATAATTGATTTAATTGACAAAGGAATAGATCCTTACAATGGTTTCGCTTATGATTACGAAACGGCTAAAGAATTTGATAATCAATTAAAAAACAACTAACATGAATGATTCAATATCTACAAAAATTATAATACTAATAGTTATTCTAGCTTTATTTATTATGGCATATAAATCAGACAAACACGTTTAGTTACGTGTTTTTTGCTTTTTACGATGTAATTAACTAATTTTGGGGTATTATGGGAGCAGGTAGACCAAGTGAATATAATTTCGAAATGTGCCAAGCTATATGCGAAGAAGTGGCAGAAGGTTTTAATATTAAAACAGTATTAAAGTCTAAATCAGAGTACCCAGACTTTTCTACTTGGTGCCGATGGAAACGTAACAATGAAGAATTACGCAACCTGTATGTAAACGCAATGCAGGACAAAGCCGAATCTGAGATGGAAGAGATTGATTACATTAGAGATCAATTGAAAGCAGGAGAAATGGATCCGTCAGTCGGAAACGTTTTAATACAAACAGGTAAATGGCTTTCTTCTAAGTTTTACCCAAAAATGTTTGGGGATAAACTAGACGTTACTTCCGGAGGCGAGAAACTGCCACAGGTCACAATATTCCAATTACCTGACAATGACAGAAAATAATGCAGTTATAATACGACCACAAGACGGTTATCAAATGTCTTTTTTATCCAGTTCTGCAGATATTGCAATTGGAGGCGGTGCTGCAGGCGTAGGTAAAACATATTCATTACTTTTAGAGAATTTAAGACACAAAGACGTCCCAGGTTTCGGAGTTGTTTGTTTTAGAAGAACTACCCCGCAAATCAAAGCAGAAGGAGCTTTATGGGATACTTCAATGACTATTTATAATCAAGCAGGAGGAAAGCCAAGAGAAAGCAGTTTAGAATGGGATTTTGGAGCTTCTAAAGTAAAGTTTTCGCATTTAGAATATGATAAGAATATGTACGATTGGCAAGGTTCGCAAATTCCTTTAATTGAATTTGACGAGCTTACTCATTTTCCAAAGAAGATGTTTTTCTATTTACTTACTCGTAATCGTTCGGTTTGCGGTGTTAATCCGTATGTTAGAGCCACTTGTAATCCTGATCCTGATAGTTGGGTTGCTGAATTTATAGAGTGGTGGATTGATCCTGAAACAGGTTTACCAATACCGGAACGTGATGGAAAATTACGTTATTTAATTGTTGATGGAGACAATTATATTTGGGGGGATTCTAAAGAAGAAGCTATTCAAAAAGGATGGCATATACTTGAAGATGTTGTAAATAAATCAGGTATTGATCCGAATGAGTTCGTTAAGTCAGTTACTTTTATTTCTGGAAGCATTTACGATAACAAAGAGTTACTTAAAACAAATCCTGCTTATTTAGGGAACCTATTAGCGCAAGATTCAGCAACTCAGGCAGCGTTATTACACGGTAACTGGAAGATGGTTTTATCCGATAATGACATTTACGAATACGAATCATTCAGAGGAATGTTTAACAATGTTTATGATTTAGAAGATACTGAAGAAACTTTTATTACTGCCGATATTGCAATGAAAGGATCCAATAAGTTTATTGTTGGAGGTTGGCGAGGACGTGAATTAGTTAAGATAAAAATATTAGATAAAAACAACGGTAAAGAAGTTATTGAAGTAATTACCGACATGGCGAAGGAATTAAAAACTCCTAATAAAAATATTTGTTATGATGCTGATGGCGTTGGTAGTTTTATTGATGGGTTTATAGTTGGTTCAATTCCGTTTAATAACGGAGGTAGCCCATTCCCTAATCCTGAGCTAAAACAAGGAGATAAAGATTTTGGACAAAAAGAAAATTACCTAAATCTTAAAACACAATGTTATTACCGATCAGGGGATAAAGTAAAAGCAGGAAAATACAAAGTATCTGAAGAAGTAGCTAATACTATGTATGATGATAAAATGACCGTTAAACAGCGTTTTATGCACGAAAGAAAAGCTATAAAACGTAAAAAAGTTGATATGGACGGCAAGCTTCAAATTAACGGTAAAGACGAAATGAAAGCTAAATTAAACGGAGATTCACCCGATTTAATGGACATGTTTATGATACGTGAAAGATTCTATTTAGATAAGCAACCTGCTTTTTTTATAATGTAATAAAAATTTATATATCTTTGTTGTATGGCAAATAGTTTAATGAACAGTTTTAGATTAGGTTACGACTATCTTACGGGAGGTAAAAAAACACGTAATGCATACAATCAGGCGTTTTACGAATGGATCGGAATCGGTTACGTTCAGTACGATCACAAAAATAAAACGTACCTCGATAAGGGTTACAACACTAATCCTACTATATTTTCCATTATAAATAAATCTACTGTAAAACTTGTTTCAGTTCCTTATGCTATAAAAGAAGTTGAGGATAAACAAAGCTACTCAAAGCTTAAAATGTTGGATTTAGCAACTAAAGGAAACATTTCTGTTCGTCAATACATTGATAAAGTTGAATTAGAAACCAAAGCTTATAAAGATAAAGAAAAGCCTTTTCCATTAGAACAGCCTAACCCAAATCAAACGTGGTCAGATATATTCGGACTGTATAAGACTTATTTGGATTTAATCGGTAATTTTTATCTATACACTCCAAAACCTGAAGATGGATTAAACAAAGGTGTTCCAAAATTGGCTTATGCTTTACCGGCTCACATGATACAAATAGTACTTAAAAAAGACGCTAATTTGTTGTATGATGAAAACCCAATTGATTACTACATGCTTATTGATGGTGATTGGTTTATTCAGTTCCCTGTAGAAGATGTGATTCATGTAAAAACTGTTAACCCTAATTACGATAGATCAGGATCTCATTTATACGGACAATCTCGTTTAAGAGCAGGATTACGTAATTTACAATCTCAAAATAGCGCAATTGACACTAATATTCAAATGCTTAAATCAGCAGGAGCATACGGATTTTTATACGGTAAAGGAACGCCGTTGACACCGGATCAAGCGAGTTCGTTAAAAGAGCGTTTAGTTGAAATGGATAAAGACCCAGGAAGATTAGGTAAGATTGGAGCTTCATCTGCTGAGATTGGATTTCAAAGAATTTCACTTACTACTGATGAATTGAAACCTTTTGATTATCTTAATTGGGATCAAAAAATGTTATGTAATGTTTTGAATTATCCTGATGAATTGTTGAACAATGATGGAGGGTCTAAATTAGGTGGCACATCCGAAACAATGGAGGCTAAAAAAACATTGATTACTGAAAACATTCAGCCTGATTTAATATTGCTTCAGGACGCTTTAAACAAGTCTTTTGTTCCATTGTTCCCAGGTTATGAAAATAGCGTTATTGAATGGGATGTAACCGCGCTTCCAGAAATGCAAACAGATATGAAACAAATGTCTGAGGCATTAGATAAAATACCATTAACACCTAATGAAGTAAGAACAGCTTTCAAATACGAAACAGTTGAAGATGATGGAATGGATGTTGTTTGGATTAATACAGGTAAAGTAAGAATTGATGATGTAAGTGCGGAAATGATTAATGATGCTAATTTGTAGGTTATGAGTGAAGAAATATTAGATCGTTTAGGTAAAATTACCAGAATGGCAAACAGAATGAGAAATAAATATCCTGATATATTTAGCGAAAACGATAAGAAAATAATCGAGATTTGTCAGGATATAATGAGCAAAACTTCTGACATAAAAGAGAACGAAAAAATTGTTCAAAGTAAATAATGATAAATTGGAAAAAACTACAACCAAGATACGAAAAGAAAGCGTATAGAATAGTTCAGAAACATATTAAATTGATTCTGAGTAGAATTCCTGTAGACAATACTAATTTGAATAATTATGAGATCATAATTGAGTTAAATATTCATAGTGAGGACGTGTTTAAGATGTTTTTAGAACTATACAATACAATTGGAATAGATTATGGGAACAGGGTAAATAAAGACTTAGAAAAGGTTACAAAAGCAAATACTTTATTCAATGACTATTTGTTAAAAGAAATTTTACTATTTTTGTCTAATGAAGGAGGTGTAAAGATTACAAGTGTTAGAGATACTTTGATTCAAGATGTTATAAAAGGTATTAAAGATGGTTTAGTAGAAAACGGAACTGTTATCGATTTACAAAATGCTATTTATAATATAATTTCAAAATCACAGCCTTTTTATAAATATCAGGCTTTACGAATTGCAAGAACTGAAACAACTAGCGCAAGTAATTTCGCATCGTTTAGAACAGCTCAGAACAGCGAATTGTTGTTAGATAAAGTTTGGATTAGCGTTCAGGATAATAGAACAAGAAGAACGCCTTTCGATCATTATTATATTGATGGAGTTGTACAGGAATTAGAGCAACCGTTTTATTTAGGCGGTTCGGATTATTTGCAATATCCAGGGGATATAAAAGGACAACCTGCTGATGTAATAAATTGCAGATGCACTTTGAGTTACAAACCGAGGCGTGATTCTGAAGGTAATTTAATATTAAAACAATAACAATGAACTTTAAACAATTGTCTTACGATTTAAAAGAGCTTGACGATGCTAAAGGCGTTGTTGTTGCTTATGCTAACGCTTACAATAACGAGGATTCAGACAAAGACATTTCTGCTCCGGGTTCATTTGATAAAACAGTCACGGAAAATTTTAAGCGTATTCGTGTTTTAAAAGATCATAATCCTACAATGATGATTGGGGTACCATTGAAAATTGATACTACTGATCCTTATGGATTGCTTACAACAACTCAGTTCAACATGAATAAGCCATTAGGAAAAGACATGTTTACTGATGTAAAATTGATGCATGAAAGCAATATGAATGCTGAATTATCAATCGGTTATAGCGTAATGAAGCGTGATAGTAAAAACAAATCAATCATTACTGAATATAAGTTAATGGAATATTCGTTTCTTTCAAGTTGGGCAGCGAATGAATTAGCAACAGTACAAGACATAAAAGGAATAAAAAGCCATTACGGTATTTTATCACTTATTGAAAAAGCATACAATTTGGATTACTCTGACGAAAGATTAAGACAATTTGAAACATTATTAAAATCACTTTCTAATGAGCCGTCAGAAACTGACACTTTGCAAGATAAGCCGATTATCGAAACTATCGAACAATTTAGACAATCATTAAAATTAAATTAAAATGGATTTAAAAGAACAATTAGAAGGTTTAAAAAATGACCTTACAAACAATTTTGATACTAAATCAAAGTTAGATATTCAAACGGCTATTGAAGCATTTGAAACAAAAGTAAAAGCTGAAAACGAAGCTGTAAAAAAACAATTCGAAAAAGAGGTTGAAGATCTGAAAGCTGATTTTCAAACAAAATCTAAATTACAACAAGATCATCTTGACGCTTTAGATATCCGTTTGAAACAAGCAAAAGGAGAGGCTTCACACGAAGTAAAAACTTTCAATAAAATCATTGCTGAAGTAATCAAAGAAAATGCCGAAGCTATCCAAAACCACCGTAAAGGAGAGGTTTTAAGCTTAGAACTTAAAGAGGTTGGGGATATGTCTATTGCTGCTAATTTCCCAGGATCAACTCCATGGAATCAGGATGTAAGAGAAATGATGATTCCAAAACCTTATGATAGAGTTTGGTTGTCTGATTACTTGCCACAAGGAAGCACTACAAAAGGAAGCGTTATTTATCCAAAACAAAACGGAGGTGAAGGAGCGGCTGCGACTTGGGTAACAGGATCAGGAAACAAACCTCAAATGGATTACGATTTAACAAGCCAATCTGCTTTCGTTAAATGGATTGCAGGTTTCGTTATTGTTGACCGTGAAATGCTTGACGATTTGGAGTTTATGACTTCTTACATTCAATCACAAATGCTTATCAGTTTAAAAGTTGCTGAGAATGATTTTATCTTAAACGGTACGGCAGACACAAATCCGGTACAAGGATTACTTGATGTTGCAACAGCTTACGATGGAACTTTTACCGCTCCAGTTGATAAGATTGTAGATGCTGCTTATGGTCAAATTCCAGAAGATACTTTCGAGTTCTATCAAGGGAATACAGCTATTTTAAACGTTCGTGATGGTGTTAAAATCGGATTGAACAAAGCCGAAGGGTCTGGCGAGTATGATTTGCCTCCAGGAACCGTAGCTTTTGAAAACGGAAGATTGAGAGTTGCAGGATTGAATATTGCTACTACTACTCAATTAGGAGCTAATAACTTCTTAGCTTTCGATAGAACCGCTACTTTGCTTATCAACAGATTAGCACCTGAATTGAGAATGTTTGAAGATGCTACTTTGGCTAAGCAAAACAAAGTAATGTTCAGAATTGAAGAAAGAATCACACTTGCTATTTTCAACAATAGTGCGGTTGTAAAAGGATCTTTGGCTACGCCTTCTATCTAATAGAATTTGAATTATAAATTAACTCGATATGTAAAAGTATCGAGTTTTTTATTTATATTTGAATTATGAAATTTCTTAAAGGGCTTTTCACTTTACTAATCTTTATGTTTAGTTTAGCGGTATTCAGTTTTACATCTGAGCCGAAGCAAAAAACAAAAACAACAATTAACGCTAATTTTCCGGAGACGCAAAATTTATTTATTGTTGAAAATGTAGAAAAATTAATTGTTCACAAGGCGAGAGAATTTTTTAAATGTGAATTAATTACAGACGAATCCTACGAAAAAGAAATTAATTATATTTCAGATGTAGGTTGGTCTTTTAATAAAGATTACGATTATTTAAAATTAAAAGAAAATTATCCTGGTGAATATAATGCGCGAATAAGGGATGATACTAAATAAATTTAAACCTCCTTTCGAAAGATTGGAGGTTTTTTATTAAATTTACCTTATGAAAGTAATAATATATTTAAGTAACTGGAATTTGTTGGGCGGTGTTGAAACCTTCACTAAGAACTTTGCAAAAAGAATGTCAAAGCATCACAATGTTACATTGATGTATGATAATGTTGCAAGTCCGCATTTGATAACGGAAATGCAGAAGTATTGCAGTATTGAGAAAGTTAATTTCAAACATCGATACAAATGCGATGTGTTTATTTCAGCTTCAGCATGGGGTAAGAGTGCATTTGATGTAATAGATTCAAAAGTTTATATTCAGACCGTACACGCTGATTACAGAGTAATTATATCAGGTTGGGCATTTAAGTATAAAAAGTATCCTAAAGTAACACATCATGTTTGCGTTGGGGAAATAGTAAAAGAAGGGTTTGAGATTACCACAAGTTTAAAATGTGATGCGGTCATTTACAATCTTTTAGATAACACGCAGAAATACGAGAAGAAAAAGAAAAACAAAGTATTGTCATTAATCACTTGTTCACGTTTATCCGGTGAAAAAGGTTTCAACAGAATGCATATAATGGCTAAGCAAATGGATTCTTTAGGAATAGATTATGTTTGGAATATATTTGGTGATGATTCTCATACTTTCGGAAAACAATTATTAAAACAGTTTGCTGATTGTCCTAAAGTACACTTCAAAGGGATCACAACCGAACCATTCAAAGAAATTAACAAAGCTGATTATTTGGTTCAGTTATCAGATACTGAAGGATTCGCATATTCAGTTTATGAAGCAATGCAAGTTAAAACGCCTTGCATAATTACACCTTTTGCATCCGGTAAAGAACAAGTAACGAATGGTGTTAACGGTTACATTGTGCCGTTTGAAATGGATAATATTCCCTTTGATTCGATTCTTAAACGTGATTTAAAAGTACCCAAATTTGAGGAATTAGGTAAAGAAGAACACTGGATTGATTTCTTTGATAGTTGTTTAGAATGGTATAAAGAAAATGTAATTACTGTAAAAATAACTGCAGTCGTACAAAAATATAAAATAGATGAAATAGTAGATTTGCCAAAAGAACGAGCTTTATCGGCTATTGAAAGAGGGTTGGCGGTGTTAATAGAAAAGCCAATCGATTAGGATTGGCTTGTTTGTTTAGGTATTAGCGTTAATTGAACTTCATAGCATATTCTTTTTCTATCCGATAAAAAATCTTCATGATCTTGAATCTCAGTTTTAGAAGTATGTAAATATTGAATTATATTTTCAGATTTAAAAATGTTGTTAATAGCCTGTTTAAATATAATTTCTTCAGGAATGTTTTCGCTTTCTGGTTTTGTTACAATTGTTCTTCCTATAAAAATAATCGGATTAACAACTTTCTCTTTTATGTAAAGATTGTCTTTAACATACAAATCTTTAGTTGCTTTTAAATATTGTCCATTTCTAAACAATATATCGAAAATAATTAGTAGTTTCTTTTTCATGGTTTACTTTTTAGAGGAATGAGAACCGCCAAAACCTAATATTCCAGCGCCTAATACAAAACCGAAATTATACCAACCTCCATTGTTATTGTATGCGTAAAATGCAATATCATCAATGAATAAACTTCCAATAAATGATATTGGAGAAACAATCCCATGCCATAATCCAAACCAGAAACCATAAGCTTCTGGCGTAACGCATTCGCTTACATTTGGCGATACATCAGCACATGACGTTAATAATAAAAATACTGATAATGTAATAATAATTTTAACTGTTTTCATAACTATATAAATTAAAAAAGACCCAATAAAACTGAGTCGGCAGTTCTAAAGAGTCTTGTTTGTGTTTTTATACTTATCAGCTTCCGACTTCTGGTAAATATTTATGTGTTCTTATTTCAGATTGTAAATGTAACAATTATTTTTAAATACGCAACAATATTTTTATTATCTTTGAAACTATAAAACGCACTGCCTTAGGTCAAAGGTTTAACTAAATAGGTAGAACGACAATTGAAAGATATTGTAAGGAGCGGAATTAATACCCCGTACGGTGGGCTGAGACGTTAAGTTTAAAGTTTAGTTTGTGCGTTTTTATTTAATTAAAACTAATAGTTATGAAAGTCAAATTATTAAAAGATCATTTGGATCATACTGCGGGAGATACGATTGAAGTAACAGAGCAAAGAGGCGGTTATTTGCTTCGTGTTGGTGTTGGAGAAGTATCGGAAATTAAAAAAGAAACGAAGGAATTAAAGCAAAACTACAACAATAAAAAGCGGAACCCGAAAAGCTAACGAGTAGGGATTATACATAAATAAATACATACATACATTATGGGTTTTATTTTAAGATCAGTATATTCAGACAGAACAGAACTAAACAAAAGTTTAGGAGGCGATTACCAATTCATACACAGAGAATTGAATTATAATGAGTTTTCCAATATGTTTAACGCAGTATTTGAAAGGACTTATGTCGCGGATAATGATGATGAATCAGATATAAACACTAAGCAGATTTACGCATTTGTTGTTCATGATGGTGGTAAAGCAATCCCTTTAAACAAGGATTTAACTTATTTCATAATGACAGAAGGAGGGAAAACATTTGCAAATTTGAGTTATAGATAATTATTAAAAGAAAGGAGATTAAAACCGATGCATAACGTATCGGTTTTTTTTATATCTTTGAATCAAACAATTTTACAATGGCGTACATCGATGTAATCACTTTAGAAAGAGCTAAAAACTATTTACGTATTGATCCTGATTTAACTGAGGATGATGCGGAAATAACTTCAATGATTAATGCATCATTAAGATACGTTGAGCAAAGAACAAGACATTTTATGTATGCACGTGATATTGTTTATAATGGTAGTTGTCAGGTAAAAGTTTACGATTACCCGATTAACTCGGTTGTAGTTCCAACAGATCCTTTGCCGTGGTCAATTACTCGTACAATGTACACTATTTATCCTGATGCAAAAACGGTTACGTTAAATATTGGTTATGCGACACCCGAAGAAGTGCCAGATATTTTTATTCAATCAGCATTGCAAATGATTAAAATATGGTACTACGAGTCAGAGAAACAAGTGAATAGCCAAATGATACCGATTAGCGTAACTGAAGCTTTGGATGTAGAAAAAAGATTTATATGATACTAAGTAAGCGATGTAATGTTTATAGCCATTTTATAGGACTTTCTTTTATTTGTGATAAAGGATTAGACTATAATTTATTTGAAATTAAACTTTTTTTCATTGAATTTTATTTAATATTAAGTAAAAAATGTTAGCAAGACAATACGATAAAAGAATTAAAATTTACAGTACAACCAACGTTCCTGACGGTTACGGTGGTAATACTGTAACAGATGTTTTAATTGGCTCATTTTGGGCTGAATTAAAGCAAAATTCAGCTTATCGTGATTACAGCATAGGCAAATCAGACATTAAAGATAATTGGTCGTTTAATATTCGTGCAACACCTAAAATCACTCCTGATAACATAGATAATTTAACAATAGAATATCGTGGAATAAAAAGGGTTGTAAATGATATTAGATACAATGATGAATTATTCAGAGAATTAAATATTACGGCTAATGGCTAGAACCGGAGTAAAAGGAACATTTGCGACTATTCAGGCGATACGTAAGTTTGGTAAAGACACCGAGAAAATGATTGATGCCGAAACACAAGCTATTGCGTTTCAAATAGAAGGTGATGCAAAGAAGCTAGCTCCTAAAAACTTTGGTAAATTAGCTCAGTCTATTTCTTTCCGTAGAAAAAGTAGTATGAATTACGAATTAACTGTAAATGAAAAATACGGAGGTTATATTGAATTTGGAACAGGAACCAAAGTGAAAGTACCTGCTGAATTTGAAAGTATGGCAAATAGTTTGAGAGGTCAAAAAGGAGGTTCTTTTAAGGATGGATTAGAAGCGATAAAAATTTGGTGTCGATCAAAAGGCATTGATGAAAAAGCAGCTTATCCTATCTTTGCCAAAATATTAGGCGCAGGAATAAATCCACAGCCTTTTCTATATCCGGCATGGATGAAGGGTAAAAGGGATTATTTGCAAAACCTTAGAAAATTACTTGGTAAATTAAAGAAAAAAATATAGTATCTTTGAAACATGGTTACAACGAATCCAGATAAATTTATTCGTAAAGCGGTTTTTGAAGCCACTAATAATATTGTGGTTAATTCAAAAATAATAAAAACGTTTGATAGTAGATTAACCGGAAACGCTAATTTATCAGAATACATTTTAATGACTGCCCAGGATAAGGAAGTATTGAAAAATACTAAATGTGAGTACGAATGGCAATCATCATTATTAATTGAAATTTACACACGTTATTCAAGTGTAGGTAATACAGGAAGCAGATTATTGTTAAATGATATTGAACAAGCTGTTATTAATCTTTTAAATCCTAAATTAACTATACAGGGATTTACTAATGTTACGCAGAATATAACTTACGAAACATCATTGGAAACGGTTACTGATACTGATAATATTTACAGATCATTTTTAAGGCTTAACCTCGTTTTGAAGTAGATTTTTTAGTTCTTGTTCATATGCTAAATGCGCTTTAAACTCGTCTTTAAAAGAACCTAAATATTTATTACGATTATTTATTCTAATACTAGCCATCCATTTATTGTTTTTCTTTATCCAAAAAACACCAGTGTATTTACTTGAAGATTTTAAGTACTTTTTATTAGTATTGGTTCTAAATGTAACTATTTCTAAATTATCCAATTTATTGTTTTGTCTATTAAAGTCTTTATGATTTATGACTAAATTTTTATTATCATAATTATGATTTAAAAAACATTCAGCTACTAGTTGATGAATATATTTAGTTGACATTATGCCTTCGTTACACAACACAACAGCTAGATAACCGCCTTTATTTTCAGAATATTTCAATACCCTTTCTTTTATAAATCTTTCTAGTCCTCTAGGCGCTTTGGCTATTCTTGGCAAACTTTTTACATTACCTAAATCACTAACCTGATATAATCCTTCATATTCTTTAATATTTCTCCATTCTTCCATAAATACAAAAACTCCCTAAAAAGTGATGCAAGGCACTCAAAAGGGAGAATTTATTAAATTGTTATATCGCTTGCATTCGACAACACAAATATAATGTTTTTCAATAACATATAAAATATTTTTGTACTTTTACATCATAGCAAATGAATTTAACATTAAAATAAAAATACAATGGCAGATAAAATCAAAGGCGAAGGCCTTATACTTTACATTCATGACGGAGCGCTTTATCGCCCCCTAGCTTGCCTTACCGGAAATACATTAAATACAGATTTAGCTATCATTGAATCGCAAACAAAATGTTCTCCGGGTCTTGTTGAAAAACAACCAGGCGCGTTTTCTTATACGATTGATGCAGATATGGAAATAATAGATACTACAAGCGTAGGAGGTGATGATACAAAAGCGTCACACGATTATTTACTAGGACTGCAACAAACGAAAACTAAAGTAAATTGGAAAATGGATTCGGGAACTACCGATTTAACTTATTACGGAACCGGATATATTACGTCATTATCTTTAGATGCTCCTGCAGGAGACGAATTTACAACTTCGTCTATCACAATTGACGGATCAGGCGCAATTACAACAACTGACCCATTAGCACCAAGCGTTTAACTTATGGCTCCAAATAAAATCATATTATTAGAAAAAGAATTCCATTTCGGTATTGGATTTTTAACTGAATTGGTTGAGAATACTGGTCTTGATTTGGTTCATATTGGGGAAAAAATAGAAGCGGGTGACGTTTCAATTTATCCTAAGCTATTATACTATTCTCGCTTATATTCAGTCAATAGAAAGCGTGAAGAAGTTGATTTCGACATGTACACAATAAACGACATGATTGATGAAAATGGAGGTGTTTTAGGTGAGTTTGTACAATCGTTTGTAAAAGCATTTTTTGAATCATTATCAAAGGGAGTTCCAGAAAATGAAGACAAAAAAAAAGTAGTGAAAGCCATAAAATAAACTTTCAAAAAGATGTTATTTCATTTGCTATAGGCGAACTTGGAATCCCCACATTAAAACGTGTTTACGACATGAGTTTTGCGGAGTTTCAGATTCGCCTATTTGCTTGGTCAAGAATGCAGGATCGAGAATGGGAAAAAGTACGTATCTTAGCTTGGTATTCAATGGTAGGATCTCACATGGATGCTAAAAAAATGCCCAAATCAATAACTCAATTTATGAAGTTAGGAATTGATAAAAAAGATAATATAATTTCTGATGCTCAAAGAAAACGTTTTTTAGAGGTTACTCAGGAATATATGAAACAAGTAAACAGCAAATAAAATGGCAGGATTAGAAGTACAAATTGGAGCTGATGCTGCTGAATTTGAAGCCGCAATTGCTCAAGTTGAAGCAAAAATAAAGAACCTTGAAAAACAAAAGAGAATACGAATTGGTATTGATGCTGATACGGGCGATCTTGATAAAAAAATATTAGCAGCAAATGCTAATCTTGATAAGTTAAAAAACGGTTTAAATAATGCCGCTCCTGCCATAAATAACTTTAACAAAAAAATTGGTAACGGATCTAATGCATTAACTCAATTTGGAAGAATTGCACAGGATGCGCCTTTCGGCATTATGGGTATTGGAAACAATATTACCGCTACTGCCGAATCATTTGGTTATTTAGTTAAAGAGACAGGATCAGCAGGGGCAGCGTTTAAAGCCGTAGGAGCTTCGCTTATGGGCACAGGAGGTCTTTTGTTGGCAATATCATTAGTTACATCAGGCCTTACTTATATGTCTCAAAAAGGCATAACAGTAAGTGATGTATTCAATAAGCTTTCAGGAACGTTCGATCAAGCACGTAAAGACATGCAAGATTTGAACGTAGAGTCTGCTAAAAATGCACAAGCTCAGATTTCAAGTGTTGGAGCATATGTTTCGGCGGCTAAAAACATTAATCTTTCAATGGAAGATAGATTAATTGCGGTTAAAAAACTACAAGACGAATATCCTGCTTATTTTGGGAACCTTACTAAAGAGGAAATATTAAACGGTAACGTAGCCAAAACAGTCCGTGATGTTACTTCTGCTTTAATAGCAAAAGCAAAAGCTGCAGCACTAACGGACAGGATAGTTAAACTAGCCGAAGAAGAAGAAAAAATACAAAATAGCGTAAACAATTCTATAGCTGCACAGTTTAAACAATATAGGTTAACCAAGCAAGAGGCTTATGATGCTGCTGTAATTTTAAATAAACAACTAAGAGGAGAAATTGATTTAGAGGCAGAATTAACAGCAGGACGCGCTAATGCATTAAGTAAAGCCGAAAAAACTGCATTAGCTGCTTTTAAATACTCTCAGACATTACAAGGTTTAGGAGGTGAATTGCGTAAAAACATACAAGATCAAGATAAACTAACAAACAGTCTAGAAAAACAAACAGCTGCTCAAATAAAGCTTGATTATACTAAAGAAAAAGCATCTAAAAAAACTTATGATACGCCACAAGTTTCAGGAGTTGGAAATGTCACTCCTGATAATTCATTAGTAGATTTAAACACAATAGAAACTTTTAATGGAAAGCTTGATGAGTTTAAGAACAAACTTAGAAGTTTACCAGGAGAAATTACAACATCATTCAAAGGAATACGCCCGGTTGTTAGTTCTGAATTATTAGCTACATTAAAATTGCTTCAAGACTTTAATAAAGATTTAGATTCGTTGGTGAAAACATCAATTACTAAAACATTTGAAGAATTAGGAACGTCTATAGGTGAGGCGTTAGCTAAAGGTCAAAATGTATTTGGAGCAATTGGAAAAACATTAATATCTTCAATAGGTGCTTTTTTGTCAGAAATGGGATCCTTACTTATAAAATACGGTACATTAGCTGTTGCAAAAGGAGTCATTGACAAAGCATTAACTTCTGGAAATCCGGTTGTAACTATTGGTGCCGGAGTTGCTGCAATAGCTGTAGGCGTAGCTTTAAAAGCTGCGGGCGGTGCAATATCATCCAAAGCTAGTGGTTCTGGCGCATCATCTGGGAACTATTCAAGCGGTGCGTCTTACAGTTCGCCTGCATCAAGAAGTAACTCATCGGTATCTGGGGGATCATCATTTGGAAGCGGAACGGTAGTATTTGAAATATCAGGACAATCATTAATAGGAGTGCTAAAAAACACTTTAGATTCAAATAAAAGACTAGGAGGGTCGTTAACTTTATAATGGCTATAAATCAAGGTATAAGAATAACTTTTTTAGAAAACGCATCCGAAGGTGACAGAATTACTTTTTACGGAATTATAAACGGTTTAAATATAGTTTATAATAATGGATTAAATGTAGTAGATTTTGAATTTACTAATAACGATTCAGAAATATTAGCTGATCCTTTGCATAGAGTTAAGATAGGAGCTACGGCAGAAATAACCGCTAATAATTTAAAATTGTTTTTAGATACCAACGGTTATGAGTCAAATTCAATTCCTATAAATAATTTTGTTATATTAGGATCTCCTACGCCTTTATGGAATGTAGAGTCTTTATACACGTACGATAGTAATATAAAATTTATAATAGATGCCTCTGCATCAGAAAGAGTTTCAATTGTTGCTTTTTCTAATAAACCAGTTCCGACAACAGCCCCCAAATACTTTTTCCAATATGAAAATTTAGTTAATGATAGGTTTTTATGTCAAATATATCAAAAAGACTTTACTGGCAATGCAAAAGAAATAACAGGGAGAGCAACGATAAATAAAGGATCTATAAAAGAGCATTTTGACTCTATAAGAGGTACCGGATTATCTTTGTCTTTAGAAGCAAGTGAGGATTTACAGTTTCAAGATTTGTATAGTGATAATGAAAGAGATTTTACAGTTAAGTTTTATATGAATGACAATATGTTATTTTCAGGATATTTAAAACCGGATGGTATATTTCAATCATTTACTAGATCTATTTGGAATATTAATATTGAATGTGTAGATGGTTTAGGTTTTTTATCTGAACTTTCTTTTGTAGACGAAAACGGATATCGTTTTACAGGTAAATTAAGCGCTCTTGAAATAATAAGAAATTGCTTAGCCAGAACAGGCTTAAAGAACTCATTAAGCACATATGTACCTATTTTTTATAGAGGGATAATAGACGAAAATATAAATACGGATGTTTTGGCAGAAATGTACTTATCTACGGATAGGTTTATAAAATCAGACGATAATACAATAGATAATTGCGAAAGTGTATTGAAGTCAGTTTTAGGTTTATTTAATGCTGTTATAACCTCACAAGGCGATACATGGTTTATATTTAGGCCAAGCGAATTTTATAAAAACATAAATCCTCAATTCAAATTATATAACCCTAACGGAACGTATCAAGGTATTTTCGGTGGAATAATTAAAAGCAAAATAGGAAGCCAAATAGATAATTTTTACCCGCATCATTGTAGCGGTAATCAACAAATAGAAATTAAAGGCGCTGTTTCTGCTTTTAGATTAGGATATAAATATGGGTTTATAAGCAGTATTTTAGGGAATGGAAATCTTAATCATCAAGCAGGCACAAAAATATACGATGGTTGGAATGTAAGAACGTGGACTGAAACTTTTAACTCGGGTAAAATAGTCATAGACCCTGTTTCTACTATAGGTATAAGTTTTGAGTCAGGTGTAAATACAGGTGGCCCTGCAGAACTAAGAACAGCGATAGAATCAACAGAAATTGTTCCTGTTTATGAAGGTTATTCTTTTGAATTTAAGTCTAGAGTTATATCTTACGGATACCCTGTTGCATTTACATTTATTATAACTGTTGGGGATTACTCATTAATGTCAGATGGTTCATGGTATTTTTCCACTACAGGTTCTGTATCTATAATTTTAATAAATGCAGATCAAGGAGTTTTTCCTGAATCTAAAGCTGATAATATTTTTGAACGTACATTCTCAATAAAAACAGATCCATTGCCTCCTGGAGCATCAGGTAATATTAAAATAACTATGAATGTACCTAGAAACAACGTGAATAATGAGCCTGTTTTGGTAGAAGTAAAAAGTATTGAATTAATAAATACTTTTCAAGGAGAAAATATTGTAGGTGAGTTTCATACAGTAAGCAGAAATAAAGCAGTTAGCTCTATCGTAAAAGGAAATAGAAGTGTTTTAAATGGTGATAGCACCAGTAATTTTTATACTGGCGCTATATATATGCAAGATAAAGAAACGCTGACAAAATATTGGCATAGAGGTAAATTCCCTGATGAAACATTTTTTGAAATGAAACCATTGCTTAGGATAGCTGCAGAGGACGAACTTAGAATATCTCAAATACCAACAAAAATATTTTCAGGTGATATTTACGGATATTTACATTATTTAAGTGTTTATGAAATAAATAATGTACCCGGAAAATTCATGCCTATAGAATGGAGTTTTAATACATTCAGTAATATTACAACTGCAAAAGGATTAGAAATATTTTCTCCGGAATTATACGATATTGATTATTTAAAAACTGATGACTACGGAGAAACTGTTAAACCTACTATTACATCATAATTTTTTTATATCTTTGAATTATGGATTTTGTAAACGGATCAGATAGAATTTTATATATAAAATACAATGGCATATACATGCCTGTAGGTTGCTTGACTGGCAACTCATTTGATAGCTCTACTGAAATGTTGGACACAACTACAAGAGATAATCAAGGATGGGCTACATCAACTCCGGTGCTACAATCCTATTCAATAAATTTTTCAGGAATACAGGTTAATTCTACATTAATAGGTGGTAATTTTAATGTTGCTTCATATGATAGATTAACTGAATTAAAAGAAAAAAAAATCAGGATTGAATGGAAAATACAAGGTAAAATTTTTCCTATTGTGAATTACGGCTTTGGATATATAAATTCAATAGGAGAGGCTAATAATGCTGGCGAGTTCATGAGCTTTTCTGGATCTATAACAGGATTTGGAAAACCATTAAAAACATCTTTAGGCACTGTTTTATTGAATAACGGAGATCCAAATACGGTAATACAAACAAATGAGACGGGAGAAGAATTATTAAGAGTAAGTAAATTTTAATATATGTCAATAGATCCAGATAATATAAATACGGTACAAGTTAAGGATTTACCTCCTAACGAATTGTCATTAACAGATAACTTCCCTCATGAAGTTGGCGATGTTCTTTCGAGATCTACAATTCAAGAGTTAGTAAACTTTTTACGTAGCCAATCGGTAAGTTATCCATATGAAATAAAATATATTTACCCTCCAGATTACGCTTATATTGAAGATAATTTCGATATGACACCCGGATCAACACAGGGACTTGGAAAGATTTCAGGTATTTGGAATGGTTGGGCTATATTTAACGGAAATAACGGAACTGCTAATTTAGACGGAAGGACATTAATAGGTTTTGGAGCCAATTACGCTACAACTGGGCAAATGTTAGGAGAGGAAGAACATGTTTTAACAATACCGGAATTACCTGTTGTAAGTCCTATTAATGGTACATTCTTTAAAAAAGGCAGTTCTTTTGGAGGATCAACCGGATTAACAGTAGGTGACGTAGGAACAACTAATTTTGCCCCAGGAGAGCTTATTAAGCCTTTTGGAGAAGGATTAGCACACAACAATATACAGCCTTCAATGGTTGTTTTAATTATAATGAAATTACCATGATAGATCCTAATGCAGTAACAACAGTTAGAGTCGGTGAATTACCGCCTGCTGACTTTATCTTAACGGATAATGTGCCTCACGAAATAGGCACAGAATTATATAGAGGAACCGTTCAGCAACTTGCAGACTTAATAGGCTCTTACTTGGGTACATCGGACAGTTTAGCTTTTAATCCAACGACCGTAAACGATGGCGGGACTCTTCCTTCTACGGATTCTAATGAGTGGATGCTAGTAGGAAAAGGTACTTTTCATAATGTTGGTGGCGGGTCAGATATTATTACTACTGAAGAATTAAATGCAGTTACTTCTAACGGATCCTATTGGAGTTTAGCGGTACAAATACCTATTAATGTAGAATTAGCGGGTATTACACAAAACATTCGTTCTGGATACACTCAAACAGCGCCAAGCGAAGACGCTGTATTTAATAGATTTGCCGAAATAATTGCATTAATACCCGGAACTCAGACAACCGACACCGTGGTAAATGTTTCGGGTGTCCCTGGTGCTAATGCTAGCGATGCGTTGGATAATTTAAGCACAACGATTTCAACAGGTACTATTTTGAATCAAAATACAGTTTTACAAACTGCAAATTTCAGGATATCCGGAACAGACAGCTACTTTGGAACGTCAAAATTTAGTAAATCTGCTACATCATCATTCCCTGCTATAAATAAGACACCTTCAGGATCTATAAATATAGAAACGGTAAATAATGACGATATTAATTTAGCGCCAAACGGAACGGGTCAGGTAAATATAACTAACGGATGGGGCTTAGGATTCAAGCCAGTTGCAGGACTTTCTGCGGGTCCTGATTTTGGCACAACTATGGGTGGAATGTCTTATAGACCCCCTACCGAATCCATGACTAAAAATTTCTTGATTTTCAGATTCGGTCAATACGTTTTTGAAGATGATACGGCTACTTGGAAGATGATTTTAACACCAACTGGTGTAAATATTGGCGGTGGAGCTACGGGTGTAGGTGGTGCAATTCCGTTAAACGCTTTTGAGGTTCATGGAAATAGTGTAATAGGGGGAGGATATGACAGAGTTAGAACAGCACCCGCAAACGGTTTGCTTGTAGAAGGTAACACCGGAATAGGAACGTATACGCCAATAGGTAGATTAAACGTACTTACCGGATCAGGATTAACAAAAGATGTGGTTAATTTAGAAAACGGTAGTATTTCATTTTCTAATGGTTCAGCGGGTGTTACGGTTCCTGATATTTCCTCAAAATCAACTAATGGAATAGGCTTAAGTATTACTGGTGTTAATATAGATGCTAACCCTAATGCAGATATGGTATTTAATACTACGCGTGTAGATGGATTAGATTATACAGATTTAACAAAGTCCGCTTTTAGATTTAGAAGAGCAGGATCTACCACGGTAAATCTTATCGATATTTTGCGTAATGGAAACACTTCTTTTACAGGAAGTATAACCGCGCCAAGCGCAACAATTACAACAGCGCCAACAACAAGCGCAGCAACTTACGATATTTTAACAAGAAATACGAGTACCGGAGTTGTTGAAAAAATAGTTAGTAGCGCATTACCAACATCAGGAACTTATACGCCGGTAATAAGCAGTCAAATAAACACTTCTTCAGCAGTAGTAACTAACGCATCTTATTACAGGGTTGGTAGCGTGGTAACCGTAACTTTATATGGTACTTTAAATCTAACTTCGGCTAATACATATAGCAGTTTTACTATTTCTTTACCAATAAACAGAGCAACTTCTTCGTCTTATCCTATGGGGTTATCGATGCTTAGAAACACAAATGTATTTTGTAACGGATGGGTTACATCAAGCCTGACAAGCGAAACTACAATAGTTTTTAATTTAACCCCCAGTACAGGGGGAAGTACTTTTACAGCTAACTTTACATATAACGTTAATATTTAAACAAACATAAAAATGGAATACTTAATTTATTTTTCACTTGCCTTTTTAGGCGTTTTCATACATTGCTGTATCAAAGCTAATTCATTAATGGTTGATGCTAAAAGATTAAAAGTTGATTTCACTATAAAAGATTACTTATCAAAGGATTTTTTGGGTATATCGCTTTCTATAGCAATGATCTTTGTATGGTTGTTAATATTTCCGGAAGTTGCCAATGTAAAACCTAATATTTTAAACTTTATAAGAGCATCTTTTTTTGCTATAGGCTTATTTGGGTCTGTTTTAATTCAAGCCATATTTAACAAAGGTAAAGCATATATTAGAACCAAGATAGATGAAACGGTTACGGAAAAAGAAGTTTTACAAACATATGCAGACGGTGACCCAATACCTCCAAAGGGACCAAAAGGAACAGTATAATGAAAATAGAAGCCATACCTCTTTATATATTGATAACGTTTACATGTATTTATATGATGTTTGCAAAAGATACGCCTTTTTGGAATGGAGCGTATTTTATATCAAACTATTTTATACTTACATTGTTGTTTTATGAACAAAAAGATAAGCATATCCGTAATTTAGGGTGTGCTTTATCGTTATCAATACTTTTGTTTTCGGTGTTAAAATTCTTTATATCTTTAGATCAAGAATTATTAGCATATTTAAATGCCTTAATATTTGTTTTAATAGCCGTAGCTTTTTACAAATTAGAACCTAAATAACCAATGAATCATATACTATCAAAAGCGTTTAATACAGGCACCTGGTTTTCGACTATAATGTTCTTCGTTAATGAATATTTTAACTTTGATGTTGACGTTGTTTTTAAGTCAATCATGGCAATGCTTAGCTTTACACTTTTGGTATTACAACTCACAAATCAATGGCATATTAGAAAAGAACGAAGAATAAAACAATCTAAAGAAATTTTAATTGACAAGAAATTTGTTTTTAAGGATTTTAAAGAATCATTAACCGAAGATAATCACGAAAACCTAAATAAATGATATTAAAAGAAAAATACAAATCAATATTAGATAAATTCAAGGTCAATACATTGCTTAGATTATCTCATTTTTTCGCTCAGATAAAAGCAGAATCCGGATTAAAACCAATTGAAGAAAGTTTAAATTACTCAGTTGAAGGGTTAATAAATGGATTTGGCAGGCATAGAATAAGTATTGCCGATGCAAACAAATACGGTCGAACATCAAAACAAAAAGCTAATCAGGAAGTGTTAGCTAATATTTTGTATGGTGGCGAATTCGGAAAGATTAATTTAGGAAACACAAAACCTGGCGATGGATGGAAATATAGAGGTAGAGGTTTTAAACAAATAACAGGGCGTGCAAACTATACTGAACTATCAAAATATACCGGAATAGACTATTTAAACAACCCTGATCTTTTATTTAATGAAGCCGATGCGATGAACTCCGCTTTATGGTTTTGGAACAAACACAAATTAAATGAATTGGCAGATTTTACAGGCTTTAAATTAAACCCTAAAACAAAATTAAATGAAGATGCTGTTATTTTGATTACACGCGTTATTAATGGCGGTTTAAATAGGTTAGACAAGCGTAGACAATATTTCGAAGAATTTAAAAAAGAGTTTGCATAATGAAAAATATAATCACAATTATTTATTTTCAAATTGGTGTTAATGTTATCGGTTTGCCTGATATATTTAGCCATGACTTAAGTTATACTATTATTAATAAATCAAAATTTCATAAATGAAAAAAGAAATAGTAATATCGGATGTGGTACACGGAATTAAAAACGATACCGTAATAGGAGATTTAATAGTTTGGACGGAGGACGATTTAGTATGAAAGAGTTTATAAAATCAAATTGGGCTTGGTTGGGATTAGTCTTATTTTTGTTGGCTGTGATTGTGAATCGATGTGCTAATGATAAAATAGTCAAACACGATACGCAGGAATACAAAACAGTAACTACAAAAAAAGAAGCTATTCAAGTCGCGAATATTCCCGATACAATCGTTAAAAAGTTCACGGAAATTAAAACGGTTACACGATATGTTGACAGAATTAAAATTGATTCAATTAAAGTTCATTATAAAGATACTGTTCCGTGTGTTTTTGATCGATCAGGAGCAATAAACGAGAAAGAATATAGCTTTACTTATCAAACGGATCAAAAAGGCTTTAAAGTGTACAATATGCAGTTACACGATTCTTTGTTAATTGTTACTGGAACAAAAAGAAAATGGTTTTTAGGCAAAGAAACAAACACTATCTATATTTCACATACAAACAAATACATTTCATCGGATCAAGTACAGCATATAGAAGTAAAGCCAAAGAAAGAATTTTATGATAGTACATTGTTTAAATTTGGCATTGGTTTTATTTTAGGTGTTGCAATAACGAAATAATGCGTATATTTACAATCTAATAATGAATGTTTGTTGCATTTGTATTATAAATTTTTAAGGGGTGGTTTCCTTATGTTTTGAAAGGATTATTTTTTGGTTTTGGTTTAAAGGCATTCATTTATTTGAGTGCCTTTTTTGTTGTTTGTAATCTTTATAAATAATCACTAAGTGAAAAATAAATAACTTTAAAGCAATTTAAACGGAATTATATTGTATCTTTGTGCTTTAATCAATAACTAAAAATATAATTATGGAATTTAAAGGAACAAAAGGAGAATGGAAAATAACTGGAGATAATATTATAGAAGATGGATCTGGGTATATTTCTATAGGCACGGATAAAGATTGGTGGCTTTTAGAAGCTAAAGGCACTCATGTTGGGGCGGAAACAGTAGAGCAAGCACGGGCAAATGCAAAACTAATATTATGTGCTCCCGAAATGTTAGAAGTATTACAAAAATTCATTGATCTTTTTATAGAATCAGATATGAGACCCGAAGATGAATGTCACGAACTTTACGAAGAAATAAACAATGTAATCAAAAAAGCAACAACAATTTAATCAAAAAAACTTATGAAAAAACAAATCAGAAGCGCAACGGTTAGCGAGCCAAATCGTAAACACGTATTAAAACAGGAATATCTTGACCTTATCAAATTAGATTTTAATCTAAGGGAAAGAATAAGTAAAAGTATTGGTGGTTCTCCTAACTCCCAAAGAAGAAACGCGAAAAAAAATAGTCTTTTGCTCTTAGACATCAACGCGTTAGTAATTATCGCTAAATACTACGACAAAGAATTATTTGAAATTTTAGAAATTGATAACTCAAAACCTTACTAATTAATTAAAAATAGAAAATATGAATTTAAAACAAGGATTCGCATTTATCATTGATACAAATGAATATGCAGGAAATTTTGAAAGAGAAATGACAGCTTTTATAACTGGCGTTGTTGGAGAATGTGAAGTGGGAGAAGAGTACATAGACGAGGATATTGCAGAAATATTTGATGAAGAAATTCAACAAGTTTCAGACGATCACGGGTGTTATAGACCTTGTGAAGTTTACAAGGGAGATTCGGTTGCAATATTTTTTAATTCAAAGCCAAGTGATTCGCTTATAGAAATAATGAAGTCAAGAGCTTATTTGTTTAACGAAAAACGTAAAGAGCTAGATAAACGGAATCCTGAATCTGATATTAAAATATTAGGTTTTAAAGGAATTGAAGTTAGCAGTAAAAACGAAGAAGTAGCGTTGTGAAATCAGATATTTTCATACACGCCTACCAAGTAAACAAAACAAAGCTTAAAAACGCCAAAGAAACGGTTTTAGAATTGATAAAAATATCGATTATAAATATTTCACAGGCTTTAAGTATAAGTAAGTTTTACTATCAAGAAATACGCATTCAGTCAAGGAATTTCAAAAACAATTTTAAATATATAAACCGATTTTAAAAACCAAAAAACATGAGAACAATTAAATTTAGAGGGAAAAGATTAGATAATCACGAATGGGTTTACGGTGGTATTTCCATTTTTCAAGGTGAAGCATCCATTTACGATGAAAATGATCTTACAAATTCAGCTCATGAAGTTGATATTAATACAGTGGGTCAATTTTCAGGTGAAGCTGATAAAGATGGTAATGAAGTTTACGAGGATGACATTTATTTACCTGAAAATTCAAAAGAATATTATTTAGTATCTTTTTCAGATGGATCTTTTAATGGGGGTATAAATAAAACAAATTGCTCTCCTTTATTTTGGCAAGCTGAAGAAGATAATCACGGTGAATTAACCGGTGATTTAGAACCGGAAAACTTTTTTAGTAAATGGGGTATTTGTGGAAACATTCACGATAACCCTGAACTATTAACCTAATGGAAATAAAAATATTTATGTCTTTGCCTGTTTGGAAAATAGGCAAGTCAAAACGATCAGTTAAGAAAATGTAATCTGACGGATGGGTATTAAACAAAACAAGTTTATTCTTTTTCAGCCGTACACATTCCTTTAGCAAAATAATATAAAACCTATAAAATGAAAACCGAAAAAGAAGAAAATAAAGAACAGAAAAAAAACCTATATCAAAAACTTTTAACCATTCAGCAAAAGATAAACGGATTAGGAAAAGACAAAGCTACGTTTAACTACAAATACGTCACGGGCGATAAGCTTTTAGGCGAAGTCAAGCCAATGATGAACGATTTAGGCTTAATTCTAAAACAAGAAGTCTTAAGCATCGAAAATACTCGCCAAGATTATCAAACAAAAAACGGCAGCAAGTCAGAAATACTTTCAAAAGTAATGATGCAATTTACCTGGATCGATACAGAAACAGGAGAAAAAGACGTTAACAGCTTTGGCGCAAACGGTCAAAACGATTGGGAAAAAGGATTGGGTAGTGCTTTGACTTATGCGGAAAGATATTTTTTACTTAAATACTTTCACATTGCTACGGATGAGGACGATATCGACAACGACCAAAGACAAACAACTCCTGCAGTTCCTTTGCCTCCGCCGCCAACACCCGAGGAAATTTTTATCAATGCAATTTCAGAGGTTCAAAACGCAAAGGACACTAAAGAACTAACACAGATTTATAATAAAAACAAAACTCTTCACGCTAACGAGGTTTTTATAAAAGAGATCAAAGATAAACGAGAAGAATTAACACCTAAAACCAATGAGTAAAGAACAATTTGAATTAATGCGGTTTCAAGAAATGGAATCGCTTTACTCTCCTGATTTCACAAAAAAGGAGGCAACGGCAACCGGGAAGCAATTAGTTAAAAATGTATTTGAATCAGGCGAAGTTAACAAACTTCATTTCATAGCCAATTTAGCCCGTTTAAACGAGGTTGTTAGTTCAGCAATGACAGAGGCTAGAGAATCAATTATTGATATCGAAAAAGCCAAAGAATTAGGTGTAGAGTTTATTCCTGTAAATGGAGGCGAAACTTTAAATTACAAAGACGATCCTATTTGGTGCGATATCAAAAAAGAACTTACCGAACGTGAAGAACTTTTAAAAACAGCTTACAAGTCTAAAAAAGAAATTTACGATTCTGAAGGCGTAGAAGTAACAAGAGTTTCGAGCACGCCAAAAAAATCAAGCGTAACAATAAAATTCTAAACAATGAAAGATGCACTAGGAAACGATATAATCATAGGCAACGCTTACGGTTTCGCAAAAAATAAAAGCGGTATTAACACTATTAAATTAGGAACTGTAGTAGATCAAACTAAAACCGGATTTGCTTCTTTAAAAATAGATAAAGCTTTTACTTCGGTTTACAACGATCAACCGACAATTGATAAAAATCAGTGTTACGAAAAAGTTAAAGTAAAACCTTTTATGTTGTTCCCGATATGAAAGAGCCAAGAATAAGACCTTCTGACTTTTATCAAAAAGACAAGGCTCAGGTTAAATTACAGGAAATGATAAACAATCATTATACGGAACCTGAAAAATACGAAACTTACGAATCAAGTATTAATCAATAAAATAAAATATGGAAAAAGAAAAAAAGATCGTCTACTGTATGCCAGACGAAGTAGAAACAAAAGAACAACACGAAAAATATCTAAAGGTTATTGGGCATGAAAAATGGTTGCAGGAACAACAAAAATAATATAATAACCCAAAGCCGATTCACTTCGGCTTTTTTTTAGTGATATGCGGAAATGTTAAAGTTTAATAAAATACGGATATATTAAAATGTGTTTTGTATATTTGCAGTATAACCATTAAAAATTTAATTATGAGATCATTAGAATTGTTGCTTAGAGATTATCCAGAAAAAACAGGAAAAGAAATACTTCAAATACAGGAACAAGAAAAACAGGAAGCTAAAAAAGAACAACAGAAACGAGATAAAAAACAAATAGCTTTTGTGAATGATTTAAATCAAAATGGAGGCTATTTTAAAGGATGTTTTGGTACAACTCAATATTACATGTACAATATAACTGATGTTAGTTTAATCGAGGGGAAATTGTACGCAAACGTAGAGCGAATAACTTGTTTTTATGCTAGGGATTTAAAACATAGTAAAGACATGTTAGATTTTAAAATTGAGGAGAAAGAATATGAATGTCTTTATAATTACAGTTTACAAAACGAAAACAGAATTACTAAAGAAGATTATTTAAAATTATATAATGTTTTAGATATTGTAATTCCTTCTTTCTGGAATAAAGAATTAGAAACTATTAAAAAAGAATTTAGTAAATAAAATAACAGTATGAAAAAAGAATGCGAAAATTGCAAAGGAAAAGGCAGAATGTATAAAAAAATGGGTTCAATGTTAGATCAATGTCCTGTTTGCCATGGAGATAAAGTAATAGATACTGGCAAACCAATTAACCCAAAAGGAGCGGGAAGAAAAGCAATACCTGACCCTGTTAGAATTGATGTATTGGTACACAAAGATAGCGAGCCGATTATACGTGCTTTAATACTCTCAGAGCAGAAAAAATACACTGATCCGCAAAAGGTTAAAAATAAAAAGTGTTAAAGTTTTAATTAAACCGTGATTTATTAAAAAGCATTTGTTACATTTGCTTATCTAAAACAAAGAAACCATGAAAACTAAACAAATCGTAATGACAAGCGCCCACGCAATATTTAAAATGCAAAACGTAACTTTTTCTGAGGCTTTGAAATTGGCGTGGGCTAGTATCAAACAAGGCGTTAAAGCTATTGTAATGAAGTGTAATCGACAAGTGAAGTCGGAGCGTTGGATAGGTTACGAAACTGTTTACTTCAATGAATTGGTTTATACGAGTGTTGAGTTGTTGAGAGTGGTTGTTGATAATTCCGGAGCTTCTAAATGGTATGATGGATCAACTTTTAATAACGACTAATTATGTTAGGAGAAAGAAAAACATTAAAAGAATATCATCCAAACGGAGCTTTGTGGTTTATTACAGAAATAGTATTTGTTATGCCTATGTTCGTAAATAATTATATGAGCAATACTCAGCTTAGAGATTGGGACGGAACGCCTTACTTAATATTAAAATGTGAAAAATATTTTGATAACAGTCAATTCGGATGGAAATTAGAATGGAATGAATCAGGAGAATTAATAAATAAAGAAGATAAAGCCTTTAGAAAAGACGGAACTTTAATAAATTAAAAAACAAAACCATGAAACCAATAATAAACCACGAAACAAACTATTCTCAATACGATAAAGTTCAGTTGGTGCAGTTTTATCCAAATGTATCAATGTTTTTATTCAATAATTATACAAGCGAAAAATACGCTAGAGATATGAAGGATAGATTCTCAATCGGAATGTGGAAATTAAAACAGATAAACAACAATTAAAACCAAAATTATGAAAATAACAATACAATATTCAGTAGATAATGATAATTGGGATGAAGATAAATTTGAATCAGAACCGCACAGAGAATTAATTATTGACGATAATATGTTGTCAAATATTCTTAGAACTTTTGGAGGACTAAACAAAGATGAGTTTTTACATGAAATAGAACACGTAATTTATTAATAAATGACAACTAACCAATTATTCCAACAAAACAATCGTGATTTAATGTTGCGGTTGATTCCTGAAAAGCGTTTTAGATTTTGCAAAACCAACAAAGAACTGATTGATAAACTTATTAAAGAAATTGGAATATGTCTGAATTAAAACTAACAAGGAAATGTTTAAAAGATTTTGAGAAATGGGTTCAAGATAAACACTCATATCATTGGGTCGAATTTGTAGACGAATTAAATACTCTTTTTCAAAACGCATTATATTTAGAATTTTTTGACTTAAGAGGCATTTATATTGATCGAAATGTTTACGAAAGAAAAATAAATATCTGGAATTACAGAGAAGAAGAGCCGAGCGATCCCATAGTAATAGATTGTGAGTATTTAGAGAGTTTTAAGGATTGGTACGAGGAAGCAATTGAAAAAGCGAATGAACTTTATAATTCAAGCCATGACTAAAATATCATTAGTTCGCACATTATCCGGATTCAAGCCGGCATATGATTCAGATTTTGAAATTTCCAAAAAGATCAAATTAAACGAGCCTTACGAATACGAATTTAAAAGACCCAGGAATTACAAGTTCCATAAAAAGTTTTTCGCTTTGGTAAAAATGGTTTTTGACAACCAAGAACAATACACCAACATCGAACACTTACGAAAAGATTTAATTATCGAATCAGGAAACTACGATTTAAGGCACGATCTTTTAGGAGTTGAAATACGCGAAGCAAAAAGCATCTCGTTCGCTTCAATGTCAGAAGATGAGTTTTCAGAGCTATACAATTCGGTTGTCGATGTAATTATTAAATACTTTCATTTCGATAAACAGGAAATTGCGGACAATGTAGAACAGTATTACTAAAAATCAATTTTATGGAATTATCAGACGAAGCATTAGAATTTGAGTTCGAACAATTGAATCGATTTGCTGGATTAAATCAAACGAATCAAGGATATATTGTAGAAACTAAAAACGGCTTAATAGGGAGGACAAAACACAGTGATCCATTGGTAAACGGTAAACAACCCGTTTATGTTGAAAATGGTAAATTACTTTGTGATCCGGAAACACTAAAAATAAAAGGATTTATTGACTAATTTAAAAATAACCAAAAATGACACCAAAACAAAAAGCAGAAGATTTAATAACATCATTTAGGGATAAACTTGATGAGGCTATATCTTACGAAGAATCGGTAAAATGTTCGATACTATGTGTTGAAGAAATAATAAATTTAATGTCAAGCACATTTAATTGGTCGCAAGAATATAACGGAAATATTCATTATTGGCAAGAAGTAAAACAAGAATTAGAGAATAACAAATAAATATAAACTTAAAACCAAAAAAATGAAATTAGAATTAAAACACATTGTTGGGTATTTGCCTTATAAGATAGAAGTACAATATACAGATTGTTTAACTACAAGAAAAAGACGTGCATACATAACTAATGCAGGGATAGAAGATATAGAAACGACTTATAAAAGAAAAATAAATAGTTGTTCAGGTGATATAATTTCTTGGATAGAACATAACAATGTACATGATATAAAAGTCAAATTATTTCTACGCCCACTATCCGATATAGGTCAAATTCAGTTTATGGGGTTATGGACTAAAGAAACTGATTTTGAAAGTATATTAAAATTTATAGAATCGGATTCAGAAACAAGATTAAGTTTTAAATTTTCATTAATATTTTGGGAATCACTTTACGAATGGCATTTCGATATTCACGGACTAATAGAAGCGGGTTTGGCAATTAATATAAATAATTTAGAGCCATGAAAGACATTTTACAAGGTTACCCGAAACCCAAATCAAGCATTCAGGAAGTGTTACTTCATCTAATTTTATTCGGCAACGCTTCAATTGTAGATTTTGCAACCTTAAGCGGATTCCGAACTAGGATCTCACAACTTACGCTAACACACGGCTTATTTCTAGAAAGAGAATGGATATTTGCATTTAACAAATTTGGCAATCAAATAAAATACGCAAAGCACACCCTGCCGGATTCAGAGAAACAAAAGGCGGTTAATATTTATTATCAATTAAACAATCAGTAATTATGAAAACAGCTATAGAAATTGCAGAAAAGGAAATTGCAGAATTGTGGAGTAGTCCATCAGATCATCCAACTTACACTCAAATATTTGAAGTGTTGGAGCGTGTTAAAGAAACCGAAAAACAGCAAATTATTGACGCTGTAAAATATGGGCAAAACAATCATAGTATATCTATTTCACATGAAGAAAAAATGGCTAATGATTATTACAACTCAACATTCGCAACAAACAAAGAAACTTTAAAATAAATTAGGATGAAAGCTAAATTACTTAAGAAAATAAGAAGGTGTTTTTATATTATTCATTATTGGGATGATGTAAAAAAAGAAAGTTACTACATGTCAAAAAATAAAGAAACAGGAAAATTAAGCAAAACAAAAGATTTTTTAGATTTCTATAGTTCTGTATGTTGGGGATATGGATTAAATACTTACTTCAAATTAAAAGGATTGTATTATACTCGTGAAGAAAATAGACGCCAAAGAAAACTAAATAAAGAGTTTCAAATTTTAACCCACTAACGCCAATAGGCATAAAATTTAGGATTATGAAAAAAGTATTAACATTTATACCAATTATTGGTTTAATTTCATGTGTATTATTAACCGTGGAAGAAAGCGGATTAAATAATAAGATTATATATCATTTATCTGGTTGGATTCAGGCTATATCAACAGTATTTTTACTGTTATATTTATCTAATTAATGAAATAATTAACCTAAATTGTTTTTTAATTGAAATAATTTTGTACATTTGTGAATGTAATATCTGTGGTGGATTTATTACGAATTAACATATTCACGATTTAAAACCCTTAATAGGAGTAGAGCCACCACCTCGAAACTATTAAGGGTTTTTCGTTTAAAATATTTAATATATGCTAGTAACAATAAACACAGATGCATGTTTTCATACATCACTTAAAATCGGTGGATACGCTTTTTGGGCGGTCTGTAACGATTTTAAAATAACCAAAAGTGGAGTGTTTCGAAAAAAATGTACTACTTCAGATGATGCCGAAGCAAAATGTATTATAAACGCTTTGAGCATCGTTTTAAAATCTCACAAAGGTATTACTAAGATAATCGTAAATACCGATTCTTTGAACGCTATTGCCTACTTAAAGAACGATAAAAGACATGTTTCAAAATATAATCTTTCAACATCAAAAAGGATTCAATTTAGCAATCTTTTTTTAGAACTGAGGCGTTTGTATAAAAAACAATTAGAAATAGAATTTAGGCACGTAAAAGCGCATTCAAATATTGATGATGCAAGAAGTTTTGTAAATGAATGGTGCGATACCAACGCAAAAAAAATGATGTGGGAAAAGATTAATAACTCTAAATGTTAGGATATGGACGATATAAAATGGTTTAAGTTTAATCCTAGCCGTTGGATGATGGGAAAAATACAAAAGTGTCCCGAAGTTACTCAGGCTCGTTTTATTAGATTGTGTTCTATGTATTGGGTCAAAGATTGCGAAATGACAATTGAAGATGCTATTATTGAAATTGACGAAGATCATTTAAACATTCTAAAATCAAAAAAAATAATAACGATTGACGAGATAAAAATTTACATTTCTTTTTTAGACGAACAAATTTTTGAAATAAAAGAAGATAAAAAAGATAAAAGTACAAGCGGAATTGTTGGGAATCTAAAACGCTGGCACAAGGGTATTTACGATCAATTTATTTCAAAATCTATATCTTTGGAAAAGGCAATTGAGCTATCTAAAATTATCGCACCGCTATCGCCCCCCGATAACGACCCGATCGCAACAGGATCGCAAAACATCGCAGATAAAGACAAGATAAGACAAGACTTAGATAAAGAAGAAGATAAGATAAGAAAAGATACTAAAGAGGATGTGTTGGATTTAAAAAATCCAACCCCACCACAATTAAAAATTGATTATGATAAATTAAAATTGTTTTTTAATAGTAATTGTGGTTCGATGTCTAAAATTCAAGTTTTATCTGATTCAAGGAAAAAGAAAATTTCAATCTTAATAAAAAAATTCTCTAAAGAAGACTTTATGAAAGTTATTGAAAAATCAAAAGAATCAAATTTTATGCAAGGTGAAAATGATCGAGAATGGAAAGCAGATTTTGATTGGATTTTAAACCAAACAAATTTTATAAAGATTTTAGAAGGTAATTATGATAATAAAAAAACCTCAACAACAAAAATAGAATCAGGGAATTTAATTCATACAAACTAATGGAAAATCAAGAGATAAAAGTAGAAATGATCGGAATAAGAAAGTATGAATATTTAACCGATTTACAAAAACAATACAATAATTACAATTTTTCCAATCCGGATAAAGAGCAAAAAACACTTTCCGAAATTGAATTGAAGCAAATTGAATCCTACGAGAATAAGTTTAAAGCTCCGCAAATCGATGAAGAAGAAAGAAAAAAATACATGAGAATTGTTCGTGAAGGAGAAAAACCGGAATTTGAAACTATTCAAGGCTTAATTCCTAATTATAAAAATTTATCATACGGTTTTTTGCAAGCTTTCGAAACTCTTAACGCAAAGAAATTCGAATTAACCGAAGATTCAATTTTAAACATAAGGGCGGTTGTTTTGTATTTCGCTAACAATGAATCGTTTTTTCAATCAGAACGTTTGATTAAACAAATTGATGATCGGGAATTAATTCCAAGTTTTCAAAAAGGAATTTTAATTGTTGGTGATTTTGGCAACGGTAAAAGTTCGATAATGCAAACATTTGAACATTTAATAAACCACAATTATAAAATAGCCGTTGATAATAGATGGAATAATGTAAACGATTGGGCGCGTTTAAGGTTTAAATTTAAAAGTTGTCGTGCCATTGCTTCGGAATACGAATTTCTTTCAAAAGAAGATAGCAAACAGGCTTTTTTAACCAAGTATTCAAGGTCAGACTATTGTTACGATGATATTACAAAAGAGCAATTAGCGAGTAATTACGGTTTAAAGAACGTTATTCAGGTTGTTTTAGAAAATCGTTACGATGATATCTTTGTTAAGATCAAAGAGGAAAAACGCGTTAATCGTACGCACGGAACATTAAATTATCACAAAGAGCATCCAGGTAATTTAAGGATTGCAATTCAAAATTTAGGCGTTAAATATGAACCTCACATGTACGATAGAGCATTGCAAATATTTAATATAATCGAATTTAAAGGGAAAAGTTTTAGAAGATAACATTATGGAAAAAGAAAAATATACACCCGTTAAAGGCGATGTTTTTAAATGGGTAGATGAAGAATATATTTGCATTGAATCAGGTAAGTTTTCAGGTGTAGTTAATCCAATCGTAGAAACTTATTACATACGTGGTTTTATTTGGGAATATGACAAAGAAAAACCTGAGTTCGTTAGAAAAGCAACCAATGAAGAATTAGATAGATTATTTGCAATATTGTAAAATTTAGAAGATAAACCAAAAATCAAAAGTTATGAAAGAAATAAACAACGTTACGATTTACAAATGTGATTTTTGTAAAAAGGAATTGAAGCGAAAACACGCAATGGCTAATCACGAAAAAAAATGCAATAATAATCCTGAAAATTGGAGAGCTTGTTTTAATGGTTGTCAACATTTAGAAAGAAAACCAATTATTTTAGATATTGGAATTGATAATTATATTTCAGGCGAACCAGAACAAAGAACTTATAACGGTTTTTATTGCGCATTGAAAAAACAATATTTAATTCCTGCAGTTGTTCAAAATAAAGATGGAGGAATAAACGCTAAACACGGTTATGACAAAAAAGGTGAAGAAGTGGAACAGTATTTTATGCCGAAAGAATGCGAATCTTATGATGATCGACTTAATTTTTAACCCATGAAAACAATAACCATAGAATTAATATTAGAAAAAGTAGCTGATTACTTTAAAATTGATAAATCAAAAATAGTCTCTCATAGCCGTAAAAAATCAATCGCCTACGCAAGACACGTATATTATTTTTTATCGCGGGAAATGACCAAAGAAAAGCTTTTTACGGTAGCTTTGTTAGTAGATCGCAAACACGCATGTGTGTCTAAGTCTATAAAACAGCATAAAACGGATTTAAAATTTGCAAACGACATTCACAAAGTAAGGCAGTCAATTTTTATGATTGGGTTTTTACAGGACGATATAAACTTACTTGAATTGTGTAGTAAGGGTTAATAAAAAAACAGTAGATTTTTAGAGTTTAAATAAATCAAAAAAGATAAGATTATGACTAAACAGGAAAAAATAAAACAAGGTTACGGGATATATTCAGACATAGCCTTAGGTTTATGTGACGAAAACGGTTGGATAAAAGGAAGTGAATATTACACCTATTTTCCTCAAAACAAAGATAAAAAGATTGGGATTGATGAATATATTTATTTTCGCCCTAAATCCTTACAAGGAATAGAAGATAACAACGGCTGGACGAAAATAGAATCCGAAAAAGATCTGCCTGATTTAATTGGTGAAAATATTATTTTCTATAGAAACGGATTAACAACAACATACCCAAGCGAGGACATATCAGAAGATAAAAAAACATATTTAAAATATTCTCATTTTAAGATTAGGATAAAATATCGAGCCCCAATTTACTAAATAATGCTAAACCCAAACAAAACATATCATCGTAAAAAACAAATCCTTCACGATGAAGACGGAAACCAAATATTAAAGTTTAAAGACAATATGCCGGACGGATCAGATTACACAGCCGATTTAGTAATTAACATGAACAAATACATTTTGCGTTATCCGGAGCGAATAGAAGTTTTAGAGAAAGAGAATGTACAACTTAATTTATTTTAGATATGAAATCACATAAAATAAAAACAGAAATTGAATACTACCAAAAAGTAGTTTCGGGAGAAAAGACCTGGGAATTAAGATTTAACGATCGAAATTACGAAACAGGAGATCAATTAATTCTTGAAGAATACGACAAGGATAAAAAACAATATACCGGATTTTCTACAAGTAGAATAGTAACTTATATGCTTAAAGATGCCGAAAGATTCGGATTAATGAAAGGATTTTGTTTAATGTCATTTATACACCCATGAAAGTATTAAAAGAATCAAATGTAACACGTGTAATTGGAAACCCAATTTGTGAAAACGGAATGTGGGGAATAAAAGTTGAATTTAATTGCGACGGAATAATTGACGAAACAAATATTTTTTTAGATAGTAAAGCGTTGGTATTAAAAATTAAAGTAGGATATAAATTTTTACACTAAAATAATGAAAAAGAATAAGCACAATCCGGTCCCAACAAAAAGAGTAATTGATAATATCAGTTATTTAAGATCAAACGATAACACCGAAGCTAAGAGGGTAGTTGAATCTGTAAAAGATATGCCTCATGTGAATAAAATTAAATTTTTACTTAAAAATTAAGCTATGAATACTCAATTATCTTTGTTTTCGCAACAAGGATCTGAATATTTCAGAACAGGCGCAGATGCATTACTTGACGCGGTAAATTTAGATCGTAAGCCAAAAGACAAATATAAAATAGAGTATTATTATCAATATAAAAATTTATTTGTTCTAATAGCTGTAAATAAAGAAAAAAATATAATTTGTAATATTGTTGATGAAAACGGAAAAGTCCCGAACGGTTTTTGTGTTTGTTGGAGAACACATCCTCACATTTTACAGGAATTAAAAATTAAGATAGATTTATCATGATAAAAGAAAAGAAGTGCAAAGGACAAAACAAAGCTCATGGTTTTGAATCATGCGGTAAAATTACAAATGTAGCTTATTTGAAATATGGACTTTGCGCTTCGTGTTATCCGAAGTATTTATTAAATGATGAACGAGGCAAAGTAATAATGCATAAGGCAATGAATGCTGGAAAATCAATAGTTAAAAAAGAGAGTGTAAAAAAAGAAAAAGTTATTCGTGATAAAATGAAAGAGAATGTGAAAACGCTTTCGCAACATGAAGCTGACGCAAAAAAGAGTTTTCAGCGTTGGATCAGGCTTAGGGACGCAGAATTAAACTGCATTAGTTGTGATACAGTAAAAGCAAAAGAATGGCACGCATCACATTATTTTGATTGTAATAGGTTTTCAGGACTTATTTTCGACCCGCGTAACGTCGCAAAAAGCTGTGACTACTGTAATGTATATCTTTCAGGAAATTTAATCGAATATAGGCAAGGATTGATTAAACGGCACGGAGTAGAATTTGTGGAGCAATTAGAAAGTGAAGCCGATTCGAAACGAGTTTACAAATACACAAAACAAGAATTGATTGATATAAAGAAAAAATACGATACAAAAATTAAAAACCAAGATTTTAGTTGAAAAATTGTTTATATTTGCATTATAATAGTTCGTCCGACAATAGAACTTAACAGAACAGCCTTTTTAAATGATGATACCCGTCGGACGGTATTGGATTTTATAAAGGCATTTTTATTTTATACAAATTATGGAATTAGTAATTTTAGAAAGTCCTTTCGCAGGAGACAGAGAACGTAATATTGATTACGCTAGAAAATGTATGTTAGATTGTTTTAATAGAAACGAAGCTCCATTCGCAAGTCATTTGCTTTATACGCAATGTTTGGATGATGATTTTGAACCGCATAGATTTTTAGGAATTACTGCAGGTTTAAAATGGGGTGAAAAAGCGAGCAAAACAGTTGTTTATACTGATTATGGTATTTCTAAGGGTATGGAATACGGAATTAAAGACGCTGAGAAAAATAATCGTGTAATTGAATACCGTAAAATATTATGAATGTAACTAATAAAATTAAAATCACTCAGGAAGATAATTTAATTTTAATGAAACGATATCCTGACAATTACTTTGAACTTGCAATTGTTGATCCGCCTTATGGAATTTTAAATAAGACAAAAAGAGGTGGTGACCATAAATTTAATATGAAAGAATATAGTCAATGGGATGTAAAACCTAATGATGAATACTTTAATGAATTATTTAGAGTGTCAAAAAATCAAATTATTTGGGGAGGAAATTATTTTAGTCAAATCTGGTTAAGAAGTGAATACAATAAAGGTTTTATCA
>Ga0247817_10000162_pt1 | contig 43771 bp, 67 predicted proteins | sample UWRJL212509R1_FD_178010 | JGI IMG/M metagenome (GOLD analysis project Ga0247817, IMG submission 178010) | Plant litter microbial communities from Arlington Agricultural Research Station in Wisconsin, United States - UWRJ-L212-509R-1 | ecosystem: Environmental > Terrestrial > Plant litter >... | reverse complement strand
CTGTGATTTAAAATGAGAATGTTACGGTAAACGCGAGATGCTTCAAACTCACTAAAAAGGTGCTGAGATGATACAAGGTAACCATTCCATAATTGAGCCTCAGGAAACGGAAGATCGATTTGATTTATTGCTCCGGGGAATAATTCTTGCAGTATAACGTCGCTGATCTGATCGGCCAGCATGTATCCGCCGTTATTGGTTGTTCCTGTTGGGAAAACAGTGGTTACGTCTAACTGTAATTGAGTATTTTGGTTTACCGCGCACTTTGGGGATGCGTCCTGCAGGGTTTGGTTTTGTATCAGGACGTAGGCTTCAACTGGGATATTGCCATAGTTGAAAACGGCGGGCGGCTTTGTGAGGTTCTCGTCATCCATGGGGATGGCCTTACCCTGATAGGTCAATGAGGCAAATTTTTGCAAGTATGCTTTTCGCAAATAGTGCTTTACCTCGATCATTCCCAAATGTAGCTATTTAAACTAACAAACCTAGGCCGACCCAAAACAACTGTAACGTCATAGTATCTTGCCAACTAGGTTTGTTATTGTTGCAAATTTAGCTATCTTATCGCATCAAATAAAATCTTTCTTATTGCCTCGGGCAACTTGGCTGAATACTCAAAGAACGCGGGAAGGAGGAAAGGTTTCTTTATCAGTCTACCTTTCCCGTTTATGTAGTACCGCCGTGCTACTTGCTGCCATTCGGATGGCAGGGTTGGAACGTACTGGGCAGCGCTGTCCCCGGTTCCGAACTCTACGTATGCCGCGAAGTTACCGGCCTGGGCATCTACATCCACCTCTCCAGTGTACCCGTCAGGGAGGATCTTACCGTGAATGAATGATGCAAGATTAGTATTGTTGGCCTGGGTTCTCCCCGACGATGAAGTTAATGGCAGATTTTCTCCCGCAGACGGGGCTAATGCAATAGCCTTTCTCTCTATATTATATGTAGTCAATTCGATTTCAGTCTTTACGTCCTCCTGAACTTGAAGGCTGTAGGTCTGAAAGAACGCAGCTGCTTGTGATACTCCTATTACTGCCATTACGTGCTAACCAAGTCGCCGGGGTTTCTCTGCACGGCATTAAACAAAACGTACTCCTGGTAAACCACATCGGGGTTATATCCGAAGATCACAAACCAGCATCCGCGCCATTTAAGGATCATGTCGTTCTGAATGTTCTTGTCATTCCTGTAACGAACCTGGAATGTGTAATAAAGCTCCACATCAGAAACTCCACCCTCGTTGCGCCTGAATGATTTTGCATGTGATACCTTGGCGCTCGTTGACCAGTAAACTTCCGAATTAGGGAATGATCCGCCGAATTCGCTCGGGATGTTGTCCTGCGCCCAAATGTCGATCTTCTGGTTTAGGTAGCCTGACACGACCGTTTTATCACCTCGCCTGGTCATTGGATCACCAAGTTTTGAGAGAATCTATTAGCTATGGCCAGTATCGCCGGTGGAAGTTCCATGTCGGTTGCCCCCTGCTCTTTTATTAGGTAGTCAGTAAGCATTAAAACTGCCTGCTTTAAAACTGCAGGTAGCACAACGTACCCGGTATTATAAACCACATTGTAAAAGGTAGGATCGCCGGCAGTCCATGTCCACGGCAAAGGCCAGCCGCCGTATATGGGATAAAACCAGCTCGTTACTCCACAATCCCCGCCGTCCGTAATAATCTGCTTATAGGTAAACCCGGATAGCGTGTAATCGTCTGTAGTTAACAGGTCGGTGCCGTTCTTTGTTACACTGATAATCTCCTGAGTAGGGCCATATGGCAACTTTAGTCGCCCCCCCTGAAACCAAACCTCTGCTTTTTTAACGCCGAAGAATGTATTGGTATATCCTTCCAGTTTTTCGCGGGCAGCGGCCAGCATGATTAGTAACGAAGGATCCTGTGCCGTGTAATCAGCATCAATGTGAGAAAAAGCCTTAACCTCGGCCAGGGTGACCGGCTCTGTTTCAACGTCCTCCAGGACGGCTATTTGAAACCCTTCGCGTGACCAGTTGTTCATGATCAAATATAGCTATTTTATTTCTTCCGGGAAACTTGGGGATTCTTCCAGGTTAACGTGAAGCTTCACAATGCATGTCGCCATGCAATTCACTTCATCATGAACCCTTGTGAATATTATTCCTGATATGATTTCCCCGGAAGGTGTTTTTAAATGATTATATCCGTCTTTTACTATTACCGTGCAAAATTCAGGGTCATGGTATTTTTTCATTTCTTAAATGTTTAGTATAAAATTGTGGCATCTTTTGTCCCCACCGATAAAGGTGCAACACATACACGCCCAGCATGATGCCTTTCCGCTTTATTTTCATGGAAAACTCACGGTCAAAAAATAAGGTGTGCTCCCTGAATCCGCCGACCATTTCCCACGTGCGCTTATGGAAAAGCATTAGCATGGCAGCGATGGGGCCGGTATGGGGAATACATTCGCCATAATGCTTTTCGTGCATCTCTGTAGCGGCTGCGATGTGCTCCGTTATACTGTCAGAATTAAACATAGCCCTGATAACCTGTTGTGGGACCCCTAGGCGGTTAGTAACACACCCATAAAGATCATTTTTACCAGACATAGCAATTTCCTCTATCTGAGCCTTTGTGTCAGGTCGAAGAAAAAGAACGTCCTGATCGGTTAGGCAAATCCATCCGTCCGGCGCCGCTTCTATGGCATCATTCAGGGCCTTCCCAATGTTCTTGTCAGTTCGGTAAGGGGAAAGATAGGCTATCATTTGTAAGAGCAATAATAAGCGTTATTCATTTCCTTTTCGAACAGATCACGGTTCGCTTTTAGGTGCTTTATACGCTCCGATCCCGGCACGCTGCTTTTCACTTCCTGGTAATAGTCCATGCTGTGAAACAATTTCAGGCTATGTGGAACGTCCATATACGGAAAAGGCGTCAAGCCAGCGTTAAACACGCGCCGGGAGTAATTTACATGCTCATACCCCCATCCGGCAAAGCGTTCATCAAAACCTCCTACTAAATACAGAACACTACGGCTTATGTACAGCATGCACCCGCATGGGTTTTGATATATCCCAGGCGATACCATTACGCGGTTACCGTTTGCTCTGCCGTCTGCCAGTTTGGAGAACGTGAACGACATATGCAATACCCCGTAATTGATGTATTCCATATGCCAATTATCAACTATCGGCCAGCAGTCATCATCAAAAAGGAAAATGTGGTCGCATTCGTCGAGTTCGGCAAGGTTTTTATTCTTAGCCCTGGCAATACCTGAAACGTCTTTAACGATTGATAGCTTATGAATCCCCGGCGTATGCTCTATTATTTTTGCCGCCGTCTGTTCCCACAATGGACGACTGCTGGTCGTGGTTATGCCTATCCCGATCTTCACAGTGCAAAGATTATGTTTTCAGCGTTCCGGTGAATTTCTTTGAGGCCGAATTTTCTGCAATGTTCGGTGTACCTCTCTGCCAGGGCATGGGATCCGTTATGCTCGATACAGAGGCATTCGCAACCGACCTCTTTTAAATCGATCTGCTGAAGTATTTTCCAGTCCCAACCCTCTGCATCTATGGTAATGAAATTAAACTTCCTGTTCCATTGCAATGGACGTGCATAAGACAACAACACAAGCCCATAAAAACAGTTGAACGGCATGCCATCAACCGATACCTTCTCGTAATCGCAATGCCTCCACTTTGATTGTATTTGCAACCCTGATACCAAGGCGACATCGTTACCACCATAAACGTGGGCGCCGCTATCGAAAAATTCAAACTCCCCAGTTTCCTCTGTGATTGCGTAGTTTACCAACACTACCGGCAACCCGGACTCATCGTATAGTTCACTTAGTTTTGCGTATGCTTTCGGAGAGGGCTCAACTAAAAACGCCTGCCACCCATTAAGAATTAGATCGCGGCTGTTACTAAAGGTCATCCCATCATTGCTACCTATATCCAGGACGCAACCTTTGCGATCACCGAAATAACCGGCTACTATCTCCGCTTCCCTATTTTGTGAATGCCACCTCATAAACCCCTCGCCTTAATTATAATCGTCTCATTGGCAATCTTATCGTAAGGACCCGCGTACTGCAATATTTGGTCGCCCGGGTGATACAGCGTATTCAGCCCTAATAGGTGCGCTACAGCGCTGCCGCATGAGTTATCGTGCCGGTGACCTAAGCAGCGTTCATCTTCGCTCTGTGACCTGTCGTTATTATTCCATGCACCGTGAAAATAACCGTTCATCATTGATTTTCGGTACATCTCATAAAAGCGTTTCGCTTTCTTGTTGTGAATATCAATGCCCAACATACCGGCATTCCCGAACATCCGCATACCCATAGCGTCGTCACGGCTGATCCCGAAATAGTTTAACGTCCTGTCATTTGTCCATGTGCCTAAGAAATGACCGCTGTCCTGCATTAATATCCCATCCCGGTCTATCAGATCGAACAATGGTTGAACAGGGCATATAGCGAAGCAGGACGCGTCCAACCAAATCACCTGATCATATCCCCGTTCAAAGGCTACGTCCATAGCGTGGATTTTAAAAGCGTAATTACTTGCTTCGTGCATTGGCGAACCCACGGCCTGTTCGCCAATGAACGCGAAAAAATCACCCTGAAAGTTATCCCTGAGCGATTCCCCTAAACGGGCAACGCCTTTTATGTAATGGCCTTTACGGGTTGCAAGGCTGACTATAGCGCGTTTCATTTCTTTGAGATGTATTTGTAGTGATAGATATTTCCATGAACGATAGTTTCCGTTCTAAGCAACGGCAGTAACTTCATGCTGTATTCGTAATCTTCCCGGAATTTAATAGGTGGAAAACCTGCCAGTAATGCAAGTTCTCTGCGAACAGGGGAAATATGATTTGGTGTCCGAAGATGTACTCCATCTACCGTTTTCCATGCCCCATATTCCTTTGAGATATGCCATTGCGTTTCTTCCCGGCCATTCGTCGTAATGGTGCCGCTGATCCCGATACAGTCCGAACCTGATTTACACGCCTCCAATATAAGAGCAATGTAATCCGGTGATACCTCGTCGTCGTCATCGATAAACACAATGTATTCCCCGGTAGCCCGTGAAAGTAGCTTGTTTCGCTTTGATCCTATCACACAGTCACAATCCTCTGTGATAATCTCGACTTCTGAATGCAGCCGAAGCGATGCCAGCAATGACGCAAGCATATCGGCCCTTTTTGGAATGGTGGCGATTAGGATGGATAGCGTCACAGTGCTTTTTTAAGATTGTCAATGTCCTCTTTGGTGAGGTTAAGTTCGTAGGCGTTGGATTGTTCTTTGCCGTTTATAGTCGCCCTGGCTCCGAATACCACAAAAGCACCCTGCTCACCTTTATGAACCTGTAAAAACTCATTACCGTGTTTTATTTCTAGTGTTTTCATATTACTGCCATTTTATCGCACCGTAAGGTATTACCGGGTTTTCAATCCCGAAGTTTGTTTTTAGGCGATCGTTGAACAATGCCTGCCCCTGCTTCCATGTTAGATCATTTTTTATATTAATGGAATCCCTTTTGGTTTTTCCAGTACTGTAGTGATTGTGAGGGAAGTGGATAGGAAGATCAATCACGCGGCAAAGCATGTGGCCTACTGCAGTCATTTCCTGATCAGAAAACATGTGCTTGTAGTCTGGGTGATAAACGTATCCGAACCGATTGTAATACGCTCTGTCCATGATAGGAAGCGTGATCAATGTTGGTTGAATACCGTCCTGTGTTTTGACAAGGTAATCAGATTTACCCTGCAAGGCAGACAGCAACATGGTATCCCAATTTTGAGGGCAATCGAAATCGTCAGAAACAACGACTATCAAATTACCTGTCGAATGAAGCGCACCGTTGTTAATAGCTTCGATTGCCGACTTATTTGGAAGTGCTATTGATCGTCTGCCAAATCTGTATTGGTATTGGGCAATGTCTGGATCAGTGGTATCGCACATCAAAAGGTACTCTATCCCGTCCGCGTAACTCGCTTTACCCAAAAACTTTCCCATAGTTTCGGATGCCATGTTTACGCGCCCCCGGCTCGGATGTACTACACTTATCTTCATAATTCAACCCATTTAAATGATGTATCGATCTCTTTGCCTTTTGCTTTGGTTATCAGCGGCCCGTAAGCGCATATCTCTACTCCGTCAACCATGAGTGTTGTAATTGTCTCGTGGATATTCTTGGTTACCCGGTTCTTGAAAAAGTCGTTAAACTCATCTGGCGTGGAAAATACGAATCCCCTGGCATGAAGCACCCCGGCAACTTTTGCCAGCACATCGCGCAAGTACTCCGACTGGAGTTTCTCGGCGAAGTGGTGCATGGGTATTTTATTGCGCTTTGCCATGGGTGACTTTGTTACTAGGTTTCTCACAGGCAATATAGTACTCAATAGCTATCCTCATAACCGCGCACCGAGAACGCTTTTGTTCGGCAGCGATACGGGTAATCGCCTCGTTAGTTTCCGCCGTTACTCGGGTGTCTACCTTAATCATGTGGAAATGCTTTTACTTCAATAGTGGCTGAAAATGAAAAAGAATCAACCTCGGTTGACTGTGTAGGTACATGGCTCATCATTTTTCTGTAATCAGATTCAGATACAAGTATGCCGCCGTCATCATCGATATAAGCGTCAATAGTTTCGCCTGTTGATTCTATCGTACCCTTTAATTTTCTCATGAAACAAATCTACCACTTTATCCCACAATACCAAACAAAAAGCCGGAAACTTTTACGCTCCCGGCTTTGCCTCCACATATATCGCCTCTTTTTCTTAGGTAGTAGCGTTCAATTCTGCAATCGCGGTAGGGAAATCCCCGGTTACGAATGCAGGGCGTTCGTGGTTTTTCACACGACCCATACCGTATAACTCAGCACGTACGGTAAGTAAGTTCTTTACGAACTGGTCATTGATGTAACCAACATCGATTCGCAGGTTTTCCACAAAGTTAAACAGGTACTTGGTGAAATCCCCAACGATAAACTGATCGTCCTCGATAAAGTTACTGGCAATGATTGGGATGCCTTTGATACGGGTGCTAGCCTCATCCATGAAACGAGGATACAGGTACATGCCGTTCAGGGCTGATTTCTCCAAGTCCATCGAGGTGTAAGTATCCTCCGATACCAGGATGAAATTAGGGTTGAAGCCGCCGATCTCAGGCGAGGCGTTTTCCGCGCCCTTGCGAACCTGGCCGATAGCAGCACGAAGAACGTCACCACGGTTAGCGTCAACAACAGTACCAGCAAGCGAACCAGCGGCAAAGTCAGTTGCATAATATGTGATCCCGTAGATTTCGTTCGTTCCGGTTCCGTTCAATACTGCTTGGTCAAGTTTGTTGAACAGACGGCGGGTTAACTCGAAGCGAATTTCCTGCTCCAGCATAGGCCAGTTTAACAGGGCCTGCCGGGAAACTGGTGTCCATACGGCGATCATTTCTGCGGTAACCTTGTTCTCTACGTACGTCCAGTTCATGGACGCTTTTTCCGCCCCTTCATCTGTCTGCCATCCCGGTGCGCCAGATCCGTTTACCAGCTCAACCCATGAAAGAGGGTTTGAACCAGGGCCACCAGTCATGGTGCTGATCAGGTCGAATATGAATCGTTCCGGTAATCTTGGGTAATCCACACCCTGTTCGCGCAAGCCGATAATTACACGGTCACCAAATGACGCGGTAGTGATCGGGGAAACCGCTTTCAGTTCGAATTGAACTACGCCGGATTTGCTGGAGTGGATCGCTTTCAGATCAGCGGAACGGGCCTCAAACTGCGCCTTCAGCTGGCCCATAATGGTGCCAACCTGCTGATTGATGATACCGCCCATGCCACGAACCTTAATGGCTAATTCGTCATGCTGTTTCTGCATTTCTTTGATCAGCGTATTGAGGCCTGTGATCTTACCGTTATCTTCCTCTACTGCAATGTTTTTGAATGACATTGATTCAAGTGCTTCAGTAGCGAGTTCTTTGATCAGGGTTTTTGATGCCTCTGATTTGATTTCCTCAGTAATGAATTTATCTTTGTTTGCCATAAAAATGGCTGTTGCTTTTTCGGCTGCAATGCGCTCTACCTCTTTTATCGCATCAGCCTTCCTCTGCTCATCAGCGGTCAATTGAGCTGCACCGCCCGCACCAGCTGCACCGGAATCACGGTGTATAAAAATTCTTTTCATTGTCTTTTTAAGTTAAATAGTCAAAAATTGATTCACACTTTGCATGGGTGCCATCAGGCGGCGCAAGCAATTCAAATATGTCGTGAGTGGTTTTAACCGGCTCATTCTTACTTTCTACTATAATTCGGGTGGCATCATTCGACCCACCAGCCACAACCAACGAACCCTCTTTGTAAATTCTCAGTTCCTCAACCCCCCAAAAATAGCCATCCTCCATAGCCTGTTCTTTGTTGGCTATACTATTGATCCGGCTGTCGTAATAGGCTTTATTTTCAGCCATATCTTTCGAATCGGAGTTGATCGCCAGTTTCATTCGCTCGTAAACCATGCGAATGCTGTTCTCAAATTCTGCCGATTTTCCTTCGATAGCAGCCAGCACATCGGGGCGGTTAATCTTCGCCTTTGGTATGCCGAACACCAACCCCTCTGTTTGTCCTGGGTATGATTTACCCACTAACGACCATTCGATTGGGGCAACGAACATTTGCACGTCCTTTTGCCATGCTAACACCGAATCATACTTAAGCTCATGGTCAAGCGCGTACATTACTTTCCCCTGCTGGTCTATGCAGGTCTTCGCAAAACAACCGTCAAAGTGAACGTCCTTATGGCTGTCCATGTAACGGGTTGTTGAAATCACCGGATATATGTAATCCGACTTAACATCAAATGAAGCCTTTCCGGTTACATGCACTTTGCTTACGTCCAGGTTTAGGTATGAAAATTGCGCCTTGTCAGCCCCCTTGTAAACCTGCGCTTTCTTTAGCCCTATGATCTTTTCTTCGCTTTCCTTCAACGCGGCAAACATCGCCTCTTTCGTGGCAAATTCGCGGTCAGGAAATTCTATGCACTTTATCACTTCTTTACAGGGCGATTAACGTAAGATTGCTTTTGCTGAATGGATTCTTTCAGAGATTCGTTTTGCTGGGCCTCCTTAGTTTGCGCCAGCTTTTCGAGATCCTGTTTTATTTCCTGTTTGCTCATCGGGATAAAGTTAAATAATATCGAACAAATTAAAAGAATTTTTATTTTGATCCCTCATAAGCCTGTTATATAGCCGTTCTGATAGGTAAATGCACGTACACCGGCAATTACATCGCTCTTTTGCCGGCAATTCAACATCACCGGGGGCCAGTGCAGGCGATCCCCCAACGCTAAAGTGATCGTCTATGGGCAGGAATGTATCATTAAGCGCGATATGAGTTGACCGCTCTCTATCATCGCCCCGGCCAATCCACTGTTTATATCCTTTCTGACCTGCTTCTGAAAGCCAGCTACGGGCACCTGTTATCTTTCCCAGGTTAGATGCAGTTGTGGTCTCCGTCCTGGCAATTAAAACGGCTCTCTGCCGAGATATCTCCCGTCCAACCTTTTTCTGAATATATGCAGCGGTTTGGTCTGCGTTCAGCTGGTTGTCATAGGAATATGTTAAAGCGTTCCTTATCTCCTGCTTTGTGGTTTCTGCGAGTTCATTGTCGATTCGGTAGGCGTAATCTGTGGAATAGTCATAGAAAATCTTTCTCCATACTTCTGTGAGAAAAGAAAGCAACGCCTTTACTTCGCCATCGGCAGCTCGGATTGCATAATATTGCCTTTTTGCTGACAGTTGCCCAATGATCTCATATGCCTCGTTCATTGGTATCTTAAAATCTCCCTGCTGGATTAGCAAATCAAGTGGCGGGTTAGTATCACCCGTTCTCCGAATGAAGTCAATGACCGGCTGAATTTGCTTTTGGAGCGCGCGTAGGAATATTGGATACACCCGGACGGCGTAACGCTTATGCTGTTTCTCGTATAGCTCCGATTCGGTCATACAATGCTATTAGCTTTTCTTTTGCCTCTTTACGCTTTCGTTCTTTGTTCTGCTTTGAGCGCCAGCAATCGGAGGGAATAACAGGTATGGCTTTGGCGATAATCTCATCCAGTTCGTGCAGTTCATCGGTAGTCATATTGCTTTGTAGGAGTTACTGGTTCATCAAAGTTTCCGTCCTGGATCTGCTGCATAGTCTTCTTTGTGCCTGATACCAGGTAACCGTTCATGCCTTCGGTGGTTTCGTCCGCATCGAACCCGAAAAGCTTACGTTTCTCATTTTGGGTGATAAAGTCAGCATCCCCATATGTTTCCTTTAGCAATTTCTGGTCGGCCGACAGTTCCGTATAAGCCTTAAAGTCATGTTTCAGGATGATCTTTTGTGCTGGATACCAGTCTTTTACTTTCCTGGAAATCATCGCGTCGAACTTCTTCTCATTTGGGAGAACGACATTTATTACCAACGACTGATAGGCAGATTTAACGTTATTCTCCGTACCTCCTGACATATCTCCCACCAATATCGGGGACACGCCGAATAAAGCCCCTCCGTCTTTCCAGTTCACTTTCTCAGCCTCGATCAACTGCAGCTCGGCGAGTGTATCACCCAATTTCTTTACATCGACATAACCGTTTGTCACATGGGTACCTTTATTGTTGGCGGCTCCCTGCCATTCCTGGGCTAATGTTGCCTTGATAGCCGATACCTGATCCGTGGTTAATTTACCTTGTCCCTTAGGGCCTGTAAAGTCAACGTCTGAGTGAATGATAATACCGGTAGAACCATTTACGAACGCACGGCCTTGCGCCTCTTGGTTGGCCTCGTTGGTTGATATTGTTTTTGCGCCCGGCACGAGTGGGGAATAGCCGCCTAATATTGGATCAAATGGCGACCACTGGGCCATGTGAAACATCTCGTCAGGCATTATAGTGATCTTCTGACCTGACCACGTTGTAAAAACATAGTATGAAATAGGTGCATTGAAATTACCATCAATTCGAACCGGCTGAACCAATTGCGAAGGAAGACAGTGAAGATGTACGGGTTCTGTGGCGTTCCTGCCCTCCGGATTACGCTCGGGCCAAATATAGCCATCGCCTGAAATGAAATAATTGAACCAAAATGATTCTCGTAACTGTATGCCTGTTTGGTACTCGTTGGGATATTCCAACAGATCTATTAACGGATGTGATTCAACCTCCCTAAGCGCCTTCATTTCGAGCAGATCGTATTTCCCTGATCTGTTACTATCAGGCGTAAAGTTAAAACGCTTCATCCTTGTTTCGGCCTTGTCGTCTATCACCTGATATGGGATCAATGGCACCTCAATCATCTTTCTTACCAGGACATTGGCGTAGGAGTAAACGACCTTGTTGGCATATCCGATCTGCAATTGAGCCGTTTTATTCCATCCCATCCAACCGAACACACCTCCAAATGCCATCACATACGGATTAATGGCCTGCTGTATGGATGTGGCCTTGGTTGTGAACCATCCCTTTACATCCTTGATAATCTGCTTAATCTGCATAGGGGTAAAAGTAAATATTTTATACCGGATTATAATCCCATTCGCTTTCGGGTGATAATTCAAAATACATTCTCATCATCAAGGCGTCTGAAATGTCCGGAGATCTGCCAATCATCTCCTTAACCTCATCCTTTGGTAAAACTTGCTTTTTGGCATCCTTATCCATGTTATGCTGCTTAACCTGCTCCAATTCTTCGGTTATCCGGTCACGCAAATCCGTGCTTTCGCAATTTACAAAAACCAAATCAGCGTTAATCTTCTCGGCGAGCTTAAAATAACATTGGCTTTTCAGGTGATTAAAGTTTTGCCCATAGAGAGCACTGGAGTTATTCACAAACCCTATACAATCGAGCTGATCGACTACGCCGCCACCCACACCATCTTCGTCAATGATTATATTTGCCAGCGGAACACCATATTGCTGCCTCATGTCCTCGATTTCCTTAGCTACCCATGTTGTAGACTTCTTTACAAGCTGCCTGATGTCCATGGCCCTTAGGCCGTCCCAATAAATAATAGTGGTCGTGTCCGATCCAAATCGAGCAATGTCGGCAGATATGTATTTATGGCCCTTTGCAACGAAGCTGTTAGTAAAAATCCCGCAAATTTTCTCGAAAGACATTAACGAAGCCGGATCGTCATCATATTCCCAATTACCGTAATAAAGGCGCTGCATGGTGTTTTTATCAAGCCTGAGCAACGATTGAAGATACGATGGGTGAAGATGTGGATTATCTGTTGGTAGCGCTTTAATGAATCGCCTATAAGCAGGCAATGACCCATCCCTAGAAGGTTTATAGAAATTCTGATATGTCCAGTTTTTAGCCGGGTTACAGCTGCCGAAAATCTTTGGGATCAACCCAAACTCGGTTAGTTTAAACCTAATACGCGATTTTACGATCTGCCAGGCCTTAAAAACTACCTGATTGCACTCATCAATGAAGGCGCCGGTGATCTCCAGTGATCCAAGCGCATCAAAGTTCGGGTCTGATGGATAAAAGAAAAGATCCTTTAGCAGAATCTCGCTGCCATTTTGGTGGGTAATAAGGCCCTTGTTGTCGTTATAATGGAACTGATCGAAAATATTAAGCTTCGATGTAAGCTCAAAGAATGTGGCAAGGGTAGTTTCTTTTAGAGTTTTTAGCTTTGACCTTCCCATTAACCATCTCGATCCTGGGTATTTCTGGCAATTCTCTATAAGCCATAAACACCCTAATGCGCTCTTTCCGCCACCGGCTGCGCCACCGTAAAGGATCTCTTCGGTAATATCATCCTTTAGGTAATATATAGCATGCTCCTGTTTAGTCAGTAGCTTCATCAGGCGGCTTTACTCCTGAGCCAAGGTTGATTACATTTGTAGCTGTCGGCTTAAGCTGAGCGTTATCCTTTTCAAACACACCCATCATCTTGCCGAGGGCCTCTGTTGCCTTATTTGCGCCAGAGCTATCAAATTTGAACACACCGGATTTTACCCAATTTTCACCGTCGAATATATACACCTCTTCCGCTGTCATGCATCGGTCTGAAATCTCTTTGAATCGCTTTTTAATGAACGTGGCCGATATACCAAGTTCGCGATCTATATCCTTCTCGCGCTTGCGAAAATAGGCAGCTACATCTTTTTTCTTTAGCAGCTGACTAGCCTGTTGCCTGGCTGAATCAGGGGCATAGCCTGCCCTAATAGCCGCCTGAGTAGCGTTATAATCTATAAGGTACTCATCTACAAATCTTTTCTGTTGATCGTTCAAAATGTCATGAAACGTTAAGTAATTTCAAAGTTACGCATAAAAAACAAAAAGCCCCCACATCACTGCGTTGGGCTTTTCACGGTTTGCTATTTTAATCACGAAACAGCGTCTTTGTTAACGGATGCGGTCGAATGTTTTTCCGGCATCGGTCATTATGTAATGAGACCATGCTTTGTTAAGCGGAAAGTGTTGGCCTGATTCGTCGGTTACTAAACCAAGATAATCATCTGGCTTAATATCTACCCATTTAGCCATGATAGATGCGAATGAAGGCTGATCATTCCCGGTGAATGAATAGGACTGGCCTAATGCGATGTTTACCTGCGGAGATAATGCGTCCGCCACTGTTCTTAATACGAAATGCATGTCTTTATGAATTTATGTCTGTGGCAATATTGCCAGGAGTGAAGGTAAGAATTATTTTTGGTTCTTATATTCCTCCATTGCTTTGAGAGCGGCAGACCAAAGTGGGCCACCATGGTAAAGGTATTTACCTAATATTTCCTCCGCCGTCTTCCCCTCTTTGGGGATTTGGTGGGATTCGCCCATTTCACGAGCATACACAGCATCGCATAGCCTAACAGCTGCGGCCTCAATCTTTTCGATATTATACGGACGAACGTAAATCTGATCCCTTAAATCTGATTGCAGTTGCAGGTGGTCGGTCGCCGCATCTTCCACCGTTTCAGTGGACTTAACATAATCGCCGTGGAAGTGAATTATATTGCCGCCTGCTTTTTGAGAGCCGATATTGAAACCGGGCAAAGGCTTTACCGGCTCTTCCTGTTTGGGGTGGAGGCGGAAAATGGCACGGATTGGCTTTTCGCTTCTGGTGGCATAAACAGGGTTGTTGCATGTGCAGTCTACCCAATTGTTGGGATGAAAATACTGCCACACTACATACCCATCCATAGCCCCGATCTCCTGTCCTTCGTGGCATGGTCCGTCGATGAGTAAAGCAAAAGGATTACCTAAACCGCTACCTGTTTCGAATTGAGTAAAGGCGCAGTATTTTCCATTTGCTTGTTTTTCTGCAATTAGCTTTCCCCCACTTAGGAGGAACTGTTCTAAAGTGTCTTTCTCTGTTGTGTTCATTGGGTGGGTATTTTACTGCCAAATCCCCACAAGACGAATCATGTGAGGCGGCAGATTCCTGACTTAGCAGGAACAGGAATTATTTAACCGAACACGTCGATATCGGTTCCTTTGTATTTATTTGCATACAAACACAAATCCGTTTTAGATTCCGGGTTCATCCGCATCACCTTCATCTCTTCTTTGTCGCGGTAATCCATACGGGCCAGCATTATTTCGTTAGCATCATACAGTTCTGTTACTTTTCCTTGTTTCGAGTTTTCGTTCTCGAATACCTCTACGTCATTGATTTTTGTTTTCATTTTGCTAAGTTTTTTACCGAACTCAATTGCCCGGCACCTCAAATCCCCGCTCCGTGTTAGGGTGGCGGGGTGGGAGGACTACCCGCATAGATTAGCGGGAAAGCGGGAGTTATTTTTTCACTCTCACGTTTTCGTACTTCTCACCGGAGTGGCGACAGTTGTTACGACCAATTGTGACAGCTTCTTTTCTGTTAGAAGCATTGATAGTGAATGATCCAGATTCGGTGTAAACGATAAATTGTTTCATGACTGCTAAGCTTATACGTTACCTCCATTGATAACGACATAACAAATGTACACAAAAATATGTACTTGTCAAGTGTTTTGTGAAAATAATTCAGAAATAAATTTATCGGTCTCTGTTTGTATGAATTTAGCTATAACAACGCGCTCTTTTTCTGTCAACCGGCGGCCATGTTGCTCATTTATCTTTTTGTGCAGCCGGTTGTGGGTATCCTTTTTGCCTGGGTAAAGTTCTCTGGCGATCTCTGAGACATTGAAAAGTGCTGGAATATTCATCTATCAAATGTACATAAATTCATGAACAAATCACACCTCTTTTATCTCGATCCCGTAGCACGCTTTCATCAGTTTTGCCTTTAACCGGTACTCCGGCGTTTTAAAGCCCTTGGCGTCAATCAAGTCGATTATGGTACCATCGGCCCGGTAAGTGACAAAGTCGGCCACATACGTGCATATTTTGACCTTGTTGACCACCAGGGGGAACGCTATCTGCATAGCAAAAACATGAAAGTCTCCGATCCGCTGCATGATCTTCATCTTTCCGTAGTAATCAGCCTCGCGTTTGCTGTCGAAACGGATGCCATCCACATAGGTGATCTTATTGCGGTATTTGGGTGGCTTCGCCGGGGCCGGAGGTAATACCATGTCCTTCGTTATCGATGTGTGTGGCTTTATGGTGAATCGGTTCATTCCTTTATTCCTAACTTGTGCTTACACATGGTTTTAATCGATTCATTTTTTGCCTCATCAATTGTGGCATACCTTATTTTAAAATTGGGGTCAAAAACGTGATCCCAATCGTAGGTATTATTCGGGTTTGGCATAGTCATAGTAACTGGAAGCCAGCCATCTTTATAGTGAGTAACTGAAAGGTAATAACCTTCCTGCTTTGCTTCAAAGTCAAAATCATCATTGCAAGGCTCCCAAACGATCTGCTCCTTTGCGATTGAAATCTCCATGTCTAATCGGTACTGCTGGTCAATATTCATGGATTTTTGCGCGTTTCGTCAATTATTAATTCGTCTTCGCCATCCCATGTATAGCAGTTTTCACAATAATCTCGGTCATCCACTTGGATCCATCCAGCATTATCTGCCATCTCCCTGGCAATGCCTTCGTCTGACCAGCATGAAAACTCTTGGCCTTCGTCTGCGCTGGTCTTGCAGTTGTCGCAAATGCATGTGTACATTTTTACTTCTTGTATGCTCATGGTTTATGGGGTGTTGGTTAAATGGGTTAAAGTTGACCGTGCTCTTTGATGTACAATTGCGTGTAAAGTATATTTTGCGCTGCGTGAATGGCCTTACAAAATTCGTCAGCATCGCATGGATGACGTTCGTCTTTTGATATTTCCTGAAACTTATTCCAAGCCTGCGCCAGTAATTTTAATGCTTCTTCCTGTTTACTCATCTTACTTTTTCTTTACTTACCCTTGAAAATCAAGGTTTATGTTAACTATTTTTCTTCGGTGCGGCCTCATTACCCGGTCGTCAAAAGGCAGGCCAAGAGTTAATGGTATGAATTGATCAGTAACCTTCCACCATCCATCCTTACCTGTTTCAAATTCGTCGTCGGCTTCAATTATGTCGCCGTTGCGAAGGGGCATGTATTCGTTTTTCATGACTCAACCAGGATATTAAAAATTTCATTCCGGTATTCAAGATACTCAGAAACATCCATGATAAGACCGTTTTCCTTCGTAAACTTACGGCCCTGTTTGAATTCATTTTCGTGCCAATCGGCGTTCTCGAAATCTTTCAACCACTCGTTAATCCTGATCTGCTGATCCGTTTGCTGTATCGGCCGCTCTGTCGATACCGGCGCGACTTTTTTCTTTAGGTTCGATATGAGTTCCTTTACTTCATCTGGCATCGGCACAGCCTCTCTAATGGCGTCAAGTTGCTTTTCTACAGTCTTTTTTTCGTTTAACCGGATCCGCTCAAATTCAGCGTCCCTTTCCTCTATGTACTTTTCGAACCAGTCGAAGATAACATTGCCGTCAATCCTGTTGAATACGGTCCCGTAATCGCCTCGTTTAGCCCGTTTAAAGCATAGTACCCAATCATCAACCTTGTATGATGCGTACGCCTCCATGATCAGTTCCACGGTCATATCAATCTGTGAAGGGCTCATGGTATTCCCAACATTGAAAAACTGCAGCGTATCGCTGATGATCTTAACCAGCATCGCATGAAGAACAGTCGGCCCCGCTTCCTTCTCAATCAGAACCAACGAAGGGCTATCGCTCTTCACAATGTCGGCAACCGTCTTAGGGTTGACCGCCAGCAAGTACGCGTTCGGCTGCTGCTTTATAATCTGCAACTGATTGCTCGCGACCTGCGCGCGTTCCGGTAGTTGATTGTTTTCCATTATGCTCTTTTAATTTTTCTTCCCAATTGGCGGCGTTCCAACCACCGTCTTCATATTTTTCGGATGCGGTTCCCATAAACGTACCGATCTTGTGTTTTTCCTGTCCTGAAACCCTTTTGAACTCAAAGTAAAAATTGTACTGTCCGGCGAAGTATTGCAGGCGCCCCGTATGGTTAAGCAAGTTAACGAACTGGAAAGCGTCCCGAAGCTTATCCGGGTTTCTGATCTCGTTGAAACCGAAATCAGCCATTATTTTTTTTGCCATCAGTACGCGGGTGTCGTCATCGAACCCGGATGGTTTCCCCTGCACCCCTTCCTTAACTAATTCATCGTTTAAATCATATTCATTATCAAGATCATTATGATGGTTTGTGTTTGGGTTATTATTTGGGTTTTGTTTGGGTTTTTCTTTAGGAGGTCTGCCGCCTTTTGATCCATTAGCGCCCTGCTTTTCCCAAAAAGCACGAACGCGCTCCAGCTTATCATTGCGTAATTTTCCTGGTTCGAATAACTCAAACTTAACCGAAAGTTTATCCCAAACTAAACCCACTTCTGGAACTATCAACGATAACTCCTCCATATCGGAAGGGATAAAACCGTTATCGTATTGATGAATTAGTAGGTCGATATACACGCCTTTAACCTGGGCTTTCATGCCGCGTGTCCCCATTGTCCAGTCGCCCATCATTAGGGGCATATAGGGGCGCTTAGCCATTTTTGCAGTTTTTATTTAACAAAGGCCTGTAATGAGCTATTAAAATCCTCTCTCGATTTAAATAATCATTGCATGGTATGGTAATGGTGCTGACATAATAGGGGTGAGAAAACCTGCTGTAAGCCCTTAAGTAAGGGTGACCAGGGGTCATTATTCTGTCAATTACACAGCGTGATGAACCTATATAGATAAACCGTCGCTTACCTTTTATCCGGCTATCAAAAACAGCTACGCCATAAACTCCGGGATTCCTACATGGGCCTGCTGAATTTGGGCATTCAGAATCAAATTCGCCCACTACTGCTTTTATGTATTCGGGTGAAAATAAATGTTTTTTACTCATTTCCCTTCGGCCTCCACCCTGTCATGCTCTTCAAACGGATCTACGAAACCCTTTTCTTCGAAAAACTCACACTCATTAGGCATCAATATTTGTCCTTTAAATGTATCCGGATATCGGGTTGGTAGTTTTTTCCTGGCTGCTTTCAACGGGTATAACCCGCATTGCCGCTGTCTGCATGAGAATGCCTGATAACTCTTTTGGTCAGTTACTCCGTACTCGTCACGGTCATAAACAATAGTTTCTTCTTCATGTACCAAGTGCTTGCAGTCGCCGCACTTAGGCCAGTTCTTTGGATCTTTAACGCAAAACTTCTCGTGGTGTGCTATTACGTGTTTAAGTACCGATCTTTTTCGGCAATGCTCACAAACGAATGTGGGCCGTAATTCTTCGATCATAAAATAAAAAATGCGCCGCGGGTAGTGAGTTTCCGGGCGCAATTTTTGGTTGCCAATTACAGCGCGTACCTTGCTCACTACTTCAAGAAACGCGCCATGTTAATACAAGTGTGAAGATACTTGTTATTTTGGATAAATCAAAAATTAACGTGCGAAATAATATCTTCAGGTAAACATACCCCATCCATGTGGGTTCGGTAATGCTCATAACCTATACCTATCTGCTTTCCTTCTTCGAATGGATAAATAGAATCGGCTATAATTTCGAATACAGGCCCCCTATTTTGACCGTGCCTATACATTTGACCTGGATTAATTGGTTTACCTCAGTAATCGCATGAATGCTCTTTACGGGCTTTTCTCACAGTTTCTTTCATTACCTTTGTTTTAGTTCGCCGTGGTGTTTACCCGGAGCGAAACGGTTTCCCCTACCATTTATTCATGGCTACGAGCCTTCGTGGAGGTTTTAAGGGGTGGGGGGTAATTTGGTTTCAAAAAGTAAATCTTATACCGAGGCTTACCTTCGTAGTATCTACTATCGATATCCATTCCCTGACGCCTTAGCCTGGAAACGATTCTCCGCAGATCATGCGTGTGGAACTTTCTATAGCATATACTGACAGTGATCGAAAACCCGGCCAGGAGCCACTTTTTAACCTCTTGCTGAGGATCGTGATCAATTGGTGCATACTTGCCCTCGTGGTCCCGTTTAACCTCAATTTCCGGCTGCTTAACCGGGTTCCCGAAAATGTCAGTTTCTACCATTATTCAAGCATTATAGGGGCTGATAAAAACAAAGATTCGTCAAGTCCTTCCTCTCGGATGGTAATAACTGAACTGGGTGTTATAAGCCCAATGATCACATTTTCGGACTGGCAATGAGATAGTATTTCGCAAAATATGTCTCCCTTTATGCCTATGGCTATATCTTCACCAACGTAATCGCAGGATACCGTGTCTTTCCCGGCTTCGTTAAAGTCCTTGCATTCGCTGGATACGGATAACACCCCCTCCGTTATCTCCAACTTAACCGCAGATGTCTGTTTGTTGGCGAAGATCGACACCCGCTTAATGGCTGATAGTAATTCGTGTTTCGATACCGTTAAAACGTTTGGCGTATCTTTAGGAACCACAGCGGCCCAATTTGGGAACTTTCCCGTTATTAGGATGATCGATATTTCAAGCCCATCGGCAAGGGTTAATTCTATGCTGTTTCCTGAAACAGAGAGCGAAACCACGTCTTTCGATTCTGGTATAATTTTCAGTGCCGATGCCGGGGCAATTGCGTAAACACCGTCAGCGTCACATTGGATTGTATAGGCTGCAATATTGTTTCCGTCTGTACTGGCGAAACTTAATTTTCCACCCTTACCCTCAATGAAAACGCCCAGTCGCTCAGGATATCCAGTATCGGCCGGCGCCACGTTAAATATCGTTTTGTAAAGACCAATAGATAACTGATCGGCTGGAATTTTAACCGCAATCTTAGATTCGTGCCTAATCCTGGGAAAGTCTTCGCCGGGTTCGTACGGCATCTCGTAATTGCCGGATCCGGTTTTAAAAGTTGCAAGTCCATTTACAAGCTCAACAACCAGAGCCTGGTTAGGAAGCGATTTTAAGAGAGGCAATAACTTCTTAGCGTTAATCATAAACGTGGCCTCTATCTCACTTTCAATTACGATGCTTTTGGTCATCATGGCCGTGCCGTTATTTGAACTGATGGAGCAATCGCTACCTTTGATTGTGAAGCAGAAACACTCCATAGCGGGAACGATAAGGTTTGTGCTTATCGCCTTGTTTAAGACAGATAAGGTGTCGGCCAATAGGCCGGAAGATGTGTTGAATTTCATATTTACATAAAATTAAAGGACCGACGTTCTACCTCTTTATACTTTGCCGCCCAGTCGTCGCAATCTTTCAATTGCTCAAGGAAGTAGGCAACTCCGATCTTTTCTTCTTCCAGTTCGGTTAATTCAGGTACCTCGTCCGAGTCTTCGCGTTGATCATCGCCATCAGAAAACCCCTGATCGTAATAATCCTTTGCGTAGTCAATGATTTTCGCTACTGCTTTGTCGTCAAGATTAAGGCTAATTAAATCCTGCCTTACTTTTTGTGGTGTTAATTCCATGTTCTTTTTATTAAAATAAAATATTCTGATTTACTGGCTTGTTCGTTTTAAAGCGCTTTTCGGCCTCTTTTAGGTTTAGTCTCGCTTGCTTGAAATAGCTATCTTTCAATTCAATTCCGACAGCCTTGCGCCCCATAGATACAGGCGAAAAAACCTCGCTGCCAACACCCATGAATGGGGTTAAAACAACCTCTCCGGGATTTGAATATAATTCAACCAGCCTATCTATAACGTCTAGCTGCAAAGGATGCACGTGTTTTTCGTCATCTTCCTCTTTGCTATCCCGGAAAGGCAACACATTGTCGATCCTTATATCATCCCAAACAGATGACGCGTAACGTTGCCAGATATAATGATTGAGCTTAGTGATCTTTACTTCCTCGTTTATTTTATTAAGGTGATCCCATAGTTCGACCTCGTTAAGATTTGAGTTATTGGCGTTGTTCCAAGCCCGAAGAATATTTGGGAGGATTGGAGTTTCCCCGGCATAATGGTTCATGCCGAAAGGATGGATTACCGGCACGTTATTTTCACCCCTCCGCGTGAATATCAAAACGTAATCCGGCATGGCCGTAAAGCACTTTGTGCTGTCCTCTACGATGAATTTGTGCATCAGCGATTGAACCATAGTTCTCATGCGAACCTTTAGAGGCTCTTTCCAAATTGTTATCCGGTTACGGTATTCAAACCCATATTTCTCGTGCAACTTAATAACCTCATGCGGAAAGTCCCATAGGCGGCAGGTGTTGTCGAAAATGTCTGTTACATGGACAGCAGATATACGACCCGGCTTAGTTACCCTGGATATTTGCTTTATCAGGAACTCATATTGCTCAAGAAACTGTTCTTTGCTTTCGCAGTTTGAAAAGTCGTTTTCTGAGCTCGAGTAGTTGTAAAGTCCGGCGAATGGTGGGGAATACACCGAAAGATCTATGCTTTCGTCGGCCAAAGTTGGCATTACAAGCATACAGTCTGAATTGTAAATAGCATAATTTTCTGTTACTATTTGATCTTTTACGTGGCTCATAAAAATGAAGGTTTTAATAATGGTTTGTTAAATTCTTTAATTGAGTTTTCAAATACGCTGTTTACATTTCTTGTAAGGCTTTCATGTAACTGTATAGCCTTTTGCGTCTTCTGTTCGATGGTTTCCAAAACCCGTTGCTGCCCGTCAGAAACAACCAGGTCGATGGTTACATCGTTTTTTTGTCCGAACCTCCAAAACCGGCGTAAGGCCTGGTAATATTGTTCGTAGCTCCATGTGGGGAAAAATACACTGTGATTACAGTGCTGCCAGTTAAGACCGAAACCGGTCATCTTGGCCTTTGTGATCAGGCGCTTAATTTCACCATTTGCAAAGTTCATAAGAATATCCTCTTTCTTATCTATGCTCATGCTCCCTATTATTTCCACTGCGTCGGGATCCAATTCGGATAATAGCTTACTTTCATCATTAAGGTTACACCAATAAACGGACGTTTTGTCTTTAGCCAATTCGCAAGCGCGAACACACCTTTGCTCGATTGTTTGTTTTTGCTCTACCCTAACCTCTGTCATTGATTTCGCAATCGTGGCAAATAGTGGCTGTTGTCCTGTAAGGCTAATTCGAGATGTGTTTTCTACTACATGTTTATTAATTATCAATTCCGGCAGAATGTACCTGTCATTGGAAAATCCCAGGTCAGACGGCATTTTGCAAAGTATTGACCATTGATTTACCCAGGCAAAGAAACTTTTTTCGGCGTGCGGCTTAAGGTAAAACTTTTCACCTATGTTACGATTTGTGCTATCTACACTGTTCTGATTGTTCTTAAAGAACTTCCCGAGCATGTCCATATATCCCATGTATCCCAACGCCTCCGAACTGGTACCCAACTCTATAAAGTCATTCGGAGACGGTGTTGCGGTACTAAGAAACCTATACTCAATCTTTTTAATGAAGCTGGTAATTTGATTCTTAATCTTACCGTCGAAGTTTTTAAGGATAGAACTTTCATCAAGGATTACGCCAACGAAATCGCCAGGATTAAAATAGTGTAGCCGCTCATAGTTACATATCACTATTTTTTTTGTGAACTTACCCTCTTTCGAATATTCAATATCATCGATGCCTAATTTTTCAGCCTCGATAAGAAATTGAAAAGCTACTGCCAGCGGAGTAAGTATAAGCACGTTTTTGTTAGTGTGCTGAATTACGTTTTTAGCTATGGATAATTGCATCAATGTCTTGCCAAGACCAGTATCAGCAAACACGCCTATTCGCCCCTTCACAATTGATCTTTCAATAATATGTTTCTGGAAGTCGAAGGCGATATCTGGGAAATAGTTCGGTTTAAAGCCAAAGTTTCCGATAGTGTGCCTTTTGCTTTCTAAGAAAATCTCATAGTCTGTCATAACATAAAAATCCCCGCAGATACAAAGGCTGTCCCGTCTCGCAGGTGCGATTTTGGCAATGTAAATGCAGGGTGATTTTAAGTTTCTTCATAACGGGAACAGCGATGCTAATGTACAAACTATATTTTACTTTTCAAAGTTATTGTTTCAGGATTATTGCCCATGTAATAAAAATAATGCTTCAGCCTATGATGAACCATGTTTGGTGTAATACCGAAGATTTCACCCAGTTGAACGTAAGTTTTATCCGGGTCGGCAACCCAGTATTCGATTACCTTGGCTGTTAGCTCGTTTCCAACATACATGCAGCGCGGGTACATCGATTTCCGGCTAAGTGTTTTTAGCTCCCGAACCTGATCACTGGTGAATAAATACCGATAACGATCCTTGTCAACGCCAAGCGGTCTGCCTGCCTTTACAAGGCTAACACCATTGTTGATAACTGATACGTAATCGTTGAAGGTTGGGAGGTTCATTTGTACTTCCTTATTATTTCGTTGAATTCGTCACGATCCCATTTCTTTTCGTCGTGCCGATGATCTTCGAGCCATTTAAACCGCTCAGGTCCTATTTTATTCAAAAGGTTGACCGAGTATCGAACGAGGTGCTTATCGTCCATCCTGTTGCATACAGCGCATTCTCCATGCACGTTGTCCTCGTGGAATCTCAAAGCGGAATACGTTGTCGGAAAATAGTGGCCTGCATCCATTACCGAAACAGAAAGCCATTCATCACATGAAATGCAATTAAACATACCGTCGAATGAATCCCGGCGCCTGATCCACCTGTTAAAAACGATCTGCGCTAGCTCCAGTAATTCAGGGATACTCTTTTCTGAACTACTCGAATTTTTCGATACGTTCGAAATATCCGGTTTGTCAACTTGGTTGTTAGCCTTGTACTTTGTCCAGCATGATGAACACAGGTAACCATGATCTCGCGTACGTGACTTGAATATATTGGTTGATCCGCACTGGCAGTGTTTTGTGATCATATCAAAAATCGTCTAAGTTATCCAAAATATCCTGCCTGTCGAAGTGGAAGCAACGCACTATTGTTGCTATGATAGCTTCGTAATACTCTCCGAAAGTTAGATCATCCATCGCGGCGAAAGAAATGCTTTTGGCCCGCTTTATCATTTCTCCCTGAAAGTTTGGGCGAAAATCGAAGTAACCGGCCTCTATTGTTAAATCTTCCCTCAGGTCGTCGAGGTTGGTGTATATTTCTTGGTTCTCGAAAACCATGTTAAACAAAGCGAATGCCTTTCTATGAAAGCGAAGATTGCGCGGTTTAGTAACATCAGCAAAGAACGGCTCACCTGCTTTGAACCTCTTTAGCCGTTCTTTGTCATGGTCGTATGCTGGAATGATATTTCCGGCCAGCGTTTTAACGAGGGCGATTTTCATCAGTATAAATACGCTGGCTTGTCGCACTCAAAAATTCCGTCATGTCGATCAGCCCAAAAGTCGTGCGATTCGTTAAACCGTTCCTCCAAGATGGCAAGATTGAATTGCTTAATCAGTCGGGCGTATTGGTCGAAACCTTCCTGCATTAGGTGATCGCTGATCAGGTGAACGGATACCCCGCCTTTCTTGTCTACGCAAATAATGTGATAAGGCTTTTTAACGCCCAATGCGGTGAGATACATTGCAGCTTGCAAATAGTACCCTTCATTAACGATAGTTGCCTGTGCCTTACGTTTCGATGCATCAGGCACCATTTTAAGATCGAAGATTCCCTTCGGGCCGTTGCCGTCAATGAAGCCCCGGAAAAGGAAGTTTTGGTACTCCCATTCGACCGGCTTTTCACGCTCAGGGTTTGCGTTTAATATTTTACGGGATGCCCTGTTAAAAAGGATATTATTTGCCATTATCTTTGCGTCGCGGGCATCTTTATCGGTGATAAGCATCCGGTCTCCCGCTTCAGCCAATGCCGTCACTTTCCACTCTTTGTATGCCTTGGTGTTTCGCGGGTTACCGCCGCCGATCTGCGCAACGATATCCGCGTCATCAATCATGTGATAACGCTTTTCAAATTCGTCTGGCTGCAAAACCAGGCAGTGCAGGATTTGACCGAACAGCATGGCCGGTGTGGTTTCTTTTTGCTTTAGTTTGTAGTCGATGAAATCCTTTGGCGAATCCCAAAAGTTTGACAGGCTGGAGTACGATAACATATCCTCATGCGCCATCAGTTTGCCGATTATCCGGCTAATAAGTTCTTCCCGGCCCACTGTGGATACAGGGGTTAATTCTGTTTGCTCAATCATTGTTGTGCTCTTATGGCGACTTTACGCGCGTTTAACAATTTGATGAAATTTGGGTTGCTTTGAAGTTCCTGGTTTTCGTTCCAGATCGTTGTAAGATGCGATATGTCATCCGTTATCGTGACGCTGTGGATTAGCTCTTCAGATATCTCAACCTTTGGCGATTCCGGTTCAATAGGCTCCGGCTCCTTTTCTTCCGGCACGTCTTTTTTGGGCTCATCCTTATAAAACGGGACGTACTCATCTTCGAACTTCCGGTTAATGTCGGCCCCGAACCGTTTACCTATCTTTTTAGCCGCGTTCTTGATAGCTTCCGCGTATGCTTTAGGGTAGGTTAATTGCCCCGCGTTCGCTTTTTTATGGTGCATAAAATCGGCAACTTTCGTATCTTTATCCTGTTGAAGGACAGCAGATCCCAAACCGTCATAGTTCATCCACTGGTTAATTACCGGGTGGAATACTTTGATTCGGGCATGACAGGCAACCTCATTGAAAATCTGCTGGTAGGAAATGCATTCGTATTGAACCAGGCCGAAATAAACCCGGTCAAGTTCTTTTTCTACGGTTGAAATTGGGAGGTAGTCGTACCCTTGATGTGTTTTGATCTTTTCGGGTACCGGGGCCGTGTTAACCAATTTGGCGAAAGTCTCCATTTTCTTGCGAAAGTCTCGAACCTCCTTATTAGGATCTGGCGATATAAGCGAAGCATCTGTAATGGTTAACCCGGATTCACTTTCTTCAGGTTCTTTGATTTCTTGTTCTTCAGCGCTCATTTGGAAGTTTGTTTAAATCGTTTAGAGAAGTAGCTCCCCTCAATGGAAGCTATCTGTGGTACGTGCCCGGCGAGATAGGCATCATGCCCTACGTTTTGGATGCGAAGTATCTGCTTTACGTGGTACTCGCGGGTGTGGTGTTTGGGTTGGTAGCTCATAGCCCGGATATCTCCCCCATAAGTAATCCCTTAGCTATTTCCCATTCGCATTTCGGCACTTGTTTAAACTCGTTTCTGTCAAGGATGTACCCGTTTTCCCAACACGACCTGCCATAGTCATGATTATTAAAAGCTTCTTCCATCAATGCATTGTTTCGGGAAAGCTTGATATTTACTGACCTTTTATCAGGGTCAATGATGGCTACTATGTTACAATAGTTAATTTTGCCCGACTGAAAATCTGAAGGGGTAGCTTCCCCATATGTGAAGTAAGCCGGGAGATCGATTTCTTTTTCAAAAACTGATTCTACAGTTGTTTTTTTGAATTTTATTAATGTTGCCATTTCAAAATGTTGTTAAATAAATAAAGCCTATCCGATCCTCGGGGTCTGACTTCCGGTTCACAAACAGGCTTTAAAATCTTTCATCGCGTATAATGTCAGACCCGCGATTGAATTATGAAGGTACTATTTTACTTTGGTCGATGCCAATACTAAATGTTGATATGATGGCGATGAGATATAGATTTTCTCTATACTTGTCAACCTCACCCCCGGCTCCTGACACCCCCTCATAACCGCCCCAAAAAGAACGGCTCCAAATATTGCCAGGTATACCCGCCAGTCGTAACGGCGCTTTTTCTCTACCGGGATACGGACAGGGGTAGGGGAGTAGTGAATGTGGGGGCGGTTCATGGTTCGTCTATTAATCGGTAGTTCAGTATTACAACAGAGGTTATAAGGGAGTTTTCTTTATATATATTGTCTTCTATCATGGTCTGCCATCTTTTTATGTCTTCGTAACTGTCGGGGAATCCTTCGCTAGCTATAACGGTATTTCTAAAATCTGTTTTTTCTACACCATTATCATCGTAATATAAACGGCTGTAAGATATAAACCAGTTTCTTTTAGCGCTCATGATCCCCTCCCCTCCCTTGCTATGCGTAAGGCTTCCCGGCACTGCTTCATTAATTCAGGCGTTAAGTCAATACATGAATCTATGCTATTATACAGGGCTTCCAGGGCTTCGTAAAGATCGAGAGCGGCGGCGATGATATTGGCGTTGGCTAACTTTTCGGCATAGTTCATATCTCCAATTTCGCCCATATCACAGATCGGAGCATACGCCTGTTCATCGCCGTCCCAAATGTATATCTGTGGCTTATCGGGTGAATATTCTTCGTATTCGTCGTAATCATTTACTACGCGCCATGTTCCTACTGGTAATTTCTTCTCGCTCATGGCTTCTCTCCCTCCTGGTTAAGATCGGCGAACCGATTCAGTGCATTTTTAAGATGATGCCTATAGGCGCTTGTACGGGCAATTTCTACCCAGGAATTATATCCGCATTCCTGCGCATAATTTTTCTTGACATCTAAAAGAGTTTTCATTCTGTTATGGGTTAATGGTTACTTGTTCTATTTCTTCCCGATCGGGCTCATGATCGGGCTCTTCTTCTTCCTCTTCACGGCTGTCTTCCTCCCGGTCGTACCTTACCTCAAGGATGTTGTCCCAGGCCCGCTCAGCGGCGTAGGAGTCGTTTTGGTAATGGTTCATACAAATTCTACGTTATCAATGATCCAGTTGGCAATTTCTGGGAATGTTTTCCATTCACGATCATTTAGATCCGTGAGCTTTTCAACCAGTTTGTTATCAGTTGCGTTTCCATAAAGTTCAACCGGAACAAGTGATTCAACAAGAGCGGGAAGACCAGCCACTGGGATAGTCCCGGTATATTTTGGCCCGAATACCGAATGGCCTTCAAGTTCCCCTTTTGAATGACCGGCTACAACTCCGGCTAAACCTAAACAGCAGAATCCTACGCCATCACATAGTTTATGGGTTGTTTGCATATACCTGCCACTCCTAAGCTCGGCAACCCATTTCTCAGCAAACTCTTTTGGTAATGTGAATTGTTTCATTTTATAGTTTTTACAGTTACATTCTTTCTATTCCAGTACCAGCAACCCGCGTATGCCGCAAGGATCGCCATGGTTTCGCATCCGGTGTTTACGCGGTGCCATTCGTTGTTGGTGAGGGTGAGGGTTTTCATAGTTCTATTACAGCTTTTGCCATGTAAATTATTGATTGCTTGCACTCTTTCGGGATGATATCCATTGCCCATTTTAACAGAACGGACACGAGCCATTTGCGGATCTCAATCCATAATTCTCGGTAAACTTTGCGGAGGCTCATGGTTTTGTGTTGGTTTGGTGATTAAATTAAGTGCTTTATGGTTTCCTGTATTCCTCTCACAAAATGAACATCCATTGCCGTCATATTGCTTTTTGGGGCATAGGAGATAAGTTTTCTAAGAGCATCACGTAACTGTTCAATATCGCTAGGCGTTACTCCCCCGTACTGTTGCTGGCAGTCGGCCTCCATCTCAGAAGCCCATTCCTGCACGATCTCGCTTTCAGTATCCTCGGTGTCCTTTACGAATGAATTATCCAGCGTGTCATAAACGGCCCATACCCGGGTACTCATTGTCCTGCCGCTTTGAAGGCGTTGAACGTGGCTACACCGCCTTACTTCGAATCTGAGTTTTGGTTTGGTTTTCATCTCTTTATTTTTAGGTTGGTTAAAAGCCCCGGTTAGGGGCCAGATCGTTTTCAGCATCTTTATATGTTGGGTAAATTTTACGCCATTCATTTATCTTGCCTACCATTTCAGACCTAGTCATTACCTTATTTCTAAGCTCATGCTTGAAAGTAAAAAACTCTCCGCTATCGAAAAAAGCATGAACTATGCCTCTTTCTTTGATACACTCAGGACTTTTAGGCTCATAGCATAGTGCATAAGTATTTATCTCGTACAGCGATTTATTTAAAATACGAGCCGCTTCTTTTTTTGTTGAAGCGACCAACAGGCTTGTGAATTTTACGCCCCTATGCGAATCCTGTATTTTAAACTCTTTCATTTTAAGCGTATTTAAGGTTGTCGATTTCAGTTGCGAACATCTTAGTAGCGCGGGCCTTAGCCTGTGCGACTGTTTTAAAATACTGACGATCCCATCCATTCATATCTAACATTGCGCCATCTGCATCAGACATGATGTAAGCTGTTAATGTTGTTCCGTTGAATTTTTTGGTGATGATCTGAGTTTTCATAATTTCTTTCCGTTTGCTTACACCAAAGATACAGAAGTATTTTAAACTACCAAATAAAAAGTGAAAATATTTTTAAGTTTTATTTACCTCGGTAAAAACGTCTAATAAAACACTCTTAATTTTGGCCGATTGCTCGATAGTCAGCGCAGCCCCGCCGTTGCCCTTTAGCTTATTGTTAAGCGCCTGTTTGCTTAACCCTACCCTTTTAGCCACCTGGGATACGTTTATGATCTTTTCAGTTTTTAAGATGTCCTCTAATTTTCTCATAATACAAATGTATATATAAGGAATGACAAAAAGAAATTTAAAGATTTTTACGAAAGTATTTGCATATCTCGATCTAATGCCTTTACTTTGTTGCGTCCTAAGCATGAAGCGGGGCACAGTGCGATGCTGTGAAGGAAATTCCAGATAGAGGGAAGTCCAGCGGATTGGAGACTGATAAGCGCAGGTTAAGTTATCAGTCAAACTCGGGAGATGATCGCAAGTCATTCGTTTGAAGCCATCACCTGTGCGGAACCCTCGGCAGACAAAGCGTGACCAGCCGGGAAAGTAGCGGCAAACCGGGCGAATAGCTTAATTGGTTAGAGCAGCCGATACGCATTGTGATCATCAAACGAAGGGAACGTCGGGGCAATATCACGAAATGTAGATAGGTAGTATTCAGGTTCGAGGCCTGATTTGTCCACAACACCCAAGCGTAGCGTGATAGATGGCGAAAGCAGAGCACACGCAATACCGGCCCTGGAATATGGGCCGGTTTATATTGAAGAAACCAAATAATCATACAATGAAAAAGAAAGACTTCGTAATCGGATTTATCTTCGCTTTGCTATTTTCTGTAGCATGGAGCGGATGCTCAACCAGCCAGCAGTGCATGCAGGCGCCACGGATAAGGAAAGTAATGTGATGAGCCGACAAGAAAAAACACAGCTAGCCGTTTTTGCGCTAATGGCGACGGTAGTTGCATTGATGCTTAACTATTTACTAATGAAACCATGACCAGCAACCCAACCCTTCCCGTAGTCGATAAGATCGATAATAATCTTTTGCCGTGTCCGTTTTGCGGCAACCCTGGTGAGATTGTTCATAAGCATTATAAAGCCAATTACCAGGGAGGTAGAAGCTCATTTACAGGACTTTTTTCTATGCCAGCGAGAACTATATGGTTTGTTAGGTGCTCGAATAAAGATAAGAGTTGCCTATTTAGGCCCGTAACTACATACCAATCTGAAAAAGAAGACGCATTAAAAGTTTGGAACCAAAGAAAGGAACAATCATGAAAGAACTATTCGACAAGATCCTGGCCGACATTAAGCATGTGGCAAAACGCTATGAGACGCACGCAGCATCTCTCCTGCATGATCACGAAACTTTGCGCCAGCAGTTGAAAGACCGCGACTGGGAGATACAGCGCCTGAGCACTGATATTATCCGTCTTGAAAAACAGCTTGCCACGTGCCGAGAAGGCATCAGCAAAGACACTGACGAAATTATTGAACTAAACCTTAAACTATCTGAAGAATGAAACGAACCCTCCTATTTTTAGCCATTTTCAGCCTGTCTGCGGCGATCAAAGCTCAGCAGGTAACTACACCAGCAGTTCCTGCCGATACACTGGCAGGCGTCAGAACAGACACAATCAAAGTAAGCTTCCAGGAGATCGGCAAGTTTCCGAAGTCGGAGATCCGGTTACGACTTGGCTACGTGATCGTTCGCACTGAGTTCTGGAAGGTTAAAGGGCGACAGCCGAAAATTACCGGCTATCTTTACGCCGATCGTAAGCACCGCGGGAAGTACACGATTGTTGAACAGTCTATAATTGAGGTGAAATAACCCCGCCTTGCATCTACCGCAGGCAAGAGAGCCGCTACCGTAAATGGAGCGGCTTTTCCGGGCAAATGGAAGAGCGAAAAGAAACAAGGGGCAGGAAGCCAGGGAGGATCACGCCAGAGACGGTGAAGCCTAATCTTCGGGTGCCAAAAAATGATTGGGAAGATCTTAAATTGAAGTTCCCAGGATCTGTTAATTCGATGTTTTGCGAGTGGGTGAAAAATAATTTAAAATAATTTCACTTTTTATTTGCGGGTGCAATAAATAGTTGTATCTTCACATCACTAAACAGCAACGAAAATGAAAGCCACCAAAAAACAAATCTCAGAAGTAACCGCAGCAGCCATCGAAATGAACGTGCCTGTGGCAAACGCACTCACTACACTTTCTAACTGCTCTGCATCAATATACGCCTGCATCGGCGCTAAAGGCGTAGTGGAAAGCGCTGCTAAGGTTGCTAACGACCTGGCAGTAGCAAACAAAGGCGGTATTTCTTTCGCTTACTGCGGAATTGTTAAGGTATCGGAAAAGGCCTACCTTCTTTCAATTCCAATGGGAACCGGAATGACTGAAAAATGGATCGCAAAATCAGTAATCAAAGACATCGACGGAGACACTATCGTTCCTTTTTGGGCTATCAACCGCTAATTATAAAAACCAATAATCATGAAAACTTACAACGTCATAACCAGCGATTCAACTTTCAAAATCAAGGCAAACACTTTAGTTGAGGCTCGTAAATTGGCAACTAACCATTGCCGACGCGAATACGAAGGTGAAAGCATAGAGCGTGTGTATCTCGCAAAATAGAAACTCTGTCGTTTAACTGAGTGTCAAGTAGCACCCCGCTTCCGTTAATTCGGGGCGGGATTTTTGGGTGAATGAAGAACCTATCAATCTGGCTACTGGCCCTCACGCTTACACTGGGTGTAAGCTGTAAAAAAGAAACTATTAAAAAGGATGCGCACGCGAACATCAAAGGTAGCGTGGATGCTATCACTGCACCAGGGAAAGTTCCCGGCAACCATGTGATGAATCCGGTAGCTGAACCAGGTGGAGGCGGAAGTCACTCATGTGCCTATGAAAGCACGTACGACAACTACCAATGGCACCACCCTTGCTTGTACTATTGTAGGTGCACGGATTGTGTGAGGGCATCAACTACCAGGCAAGGCGATGTTTATCATATTAACATTTGCGAATACTATTCACCATTCCACAATTAAGCTCGTGCCTGACCGCTTTAAAAGTCCCTTAGTCCTGGTGACGGCTAAACGTTGCTTGCTTACTGCCGGCGCGGAAATGAGATCACCGCGCCGGTTACTTTAACCTAACCAGTTATGAAAACTATCATCCTTTTTTTCCTCGTAGCGGTATACACAATCGGGTTTTACGCTTTACTTTACTTCACCAAGATTAAAAAGCACATTAAAGAGCTTTTTGGTAGGATCGGGCCGTTTTTCGAAGACGACCCCGATGAAGATGCGTGGATGCAACAATACTAACCTGCGTTCTTCTGCGCCAGTGTGCTGATCGTCTCCACGTTCTTGGCCGTTCCTGTGCTCGAGCCGAAATAATAGCCTGTAGCCCCGGAAACCATAGCCACAACGGCAATGATAACCTGATCGTTAGCGTGTCCTTCGATAATTAACACAGTGAAGAAATAAATGAAGGCGAACGCCAGGATCAGCAGCGCCAGAATCGGTTTGATGTTGTCGGATATTGCTTTCATGACTGTATTTTGTTTTTTAGTTCCCCCATCTCTGTCTTTAGTTTGTCAACGCTGTCGGATAATTTATCGACGTTGTGAGACAATCGGTCGATTACCGGGGCCATTTTTTCATCAATTACATTGCTGGCAGCGCTTTCCATCTCAGCCATCCTTTTTGCGGCCTGATTTTTAGACCATGCAGATATGATCTGTGTCGCCGTAAACATGGTAGCTACCGCCCCGGATACCCAGGCAAAGCACCACTTTATAAGCTCGTACAATGCGGTACTTGCGTTTTCGTCGTTCATTTTATTCGTTATCGAAGCCATGTTTTTTCGCATAATAACCGATCAGGGAACTATATGCAAAAGTGAAGCCAGTAATTGAAAGTAAAATTCCTTTGTATGAAAATGGTAATAGGTGGTAAAGATTCATTCCGTAGAGCGCCCAGTAAATAAACAGCACACACCACGACATTCTCCTGTATTCGCATTCTAATTGTCCTGAGTGATCCGTACGGCTTAAAACTAATCCTAAAACCAAAAGGAAACAAAGAGAGCCGGGCCACAATCTGGTAATGCGATCAGTCAGTTTAATAAACCTAAGAACAAACAGATAAAAGCTGATTTGCAAAACGAAGCTAACGAGTAACCACTTCACAAAATCAGCCTTTACTATTAATCTTCTATCCATGCTGGCGATCCTTCTACACATTCATAGTGTCCGTTAGGCCCCGCACCAGCAGGCGGCAACAGTTGCCCCATGTCGATAGATCCGCACATGTCTTTTTCTGTATTGGTTGTTTCGTCTTGTTCGTTTTGATCTTTCATGACTGTATGTGATTATTAAGGTGTTATTGTTACGGCAGTAGTCAGCCAAATATCGGAACTTCCAGCTTCGGTGTATTTTGTATAGATAGCACCCCCAAGGGTTATGGCTCCGCAAATTACCCGATAGCCGACTGGAACATCTGGGTAGAGTGAGTTTAAATTAGCTGTTGTTAATGCAACTGTTGTGGTATTGGCTTCGGCTCCGCCGCCGTCTTCAACTACCGCATAAGTTGAAGTGCTTCCATTGGGTCTTATTGGCTGGTTAAGGATATACGCGTTAGCGGTAGGCTGCGTATTGATAGATATAGACCCGCCTCCTGAAATAGCCGCCCATGATATTTGATTGCTAAGAAGCAAACTAGATGTACTCACATTTGAACTTGCCGTTAAACTAGGAACTGTAACATCCTGATTAAATTCGAAACCGGGGCCCGGAAGTCCTCCAGCCACAGACACAAACCTTGTCAGCCCACTAGCATTGGTAGTAACATCCATTCTCGTTCCAGAACTATACCGGTTTGATAACTGTGGGGAAGAGGTAGAAGTAATAGTTAAAGGGCCAGTTAGTGCGCCTCCGGTTAAAGGTAGATATCCGTTTACTTTTGTCTGCAACTGAGCTAAACTTACCGAGTTAGCAACCGTTCTCACAACTGTTGTATCCACACCAAAAGTAGCTGCACTTGTAGGCGTATAGTTAGATCCAGTAAGTCCGAATCCACGAGTAAGAGTAGCCGTTGGGGCTGCTGCTGTGATCGCAGCGGTAACAAAAGCTGTGGTAGCTCCCTGGGTGGTATTGGTGCCCGGAGATGCTGTAGGCATGCTGACCGGCTGCGAGAAGATAAACGTAGGGCTTCCGCTACCGATCAGGCTAAAAGTAGTTGTACCGTTGGATGCTGTATTTGCAGACCAAGCGTTTGAAAAGTCATACCCAGAACTAAACTGAGCGCCGCCTGCGGAGTTAACAACATAAAGTGGATCATTGAAGTAAAATCTCGCTATAGAACCAGTAGCATCATTAGTAACCGTTCCTGTGGAAGATACCGATGTTGTAAACTTGTTCGAGCCATCGTAACCAACCGTTAATTGCGGGCCTGTTGTGTTTATGAAAGATGATAGACCGGTAAATGATGGGGATGCCGTCGGCGCTTTAGCGTTCAACTGTGTCTGTATGGCCGATGTAACCCCGGACAGGTAGCCAGCTTCCGTAGAAGTAACCGCACTGCTGACGACGTTTTTACTAGCATCTGATACAAGCAATGTAGAAGCTGTAAGTGAGTTTGAAAATATAGCACCCGCATCGCTTACTGCAAACTGCTCAGTTGCTGCACCTGTATTGGGACTAGCCAGCGTGGTTGCGCTGATGAGTTTTGCTGTACCGCTTCCAAGAGCCTGATTGTATTTTCCTATGAAAAAACCGACGCTGGACGCAGTTCCTGTTTGATTGAAATGAGATAGTGCTGAGGCGCCGCGCTGCGTGCCAGAAGATGCTATTAACGCCGCCGTGCTAAGTTCAACTGGGTAGCCTATGGACGTTGAACCGGCAGTCATCGCCACCTTCGCCCCACCGGTATTTCCCACCGCTACCGCTGATCCGCTCATTTGAAACTGGCCTTGCGTACTCCCCACCATAAGAGGACGCAAAACGCCAGTCCCGCCAATTTCTGGCATAATCCTGAACACGTTGGATGAAGCTGATAAAACCATCCGCTCGTAGTTTGTATCGTCAGCTACATTCTTAATAGATAAACCCAATGTGCCTGATGATACGGTTACCGGGTGAGTAGGTGTTAAAGACCCTCCAAAGGTGGCATTATTCTCAACCAGCACATTACCTGCCCCAAACCATCCGGCATAATTAAGCTGCCCTGCTGCTGCCCTAGCGTACATCCCCACGTTAGTTAAGGTGTTAGACCCTGACGCCCGACTTGCAATATTGTCAAAATAAGCTCCGTAGGTGGTTTGATCGCTTGAAAGAGCGTATGTAGATGAGTTGATGCCGTAGTACACGCGGTATCCGGCAGTCAAACCTGTTCGCGCATCTTTAGCGTCAACAATGGCGGTGGCGGCTGCGTTACCCAAAGAGGAAGGAAGGCCAACCCCCATCCCGGTAGATGTCACTTTCACCAAATCAACTCCTCCGCCTGACAACAGTAGATTGCCCGTAGATGAAATTTGGCTTTTCCCAGGATAGAATGGGGCCGTAGCATTATAAGCCCTGAAAGCTAGTTGCCTAACACCTGATTCGTTGTAAAACCCTACCTCTGATGCACCACCGGTATTGAGGTTTTGGATTCCTATATTGGCATAATTAGCCACTGTTGGCGCACCTGAAATAGATATAACGTTTCTGTGCTTTACGGAATCTGTAGTGTTATTCCAGCCTGTCCCCTGCTGAATGTAATAAGAGTTATCAAATAATTGACCGTCCGTTAGCGTATATGGTGACGATGAACCGACCCGCGGGATGTAAAACTTTGTGCCGGAGAAGGAGCTTGACGGGACGTAGGCCCCCAAATCAGTAAGCCTTACAAGGTCTGTCCCTGATACTGGTGTGAAAGAACTCTGCCCATGAGCTATGCTTGTAATGCCACCCGGAATGCTAACAGAGATCGGAGTAGATACATACGATCCTCCGGAATAAACATCCACCCCAATTGAGGTATTTGCAGAATTAACCGTAAGCGCCGCTATTTGAGATCCTGAATCAAAAAACCTCAATGTTTTAACACCCCCAGCAACTGCTCGCCCAATTGTCAGCCTGCCAAAAACACCTTCTCCGGCATCCGGCGTAATGCCCGGAACCATGGATATCTTCCCGAATACACCTGTTCCCGTTACGCCTAAATCACCGCCAAGCAACCCTGTGCCACTTATATTGAATGACCCAGTTTGAGTAGGCGTTGACTGGTTTCTGATATAATTCGAGCCGCCGGAAATTGGAGCGTACCTGATGTCATAACCATACATCGATTTAAACGTAGGTGCTTTACCGGATGCATTGGGCGCCTGATTAAAAGACCACGTACTATCAGTACCTACAATGCCACGGGAAATGGCATTCCCAACATTCGAGTAGCCAGTTGGCGATTGGGCGCTGGATAGCAGCGGAAGAAGTAATAAGGCGTAAATTATTTTTTTCATGTTACGATATAGCTAATTTTCTATTTACTGAATTGTCGTATGTAAATGGAATTACAAAAGTAGTGATTGCGTCAGAAACAAACGTGACGACAGGCTGAATGACCCCCCCTCCAAGGTTCCACACATTTGCGGAAACCTCGTACCAGTCACTTAGGCAGCGCAGGTTATTACCGTAAGATTGTACGTACGTTATAGTGGTTCCTGGTATAAGGTCGGTTTGCCATTGTATAGTGATATCCGCAGATGTTCCTGCAGGGATTAATATTTGTCCAGGCACATAGTTGCTGCCACTTCCGCCCGATGGCCCCTGCCCGGATATCAGATAAGGATCTGCGCCGGAAGCAATCGAAGGGATCACAGCAACATCGACCATGATCGAATTAGCAGGAACGGCAGGAATGGTCGGAGAAATAGAGGCTGTGCCTTCCAGTATATGAATCAGATCGTCATTGCTCGCATATATCAAATCGTAGCGTAGATAATTAGCGTCTGCTGGCGATAATGTGAATTGCGTTTGCGTCAGGATCTGGTATTGTGCGTTGTTAATGTACCAGCTGCCAGCCAAGACTGTCACTACAAATCCATCTATAAAGCACTGCAATCCTGTTCGAATTGAATCAGGAACAGTAGAAGGAGAAATATTTATGGTATAAAGTGTTACCCATATGCCTTCATTGTTTTCCCAAATGGTAATCACGCCGGCGCCGTTGTCCTGTTTATAGTAATCGCCAAACTGGCCTACCCCATCGACTGGCGCTACTGATCCCTCTGTCCACGTTGGGTACTGAAGAGCGTTTAATGTGGTTTGTAGAAATTCCTCCAGGTTAGTGGTAGCGTCACCTACATCAACAGGGTCAATGCTATCTATGGCTACCTTTTCAGTAACAGTGGTATTGACCGCGTTTATAAGCGCCTGTAATGCATCGGTAAGTGCTGACATTGCCCTAAAGTTAGGTAAATTCTTGGGTAAATTCTTGGGTAAATATTCCGCCTACTCCGCTCGGATTGATATTATTTGCATCTTGCGTTATAGGGCCATCTACCGTGCCACTGTAATGAGGTACACCGGGGACATCGTTCGTAACTGCATTCTTAGCAAATATTTCCCGCAGCCTGGCATTCTTTACCTGCTTATACTTCAAATCATACGTCCCTGAAAGAATTGTAAACTTCTTGGATGAGAATCCGGGATCAAACGGAACAACGATCTGAAGTATGTCCAGCGGAGACACGTTTTGCGTGGGGAGCGCCCGTATGCTGCAATCCAAGTACCGGAAAGGAGCCTGATACATGGTCATCGCCGCCCGGGCAATAGCCAGGCCCAATGGTAACGCGGTCGCGGTTTGGCCGTAGTCCTGCCAGAACTCGGTATATGATCCTTTTACCTGTATTGCGTACAGGTCGATGGTTAAATTTTGCGTCTCTGCCCCATTTGGGGCAAAAATTAACGAACTCCCCAAATCCCCGAACAAAAGGCTTAGTGAGTTTGCATCATCCTTTTTAGGGGTAAAAAAGCCAAGCTGTTCGCTGATGTAATCGATCCCGGTTGAGTAAGAATTGTTAGTTTCGTTTGAAACTGATATCTCAACATCATCAATTGACGTTAGCTGATATGGGGCTAAAATGAAATTATCGACATCTAGCCCTATTGGTTCAAGGTAGTAGTATTGTACGCCAAACAACTGAATAAATATATCTCCATCTTCAGGCGTAGGTGGTGTGTCTATGGAAAAGACATAATATAACGAGTTTAATGGCTGGAATGGCAGTTTATATGTGGCCGCAGATTGGCTTTGAACCCATTGAAAATTAGTGTTGAAGATATCATTTGTGAGGTAATACGATCCTACCTTAATTCGAAAAACAAAATAAGCATCGCCTTTCGGTTTAGATAAGCTTATAGTTAACCTAAATTTAGATCCTGCTCGCGTGTTGATTGGCATCGCCTGTATCCATTTACCAGAATTGGCAGATTCATTAAATTGAAGGGAATAGTCGTCGACAAGCACAGAAGCGCCGCCGCTGCCCTTTACAGTGTTTTGGATACGAGAAACATCGATACCGCCGTACTTGCTCCAGTAAGTGAAATTCGACCCGTCCCATAGCTCGAAATCTCCATTAAATACATAGGCTGGAACGTCCCCATAATACAGCGTTGACGTTATGCGCTTGTAAGCATTACCAATGCTCATTTCCGGGTATCCATCGCAGAATGTTAGCTCTTGGTTCTGGCCGATCACCCTAAGCGGCTGCACATTTTCACCGCGCAGGAAGAAACCGGTGTATGAATAAACACGCATTCTTATCACCTGGTTTGAAAGTTCGTTCAGCCTCCTGAAGTGCCACTTACCGCCAGACTGTTTAATGAACCCGAAAAAGTTCTCGCAGATCGCCTCAAGCACATCATAACAAGTAAGTATGTGACCCTTTTGATCTGAGAAACGTAACGGGTTAATAACCGCCTGCGCGAGTGGATCGTCGTTTAGACCGTTGACCATGTTGGTTGCATAAATGTTACAAACCGTGCAAACATCAAGCTCCAAATTGGTCATTGCAAAACAATAGCAAAGTACATCCTTCAAGGTTTGGTTACCGGTAGGCACCGGATACGTGATCATTTGCAGGCTGCCAAGCCCATCTGTGAGACGTATTTCAACGTCATACGGAGGGGCAATAAATGGCTCATTGCAGCTGTCCGGTATCACGTAGCCCTTATATGTCAACGTGCCACTAGTAAGGATCTCGCATAGATACTCCCTTTCATCGCTGGTGTAAAATTCAGCCAGCTTAAAGTTCTCATCAACATTCAACCCGATTATGCATTCACTCGACTGTATGCCGAACATTTTCTCCCCGATATCCTTATACTGGATCTGAACCGGCGATTCGCTGCCGGTTGTTATCTCAACAACTTCTCCCGTATAGTTCTTTTTGTAGAAATTTACCGTTATGGTTGATTGAATGCCTTCCTGATTTCCGATGTCGCAGAACTCAAAGAATTTGTAAAGCCCATATGTGAGCGGGCCGAAAGGCGATGGCGGAAGGCCAGGGGTTGGCAGCGGAACGACATAGCCACACTTAGTAGCATTTATGTCAGTCTGAACATACACGAATGGCTCGCAGTTTTGAGCGTATACGCGGTAATTAGTGAATGTTGTTAAGTTGCAAAACTCCGTAATTAATTGCCCCTCCGAATACCTTCTAACTGATTTTTTATAATCGGACTGGCATGGAAGGTTCATGTATTCTTCACCAGGAACACGCTCATTAGTAACTACACCGTTTTCATCTATCAGAACGTTTCTGTATCTCCATGACGCGAGAAATCCGCTTGGCTTAACTTTTATCTGATCTATTACCCAACTCATCCCTGACGTGAATTTTTACGCTGTGTGCGGTTATATGAGATCACAATGTCTTCGCCGGAGATCCTGGTATCGGCAATAAAAATCTGAGTTTCATTTCCCCCGAATAGCCCTGCCGCCCTGGTTGCCGGTATCACATCAGTTCCGGGGGACAGGTTAACCAATGCCTCGTTTTTGTGAACCTTAGCTATGCCTCCGGCGAAATCGGTTACCCCATGGGCAAATCCCGGAATCCTCCGCTGGGTGCTTCCCGGCGAGTTTTGATTATCATCTTTGCCTATGTTGGCAGAAAAACCTTTAACCGCGGCACCGACAGCCACAAGCGCCGTGCCGGCAGCAATAGCGGCAATTGGGTTACCGAGCTTAAGCGCTGATTTCAATGCCAATGAGGCTACCCCTGCTGCAATCGTAAGCTTTCCAAACTGCATGAGAATGTCGCCGATCGTTCCAAGTATAGAGGCTCCGAATGCCTCCAATACGTTGTCTCCATTCGCGAGTGCCGACCCAATAGCATCACCAATGCCTGAAAAACCGGACGTTATACCATTGCTAATGAGGCTCGCCGTGTCTTTCGCAAACTGAGTGACTTCCGGGACAAACTTTTTAATTTCTTTTTGCGCCTTGGGAAGATTCGCCGTAAGGCCCTCTAGCCCCAATGTGCTCTGTTGCTGGCTTGTTGTGGATTCAAGAGCCTTAATCTGCGCATTTAGTCCCGCTATAGCGTCTTCGATGGCAGCTACCTTTTCCGCGTCATCGGTTCGAAAGATATCGCCCTGTAGGTCGAAGATTTCTTTTTTCGCTTTGGCGATCAAACCTAACTTATCTGCAACGGTAGTAGTTTCAAGGAGCTTTAGATCTTCACGATCTTTTTTTGTCAGCGCCCCGCCTACGCTTCCACTGATCACGGCGCCTTTTTTTACCTCTTCGGTTATCTTTTCCTGCAAACGCAATGACGCGTTCTGAAGGTTGTAGTTTACGGCTTCGAGGTTATAAATGTTTTTACGGTATTCCAGCACTACCTTTAAAGCGTCCTGTTCTCGCTTGCTTTGGGCAGACCGAAGCGCTTCGCTATTATACAGCCCCGTTCTAACCAGTTCTTGCCTATTTTTTTCCCGAACCTTTTCAAGTTCATCCTCTGCCTTACTCAGTTTTCCTCTGAAATCGGCTATTTTTTCTTCATTGGTTAATTGATCTGTGGCGTTTTTTGTGATGATATCTATCGCTGCCCTGGCTCTTCCGGTAGCAATGATAGAGTTTGTTAGTTTATCGTATGCCACCGAAACATTTTTAGATGCCTTTTCCTCGAATGACAGATTTCCAAAATATGCAGGGTAAAGTTCCTGAATCTGTTTATAGGTCTCTTTTCTCTTTTCAAGGGGCAACGATGCGTTACTATAAGCCGAATAAAGAGCCTTAAGCGTGGCAAGTTCTTTGGCAGAATCTTGGGCGCCTTTTACGCTTGCTTCGCGCACATCCTCCAATGATTTTAAATAATCTTCATTTGACTGGGTGCTTTCATCAACCGCTTTTTTATTGTTTGTAAGTCCTCGAGTCCATGCGCTAGTACCTACCTGAAGAAATGTAAGACCGGCAATTAAGGCTGAAAAGCCCAACCCAAGTAACCCGATTGATGGGATCAACTGTGTTAAATTGTTCTGAATCCCCATTAATCCGAACGGAAGATCCTGTATTACCCGGCCCCAATTCTGATAGGTTGCCTGAGATGTTGACATCCTAAGAGCCGCACTTGTAACGGCTGCGCCAGTCCTGGTTGCGGCAGCAGTAGTTTGGTTTAAAGCAGCTGTGGTTTGACGCGATGATGTCGTTACCGAGTTGGCAGCTCTTTGGAAATTGGCACCAAAAGTAAATGGAGTTTGGTTGAGAATGGTAAACGACCTCGTAGCTTGGTTGGTGGCATTCGTCATGCCATTAGCCGCAGACGACGTTACCTGCTGGGCGCGGGTAAGTCCTGCAACCAAGTTTGAAATATCTGCGCCTACGCTTACTACTAACCTTGGCCCCTGTGTTGCCATTTCAATGATTTAAAAAGGTTTATTTTAGCTTGTACCTGAGCATCTGTTATTACCGGGGCAGCCAGATCCCCTGGAAGCTTCCAGTATTCGTGCTCGCCCCTTGGAATATCTTTCGGATTAACATGCGGGGCAATCAGAGTCACATAGCACAATTTCCGTAGCTCCTGCTTTTGAATAAGCCTGTTTCGCTCATAGCCTATCCGCATTAGTGTAAATTGCTTTTCTGTTATGCGAACAAACTCCCATGGCTTAAGATCGAGCTTGGTATAAGCGAAAATCTCTATCTCATCCCAATCTATTCTTCGGTTTCGTCTTCGCTTTTTTTTTCTTCGCCCGCTTCCGATTTTGGGATCATAGCTATCAGCTTTTTCCCGGCCCGGCTTTCCATGAAACACTTTTCTATATCAGCGATTTCCTGCTGATCTCCGTCCATGAGTTCCTCGGCCCAAACATAAGCCTCCTCGAATGTTGGCGGCTTTTCTCCGGTAAGGTCAGCCCCGTTCAAAAGACCTGCATATATCGCATTGATAACTGACTTTTCCTTTGTCAGTGGCTTTCCCGTCCTAACCGTTTCATCGAGTGACCTAGTTGCGAACTCACGAACCGACAGCATGCCGAAAAACAGCGTTCGCCCACGAATGACTATTTTCCCATCCATTTATTACGTGGTTGCAGTTTGGGTGAAGATCTCCCCGGTAATGGTAAATGTTCCCGAAAATGTTTTCGCCTGTTTGTCGGGGTTCTGGTCAGCATAGGCGGTAAAATAACCTACCCCGTATCGAACCGAATAAAGCTCGTCATCAAACTGCGCTCCCCAAACCAGTGTTCCGTTTTTGGCAAGTTCGAAAACCTTGTTCATGTTATAACGACCGTCATCGTCAGCAAGCTTAACAGCCATGCCATTCATGCCGAACGTGCCTGACTTCTCACCCGGTATAGATGAGGCCCACAATCCGTTGCATTTATTTGACGTGGTAATCGGCGCTACCGAAAAATCGAAACTGTTGTCAGTTAAGCACACCACCGGCTCGAAGTCGCCGGGAAACTCAACATCATATCCGTTCGTGGTTATGGGTGTAACCTCATCGATAAAGAACAGGGTTCCCGTTCCATTCATTACTTCTTCAGACATTGTGATATTTTTTAGTAAAGATAATACTTTATGTTGTTAATTGATTTTGCTTTATGCTGTGATTTAAAATGAGAATGTTACGGTAAACGCGAGATGCTTCAAACTCACTAAAAAGGTGCTGAGATGATACAAGGTAACCATTCCATAATTGAGCCTCAGGAAACGGAAGATCGATTTGATTTA
>Ga0247817_10000161_pt1 | contig 44112 bp, 43 predicted proteins | sample UWRJL212509R1_FD_178010 | JGI IMG/M metagenome (GOLD analysis project Ga0247817, IMG submission 178010) | Plant litter microbial communities from Arlington Agricultural Research Station in Wisconsin, United States - UWRJ-L212-509R-1 | ecosystem: Environmental > Terrestrial > Plant litter >... | reverse complement strand
GCATGAGTAATATCGTTCTCATTTTTTGCTACACGGATAGAAACACCAAGCAGTTGCGCCTGATCGTCTAAGATTGGTGGAATTTCTTCTTTTACCTGTGATGCGTATTCTTGTTTCGTAATAAAAATGACCTTTACTTTTTTTCTTTTGTTGAAGAGTTGATAAAAAATGGTGTGACCATTTTCTTCGTTAATGTCTCTTATTGTTAGCGCATTTATCACCACATTTTTATTAGTGATCAAGATTTTATTATCGTCTAATCTTATTGCAATTTGTAAGACTTGAACTTTTCCCCAACTTTTATAGCCTGCGCTTTGCTGCTCGAAATAGTGCGCTGCGTTTAGTAATATTTGTATGGCTTCTTGTTTGTTCATAATTATTATTTTTTCACGCAAAGAACGCAAATGAATAAGGTCGCAAAGGTTACAGCTGATGTTTTTTAGAATCAATGAAAAGTTCGCACGCTTTCTCTAAAGTTCGTGCAACTTCGAAAGTTTTTTCCAAGCTTGTTCCAATGCAAACTGCTCCATGATTTGACATCAGTGCTGCGTTGGATTGTTCTATAGATGCTGCGGTTTCTACTGTTATTTTTTTAGAGTTTGGCAATGCGTAAGGTGCAGCTTTGATGACCTTTGAACCTAATATTTGCTGGTGTTGCGGATCAATTACTTCCACATCTTTTTGTGCAGCTGCTACTATTGATGCATACATTTGATGTGTGTGAATCACTGACTTTATATGCGGTCGTGTTTTGTAAACCTGGCAATGTAATTTTAATTCTGAAGATGGTTTTAAGTTGCCTTCGTACTTTAAAGTATAAATATTAACCAGTACCATTTCGCTTGGCGTTAGTTCATTATAATCTCTACCGCTTGGCGTAATTACCATTTGTGTGTCATTTACTTTGATGCTGACATTGCCCCAAGTTCTTGCCACCAAGCCTTCTTTTAAAAGCAATTTTCCTGCATCACATACTTGTTTTTTTACCGCTTCTATATCCATTTTATTCAAGTTCAAATCGTTGATGATTTATATTAGAGTAAGTATTTTTTAAGTTGTGATAGATGCTTTGATAATTTTGAAACAATGCATCGTACACTTTTTTATTATTTGCATTTGGCACAAAAACTTCTGTTTGTTTGATGAGTTTTTGTATCTCATTAAAATCTTTAAAAGTACCGCTTCCAACCATTGCACACATTGCAGCACCAAGCGCACCTGCATTTTTGGGTTGTGATGTAGTAATGATATTTCGTTGTGTAATGTCTGCAATGATCTGCATCCAGGTTTTGCTGTAAGTGCCTCCACCGGTAACTTTCAACTCTTTAATTTTAAAGCCAAAATCTTTTTCAAGATTGTTGATTGTCCAGCGTAGGTTGTATGCAATGCCTTCGAAGTGTGCACGTGCAATATGCGCGCGCGTATGTTGGTGTGACAAATTGAAGATGGTAGAACGCGTAGTGGTGGTGCTTACCGGACAACGTTCGCCTAAAAACCAAGGCGTTACAATTAAGTAATCAGCACCAGCTTCAATTTGTTTGATGTCTTTTTCTAATATTGTAAAAAGTTCTTTACTTGTTAAAGAAGATTTTTCCTGTTTATAAAAGTTATTGAGCAACCATTCTGTGTTAGCACCTGCAGATTCTGTGATGCCAACAATTATATTCATTTTCGGATCTGCGCTTTGCAGACAAAATATTCCGTTCTTAAATGGTCTTGGTTTTTTAGTAACTACACCAACCCAAGCAGATGTACCTAAGTAAATATGTGCTTCGCCTTCGCCGATAGCTGTTGTGCCAACTGCTGCACTTTGAGTATCATCGCAACCACCGTAAACAGCAATGTTTACAGGCAAACCAAGTTCTTTTGCTGCTGTTGTTGTAAGTGTTCCTACTTCATCAATAGAACTTACTAAATCAGGTAATTTGTTTAAAGATATTCCTGCTAATTTGAAGAAGATATTTTCCCAGTTCTTATTTTTTAAATCAAATCCGTAAGAGCATGCACCAGACCATTCTGCTTTCATTTTATCTGTGCATTTGAATTTCAGATATCCATTTACATCTAAAAATTTATGCGTGTTATTATATATTTCCGGTTTGTTTTCTTTTAACCAAAGTAATTTGGGTACTACATCTTTTCCTGTAATTTCAACGCCTGCGATTGTGCTGAAGATAGCTTTGCCACCAATCTTACGCATAATTTTGCGTGCTTGTTTTTCAGCTCTTCCATCTACCCAAGAAATGTTTGGATATAATACATCTCCATTTTTGTCTACGGCAATGATACCCATTGCTTGTGTGGTGAAAGCAATTCCTTTGATTTGTGTTACATCGATATTTGCAGCTACAAGTAATTGTTTGGTGGCTTTGCAAATAGCGTTCCAATAATCTATTGGTTGTTGCTCTACCCAACCAGGATTTGGTATTTGCAATGGATATTCTTCAATAGCTGATGAAAGAATATTTCCTGCTTCATCTACCAAAATAGATTTTACACTGCTTGTGCCAACATCGTATGCTAAAAAGTATTTCATCTTTTATTTGTTTGACGCATGCAATGCGTCATTACTTCACGCTGGTATAACTGATATTATTTCTTTACGTTCTTAAATACGTTCTCGAATTTGTTGAGTGCATCGTCTATTACCTCATCTGTATCTGCCATGCTGCAGTATAAACGGCTTCCTGCTAAGGTAACAATTCCTTCTGCCATATAGGCTGCACCATATTCTTCCATCAGTTTTTTTCTTTCATTAATTTCTGCAAGAACTGATTTTATTTTCAAGAGTTTTATTTTCACATACAAAGTGCCTGCTGTTTCTAAATGACATATAGAACCTTGATTGAAGGCGACAAATGGCAAGTCATATTTATCTATTAATTGATTTAAACCTTTTGTAATTCTGTCGCCTGCTTTACCTGCTTTCTCGCATGCATTTGTTCTTTCAATTTCTAATAATGTATAATAGCCTGCGCAACAACTTAGTGGATTTGCTGCCATTGTTCCACCAACTTTTACTTTTTTACCACCTTGTAAACCAGCAGCCAAGCCATCCATATATTCTGCTTTGCCACCAATGCCACCTGCAGATGGATAACCACCTGCTACTACTTTTCCGAAGATAGTTAGATCTGGTTTTACATTAAAATATCCTTGTGCGCCGCTCATGCCAACTCTGAAAGCTGTTACGACTTCATCGAAAATAAGAAGTGCGCCATATTTATCGCAGAGATCACGCGCTTGTTGTGCAAATTCTTTATAAACAGGATAGGTGCCGCTTTCAGGACCAAGAGGTTCAAGAATTACGGCTGCTGTTCCACCGCGCAACCTGTTCCATTTTAAAGTACTTTCTAATGCGTCAATATCATTTGGCGGAACGGCTTGTGTGTGCCAGTGCATCATAAAAGGAATTCCTTTTGCATCGAAAAATCTTGTGCCCGGAATTCGCAGATCATAGATCATCTGATCGCTCCAGCCATGATATGCACCACCAATTTTGATGATTTTTTTATTGCCTGTTTTTATGCGTGCTAAACGTAAAGCACCCATTACTGCTTCGGTTCCGGAGCCTAACATTCTGAATCTTTCTACCGATGGAATATTTCTGCAAATAAGTTCTGCCAATTTATATTCGTATTCATGCAATAAGCCTGTTGAAGGTCCACATTCATTGATCAATTCAATTGCCTTTTCTCTTACAGACGGATAATTACTGCCTAAAACAGTTGGTCCACCGGCTTGTAAGAAATCAATATATTTATTGCCATCTGCATCGTATAAATGTGCACCTTCTGCTTTTGTAAATGCTAAAGGAAATGGATAATTGAATGCTAAATTGTGTTGCACACCACCTGGAATATATTGCTGTGCATTTTCGTAAATAGCTCTTGATTTTGTACATTTTGATTTGTAGAAATCAAGATAGTTTTCCATTGCTTTTGCTTCTATGTGTTGCAATGGTAATGATACTAATTTATCTAATTTCTGATAAATTGGTTTTATGTCGTGGTATTCACTTATAGAAAATCCTGTTTGGCTCATCTTCTTATTTTCTTTATCTTTATAAATCTGCAATACAAAATTGCGATTAATAGTAATACGATTTTTTGATAATAGTCAAAATAAACAAATTGGATAAAACTAAACATACATCTTTCATTTCCTTATTAAAGCATTTTGGCGCATTGCCAGAAAATATAATCGTTGCCATTGAGAGTGTGCTGCATAGGATGGAGCTTCCGAAAAAGCATATTTTATTGAAGAAAGGAAAAGTTTGTAACCATTTATATTTTATTGAAAAAGGAATTGCGAGAAATTTTTTTGAAGAAGACAATAAGGAATTAACCAATGATATTATTATTGAAGGTGAATTGTTGGTTTCTTTTTCGAGCTTTATTTCGAGAAAACCTTCTATGGAAACAATTGAGCTGTTGGAAGACAGTATTTTATATGCGATACATTTTGATGACCTTCAAAATCTGTATAATACATATCCGATGATGGAACGTATTGGCAGGCTGATGGCTGAATATCATTATAATTCTTTGGCAATAAAAAGCTACAGGTTAAAATTCAGCAATTCTACCGAACGCTATGAATCTTTGTTTAATAATAAAATTGAGATTGTACGACGTGTACCTATTGGCATTATTGCTTCTTATTTAGGCATGAGCATTGAAACGTTGAGTAGGATCAGAAGTAAGCAGGATTAAACCTTTACACGTTTCTACAGTCTAAGTTATCACATGAAATATTCAACATACTTTTAAATAACTTATTTTGAATATTCCATCAACACAAAAATGATACGAAACAACACTTGATGAAATTTACTGACGAGCAAATTTTAGCACAATTCAAAGATCCTGCATCTAAAGAGAAAGCGTTTCGTAATCTCTTAACTAATTATCAAGAACGATTGTATTATCATGTGCGTCGTTATGTGCATCAGCATGAAGATGCGAATGATGTTTTACAAAATACTTTCATTAAAATCTGGAATGCGATTGATAATTTTCGTGGTGAATCCGGCTTGTATACTTGGTTGTATCGCATTGCCAGCAACGAAGCAATTACTTATATCAATAAAGTAAAAAGACATCCAACTTCTGATATTGAGCAAACTTCTGCGAAATATCTTAGTGTAACAGATAATTTGGAAGCTGAGGAAATGACATCAAAATTGCAAAAGGCAATTGATACTTTACCGGACAAGCAGAAACAGGTTTTTATTTTTCGTTATTATGATGAAATGCCTTATGAACAGATTTCAGGAATTACAGAAACTTCTGTTGGCGCATTGAAAGCATCGTATCATCATGCGGTAAAAAAAATAGAAGAAATATTAACCCTAAATCCTTAAAGGTACTTTTAAAATGAGATTAAACCTTCCGAAAATAAAACAGTCAAACTTAAAATGAACAACAGACAAGACATATTAAATGAATTAAAAACACTTTCGCCATTTCTTTGTAAACTAAAAGAAAATGAAAAGATGTTGGCTGTTCCTGAAAATTATTTTGAAGAATTGGCTGATGTTGTTTTATTTCAAACTACCAATGAAAACAGTGTTTTAGCTCAATTAAAAAAAGAAAAGATTGAAGTTCCAATTAATTATTTTGAAAATTTTGGTGATAATATCTTATCAAAGATAGAAATAGAAAACGCTGGGAAAAAAGCAATTGAATTACCAAACAAAAAAAATAAAATCATTCATTTGTTTTCTCGTGTTGCAATCGCCGCATCTATTGTTGGTGCTGTTTTCCTGGTAAAACAGGTTCAAAATCCGGCGTTGCATTTTAGTAATAATGAAAACGATATTGCATCTTTAACACAAACTGAAATTTATAGTTATATGCATGCGAACAGTATTGATTTTGATGTGCAAGATGTAGAACAAACTGTTCAGAAAGTACTTACAGAAAATGAAATAAATAGTGATATAGACAAGCAAACTGCTGCTGAATACATTGAAGAAAATATAAACATTTTAGAATCGGATGATGCGTCAACTGATATTTTTTAAAACATTATTTCAATTAAAATAAAAAAGATGAAAACAATACTATTATTTGCCATCTCATTCTTTAGCTTCTTATCAATGAATGCGCAAGATGGTAACGACAAAATTGAATCCATGAAAATTGGTTTCCTAACTAAAAGATTACAACTCACTACTGAAGAAGCACAGAAATTCTGGCCGGTTTATAATCAATATGATGCAGAAAAGAAACAAGTTCGCCAAAGCACCATTGGTGCGATAAAGGACATGAAAGATGATGGCGATTTTACCAATGCAGAAGCAGAGCAAGCCATCACAAAATACATTGAGTTTAAAGCAAAAGATCTGGATCTGACTAAAAAGTATGTAATTGAATTTAGAAAAATTTTGCCTGCTACAAAAATTGCAAAATTGGTTACTGCTGAAGAGCATTTTAAAAAGATGCTGATGAAACAAGCGCAGCAAGGTGGTCCAAAACCAAACGGACAAGGACAAAAGCCCTGGAAAAATGGTCAATAGGAAATAGACTTCTGGAATCAAGATTATAGATTCAAGACTTATAGAATTAAGTAAGAACGCCGAACAAGATTTTGTTCGGCGTTCAATTTTTAGTCTAAATATCTTATGTCTAAAAGTCTATAATCTAATTCGCTACTTCACTCAAGAATTTCAATCGTACTAATTGTATCTCGCGCAGTTCGATGTCTTCTGCTTTTAGTTTCTTGTAAGCAACATCTACATCATCGCTTTCTGCCTGCATAAAATAATCAAAAATTTCTTCCTGTATATCTTCATCTACTGCATCTTCCAAATAGTAATTGATATTTACTTTTGTGCCTGAATGTACAATAGAATCAAGCTCTGTGATCAAATCATCCATTTGTAAGCTAAAGGATTTTGCAATGTGATCCAACGGCATTTTCTTATCAATAGATTTGATAATGTTTACTTTAATATTCGAGTTTTTATCTGCAGATTTGAAGGTAGAAAAATCTGCATTTCTTTCGATCTCATTTTCTTCTGCGTATTTTTTTATGGCTGCCAAAAATGGTTTGCCAAATTTTTCTGCTTTGCCAACGCTTACGCCATTTATTTTTGTTAATTCTTCTTTTGTAATCGGAAAAAAGGTTGCCATTTCTTCTAAAGACTGTTCAGAAAATAAAGTATATGGTGGTTGTTTTATCTTAGCAGCTTCAGATTTTCTTAAGCTTAATAAGATCTGCAAAAGTTGCGGTTCTAATACCGTTCCTGATTTTCCATTTAATACAACTACGTCATCATCGTCTTCGCTTTCTTCAAATTTATGATTGAGGACAATAGTTGCTGATGTTGGTTTTTTGATAAAGTTTTTACCTTGTTCCGTCAACTTTAAAACACCATATTGCTCGATGTCTTTTTCTAATAAATTCAGTAAAATAGCCTTGCGCACCACAGAATTCCAGAACACCATATCGTGCTCTGCTCCTTTGCCAAACAAGTTTATTTTGTCGTAATTGTTGGTGGTAATATCCGAAGATTTTCTTCCTGTTAAAATGTTGATGGTGTTTGGAATATTAACGCGTTCATTCGTTTGTTCTGCAACCTGTAAAGCAAGCTTAATTTGTTCTTTTGCTTCTATTTGTTCTTTTGGATGAAGACAATTATCACACTTACCGCAGTTGTCCATTTCTTCTCCAAAATAATGCAGCACTAATTTTTTTCTGCATTCACCACTTTCACTATAAGCTTCCACTTCACTTAACTGCATTACTGCAATCTCTTTTTCAGAAACAGATTTTTCTTTATTAGATAAAATGAATTTTTCGAATTTATGAACTTCTTTTGGTGAAAAATAAGCTACGCAATTTCCAACCAAACCATCACGACCGGCGCGTCCTGTTTCCTGGTAATAATTCTCTAATGATTTTGGTATATCAAAATGAACTACAAAACGAACATCCGGTTTGTCAATGCCCATTCCAAATGCAATAGTAGCAACAATTACGTCTATTTCTTCCATCAAGAACTGGTCTTGTCGTTCGCTGCGTATGTGTGCATCTAAGCCTGCATGATAGGCTGCTGCGTTGATACCGTTTACCTGCAAAATTTCCGCTAATTCTTCTGTTGAGTTTCTGCTTAGACAATAAATGATACCTGATTTATTTCCTTCTTTTTTTATAAATTTTATGATGTCTTTTATTGCATCTTGTTTACTTGGTTTCGGACGAATTTCGTAATAAAGATTTTCTCTTAAGAAAGAAGAAATAAAAATCTTCGGCTCTTTCATGCACAAAGTTTTTACAATATCAGACTGTACTTTTGGTGTTGCAGTTGCCGTAAGTGCTACAATTGGAATATTACCTTCAATCTCATTCAACATTGCTTTGATCTTGCGATATTCAGGACGAAAATCGTGACCCCATTCTGAAATGCAATGTGCTTCATCAACCGCAACAAAGGATATTTTAATCGTTTTTAAGAAGTCTATATTTTCCTGTTTCACCAAAGATTCCGGCGCAACATATAACAGCTTACATTTTTTATTGGTAATGTCTTTTTTTACCTGCGCAATTTGTGCTTTATTCATCTGCGAATTGATGAAGTGTGCAATGTTATCAGTACTGCTGTAGCCGCGAATCAGATCCACCTGATTTTTCATCAAGGCAATCAATGGCGAAATAATAATAGCTGTTCCTTCTGACATTAATGCCGGTAATTGATAGCATAAAGATTTACCACCACCTGTTGGCATAATTACGAATGTATCATTTCCCTGAAGTATATTTTCAATTATGATTTCCTGATTGCCTTTAAATTTATCAAATCCAAAATATTGTTTTAGTGCACCTGTAATAATGGTCGGTTGAATACTCATAAATAAAATTAATTAAGCTGTTGTTTACATGAAAACGTTCTCACAAATGGAGAACGATATTCTACTTTAATATACTCAAAAATATCGAAAAATAGGCGATTTTAAACGGTAAAACCGATTATGTAAGTTTTAATTAATTGTATTGTTTTTATGCTGTTCTGTTTAATTTTTGACATAAGTCAAATAAAACAATCTTAAACATTATTGTTTGTCACCTTGTTGGATTTTTTAATTGTGGAACGTCTTATCTGTCTGCTAATTCCGTATAAAATGTACTTCTTTTGCTAAGCCTGTTTTTTTGTTATCTTTGTATTGAATTATGAATAATAACACTTACGCCTGCATCATGGCTGGCGGTATTGGCAGCAGATTTTGGCCTGCCAGCCGAACAGCAAAATCTAAACAGTTTTTAGATATCTTAGGAACAGGAAGAACTTTAATACAAGCTACTTACGACAGATTTCTAAAAATCTGTCCAAAAGAGAATATTTTTATACTTACGCATGCTGACTATATTGAGTTGGTAAAAGAACAATTGCCTGATATTACAGATGCACAGATCTTAGCTGAACCGGCGCGTAAAAATACAGCACCTTGCATTGCTTATGCAGCTTTTAAGATCAACAAATTAAATAAGAATGCTAACATTATTGTAGCGCCATCAGATCATATTATTTTGCAGGAAGACGAGTTTGTGCGCATTGCAAATCTGGCTGTTGATTTTTGTTCGCAAAATAATGCTTTGGCAACTCTTGGCATTCGACCAAGCAGACCGGATACTGGTTATGGTTATATTCAGTATTTTGAAGATGAAATAAGCGAAGGCATTCATAAAGTAAAAACATTTACTGAAAAACCAGAAAAAGAAGTAGCCAAACAATTTATTGCAAGTGGTGATTTTTTATGGAATGGCGGCATTTTTATTTGGAGTGCAAAAAGTATTCTAAATTCCTTAGAAAAAAATTTAGTAGAAGTTCATGATGCATTTATAGAGGCTGAGCCTTTTATCTTAACAGAGCAGGAAAATGAAGCTGTAGAAAAAGCTTTTATTACTTGTCCGAGCATTTCTATCGATTATGGAATTATGGAAAAAGCAGACAATGTTTATACTTTGCCATCAAGCTTTGGCTGGAGCGATTTAGGAACTTGGGCTTCTTTATATGAAGAAAAAGAAAAAGACTATTTCCAAAATGCTGTAAACGGAAACAATGTTGTCGTGTACGATTCAAACAACAACATCATTAATGTTCCTGATAAAAAATTAGTAGTGATACAAGGTTTGGAAAATTATATTGTAGTTGATACTGACGATGTTTTGCTGATATGCAGTAAAGATGAAGAACAGCGCATCAAGGAATTTACACATGATATAAAAATGAAAAAAGGTGATAAATACTTGTAGTACTATTGTACTCCAAATCATTATAAAAAATTACTGCTGTTTTTGCTTTTACAAATCATAGAAGCTAATAAACAAAATCAACTACTGTTTGCCAACTACTATGTATTTGAGGTAAGTTCATTGTTATTTGTAGCATGTAAATTCCAAAATATTCTCTTATCTTTCACCATTAACAGTTAACTATGGCAAACTTATTCGCAAAGAAATCAATGGAAAAAATCCTGAAGGAATCAGGTGAAACAGGTGAGCATTCTTTAAAGCGAACCTTAGGTTCCGGCGCATTATTGGCATTAGGAATCGGAGCAATTATTGGTGCCGGAATTTTTGTTCGGACAGCTGCAGCAGCAGGAAACCATGCCGGTCCAGGTGTAATGTGGTCTTATGTAATTGCTGGTATTGGTTGCGCATTTGCAGGTTTATGTTACGTAGAATTTGCCTCTATGATTCCAATTGCAGGTAGTGCATATACTTATTCGTATGCAACAATGGGTGAGTTTGTCGCATGGATCATTGGCTGGGATTTAATTTTGGAATATGCGCTTGGTGCTGCTTGCGTTGCCATTGCCTGGTCTGAATATTTGAATAAGTTTTGCGAACATTATTTTGGGTTTACCATACCTTATGCCTTTTGCCATTCGCCATTTCAAGTAGATCATTTAACAGGTGTACAAGGTATCATCAATATTCCTGCAGTATTTATATTAGGTGTTTTATCCTTGATATTAATTCGTGGCACAAGCGAATCTGCGAAATTCAATTCGTTTATCGTTATCGTTAAGGTTATAATTGTTTTAGTGTTTATTGCTTTGGGTTGGCATTTTATCAATCCTGTAAATCATGCAGTAATTGTACCACCAAACACAGGTATTTCCGGTCAATTTGGTTGGAGTGGTGTTTTGCAAGGTGCAGGAATTGTGTTCTTTGCTTATGTTGGTTTTGATGCCGTTTCGACAGCAGCACAAGAAGCAAAAGATCCGCAGAAAGGTATGCCGATTGGTATTTTAGGTTCATTGGCTTTTTGTACAGTACTCTATATTTTATTTTCTTATGTACTTACCGGTATTGCTCCTTATGCTGATTTTAGCAAAACTGGTCCAGGACACGAAGCAGCTGTTGCTTATGCAATTACACATTATATGCCTGGTTACGAATGGTTCGCTGGTTTAATAACTATTGCTATTTTGGCTGGTTTCTCTTCTGTAATACTGGTAATGTTATTAGGACAATCACGTGTATTTTTCTCTATGTCGAAAGATGGTTTATTGCCGAAAGTATTTTCTGAGGTTCATCCAAAATTCAGAACACCGGCAAAAGCAAATGCGTGGTTATTTTTCTTAGTCGGAATTTTTGCTGCATTTGTGCCTGGTGATATTGTTGGCGATATGACGAGCATCGGAACTTTGTTTGCATTTATCTTAGTATCTATTGGTGTAATCATCATGCGCAAATCAAATCCAGATACACCAAGACCGTTTAAAACGCCACTGGTTCCATTGGTTCCAATTTTAGGCGTGTTGGTTTGTGGCTTTATGATCTTTGGTTTAGGTTGGGAAAATTGGAGTCGTTTACTTATTTGGCTAATAATCGGTTTTGATGTTTATATTCTTTACAGTATTAAAAACAGCCACTTAGCAGAAAGCAATGCCGAAAACAGAAAATCACACATAGTAAGTTTTGTTGGTTTAGTCATTTCACTTTTATTGGTAATAATGACTTGTCTTCATTTCTTAAAATTATTAAGTAAATTCTTCTCTGGTTTTAGTGAAGAAGCTGTATTCTTTTATTTCATTTTGGCATTCTCCTTTATTCATTTTATTGGGTTTGCCATACATTATTTTAAAAATAAACCATCTTAAATAATTATTTTCAATTAAAAAAAAGACCTGACATATTTAAAATGTCAGGTCTTTTTTATTTTTAGAAAACAAAAATTATTCTTCGCTAAATGGCAATGCACCTTTTAATTTAGCATGCAGCTTTTCGTTATAACTTTCGAGCATGTAGTTGAAATAATTTTTTGTGGCTTTGCTCAAACAGGAAATATAAACATTCAACCTGTATTGAATTTCGTCCTGTAAGATATTTATTAATGGCAATGCATCTAAATAATTAGTGGTGTTTTCTTTTATTCTTTCAAAATGATTTTCTATAGAAATGTCAATAGATTCAAGTGTTTTCTTGCCTTTGTTGTATAAAGAATAATAGACTTTTTCCATATCAAAATCAAAATCTTTTGTGTTTGGAAACATTTCTTTTACCACATCAGGCAAATCATAGATCAAGCCTTTTTCCATTTGCTGCTCACGCTCATACAAATGCTCTAAGAATTTTTCAGGATTGATAAACACATCGCGCCAATCAATATAATCTTGCCATAAGCCTAAACGTCGTGCGTTATTTCCTAAATCAATTACCGTAAAATGATCTTTAGTTGGCAAGCGCCTGCTTCCACGACCAATCATTTGGTGATATAAAGTAAGAGAACGCGTGGCACGATTTAATATGATACATTCAACAGTCGGTTCATCAAAACCTGTAGTTAAAATACCAACAGATGTAACAATAGAATCAGGTGTTTCTTTCAGCCATTGTAACACTTCTTTCCTGTCTTGCTTATTACTTGTACTATCTAAGTGACGAATCGGAACGCCTTGATCACTCAAAAATTTCTCTACCGATTTGGAAGTGGCAACCGAAGAATTAAAGATCAATGTTTTTTTGCCTAATGCTTTTTCTTTGTATGCGCGCAATAATTTCTCGTGCATATCAAAGTGCATATAAATCCTATCTAAAGAACTTACCGTATAATCACCATCAATACCAATCTTTAAACCACCTAAATGAACATCGTAAGTATAAGTTGTTGCATCACTCAAATAGCCTTTAGATACTAACTCTTTGATAGAATCGCCGATAATTAGTTTTCTATAATTTTGAGATAATGGTAAATTTTGATTGGAACTTAAAGGCGTTGCTGTAACACCTAAAATTATGGCTTTTCTAAAATAATGAAATATTTTTCTGAAAGAATTATAATGCGCTTCATCTACAATTACCAAATCAATATCCTGCAAATATTCTTCGTCATCTTTTAAGCGATTATTCAGCGTTTCAACCATCGCCAAAAAACATAAATATTCCTGCTGATCATCAATTTCTTCTACTTCGCTTGTTATTAATTTACAATGAATTCCGGCTTCTTCCAAAGCATTGGCTGTTTGCTTCAACAACTCAATTCTATGCGTAAGTATCAGAATTTTTTTCTGATGCTCTTCAATATATTTTCTTGATATCTCAGAAAATATTACAGTTTTGCCACCACCTGTTGGCAATTGAAAAACAATATTTTCACGCTTTTCATTTTCGTTCAAATGCTCGAAAATACGTTTTATATATTCTTCTTGGTATGGATATAATTGTTTAGCGGTTTCAGCGCGATCCTTAATGCCTGTTATCTTCATGTATATTTTAGTCGTAGTTCTTTTATCGCAAAATGCGTACCAATAGCTGCACTTTTAGCAACTGCGCAATTTACAAAATTAAACGCGTGCAAAGTATCTTGTAAGATTATAAAATCATTGCGTTATAGCGTACAACAGTTGGAAACCCTTTTTGTTGAAAATAATGAGTAATCATTTCCGGTGATTCATCGCTGGCAACCAATACAAAATCGCCGCCCCAAGCTCCAAGCGATTTTATGGTTCCTGGAAAATCGGTAAAATAAATATCTTTTACTTTCTGTAAACTCAATGCTTTTGAAACTATATTTTCATGAACTTCTAAATAATATGAAAACTCATCTAATTCATTTGCACGAATTATTTTTTGCGTGAGTTCTGATATTTGTTCTACTAAATCAGTTTTATCGACGGTTAGATTTTTGTAATGCTGAATACCTTCGCGCGAATTTTGTTTTTGATTGAGATGAACGAAGTAAAGGTGTTCTGCGAACTTAGGTTGAAAGTCAACCGGATTTGAGATTTGAGATTTAAGATTTGAGGTTTTTTGATATGTGATTGCCTTATTTGCTGTTGCACAAGCAATATCATAACCGGAACCTCCGAATGTTTTTGCTAATAATTCGTAAGGATCAACATTTGCGTATTGCGCTAATAAACTAATTAATGTTGAAGAAGAACCTAAACCCCAATTGTTTGGAAAGCCCAAACGAGTTGTGAATGTTGAATGTTGAATGTTGAGTTTACAATACGATAAAATATTTTTCAATGTTTCAGCGACTTCTTTATTTGTAGAGGAAATGATTTCTAATGATTCTGAAAATTTTGCTTCGAACCAAATGTTGTTTTTATCGTTAATACTTTTCCATGAAATACCTTCTTCATTTCCTTCGATAAGTTCCGGAAGACATAAAGAATCAACCGTTAATGTTTGTCCAAATTTTGTAGGCAAAGCCAAACCAACAGCACCATCTAAGATGAAGTATTCACCAGTAATTAAGAGTTTGCCGTTTGCGTTGAAGGTTTTTGTCATTGTATTAAATTAATCCTTCCATCAAAGCAATATCAAGTACATCTTGTTTTGAAATATTTGCATAATCAGATTTATCATAAATAACTATAAAAGTTACTGTACTTTTTTCAACTTGTATTATAATTTCAGATTGCAAATGCGATATAACTCTTAAGCCACCACTTTTACCTTTTTGTTTACTCTTTACAGCAAGTCGTATTTTAAAAAGATTGTTTCCAAGTGCAGTTCCTAAATTTAGATTTGCTTTTATTTGTTCAATTAATTTCATTAAATCATTTGGCAATGATTTGTGTTTTTTTGCTAATTTCTTATACTCTTTAGCAAAATTATTTCCATATTGAATAACAACTATTTTATTCACTTCAATAACTTTTCAATCGGAAATACTTTGCCATTTTTAACATCTTCTAATCCAGCACGAAACTGTCTTGCTAGCTTTTCCTTTTGTTCTAATTTAGTAAGACGACGATATACTTTTTGCCATTCAGCAATCGGCATTTGAACAGTAGTATTTGTGATTTTTAGATCTTTTATGTTTGGTGAAGAAAGTGTCATAGAACTTTAAAGTTAAATATTTTTTAGAAAACAACAATCTATTTATTTCACCTCTTTCTTCGAACTTCTCAATTGTTCTAACATCACTCTTGTTGTTGTGAAAGAAACAATTTTATCTTTGAAATAAACCAGCGCGTATTCTTTTTCTTCTTCGTTGGCGTTGTAGTAATTTAAGATGTTGAGCAAGTGCATTTTCATGTGTCCTTGTTGTATACCAACTGTTGTCATTGCTTTTAATGCTGCGAAGTTTTGCGCCAAACCGGCAACTGCACAAAATGCCATTAATTGCTGTGCGTTTGGGTTGCCTAATATTTGTAAGCTGCGTTTTACCAATGGATGCAATTGCGTCAAACCACCAACAGTTCCTACTGCTAAAGGCAGGTCTATCCAAAATTTGAAGATGCCGTTTTCAACTGTGCAATGCGTTAATGAACCATAGCTTCCGTTGCGTGCTGCGTATGTATGACCACATGCTTCTACTGCACGAAAATCGTTTCCTGTTGCAATGATCATTGCATCTACACCGTTGTAAATTCCTTTGTTGTGTGTAGTTGCACGATGTGGATCTACTTCTGCGATCTTTACGGCAATGCGCACTTTCTCGGCAAATTCTTCTGCACTGATGTCACCAAAACTTCCAAGTTCTTCTACTTTACATTCTACTGTTGCGCGAGCAATACAGTTTGGTGTATAGTTAGAAACAATTGCTAAGATTACTTTTACTGTTCCGTATTTTGGATCGTTGCCAACAATTTCTTTTAAGGTTGATGCATATTCTTCCAAACAAGTATTGATGAAATTTGCACCCATAGAATCGCAGGTTTCGAATGATGCTTTCAACTGAAAATAACCTGCTTCATGCTGTGTCATATCTATCAGTTCGATATCTAAAACGCCACCGCCACGTTGTTCCATGTTGTAAGAAATGTACTTGCTGCCTTCTAACAATTGTGTTTTAATTGTTTGAAAATCTGCTTTCAGTTGTTCTTCATTTCCTTTATAAATAAAATGAACCTGACCGATTTTTACGGTTCCTAAAACTTCTGTTTTAAAGCCGCCACGTGTACTCCAAAACTTCGCCGCATTAGACATTGCTGCTACTACAGAGCTTTCTTCTATTGCCATTGGCAGACAATAATATTCATCATTAATTAAAAAATTTGGTGCGATAGAAAATGGAAAGAAATAATTTGTAATAGTGTTTTCAGAAAATTCGTCCAATACTTTTTGCGTTTCCAGATCGCGATGCCAGTAAGAAATTAATTCGGTTTTTGCTTCTTCGTCATTGTTTAAATAGTTGCTTACCAACCAATCAATCTTTTGCTCTTTGCTGAGCTTTGAGTAGCCTTGTATGTTTTTCATCTGTGTCTATTTATTATGCTAATTTCTTTCCTAATTGTTCCGTTTTGTCTAGATATTTTTTCAGCACATCAGGTTTCATGTTTCTCACCGGCGAAAACACCGTTACTTTTACAGGTTTTATGCCGCAAAATTCCAAAGTGTTTTTCTTCAATTGATTAATTCCTGGATTTCCATAAACAAAGCGGAAATACCAATAAGGTGTATCCATTGTTACAATCATACTTGCAGATTTTCCTGTCAGTAATTTGTCCCACCAAACAGAATCTTCTCTATAAGCGAATGCAAAACCCGGCAAAAATAATCTATCGAAAAAACCTTTCATTACTGCAGGCATGCCGCCCCACCAAATCGGATAAACAAAAACAATATGTTCTGCCCATTTTATTTTTTCCCAAGCTGCTAATAGATCTGGTTCTAATTCTGTACGTTTCTGATAACCAAATTGTAAGTTTGGATTAAACTGCAAATCTCTGATAACGATTTCCTGAATCTCAGCATTTGCTTGCGTTGCGCCTTTTTTATAAGCGTCTACTAAAGCAAAATTTAAGCTTTCCTCATTTGGATGTCCGTTAATTATCAGTATTTTGTTTGGGTTCATTAGTTTTATTTTACCTTAAAAAGCGCTTTCGCCAATTTCAATCCTTCTATTTGGTGATGCAGAAATTGTTCTACTGCTTCGTAAGATATTTCTGCATATTGCAATAATGTCGACGCTTGTCCGTAAACACTTGCTGCATTCAATTTTTCCATTAAATAAAAACCATCTAAGAAATTTTTAACACCACCTGAAATGATAAATTCATCACATAAAAAATTGTTTCCTAATTCTAATTTTAACTCATTTATACAAGCTGTCATTTCTTCTGCGCTGTGACCAATTTGTGTTAATGCTTTATACGATGCCAGATTTTCTGCATTGCTTCTCAATAATTCTAACATGGAAAAATTGGTGCCGCCATGTGCTGCAAATTCTATAGCGTATATTGGTAATTGCACTAATGCTCGCAAACTTTCTTTTCCGAAACCTTGTCCAACTTCTTTTACAATTACTTTTTGTTTTGTTTTGTCTAAAAAATATTGAAGCGTTTTTATGGGTGCTTCTGTAATTTTATCGCCTTCAGGCTGCAGCCATTCCTGTAATGGATTAACATGGATAATGATGCCATCAGCAGACAATTTATCGACCAATCCATCTATTAGGTGAAGCTTGTTTTCTTTAATTAAAAGTTCTAATTGCGCGATACCGATGTTTGCATAAAAAGGAAGATCGTCGCCGATAATTTTTCTGAAATCGAAATCGTGCAAACGATCATTGCTTTCCAGTAAACTTCTGCAAGAACCCAAACCCATACCCATTCCAAATGTTTTGCAGGCACGTGCCAGGTTTGCATTTATTTGGTAGGCTTTTTCAGTGCCACCAGTCATGCTGGAAACCCAAATTGGTGTTTGAATTTGTTTACCTAAAAAAGTAAATGCTGGTAAATTTTCTGTTGGATGCGCTGCCAACATTGGCTCGTAAGAAAAGCGTTTATCTATGTAAAGGCTTTCTACCTGCGATTGAAAGGCTAACTGAATGTGGTCTTGCTTGCGTTCGGCAGCTGTTGGATCGTTGGATATTTTTTCTAAGTTATTCAAGATGTGTAAAGTTACGTATATAAAGCATTATGAGCGTTAAAACTTTGGTTATAAAACGTAAAATTTTGTGTTTTAAATTTTTAAACTACTGAAGAAACAGAGAAGCCTAAGACTCAATTAAAGAATCTATAAAATAGCAGAAAGAAAACTAAGGTTGGTTTGGATTCGTTATGTACGTTAGCGATTGCAGCGGAAATACTTTTTTGTGCTTTGATTCCTTGTCTTGTGCCACGATAATCGCGGCATAAGACAAGGCAATGCGTTGGCAAAAAAGATTGCAGCGGAAAGCGCGGCGCATTGCGTTGGCTTTAGCGTTGGTGCGCAACGACCAAATTTTATTTCACCTCTAAAGAATAAGCTGCTTTTTGCAGATCTTTGATCCAAAGTTGGCGCTTATGGCGCAACAGCCATCCTGCAGTTTGGTAAATATGTCCGCTTGGCGTTTCAAAAACATCTATAACAAACATAAACCGGTGATCTTGTTTTTCGGAAGATAAAATGCCTGAAATTTGGGTTTCCTTTACTTTTAAATGATTTGCTGTTGTGAAAACAGTATCGTTTGCTTCTACTTTTAATTCTTTTAAATTACGTTTTAATTGGTTGATGATAGAATCGTTCATGATGTCAAACCCTTGCTCACCGGGTTTTTGTCCATGGTCTACCAAAATAAAATATACATCGCGATAGTCGTTTTTGAGCTGCAGCAAAGTATTTTTTTCAGGATATACATCGCTGGCTTTAAATAGATAAGTTGGATATTGAATGCTTACATTTCCGTTGGTATAAGTTTCCGGCGTTTTGCTGTAACGGCAGGAAGTGAATGCGAAAGTAATAAGTAATGAGTAGCAAGTAATAAGAAAAAACTTTTTCATTTATCAAAGATAAAACAAAAACTTACTACTTATTACTTAACACTTATTACTATTTTAAAAATCGAATTTGCTGCCGTTGTCTTTTATCCATCTGCGTGTTTTCAGGTAATCAGGTAAAACATTTTCTACGTGTTTCCAGAATTTTGCAGAATGGTTCATTTCTTTTAAATGTGCGAGTTCGTGAACAATTACATAATCTATTGCATCTTGTGGCAATAACAGTAGTTTGGTAGCAAAAGATATTTTTCTGCTTGATGAACAGCTGCCCCAACGCGAGATAGTATGCTTTACATCTATCTTTTCTATTTTTTCTTTAAAGTAAATATCGTTCCAATACAAGGTTCGCTTTTGTAACTCAGGCAGAAAATATTTTTCTGTAAAACGCAATAAAAATCTTTGAATTTCTGATTTTTGCTTTTCTTCTGTTTGATGTTCTAAAAGATAAATTTTTAGTATTTCACCACCACGATAACTTAAGCGGTTTTTTCCTGTTGTCGTAAATTCTATTTCTATTGTAAATTCTTTATTCCAAATTTTAATAGGCTTGTCTTGGTAGTGCTGTATTGTGTTTTGCTGTAATTGATAATATTTTTTTTCTGCGATTTCTTTTTTTGCCCAAATTAAAAACTGCTTTAAAACTTTCTCTTTATCTACAATAGAAATGTGTTTTGGCAAACGAACAATGATTTCGTTTTTGCCTAAAGAAACGCGCGAAGAATTCCTGGATTCTACTACAATCTTTACCGGAACCGGCAAGCTTTCTGTATTGTATATATTGACGCTCATTTTCTGGATCGTTGGAATCAAGACTAATAGAATCAAGATTTTAGATAAAAAATATAACAAGTATAAAGTCTTATGCCTAATAATCTTAGCTCTAAAGGTCTAATAGTCTACACCGCTTTTACAAACATATTTAGTGCTGCATCTTTGCTGATGATCAGTTGTTTTTTTTCGTTGATAATAATTTGGATGGTATCATCAAATTCCTCTTTCTCTACAATTTTTATTTTATCATTTAACTGCAATTGAATTTTGTTTAAGTATTTCAAAAATGCTGCTGAATCATCATTAACATTTGCCAGTAAATATTGCTTTTTGAGTTTGGCGTCAGCCAAACAAATTACATTTGGTAAAGAAATATTGCCGTGTTTATCAGGAATCGGATCGCCGTGCGGATCGAATTTCGGATAACCTAAATATTCGTCCATTCTATCTATTAATTCGTCTGATTGAATGTGTTCGAGTTGCTCTGCAATATCATGAATTTTGTCCCAAGTAAATTTTAAATTTTTTACTAAGAATGTTTCCCAAAGCCTGTGTTTTCGCAATACTTTGACTGCAATCTGTAAACCTGATTTACTTAGTGAAGCGCCATAATATTTTTTATAAAGCACTAATTTTTTGGCAGATAATTTTTTTAGCATGTCTGTTACAGATGCAGCAGAATGATTGAGTTTATAAGCTAAATCATTTGTTTTCACAACACCATCTTCACTCAATTCGCTGAGTTGAAATGTGTATTTTAAATAGTTTTCTTCAATTGCGGTCAAATTGTTCACGCTAATTTTTAGGCTAAGCTAAAAATATTATTCTAATTTTAAAAAAATAGTTTCTAACATTGCTGTAATTATGAGCGATAAAGATTGGAGATTAAAACGCGTTGCTGTTTCGTTACCTGAAGTCTTCTCAAGCATTAAAGTGCCAAAGAATGGTTCTTCTTTCAGAAAAATGATGGCGTTTGTCGGACCAGGTTTAATGGTGGCTGTCGGCTATATGGATCCTGGAAATTGGGCAACGGATATTGCAGGTGGCTCCAGTTTTGGTTATACTTTGTTGTCTGTTATTTTGATCTCAAATTTATTTGCCATTTTATTACAGCATCTTGCATTAAAATTAGGTATTGTAACAGGCAGAGATTTGGCGCAAGCCTGCAAAGATTCTTACTCTAAACCTGTAAGCTTTATTTTATGGATCTTATGCGAAATAGCCATTGCAGCCTGTGATCTTGCAGAAGTTATTGGTTCTGCTATCGCTATTAATTTATTATTTGGCATTCCATTAACAGTCGGTATCATTATCACCATTTTAGATGTGTTGATTTTATTGTTTTTACAAAACAAAGGTTTTAGGTATTTAGAAGCATTTGTTGGTGGTTTGATATTTATCATTTTCTGTTGTTTTGCTTATGAGTTAATGATGTCGAAGCCAGTATTTGCTGATGTTGTGAACGGTTTGTTGCCAACTACAGAAATTATTACCAATGATAAAATGTTGTTTATTGCAATTGGTATTTTAGGTGCAACGGTGATGCCGCATAATTTGTATTTACACTCAAGCATCATACAAACACGTAATTTTGAGCGTACAGATGAAGGCAAAAAAGAAGCTATAAAGTATGCAACAATTGATTCTACGGTTTCTTTATTATTGGCTTTCTTTATTAATGCTGCTATTTTAATTTTGGCTGCTTCGGCTTTTCATTATAACGGACAAAAGGATGTTGCTGATATTAATGACGCTTACAAATTATTAGAACCTGCTTTAGGTGCAAAAATGGCTTCCACTTTTTTTGCTATTGCTTTATTGGCAAGCGGTCAAAACTCAACGCTTACCGGTACTTTGGCAGGACAAATTGTAATGGAAGGCTTCATTAATTTTAAGATTAAACCTTGGCAACGCAGATTGATTACACGTTTAATTGCTGTGATTCCTGCTTTAATTGTTTCTATTATTTACGGCGAAAAAGGTACAGGCGAATTATTGGTGGTAAGCCAGGTAATATTGTCTGTTCAGTTGAGTTTTGCAGTAGTTCCGCTGATACAATTTACGAGCAGTAAATTAAAAATGGAGCAGTTTGCCAACGGGAAAATATTAGAATATGTGGCTTGGATCATTGCCATCATTATCATTGGCTTGAATGGCGTGATGTTGTGGAATACGTTTGCTTAATCTTTTCTCAACAACTTATACAGCTTAATTCCAAGCATTAGCAATACTACTAAAATGGCTAAGCCAATAAAACCTGTGATAAAACTCAGGTTAGTTTTTACAACTGCTAAGAATACAATCGCAAATAAAAATATAGTTGCTACTTCGTTCCAGATTCTTAATTGTGTAGATGTGAATGAAAATTTGCTTTCTTGTTGTTGTTTGAAAACATAATGCAGCGAAAAATGATAGCAGACTAAAAGAAAGACAAACGTGAGTTTTATGTGCATCCAACCTTGCGATAGAAAGCCTGATTTTATTAGCAAAGTGATGCCTAATGCTAAAGTAATAATGCAAGCAGGCCAAGTGATAATATACCACAATTTGCGTTGCATGATTTTAAACTGGTTGATTAAAATAGATTTTTCGGGCTCCGGTTTTTCGTTGGCTTCTGTTGCGTATATAAATAAACGTGGCATGTAAAATAAGCCTGCAAACCAATTCACTACAAAAATAATGTGCAGTGCTTTTATGTAATTGTAATCGAACACAAACAAATTTATGAATTAAGATTTATGATTTATGATTTATTGAAATAAAAAAATCCGAAAGTTTTAAGCTTTCGGATTTCAAATTTTATTCTTGTTGTTTATTTTACTTGTACTGTTGTTTCTTCGTTGATCCAGCATTTAACTGTGTAGGTGCCTCCAACACTTAGTTTTTTTGCCGTTACTTCTGCTTTTGTCGGTAAATATTGCTTGTAAGATGAGATCATTTTTTGCGCTTGTGCTTTCACATCTTCATCACCAACTTCTATGGCTTTTTTGAAATAATCAAAAGCCGGCCACAATATAATTTGAGATTGAAAACCTGTTCCAGGACCGCATAATTTTCCACTTGCTGCATATAAAGTACCGATCATTAAGTATGCATTTGCCATTTTAGGATTGAATACTAATGTTTGTTTTGCAAATTCACGTGATGCAGGAAAATCGTTTTGCTCATATTTTATATTTGCCATGCTAAAATACAAATCTGCTTTTTTGCTTGAATCTGTTTCTGCCGCCACAGCATTTTGATATAAGATAAATGCTGAATCAAACTTATTTAATTGTGTATATATCTTACCTAAACGTACTGCATAACTGTAGCTTGGTTCCATTGTATTCAGTTTTTTCAACAATTCTACATTCAGCAAACTGTCAGGACAATTCTTAGAATAAGAATAATAGTTGTTATACACCGTTTTTATATTTGCCAAATCGTTTGGATTCTCGTTGTATTTCTTTTTGTACATTTCCAACAATTTTATACAATCTGCTGAGTCAATTTTTTCGCCTGCTTTTGGTTTGTATAGTTCGTTATTTAAAGCATCTAACAACGTTTTTACTTCTTTATATGCTTGTAATTGTTTGTTGTTTGGATTCGCGATATTTTTATCTACAACAGCTGTTAATTCAGTATATTTTGATTTCACAAAATCTTCTGTAATTCCATCTTTACCAACTTGGTTTACCAGCAACTTAAAGTAAGTTTGAATATAATACGGATAAGCGTTATCGCCTGTAATTTTCAATGTTTTTTCCAGGGATGTGCGTGCTTCAGGAATGTCTGAATTCTTTCCATATTTCAACAAATCAATTCCTTTCTTACCTAAAATATATTCGTCATCACCATGACAAGCTATTGCTTTATTATAGATCTGAAATAAAGTATCTATATACTTTTCACGCAAATCGTTGTCTGTAGTTTTTTGGATAATGGCAGTATACATTGCCGCTCCATCGTAGAATGTTTGTCTGCGAAATAATGGTGCATTGTTGTAAATATTTTTCCAATGAGGCAAAGCCTGATCAAATAAATTTTTCTTAAAAAATTCTCTGTAAATAGAATAAGGCGCTGTTGTTTTTGCGCTGTCGCCATCAATGTAGCGTGGACAGGTCTGAGCATTTATAGTGCTAAAAGCGAATAAACCAAAGCCAAGTACTAAAAAAATCTTTTTCATTCTAATTGTTAAATTCATTGTTATCAATAATATTTTCGTTTAACGAACCATCTGTCATTGAGTGAAATTCCGATTTTAAGACGTACAAAGTTTTCGCGTACGAGGTTTTGTTGTATCGTTCCTCGGCTTCCGGCTTCAACGCCAACGTTGAATGCATAGATGTAAACTTTCTGTAATAAACCTTCTTCACTTGTGGTGGTTACTATTAATGGAATACCTAATCCAAAGTTTATGCCAAACTCGGAAATAGCTTCATTATTGATCGTAATGTTTGTTCTTGTATAATTAAATCCGGCTCTGTACTTCATTCTTGAGAAGAATTTTGAGAAATTCTTGTCGTTTGGAAGAAACTCGCCGCCAACAGCAATGCGCCAGCTATTATTCAGCTTTGAAGCTGCACTATTTTCATAACCTGTGTACTTGCCCCATGTTTGTAATTTAAAATCAATTCCTGCTTTCCATTTAATACCACGCGAAGCTATGATACCAATATTAAATGTGGCAGGCAGTTTTGCAGAAGTTGATTGATTATATTTCTCTGAAAGTGTATCTAAGATAGCTTCTGATGATACTTTTGGCTCAATGTAATCTTTAATAAAATCATTGATACCTGCATCAGAATTTCTATTCACCAGATAACCTGACTGGAAATTGTACAAGCCATTGTCAACATAAGAACCTTTGCTGAATTTTACAGGAGCTGTGCCAGCCAAACCAAACACTATATTATACGTTTTGTTACTGTCTTTTTTACTTTTAATGTCTAATTTATATTGTGCACCTGCATTCCAGATAAAGCTGCTTGCTTTTAAATTAGTGAAAGACCAAGTAGTGTAGGCGTTATTATCATAAGAGCCATCCGTATTTAGCGGTGATGAAAATGTATTGTTATTTAATCTTCCAAATAAATATCCGATGTTAAAACCAACAGAAATACCTTTGTATTTGAAACCATTTCCCCAAGAAAGGTTATATAAAGTTCCTGAGCCTTCATATTCAAATTTCATACTATTTGCAGTATCGAAAGATTGTGTTTGAGATATTGAATAGTCTTTTGCTGAGAAAGGCAACAAACTTGCGCCTGTTGTCCAATATTTATTTGCCGGAAAAAAGATAGATAAATAATTTAAGCTAAAGCTGTTTTGTTTTGCTTTTTGTGTTTGCGTCTTGATTTTGGTAAAATTTCCTGAAATTCCTGCATCGAATGTGGTAAACTGTAAAGAAGCATAAGAAGCCGGATTTAGGTAATTTACTGTTTCTGCAGATTGAAATGCAGCGCCTAAGCCACCCATTTGTGCAGATTGAGCATTGTTATTATCAGAAACGAAGCCTAAGCCGTAACGTGAGTATGGTGTGTGTTCCTGAGACCTAACTTGTTGAAAAACAACTGCCAAAAAAGAGAGTAGAAAAATCTTACGCATTATATTGTAATATGTGGTTGAGCCCGATTATTGTAAAATTGGAAATTGCAAATATCTCATTTTTAAGCCTATAAACCAACAAATCGGCATCACCACCAGTAATTATTATATTCATTTCAGGAAATTTAACTAAATATTCATCTATCATTCCATCAATTTCTTTGCCTGCTGCCAGCAAGACACCGGAAAGCATATTTGATTTTGTATCGTTTCCTATTAATTCTACTTTATTCTCTAAGGAAATTAATGGCAGTTTTCCTGTAAAAGTATGCATGGCTTGTAATCGCATTTTTAAACCAGGATGAATACTGCCGCCTAAAAATTCATTTTTGGAATTGATAAAATTGAAAGTAATGCAAGTGCCGCAGCCAATAACTAAATTATGCTGATTTGGATATTTAGCATTTGCTGCTGCGATCAAAGCCAATCGATCTTTTCCTAAAGTTTCTTTTGATGAATATAGATTTTGAAAAGGCAATTTTGTTTGTGCATCTAAAATAATGTGTTGATTCACTTTCTGAAATTCTTCTAAAAGATATTCAGGAATTTCAATAGTGCTGGAAATAATTGCTTTTTGAACATCAAAATTATTTATAAACTCTGCAATATTGATTGTTTTATCGTTCTCAAATGTCATAACTGTCGACAAATTCTCTTGATTGAAAATGCCCACTTTGGTGCGTGTGTTTCCGATGTCGATTGCTAAATTCATTTTGTCTGAACTATGATTTTCCTGATGAATATGATTGTACTTCGTGAATCTGTATTCTTTATTGTTAAATTACTTTCCTCGAAAAAGATTTTTCTGTCAGTTTTCCGTTTTCCATATTTTCTATTATTACTAAACCTGGTGTTTTTCCAACTTCTATCGATCCTAAAACCTCCGCAAAACCTAATGCTTTGGCGCCATTGATTGTTGCCCAATTTAGAACGGTTTCAAAATCTACATACGATTGATATTTCAGAATTGTTTTCATTTCTTCTAAAATGTTTAATTGCCAGTTTGATGTTAAACTATCTGTTCCAATGCAAACTGTTGCGTTGGTTTCTATAAAATTCTTATAATTTGGCAAACGGTTTTCGATGTATAAATTTGCATTCGGACAAGTTGCCCAAAATACATTTTCCTTTCCTAATTTCTGATGTGCTGCTTCAATATCTGCTTTTGTGGAAAGCGTGTTATGAATAAATAAATTCCTGTTTTCTCTCTGTAAATATGCTAAAGCATAATGTATTGCCGACTTTTGCAAATTTGGAATTGCCTCTGTTTTAAAACCAATTCTCTCATAAAAAGAAATAAAATCACCTGTTTTACTTAGAAAAAGTTCATTTTCCGGAATGGTTTCCTGATTGTGAATGGAAATGGTTTTGTCATGTTGAGCAAAGCGAAACATCTTACTAGATTCTTCACTTCGTTCAGAATGACAAAGTCGCTCAAACAATTTTCTGGAAACAGAATATGGTGCGTGCGGAACTTTTGATTTTTTAATTCTTTCCGTTTCTTCTAATTGATTAAAAACTGCATCGTATTGTGCAATGATATTTTCTGTATTTTCTTCCTGAAACAAATCAAAGTACTCTACAAAAGTGTAATAATGAAGGTTTCCTTTTCCCTTTTGTGCGAATGTGTCTGTTGTGTTAGAAATATCGCCAACAGCAACAATTCCTGAATTGATCATGTTCTTTTCTTCACGTTCGATCGCTTCTTGAATGATTTCTGCTGAATGATTTCTATTTTTTATGACCTGCGAAATAAAATCGATCAAACCTGTGCCTGTTTGCGCAACGCCATTTAAGTGCGATAATTCTAAATGACAATGTGCATTGATAAAACCAGGCACAATCACGCCATCAAAAAATTCCACTTCGGTTTTATCATGATTTTCTAAAACATCAATGGCAATTATTTTTCCTCTTTCATCTACAATTACTACAGAATTTTCTATCGGCGAAGCTGTAATCGGATAAATTTTATTGGCTGAGATCTTGCGAAACATTCATCAAAGATATAAAAAGTCATTTGTCTTTAGTCAATCAAAAAGATGAAGTATCTTTGCATAGAATTGGAAAAGCTTACAGACATACGAATTCTTTCAAAAGAACAACTTATTGCTCAATTAGAGACTTTAGGTGAAAAGCCGTTTCGTGCCAAGCAAATTTATGAATGGCTTTGGAAAAAATCTGCTGTTGATTTTGATGAAATGACGAATCTTTCCAAAGAGTTGCGTGAAAAGCTTAAAGCGCATTTCGTTATTCAACCAATTACTGCGTATAAAATTCAAAAATCAAATGATGGAACCATAAAATCTGCTTTTCAATTGCATGATAAACATTTGGTTGAAGGTGTTTTAATTCCAACGGAAGACAGAGCCACTGCTTGTGTTTCGTCGCAGGTTGGCTGTAGCTTGACCTGCTCTTTCTGCGCAACTGGCTTTTTAAAACGTGAAAGAAATTTAACTGCTGCAGAAATCTACGATCAGGTTGTTTTGATCAACCAGCAATCGAACGAAAGTGTTGGCAGAAATTTATCGAACATTGTTTTTATGGGTATGGGCGAGCCTTTGCTAAATTACAGCAATGTGGTTTCTGCCATTGATAAGATAACTTCTGAAGAAGGTTTAAATATGTCGGCAAAACGCATAACCGTTTCTACGGCTGGTATTGCGAAGATGATTAAAAAGTTGGCTGATGATAATGTGAAATTTAATTTGGCTTTGTCGTTGCATGCTGCTGATGATCTGAAACGCAATACGATAATGCCAATTAACGAGCAAAATAATATTGAGGTATTGATGGAAGCGTTGCAATATTTTCAATCGAAATGTAAAGGCGAAATTACGTTTGAATATATTTTGTTAGATGGTGTGAATGATACGATTGAAGATGCGAAGAATTTGGTTGAATTGTGCAAACGTGTAAATGATGTGAAGGTGAACGTGATCGAATATAACAAAATTGATCAGGCAGATTTTCATAAATCAACTGTTGAAATACGTGAAAAATTTATTGATTATCTGAATAAACACAAAGTAATTGCCAACGTACGCAAAAGCCGTGGTAAAGATATTGACGCTGCTTGTGGTCAGTTGGCTAACAAACATTAGCAGTTTTCCTTAACATTTTATTTTAGTGGTTTTCCGCTATCTTTATTTGCTTTAATTTGCTCAACTTTATACTAACAAATAACAATTACTATGAAAAAATTTATTTTAATTGCACTTGCTGTCATTAGTATGATAGGTTGCAAAAAAGAAGAAACGACAGAAACAACGTTTTTAGATGAAATAGATGGAAAACAGTTTTCTAAAACGGAGATTTTAATTTCTTTAAATGATGGAGCAGACACCGTTCCAAATATTCCAAATATACCTGTTGATTGTAAGAAAGATAATATTTGGTCGTTTAACAAAACTGCTAAAACTTTTACTTTAGACGAAGGTTTAACAAAATGCAATATTTCTGATCCGCAAATTAAAGAACAAGGTTTGATAGAGCTAATAAATAATGGAACTTCATTGCGCATTGCAGGAACAGGAACAAACGAAATTTGGAATATCGAATCGCGTTCTGCTTCTTCATTTCGGGCAAGTTATTTTGCTAAAAACAGTGCAAATGAAACAGTAAAGTTTAGAGTGGTTTTTACTAAAATATAATTCTTTTCATCAACTTTTCCAAAGTTTAAACTTTGGAAAAGTTATTGCTAATCTTTCAGCAAGCCTTTCTCCAACGCAATCTTTACTAAGCCTGCAGCGTTTTTAACACCAAGCTTGCTTATCAAATTCATACGATGTGTTTCAATTGTGCTAACGCTTAAAAACAATTCGTCTGCCATTTCTTGTGTTGTTTTTTCATCAACAACCAATTGCAGAATTTCCTTTTCTCTTCTTGTCAGCTTTGGAATATACGATGAATCTTTTTTCTGACCCATTGCTTCTTTCAGCATCGCATCTTGCATGCTTTTCTGAACGTATTGTTCGCCTTTCAGTACATTTTCTATTGCTTCCAAAAATTCTGTTTCCGAAGCATCTTTCAATAAATAGCCATTTGCGCCATTTCTTAAAGCTGTTTTTACCAAAGCTGTTTCTTCAAAAGAAGTCAGCATCACAATCTTCATATCAGCATATTTCTTTTTAAAAACTTTAAGTGCTTCCAAGCCATCATCACCTTTTATATTTATATCTAAGAATAACACCTGCGGTTGTTCTTTTTCCAAAGCAATATTTGTTTCTGATAAGTTATTGATGGCAAAAATTACTTTGTATTCTTTTTTTGCTGCAAAAATATTAGAAACACCTTGTAATACAATTCCGTGGTCGTCCACAATTCCGATGGTTATCATAAAATACTTTTATAGTTTGAGAATAAAAATAATATTTTTATAGCTGAGATTCCTATTATAAAGAAATTATCTGTTGAAAACCATATTAAAATACATTGCTTTACTTCTTATTTTCTGCCATCAATTTATTTTTGCGCAAGATGCTGATAAATTATTTAAGCTTGCTCAAATTGCAGAGAAATCAAATGTTGACAGTGCAAAATATTATTATAATCAACTATTACAACGCAAAGAATTAACTGACAAAAAACCGTTAATACGTGGAAAAGCGCTTCGGAAATTATCTATTATTAATGCTGCAGAAAAAGAAAAAAGCCTGAATGTTGATTTATGTTATGAAGCTATTCAAATCTTCAAACGTATAAAAGATTTGAAAGAAGTTGGTATTACTTACAATGCGCTCGCAAATATTTACCAGGTAAAAGGTTATTTCGATCTTGCAATCAGTAATTATCAAAAGGCTGCCGTAATTTTCGATAGTATAAAATTCTACAAAGGTTTAACAATCTGCTACAGCAATATTGCTTCTATTTATAATAATACCGAACAAATAAAGAATGCACTTCGCTATAATTTATTAGCCTATCAAACTTCAATCATCCAAAAAGATACTTTTAGTGAAGGCATGATTGCACATGATGTCTCTATTTCTTTCACAAAAAATAATTTATTAGACAGTGCAAAAAATTATGCTTCGATTGCATTACAATATGGAAATGCCATTGATAACGATTTTGTAATTGGCTATGCTTACAAAGCTTTTTATGAGTTTTATAAAACGCAAAAAAACTGGCAGTATGCGTTTGCAAATGCGCAAAAATCATTAACTTATATTTTAAAGACCGAGTCTGATTATGATCTTGTTTTCGCATATGCAAATGTGGCAGAAAGCGCGCTGGCACTTAACCAAAATATAGATGCAGAACAAGCCATTCAGCAAGCAGAAAAATATGCGATAGCTGTCAATTCATTTCAATTATACAAACGTGTGTATGCACTACACAAAGAAATTGCTGCTGCAAAAGGTGATTTTAAGAATGCTTTCTATTATGGACAATTATATCAGCAATATAGTGATAGCCTGTTTTTTGAAAAGAGAAATAATACATTAAACGAACTGGAAACAAAATATCAAACAGCACAAAAAGAAACGCAAATAGCTAAGCAAACCGTAGAGATACAACAACAGGAAATAAGAGCGAAACAAGCCAAAACAAGATTTATCATTGCGGTTATTTTATTCTTTGTTTTGTTGATTGGCGCCATATTCTTGTATTTGTTTTTGCAACAAAGACAAAAATTATTACAAAATAAAATCGTTACCATTGAGCAGCAAAAAAAGATAGAACTTACACAAGCAATCATAGATGGTGAAGAATTAGAACGCATTCGTTTAGCAAAAGAATTACACGATGGCATTGGTGGCTTGATGAGTATGATAAAATTACAGTTTACCAATTTTAAAAAATCTCATGTTGAAATTCAACAAAATGATGAATACAATAGTGCTTTGGATCTATTGAATACTGCTTCTCAAGACATCAGGAAAATTTCTCATGCGCTGATGCCTTCTGCACTCGAACGCTTAGGTTTAATTGATGCTGTAGAACAATTTTGTTCGCAGATGCAAACGAGCGGAAACTTTGAAATCGATTTTCAACATTATGGTTTTGATAAAAGATTATCACAAAAATTAGAATTGTTGGTCTATAGAATTATCCAGGAATTATTGAACAACATTATAAAATATGCTGAAGCTGAAGAAGTTTTAGTTCAGCTTACAAAAAATGAACATCAGCTTTCCATAACGATGGAAGATGATGGAAAAGGCTTTGATATTTCAATTATAAAAAATAAAGATGGCATTGGTTTGCACAGTATGCAAAACCGCATTGAGCTACTTGGTGGAAAAATGGATATTGATTCTGCAATTGGAAAAGGAACTTCGATAAATATTGAACTGCCGATTAAATAACAAATGTTTTCATCAAACAAAAAAGTTCCGAATTGAAATCAATTCGGAACTGCACTCAAATAACAACTAAGAAATTTTATTTAAGGAATTCTTTAGAAACTAAATTATTTGGAATCCAATTTTCAGGTTGGCTTAATCTAAATGTTGCTTGTGTTTCTGAAACGGCATCACTATCAAAGATCAATCTGCCTTGTCCAACTTTTAAAAAGGCATTTGGATTAGTTGACTTAATTTCTTTCAACGACATTAATGCAGATCGTAAGCTTTTAATTGATGTTTCATTTGCAGTTTTTACACCGGAAAATACACGAACAAATTGCTGAATATCTGTTGTATCTGAACCGCTGATCGTATTGAAGTTTGTGATGATAAAAACACTAAATAAGCTATCGTGACCAGAAATAAATGAAACTGTTTCATCGCTTATTGTTGTACCACTTTTTGTTTGCGTATTAATTTCCTGTGTTGAATTATTTTGATTTGTAAATTTTACTTTCAAATCTGTAAACAAATGTCCAGGCGCATTATCAGCAAAATTAGAAGCAACCAAAGTCCATGGCGAACCTAAATAGATTCCGTTGATGTTTGGTGGCGCAATGCCTTCATTTATTGGCATTCCAAGATCTTTTATTTTTTGAATGATAGAATCAGGCACTTGGTTTATTACTGCTTGCGGCAAACCAATGGTTGAATCTATTGGTATTACAGGCGTAATTACGTTGTCGTTTTTTTTGCAACTCATTGTTGCTGCTGCAAAAGTGAATACCATTATGGCAATCATACTTTTTAGTTTGTTTGTGTTTTTCATAATTTTAATTTTTTACTTTTTAAGAATTTTTGTTTGATTATTTTGATTTTTAAAATTTAGAATAAAGTTGTGTCGTTCCATTTGAAAAAGTTAGTTGCAAGGCATCTGCACGTGCGTTGAAGCCATATTTTATTGGTGCGCCACCACCATTTCCAAAATCATAAATGATCTGGTTGTCGCCTGATGTTTTCCATGTAAAGCTTTTAGATTCATCATCTCTGATTTGTCCGCTTTGCAAATGAAATGTTCTTTCAATTCCGGATCCATCTGCATTATAAGTATCCTGAGTAACGTTTATTACAGAACCGATTGTGCCACCAAGACTGCCAAGATTTTGCTGAAATTCCCATTTTCCTACTAACCTGGAATCTCTGCTGCTGTTTACTTCGTTTGTTTTTTTGTTTCCGCAAGATTGAGCAAAAGTCATAGTTACAATTACAATTGCGCTAAGAATGATTTGTTTGATTGATGTGTTCATGTTATTTATTTTTTGATTGTTATTTGATAGTGTAAAATTCCGTTTATTCTAATTTTTTATCTTCCATGTAAACCACACAATAAAAAATTCAGGGTTTTCCTTAGGTAGAGAATTTACTGAATTAGAGAGTTTAAGAATTAAAGAATTTTTAAAGGATCTAATTTTAGTAATGCTTCAAAACATCATATTTTATTGGCTCTTAGAGAAATAAACCGCTCTTTGATTGCTCATTGAGCGGCTTTATAATGGTTTCTGTGGCTTGTTATTAATAAGCTATTGTACTTACTAAAACTTTTTGTGTAGATGTAGTTGAAGTAACGTTTGTTACTGTATCTGTAATCTGTATCACTCTGTTATTTGTGTCCATTACATACACATATGCATGCAATTCTTTTCGGTTGCCAAAGTCAATGATTGCTTGTCTTAGCAACTTATTATACAATATAGTGGTGGTTGCATTTTCCAATTCCATCACTTTGTAAAACTGAATTGGTTTTAATAAGATCGGCATTTCATTTATTCCTTTTTGGTAAGGCAAATTATCATAGTAATTGAAATCGAACCTTGCTTCTGCACCAACAACAGATAAATTATTGTTAGTGTATTGAAACTGTGCTGCTATAAACGTGCTGCCGTTTGTTCTTGATTGTGTCATGCTGCTAAGTTTTGTTTGGCTATTCGTAAAGTTTATTTGTGTGCTGCCAAATGCTAATGATTTAAATGTTTTATCTGCATTTAATTGTAAGGTATTTCGAACATTAGATGTTGTATGCATTCTAAAGTCTACACTTGTACCATCGCTGCTTATTACAACTGAATCTGAAAGATTATTTTCTGTTGAAATGTATCTCTTTAGTTTTCCGTTTGCCTCGTATTGATAACTTTGTTTTCTTATAATAACACCATTTTGTGTAGTCGTAATATTTTTAGGTTTCATAGAAACACTTGGCTGCACAACTACCGGTGGCGTTACCGGCACAACCGGTGGTGTAACAGGTGTTGTTGGTGTTGTTGGTGTTGTTGGCGTATTACTTGGTGTAATGTTTTCTTCTTTTTTACAAGATGTGGTGCTTACTGCGAAGATGATCAAAGCTAAAGCTATCATGCTTCTGATTTTTTTGTTCGTGTTCATAGTTGTTGATTTTATTTTGTTTAATAATTTTATTCATTTTAAAAATTTTTATTAACTAACTGCGTTGTAAAAATTTATAATTTCCCTTTTGACCAAATACCAATTGTCCGTTGTGTAATGTGTATTTGGTGTAGCCAAGTAATTGACCATTTTGTTCGAAATAGATATAGCCATTTTGCACAAACCAATTGCAGCTGTTAGTATTCGAATCATTATTATTATAGCTCCAATCGTTTCCACTTGCAACTGCATTTCCTTCTGTTACAATTAATTTTCCATTTTGCGTAAACTGATAATAAGTAACAGACGTGTAAGAAGCGGAATTGCCATAAGCATTGCTCGATATAATGTTTTGCTGCATCCAAGAGCCAACTATACATTTGTCGATTGTTTTGTTTTGTGCGAATGCAGTTGATAATGTTATAACCATCAATGCTGCAAATGTTGTGATTGATTTTTTCATGATGTTTAATTTTTATTGTTATTTGATATTGTAAAATTCCGCTAATTCTAAACTTTTATCTTCCAAGGAAACCGCTTAGTAAAAAACTCAGGGTTTTCCTTAGTTTTAGATTTCTATTTGGTTACATACAATGCTGATGGCTTTGTGTAAGTAACATTGTTGCCAAATTGCAGGTAGTTATCACTTGATATAAAAGCTGTTTTTGAAGACACTTCGTTTCCTGCAACAATGGTAATTTTTTCATTCTCTATTATCCATTTTCCTTTTCCGGTAATAGTGTAGTTCTCTTTTTCTTTTTCAAAAGTGATGTACGTTCCGTTTTGGTTGAATTGGCAATAAGTATCCGTTGTTTTTGAATTAGCAGTTTTGTTTTTTTCCCAAGTTCCAATTAAGCTGCTATCAACCTGGTTATATTTTAATTGAAATTGATTAACTGTCATTTTTTTTGTTTTGCCAAAAGATGAGTTCATTGAAACGATAACTACGATGATGGCTGCGATTGTTTTGATTGAATTTTTCATGATTGTTATTTTTTGTTTGTTATAAATTTTTGTTTGTTTTTGTTTTATTTGATAGTGTAAAATTGCGCCAATTGAAAAGCTTTATCTTCAACGCAAACCACTAAAAGGAAAACTCAGGGTTTTCCTTAGATTCTTATTTAATGAATTGAGGAGTTAGAGAATGGAAGAATTATCTTCTCTTAAATAATTTCTTTAACAAGGTTTATTCATCATATTTTATTGATACTTTGAATGATTTTATGGAATCTAAAATTCAATTGTTAAGCAACGTTATAGAAAGTGGTCTGTTAACTAAAAATTTTGTTAAAGGATTATTTGCAAAAAACATGGCATTCGCATTGCATTTTCTGAATCATTAATAACAACTAAAAAAACAAACAACATGAAGAATTTAATTTTAGGAACAGCTTTTATGATGATCATGGCTCTTTCCGCAAACACTTACGCAGCACCAAATTTTAAAGGCAATGGTGAAAGATCAAAAACGGAAATAAGAAATCATTCTGAAAAAAAGGATGACTCGAAGAAAGGCAAAGGTAAATCAGGTAATTGCCATCATCATAAGAAAGATTGCAACAAAAAGAAGTAACCATCTTTTGCATTATAAAACCACATGCTCACCGCATGTGGTTTTTTATTTTAAATGTTTTAATTGTAATATCTTTGTAACAACAGCGACTTATTTATCAGCGCATTTTCTTTGGAACAGCAGTTTGTACAAACCATTAATCAACATCAAGGCATCTTACATAAGGTGTGCAGAATCTATTGCAATAACGTAACAGAAAGAGAAGATCTATTTCAGGAAATGGTTTTACAATTATGGAAAGCATTTCCATCTTTCAGAAGCGAAGCAAAAATTTCTACTTGGATGTATAGGATTGCTTTAAATACAGCGATTTCAGGCTTGCGAAAAAAGAAAATTTTAACCACAGAATTAGAGAAAGTTTCTTTTCAATTAGAAGATAAAAAGGAAGTTAGTATTGATGAAGATTTACAGCATTTATACAAAGCTATCGAGCATTTATCTGATGTTGAAAAGTCTATTGTATTATTATATTTAGAAGATAAGGCTTATGAAGAAATTGCTGAAATAACAGGTATCACAGCAAATTATGTTGCCGTGAAAATGAGTCGGATCAAAGAAAAATTAAAAACCTTAATAAAAGTTTATCAATGATAGAATTAGAAGATTTAAAAAATATTTGGTCGAATAAGATCGAAAACGATATTGGTCAGCAAGCTATTGAGCAGGAAAAAATTCGTGCTTTACTGAATAAAAAGTCAACAAATATTATAGATCATGTACGCAAAAACTTACTGATAGAGATCATAATGTTTTTTGTGTGCCTGTTGCTGATTGCCTGCGTTCCAATCTATTTTCATTATAAAGAAGTTACTATTTTATGTGTCATAGTAATCATGGTGGTTTTCGTTCCTTATTTAATTTATTACATTAAAAAGTATAATGAGCTTAAAAAGTTCTTTTCTTATAATCAGGATATAAAATCAAGCCTGCAATTACTCATTACACAATTAGAAAAATATTTAAGCATTTATTTTTGGGGCAGCCTTTTGCTTACACCAATTTCAGGATTTCTGTCCGGATTTGCAGTATTATATGAAATGAAAGCACTTGGTTTTTTATTATATTTTGATGTTTTCAGTTCTGCAACTTTATCTATGATCTTATCTTTTGCATTGTTACTTACTTTACTTTCTTATCCAATAATGAAATGGTACATCAGAAAATTATATGGACAACATTTAGAAAAACTAAAAGATTGTTTGAAAGAGCTGAACGCAGATTTCACTGATTAAAAATGATTTCACGCAAAGACGCAAAGTTTTTTTCACGCAAAGCAATTTATAATCATATTAATCATTCCAAATCTGTGAAATCTGCGTTCTATTTCCATTCCACTACAGCACCTCTTTTCTTATTCAGCAATTCTTCCGGAACACTACCAATAATCAGCTTCTTCAGCACATCTATAAATTTCTTCTTAGAAACACTTCGTGCATACACCATACTTATTTCGCGCAATGGTTTCGGTTTTTTAAATTCTGCGACTTGATTTATCTTTTTATTCGATAATTCCAATACAGCCAATTCAGGCAACAAGGTAAAACCACCTTCCATTTCAACCATCTTTTTCAAGGTTTCAATCGAGCCGCTTTCGTACTTCAATTGATCATTCATTTTTATTGGATTTGCGCAAATATTTATCACTTGGCTTCTGAAACAATTGCCTTGCGACAGCATCCAAATATCATCACGCATAATGTCATCATGATCTAAATTTTTTTTCTTTGTTAACGGATGATTGTAATGCGCAAATACTTTTATTTCTTCATAAAACAAAGGCTCTTCCATCAAATTATTTTCATGTAAAGGTGTTGCTAAAATGCCAACATCTATTTCATCTTTATTCAGCTTAAAAATAATTTCGTCTGTTGTTAATTCCTGAATAACGAGTTTTATTTGTTTATATTTCTTTAAAAAATCACCTAAAAAATAGGGCAACAAATAGGGTGCTAAAGTAGGAATGATACCAATGATCAAACTTCCTTCAAAAGTATCGTCATGATGTTTAGCAATTTGTTCCAGCTTTTTCGCTTCACGTAAAATGATACGTGCCTGCTCTATAATTTGCTTTCCTGCATCTGTCGGAATAATTGGCTGCTTGCTTCTGTCAAAAATATTGATCTTTAATTCTTCTTCTAATTTTTTCAATTGCATGGATAATGTCGGTTGCGTTACCAAGCAGGCATCAGCGGCTTTTGCAAAATGGCGATAAGTATCAATTGCCAAAATGTATTCTAATTGTGTGAGAGAAATATTCATGTTTATTTTTTATTTTATTTCACGCAAAGAGCGCATCTTTAATTACGCTTTCGACGTTTTTTCTTTGCGTTCTTTGCATGAAAACGATGTATCAATTTTTCTTATCAATTCATAAAATTAATTGATTTTTTTTATTAAACAAATAGTATCATCTTTGTACTGTAAAAATAAAACATGAGTAAGCATACTACACAAATCGGTTTAGACAGCAAACAATCAGAAGTATTGGCTTTTGAATTAAATACTTTATTAGCAAACTATCAACTATATTATCAAAACACTCGTGGTTTGCATTGGAATATTAAAGGCAAGCACTTTTTTGAATTGCATGTAAAGTTTGAAGAAATCTACACAGACGCGCAGGAAAAAATTGATCTGATCGCAGAACGTATTTTAACATTAGGTTTTACACCATTGCATACATTTACAGATTATCTGACAAGTTCCAACATTAAAGAAGGCAAAAACATCAGCGATGCAAAAGATGCCGTTCAATTAATTGTTGATAGCTTACAAACTATCATTCTTATAGAAAGAAATATTTTGCCAACCGCAGATAAATTGAGCGATGAAGGCACAACGTCTTTATTAACTGATTTTATTACACAACAGGAAAAAGAAATCTGGATGTATTCTTCTTGGTTAAAACAATAAATTATTCTTTTAAAAAATTATTCATCATCATAAAAATAAAACAAAATGGGTTTATTATCAGTAGGAAAAAAATTTCCTTCATTTGAAAAAACAGCAGTAGTTAGCTTAGAAAAAGGCAAAGAGTTTGAAACGATCACCAATGCAATTCACACAGACCAAGACAAATGGTTAGTGATCTATTTTTGGCCAAAAGATTTCACATTCGTATGTCCAACAGAAATTATTGAGTTTGATAACGCAAACGGCGACTTCAAAGACAGAGACGCAGTGTTAGTTGGTGCATCAACAGATACAGAGTTCGTACACGCTGGCTGGAGAACACACCACGAAGGTTTAAACAAGATCAACCATCCAATGTTGGCTGATACTTCTAAATCTTTAGCACGCGAGTTAGGCATCTTAACAGAAGGCGAAGAAGTAGCATACAGAGCAACATACATCGTAGATCCACAAGGCATTATCCGTTGGGTTTCTGTAAACGACTTATCTGTTGGCAGAAATGTAAAAGAAGTAGTGCGTATTTTAGATGCATTACAAACTGACGAACTTTGCCCTTGTAATTGGGTTAAAGGCGAAGCAACGCTTTCATAAAATATAGACAAGAGAAATGAGATTTTAATGTCTCATTTCTCAAATCTCGTTTCTCAAATCTCAACTCCACATCATGCACGAAACAATTAAAGAATTATTGGCAGACTTGGGTCTTCAGCCGGAATATACAAATGCCGTTTTGCAAAATTTAGGCAATGCTGACTCTAAATATCTGCGCGACTTAAAACTGAATGTAAAAGCAGTTTTAACGTCAGATCATTTGTCTGCAAAAGAAACACACTTGCTTGCATTAGCGGTTACCACAAATAACACGAACGAAATTTTATCGAACGTATTTGCTGCAAAAGCAAAAGATCATGGTGCTACAGATGCAGAGATTGCTGATGCTCAGGCGTGTGCTTCTTTGTTATCGGCGAATAATGTATTGTATCGTTTTCGTCATTTTGTAGAAAAAGAAGCCTACAACAATGCACCGGCGCGTTTGCGTATGAACATCATGATGAATCCTGTTTTAGGAAAAGAATTCTTTGAACTGGTAAGTCTTGCAGTAAGTGCGGTAAACGGTTGCGAAATGTGTGTGAAAAGCCATGAACAATCTGTATTAGCTGCAGGCAGCAACGAAAGCAAAATTTGGGATGCTATCAGGATAGCAAGTATTATTACCAGTTTAGGAAAAGTAGTGTATTAATTTTTTCTGAACTTTGATTGATGTATTTAAAGATGATTATGAATTAAAGCTTCCATATAAAATTTTTAGTCAGGAACATAATCGAAGTCGTTTGTATAAAGCAAACGACTTTTTTATTTATATCAAACCATGATTCTTCAATTAGTATGATTTAATAAACTATCTCTTCTTCATATACTTGTCCTATTTTATTTTTCTGATAAAAACAATTCGTGCTAATTTGTATCTTGTTTTATAAAACTATACTATGAATTTTCAATACAAATGGTACAAATACAACCTCAATGTAATTTGCTCTACATGCAGCAAGCCAATTCCTTTTCAGTCTTTTGAAGGCAATCCAACTTGCGAAGAATGCGGCAATATTTCTGATAAAACCTGGAGCGAAGCTGTAGGGTTTTCTGACATAAAAAAAGTAAAACAGTATGATGATGGCAGCACTACGCTCATGGGTTTTATGAGTATAGAGATGAACTACAATTTGGTGAAAGATATTAACTGCTATCAATGTCATCATGTATTGGAAATACCTGCAAATACAGAGCTTAAAGAAATAGAATGTGAAAATTGTAACCAGCTAATTAAGTTTACTTCTGATACTGATGATGGTTTGAAAGAGCTGGTTTTCTATTTTCATAAAAACAAAAAAGAAGACTTGAATGGAAATATTATTGCGGTACGATGTGCTTCGTGCGGTGCACCTTTGGAAGCTGATGCTACAAAGAATGAATATACTTGCAATTTTTGCAATACTTTAAATATTGTGCCGCCTGCTTTGCGCGCCAAGAAAGTGTTGGATGACGTATATGTCGGTACGAAGAAGTTTTAATTCGCTTTCAGCATTATTAGAGTATTGTAACTTCTTATCTCAACAAAATAACAGAACCCATTACAGCTCTTTTGCCGGTTTTCGGGTCTTTCATGCCTGGCCATGCTTTTCCGTCGGTGAATATGGCGCGTATCTTCCACACATAAACATCTTGTGGCAATATAGTGCCTTTCCATCTGCCGTCCCAACCTTCTACAGGTTGACCATTTTCTAATGCGGTGGTTTCAAACAATAATTGTCCATAAGTAGAGAATATTTCTAAACGATATTCTTTCAGCGCCAAGCCTTTCGGTTTAAAGATCGCTGATTCACCGATACCTACTTCAGGTGAAAATACATTCGGCACGTATAGCTGTCCTGTATAATCAACACCTAATGGTATAGAAACCGTATCCTTACAGCCTTTGGTACTTTCTGTGTATAAGGTTACCCTATAAGGTCCTTCACCATTATATTGATGCGAACCAGGATCTTTTACATCAGAAGTATCACCATCGCCAAACTTCCAAAAGAAAGTATTGCCGTTAAAAGTAGTATTGGTAAATTCTATTGGTGCGTTAAAACCATTTCGTGTAAACTCATATAAAAATCCTGCTACCGGTTTAGGATAGATCTCTACGGCTGCTAACTGCGTTACGCTGTCTTTGCAATCACCATTAATAGCAGTTAAGGTCACATCATATAAACCAGATGTTGGATAAGTATAGCTTGGTGAAGCTGCCGTGGAAGTTTCGCCATTTCCGAAATACCAAATATAATTTAAGGCATCTGTAGAATTATTAATAAAAGATATTGGTTCCTGCTCACAAACCTTTGGTACAGGAACCGTAAACGCTGCTGTTGGTTTTGTAGAAACCCTGATATTTACTGAAATAGAATCTACACACGGACGAGCATTTGCCACAATTAATTTTACGGTATAAGCACCTGTTGCTGCGTATACATGTGTTGGGTTTGGTCTTGTTGAGATAGAAGAATCACCATCGCCAAAATACCAAACATAACTGTTGCCATTAGTTGTATTATTTATAAACTGGGTTTGCAAACCGGCACATGCAGGCGTATAGGTAAACGCAGGTTTTGGCTTGCCAAATACTGTAATAGTTGTTGTAAAAGAGTCGATACCACAAGAACCGCGCGCGTAAATCTTTGCTCTGTAGGTTCCGGCGCTATCATATACGTGTGGTATATTATCAGCAAAAGCAGATGTGCCATCACCAAAATCCCAAATAATATCAGCACCTGGTGAAGAGAGGTTGAAGAAATTGACTTCTAATGGCTGACAGCCTTGCGTAATATCCGTAAAGTATTTTGCAAAAATATCATTTCCTTTTACTGTGATTGATTTAGTGATAGTATCGCTACCACAAGTATTTAAAACACTTAGTTTTATTTTATAAGAAGTGTCTCTGCGTGTTGTGTTTATATAGGTTGGCGGTATCGGACTTTCGAAAGTTGTAGTATTGCCGTTTCCAAAATCCCAAACAAAAGAAGTAGGCGAACCATAAGATGTATTTGCCAAAGCAGGTGTGAAAGGTGAGCAGCCGATGTTCTGAATACCGAAATCTGCTTTAGGCGAAGCCTTCACTTTTACGGTGTCTGTAAAGAAAGACGGTCCACAATAATAATCTGCACGCAAGGTTACAAAGTACAAGGTATCTCTTAGTATTGGTTTTGGGAAAGAGAATGTTTGTGTGGTAGGAATAGTGCTTTGAACTGTAGATGAACCGAAATCCCAAATGTAATTAGTGGCTGTATCATGTCCTGCCGGAAAGCTGAAAGTTATATTATTGCCTGTACAAGAGCTGTCTGGATTTACAATAAACCTTAAAGGCGGATTGCTGATTACTGTTACCGGAATCACGATAGTATCTAAACACCTGTCCGGTGTTTCTGCGTAAAGTGTCACAGTAAAATTACCTGTTCTTGTAAATACATGCGACGGATTTACAATAAACGCATCAGGCGTGCCGTCGCCGAAATTCCATCTTGCTGCCGACAAATTGCCGCTGATATTTCCAAAATTAAATGGCTGGTTGATACATAATACAGGTGGCGGCAATGATACATGCACGCTATCGAAAACTGTTACTTTTTTGTATGCTGTATCTGAACAAGCACCAGAAGCATCACCGAATATATAACCTATCTGATAATTTCCGGGAATAATACCTGTTGGGTCAAAAATGCCTGTTGTTCCGTTTACCACACCTGTTCCAAACCAAGTGCCGTTTGGAAAGGCTGCATCGCCTATTAGTTTTAGCGTGCCGCTTCCTTTGCAGATCGTTTGGTCTGGTCCTGCGGTTAAACCAACGATCTCTATTACGTTTATCTTGACGGTGTCTAATGTAGGGCAATTACCTGTAGGATTTAATACATATACAATATTTACTGTTCCTGTTGGTATTGATGATGAGTTAAAGATACCTGTCACCGAATCTGTGATGCCATCGCCACGCCAAACGCCGCCAGCCGGAACAGCAGAAAGCGTAATAGGTGCGCTGAATTTGCAGACATTGCGATCAGGTCCTGCATTTGGTTTTACATTATTGTTTACCGTTACAAAGTTAGTGAGTGTAGAATCACCGCATTGCGCTCTTATGTTTAAGCTGATGGCAAATGTTCCAGGTCCGTTAAATGTAATGTTTCCAGGGTTTTCTATGCTTGATGTAGATGGAACACCACCACTGAATACCCAACTATACATGGCATTTGGGTCACCACCATTTGTATAGTTAAAATAATCTCTCGGATTTATAATATACGGCGCAAAACATCCTTCCGGAATTTTCAAGGTATCTATTGCAGGTTTTCCTTTGATAATAATTGTGCTGTCCCATGAAGCAGTATTACAACCACCTTCAATATCTAACCTGATCGTATAAGTTCCCGATTTTGTGAATCTGATCGTTGGCGCAACAGAATTTTCATTTCCAACACTAAAAGAAATTCCTGTTGCAGGCAAAACAGACCATGTATATTTTATAATATCTGATACTGCACCTGAAGTGTTCGTCATTGGAATATCAACAAAACCTGCAGCAGGAATACAAGATGGTGCTGTATATGCAGCCTGTGCTCTTACTCTGTCAACTACAATTATATCTTTAAAAGTATCGCGAACATTGCAATAACCGGAATCTCGCACCGTAATTCTGTAAGTACCTGTTTGGTTGAAGGTGACATTAAGACCATTGTTTTGAACCGGTATATTAAGTGCCGGTGCCACGTTAGAATATCCTGTTGCCGGTATGATTCTCCATGTATGAAAAGCTGGCTGGCAATTACCATTT
>Ga0247817_10000160_pt1 | contig 44138 bp, 74 predicted proteins | sample UWRJL212509R1_FD_178010 | JGI IMG/M metagenome (GOLD analysis project Ga0247817, IMG submission 178010) | Plant litter microbial communities from Arlington Agricultural Research Station in Wisconsin, United States - UWRJ-L212-509R-1 | ecosystem: Environmental > Terrestrial > Plant litter >... | reverse complement strand
CTCATGGCGTCGGCGCTGGCCAAGTGGAGCGTCCCCCTGCGCCCAAGCATCAGCTGATCATTATTTGACCCGGTCCGCCACGTGCGGGCCTTTCCTTTGGAGCATCCTGTATGGAGCGTGCGTACTCAACACTCGTCATCAAGGCGATCGGCGACGAACCCGGGAAGCGCACTTTTAAAGGCGTTGCGTCCACCCCGTCGACCGATCGGACGGGCGACATCGTCGAGCCTAAGGGCGCCCAGTTCAAGCTGCCGCTGCCTTTCCTCTGGCAGCACGACATGAGCGACCCCATCGGCTGGATCACCGCAGCGACGGTGACATCCAAAGGCATCGAGATTGAAGGCGAAGTTGCCGATGTCGAAGAAGAGGGCGAGCTGAAAACTCGCCTCGCAACCGCCTGGCAAATGCTCAAGGCGAAGCTGGTCCGCGGCCTTTCGGTCGGCTTCAAGCCAATCGAAGCCTCGCGCATCGAAGGCACCTTCGGCATGCGCTATTCCAAATGGCTGTGGTTCGAGTTGTCTGCCGTCACAGTGCCGGCGCATGCCGACGCATCAATCACCGCGATCAAGTCGATCGACCGGGCCTTGCTTGCCGCGACTGGCATTAAGCAAGACCGGGTTGTCCGGCTGCTCGCTCCCGGCGTCTCGGGGCTTCCAAACGCTCGCAAGGGCGCCGTTTATCTGAATCAAACTGAGGTATCGAAATGAATCTGCAAGAGCAAATCAAGCGTCTTATGGAAACGCGCATGGCCAAGGCTCTCGAGCTCGAAGGCGTGCAAAAAAAGTCCATGGACGAAGGCCGCACCAAGGACGAATCCGAGCGTGAACAGTTCAAGACCCTGATGGGCGACATCGCTGCCCTGGACGAAGAGCTCACCGACCTGCGCGCCCTCGAAGCGATGCAAGTCACGAAGGCTGTGCCCGCTGCCGGCGGCGCCGCTGCTGCTGGCACCTCTGCCCGCGGTTCCCTGGCAACCGGCGCCGGCCCGGCCATTCACATGAGCCGCGATTCCGACGAGAAGTTCAAGGGTCATAACTACACCCGCATGGTCATCGCCAAGGCGCTGGCGCGGCTGGACGAACACGAGCGCTCGCCGCTGCAGATCGCAGAGGCTCGCTGGGGCAAGACCAACCCGACGCTCATCAACGTCATGAAGGCCGCCGTTCCAGGTGGCGGCACGGGTGCGGGCGAGTGGGGCTCGGAACTTGCGGCGATCAACCAGCAGTACACCGGCGACTTCATCGACTTCCTGTATTCGATGACGGTCTACGACAAGCTGCCACTGCGCCAGGTTCCTGCCAACGTGCAGATCAAGGGCCAAGACGGTGCCGCCACCGCCTACTGGGTCGGCCAATCGAAGGCGATCCCAGCGACCACCGCCGACTTCTTCGCCGTCAATCTGACCCCTCTGAAGGTTGCCGCACTGGCCGTGGTGTCGAACGAGCTCCTGCGTGACTCGAGCCCGGCAGCCGAGCAACTGGTGCGCGATGCTCTGGCCGAAGCCAGTGCCCAGCGTGTGGACGCAACTTTCATCTCGGCAGCCGCCGCGGTGACTGGCGTGTCGCCTGCCGGCATCCTGAACGGCCTGACCGGCATCGCGTCGGCTGGCACGGACGGCGCCGGCCTGCGCTCGGACATCAAGGCGCTCTACGCATCGTTCATCGCAGCGAAGAACGCCAACGGCCTGCAACTCGTGACGACCCCGTCGCTGGCCAAGGCGATCCAACTCATGACCAACGCCATGGGCCAGACCGAGTTCCCCGGCCTGAACGCTGGCGGCGGCACGTTGCTCGGCGATGCGGTGGTGACTGGCGACAACGTCGGCGCGGGACAGCTGATCCTGCTCAAGCCTTCGGATATCTACCGCATCGGTGACTCCGGTGTGCAGGTGTCCGTGTCGCGCGAAGCGATGATCGAGCAGGACACGGCACCGACTGGCGCGACCGATACCCCGGTCGCTGCCTCGCTGAACATGACCTCCATGTTCCAGAGCGAGTCGACGGCCATCAAGGTGGTGCGCTCTATCAACTTCGCGAAGCGCCGCGCATCTGCCGTGGCCTTCGTGGCCGGCGCTGACTACGGCGCCGAAGAAGGCGTCTAAGCCACCCCTGCCAGGCCCTTCGGGGTCTGGCTCCCCATTCGTTAAGGAGCCGCCATGCGTCAAGAACTCACCGCCCTGAAGGCATTCACCTATGCCGGCCGTGCTCTCGTAGCTGGCGATCCTTTCAGAGCGCCGCGCGCCGATGCTCGCGCCCTTCGTGCCCTTGGCCGTGCAGCGCCTGCGGGCACGTACCAGACCACGGCACTAAAGCCGACCGTCACGAAGGAAGTCGTGACTCAGGCGCCGGCCCGCAAAGCTGCCGCGAAGAAGGCCCCTGCAAAGAAGGCCCCTGCAAAGAAGGCTGCCGCCAAGTGAACACCTTCGGCGCGTACCTGCGCGCGCAGGAGGTTGAGCAGGCGGCGCAATCCAAGGCGCTTTCCGTCGTACAGCAGCCGCGCGGCCTTATTTCCTTTCCGTCTGAGATCGGCTGGATGGACATCACGCCTGCGCAGCCGCCCGGGTACTTCCAGCATGACATCAAGGTTCGCCCTGAGTCCGTGCTGTCGCATCCCACGGTTTTTGCCTGCGTGACGCTGATCTCCAACGACATCGGCAAGCTGCGTACCCGTCTGATGAGCATGGACGAAAGAGGCATCTGGGCCGAGACCACGAATCCCGCCTTCTCGCCCGTTCTTCGTCGACCGAACAGCTACCAGAACCAGATCCAGTTCAAACAGCATTGGATCATTTCAAAACTGCTGTGGGGCAATTCGTACCTGCTCAAGGTGCGCGACGGCCGAGGCATCGTGATCGGGCTCTACATCCTTGACCCGGCCCTGGTGCAGCCCATGATTGCACCGGACGGATCGGTCTTCTACCAGCTCACGCAGGACAACCTTTCCGGGCTGGAGCTGCCAACTGTCTTTGTTCCTGCATCAGAGATCATTCACGACCGGATGAATTGCTTGTTCCATCCGCTCGTCGGCATCTCTCCCTTGTTTGCTGCTTCGCTGCCCGCATCGAGTGGCCTGGAGATCCTGCGGGACTCGCAGCGCTTCTTCCGGCAGGGCGCAAAGCCCAGCGGCATTCTCGCTGCGGCTGGAGAGATTTCGGATAAGGACGCCCAGGAACTGAAGGTCTACTGGAACGACAACTTCACCGGGCCGAATTCCGGGAAAGTCGCAGTCGTCGGCCACGGCATGAAATATGAGCCGATCCGCATGACCGCGGTAGATGCGCAGACGAAGGAACAGATCTCCGTCGTGGCCGACATGGTCGCCCAGGTCTTCCACGTGCCCGCATTCAAGGTGGGTGGGCCCATCCCGGCAGGGCAGAAGGTCGGAGACCTGAACCAAATCTATTTCAACGACGCGCTGCATTCGCTGATCGAGGAAATGGAGGCTTGTCTTGACGATGGCATGGCGCTCCCCGTTGCCTACCGCACGGAGCTAGAGTTGGATAACCTGCTGCGCATGGACTCTGCCACGCAGGCAGAGGTAACTACCAAACTGGTTTCCGGCTCCGTTTTGACCATCAATGAAGGCCGCCGCGCGCATAACCTGCCGCCGCTGCCTGGTGGCGACACGGTCTATATGCAGCAACAGGATTTCCCTCTCGAAGAAGTCCGGCGAAACCAAATCCCCGCGGCAGCGCCTCCGCCAGCCGCTGGCCTCGCTCCCGAACCTGTGCCTGAGCCAGCACCGAGCCCCGAAGACGCGCCTCTGAGTGAAGAGGAACAGCGCGAGATGGCCGAATACATCGCAAAGGAGCTTGAATGCGAGCCGACCTGAAAGCAGTCGCCGATCTGGTGATTCAAGCCACCCGCGCGCGACTCATGCCCCTCGTCGAGCGCCTCGGCGGACTCGAAGCCGCAGTGAAGGCGATGCCTGTGGTCGACGAGGGCCAAGTGAAAGAGATCGTGCAGAAGGCCGTCGACGCCATACCTAGGCCACGCGACGGCGCCGATTTCCCAGCAGATGAGGTGAGCCGCATGGTCACCAACGCAGTGAACGCGTTGCCCGCGCCCAAGGATGGGAATGACGGCGTTTCCCCCACTGCCGAAGAGCTCGAGCCCGTCATTGCCGAGCAGGTTGCGAAAGCGGTTGCGCTGATTCCTGTTCCCAAGGATGGCGAAAGCGTGCCGGTCGATCAGGTCCAAAAAATGATTGACGAGGCGGTCACGAAGGCGGTTTCGGCCATCGAGCGGCCCAAGGATGGAGACCCAGGCCGGGACGCTCTGCAGATCGAACTGCAGCCAGCGATCGATCCTGCGAAGGACTATGCGCGCGGCACCTATGCGAAGCACGCTGGCGGCCTATGGAGAGCTTTCGAGGCCACCAAGGGCATGCACGGATGGGAATGCATCGTGGACGGCATTGCGGATCTGCGCATCGACCAGGCTACTGGACGGGACTTCACGCTCATCGCCCGCACATCGAGCGGCGCCGAGGTGTCGAAGTCCATCAAAGTCGCTGCTCTGATCGACAAAGGCATCTACCGGGCCGACGCGGAATATGAAGCTGGCGACGGCGTGACTTGGGGTGGTTCATTCTTCATCGCCCAAAAAGACATGCCGACTGGCAAGCCGGGCGAGCCTGGCTGTGAAGGATGGCGCCTTGCCGTGAAACGTGGCCGCGATGCTGGCAGGGGAGTCTCGTTATGACAATGCTCGTGACTGTTGAACAAGCCAGAGACCATCTCAGGATAGACGCTGGCTCTGTTGATGCAGGCGAATCGGATCTCACCTTGAAGATTCACGCCGCCTCTGGCGCGGTGCTGAACTTCCTCAAGGGAGCGAATCGGTTCGTCCAGGCAGAAGTGAACGGCATCCCGGCATTCGACGTCGACGGGAATCCGATCTACACCACCAATGTCCTGCCTGAGGTGCAGGGGGCCACGTTGTTGATGCTGGGCTACCTGTTCAAGGATCGTGATTCGGACAAGGACCACGAGTACGAATACGGCGTCCTCCCGCGCCCGGTCACGGCGCTGCTGTCGATGCTGCGAAAGCCGACTCTGGCATGACTCTCCCCGCTGGCACGCTCAACCGCCGCATCTTCGTCGAGAAGCGCGGCATCACACGCGACCCCGAGGGCGGCGAGATCGTGGACTGGGTGCCCCTGGGCGGCGACGGAATGCTCTGGTCGAATCCTCGGCTCCTGAACGGCACCGAGACCTTGAAGAGCGACACCCCCATCGCCACGGCGCGCGGCTCCTTCCGCATTCGATTCCGCGAAGACATCGACGCCACGTGCCGCGTGACCTACGCCGGCAAGGTCTACGAGATCCTCGCGGTGCTGCCTGATCTTGAAAACCGTGAACACGTCGACCTGGCTGTTCAGAGTGGGGCGAACGATGGCTGATGCTGTCACGATCAAGCTCAAGGGCTTTCGCGAGCTCGGGGAGCGCATGAAGTCGCTCAGCCAGGACATGAACCTGAAGATCGCCCGTGCCGCGACAGGGGCGGCTGCCAACGTGATCAAGAAGCGTGCGGTGCGCAAGGCGCCGGTGGCCGCCGAGGATTACGTGGTCGAGGGCCTGAAGGTCCAGCGGGGCAACCTGCCCAAGAACATCATCGCCAAACGCGTGAAGCCGAGCGAGACCGAGCTGACGAGCGAGCACATCGTGACCGTGCGAGGCAAGCGCAAGAACGGATATGCCAGTCGGATCGGTGCTTTACAGGAGTATGGGACTGTCAAGATGCAGGCACAGCCGTTCATGCGTCCCGCTTTGGATGAAGGCGGGCCAGAAGCAATCGAAGCCATGCGCAAGCGCATTGAGGCAAGGCTGAAGAAGGCGGGTGCATGACGACCAAGTCCCAAGTTGCCGCAGCGGTAGTCTCGAAGCTCGGGCCCGTGGTGAGCAATCGCGTGCACCGCATGGTGTTCCCATTGGCCACTAACCCAGTCTGGCCGGCCATCCGGTATTCGTTCGTCAGCACCATCGTGTCACCTGACATCTGCGGGGACGGCGGCGAAGAAGCCGCCGACTACAGGCTGCAGATCGATGTTGTCGACATGGAATCCAAAGGCGCAAGCGCGTTCTCGACGCTGTGCGCGTCGGTCCGCACCGCAATGGCAACCTTGCTGCCGACTTACGTATGGGACGGCGAAGCAGAGGAATACGACGCAGAGACCAAGACCTACCGGCTCAGCATGGATTACCTCGTCTACCTGTCTTCGCCGACCTAGATCCACCCCTCCTGATACGGCCCACTTCGGTGGGCTTTTTTGTTTCCCCGCCCGATCGGGCAACTCACCGCCGCTCGATCGGCATCACATCCCGAAAGGATTTTCATCATGGCCGCAGGAAAGCGCTTCAAGTTCTCTGGTTCGAAAGTGCGCATCAGCATGAGCGATGGCGCGCCGAAGACCATCACCGACATCGATCAGTCGGACCCGGCTGTAGTCTCCGCGGCCACGCACGGATTCTTGCTGGGCACTGTCGTGCGTATTGCCGCAGTCGTCGGCATGACCGAGGTCAACAACAAGCTGTTCGTGGTCGACAACCCCGACACCGGCGACTTCGAGTTGGCCGGCGTCGACTCGACGGGCTACACGGCCTATACCAGCGGCGGCACCGCGACGCCTCTGGTGTTCGGCGACTTCTGCGAGCTGACCAGCATCAGCCAGCAGGACGGAACGCCGGACGAGATCGAGGCCACCACGATCTGCTCGACCGCCAAGGAATTCGAGACCGGCCTGTCGGATTCCGGCACGCTGACCCTCGACTACAACTACGCGCCCAACGAGGCCGTGCAGGCGCGCTTCGCTGCGGCCAAGAAGAGCGGTGAGCAGATCGCCATCCAGGTGGTGCTGCCGAACGCCGGCGGCACGGTCGTGATGATCGGCACCGTCCAGTCGTCCAGCTTCACCGGCTCGAACGGTTCCCTCTGGACCGGCTCGACCTCGATCAAGCTCACCGGTGAGGTGTACGCGCTGTGACCAAAGACGAACTCCGCGCCAAGATCCTGGCCACCTCCAACCCGAAGCCCATGCCGGTCGACGTGCCGGAATGGGGCGGCGTCTTCGTTCGCCCCTTGCTGGTCGGCGAGATCGAGGCCAACAGCGCAGACACCGACCCCAAGCTGAACATGGCGCGCGGCATCGCCCGCATGCTGTGCGACGAGAACGGTGAGCTGCTGTTCGACGCATCGAACCCGACCGATCTGTTCGCCATCAATGGCCTGCGCGCGTCGACGCTGAGCAAGATCAACGCAGCCATGGACGCCGTCAACGTGACGACGGTCGAAGGCGCCCAGGAACTGGGAAACGGCTAACCCCGCGCGACCGCTTCAAGCTCGACTTGGCGGAAGCGCTGGGGTGCTCGGTCTCGGCCATCAACGCGATGACCGAGAAGGAACTCACGTTGTGGATGGTGCGCGGCCCGCTGTGGCCCCGCCGGCTCGAGCTGATGCTCATGCAGATGACCAGCACCATGGCACAACTTCAAGGGAACAAGACCAGAATGGCTGACTTCGACCTCTTCGCAAAGGACCGCACCACCGAGGCGGACACGGCCGCCCATGAGGTTGGCTTGCTGGCAGGCGTCGGCGTGCGCAAGCTCGGGCAGGGGCGCGCGCGATGAGCCGGGGAACTGCTGGTTCTCTCGTCGTCTCCCTTGGGCTTGACGCTGCCGAATACGTTCGGGGCCTCACCAAGGCAGAGTACGACGCAAAGAAATTTGGCGAGAGCCTGGGCGCCGGTATTCGATCGGCTGCGCTCGTGGGCTCGGCGGCCATCTCTGGAATTGCAGCATCTGCTGCAGCCGCAAGCGCCGCTTTCAACGAACTGCTCGAAGGCGCTGCGAAATTTCAAGACCTTGCCGACGAAACTGGAGCGAGTGCAGAGGGCATTGCAAGCCTCGCGGTGGCTGCAGGTACCGCCGGCGTTTCCATTGAGTCGGTGGCGGGCTCTATGGTCAAACTGACCAAGGGCTTGTCGGGGGTCGACGACGAGTCGAAGGCGGCTGGAGCAGCGTTGGGTGCTATCGGCATTGAAGTTTCCGACTTCAAAAAGCTCGACCCTGTCGCTCAGTATGAGGCGATCAGCAAGGGCTTGGCCGGCTATGCGGATGGCGCAGGAAAGACGGCTGTGGCAGTCGCGCTGTTCGGGAAAGCCGGTGCTGAGCAGCTCAAGGTGATGAAGGCGATCGAGGAGCAAGGTGGCCGCACCAGCATCCTGACCGCGGAGCAAATCTCCCTGGCCGACGACTATCTTGATCGCCAGGCCAAGCTACGAGCCGAACTGACTTTGTACGCCAGCGCGATCGCGACGCAATTCGTCGAGCCGACGAATATCCTGATCGGCCTCGTGCGCGATTCAGCGAAGGAGTTCATCAACGCGGGCGACCAAGTCAACGCATTCGGCATCAATCAGGGCGTCCAAAACTTCGCTGAGAACGCGGGCCGTGCCTTGGCGGAAGTCATCGACTACATCAAGACGACAAAGAGCGAGTTCGGCGCGCTCACAGACTTTTTGGGCTCAAGCATCGAAGCAGTCCAAAAGTATTCGAGCTTCGATTTCGCTGGCGGGCGCAAGGTCGGGGAGGACTTTCGGAAGAAGTATGGGCTGGACGAACTCGGTCGAAAGATTGCGGGCACTGAAGGCGCTGCAGCCGGGGAAACATACGTCGAAAAATACAACGCCCAGCTCGCGCGCAACAGGAGCGACCGAAATCGTTCGCTACTCAATCAGTCCAACAACCCCAATGCGGGGAAAGATTTGCGCGCCGCCGTTCAGTACGACGGGCCGGCCAAAAAGGGTGGCGCCGATGACCCCACCAAGAAGGCGCTCGACAACGCTCTGAAGGACCTGGAGCGAGGCGTCAAGCAGCAGCAGGACATCCTTTCTTCCCGCAACAAGATGCTCGACCTGTACAACGGCGAGAACCTCATTTCGACCCAGGCTTACTACGAAGGCCGCCGCGTGGCGATGGAAGACAACGTCGCCAAGGAATCGGCCATCTACGATCAACAGATCGAGCGGCTCAAGGCATTCCAGAGCAGCGCTGCCAAGGCCACTGACCGCGAAGAGGCTCAGGGCAAGATCAACGAGCTCGTCGAGAAGAAGGCGAAGCTCTACCGGGATGCCGGCGAGGCTGCGCTCGAGATGGGCTTCAAGGAACGCAAGTCCGCCGAGGACCTGCAGAAGCAGCTGAACGCCGTCAACGCCGACGTCCTGGAACTCACGGGCAATCTGTCTGCGGCTTCCAAGATCCGGCTCGATGCTCAGTACGAGGACCTGTCCAAGCGCCTGTCGGTCAACGGGGATTCCGCAGGCCAGGCGCAGTTGGACCGGCTCAAGCAGCTCAAGACGGCGCAGGCCGAGAGCGTGCAGCAGAGCGAAGAGATTTCGCGCATCACGGCCAGCCTGCAGGTGCAGGAAGACCGCATCTCGCTGTCCCGTCAGATTGGTGCCGATACAGAGCTGTCGTCCCTGGTGAAGACGGGTGAGGCGCGCCGGGCCGCGGTTGCCCAGATACAGGCCTACGTCACAGCGCTGGAGACCATCGCCAAGACTTCCGAAAGTCCAGCCCTGGCGCAGAACGCCGAGCGCGCACGCGTCGAACTGGAGAAGCTGCAGGCCGTCGCCGATCCGCTGGGCGACAAGTTCAACGCGATCTTCGTCGACTCGTTCGGCAATGCCTTCGCCGACTTCATCACCGGAAGCAAGACGGCGTCGGAGGCGTTCCAGGCGTTCGGTCGGTCGGTCATCAACCAGCTGGCCAACATCGCCGCGCAGGAGGCTGCGACCGCACTGTTCGGCAAGAGCACCAAGGGCGGGTCGAGCGGACTATTCGGCTCGCTGTTCAGCCTCGGATCGATGGCGCTAGGCGACTACACCGGCACCAGCATCGGCGGCACGTATGGGACTTCCACGCAAGCGCTGCTCGACGCCAAGTTCGCCAGCCTCTCAGGCAAAGCCGGCGGCGGCAGCGTGGCAGCGAACAGCCTCCACGAGGTCAACGAGAACGGTCCGGAGCTGCTGGACTACGCCGGCCGCCAGTACCTGATGATGGGCGACAAGGCGGGCAGGGTGATTGCCAACGGCGGCGCCGGCACCGGCGAGACCAATTGGAGCATCGTGAACCAGACCAGCGGCCGGGTCGACAACGTCGTCGAGCAGCGCGTGTCTCCGACCGAGCGCGTGCTGATCATGCAGGAGACGCGCAAGCAGGTGTGGGCCGAGCTGAGCGACCGCAACAGCATGGGGAGCAAGGCCATGTCCCGCAACTTCAACCTGCAGCGAGCCTGATGCCAAACCCCAAGATCCCCAACGGCTTCGCGCCGGTCGTGCAGGGCTATGGCATCGGCGACCCTGGCGGCGTCGAGCAGACCGCGATCGATGGCGGCATGCCGCGCATGGCGCAGCAGTTCGCCCGCGGGCCGCAGCAGTTCCAGGTGACGATGATCATGTCGCCTGCGAAGTATTCGGTGTGGGTGGCCTTCTATCTGCGCGTGATCAACAAGGGTTCCAAGAGCTTCGAGATGGAGCTCGACAGCGGATTCGGCTGCGAGATTCATTTGTGCTCGATCGTGAAGGGCAGCTACAGCGCCGTGCGCGTGCTCACACAGCACACCTCGGTTTCCTTCGCCGTCCTAGCCGTCAGCACGGCATACAACCTGACCGACCAAGAAGTCGAGGACCTCATCGACTTCTGGAATGAGACGGGAGAGGTCGGCGACGACCTGCTGCGGCGCATCGAGAAGTTCGCCAACGTCGACACCCGAGTACTGGATTTCTGATGGCTGAAGACCTCGCCTACCGGCTGCGCCAGTACCTGCTGTGCGCGCCTCAGAACATCTACGGCATCGGCGTCGTGACGTTCTCCCACTCGGCCATGTCGAAGGTCTGGAACGTCTGGCGCGAGAGCCAGGCCGGGCAGGTGCGCTTCGAGAACGGCGTGTTGATGGACGTGCTGCCGGTAAACATCAGCGTGGAGCTCGCCGGCACGCCTGCGAACCTTGACCAGGCCTACAAGATCGCGATCGACACCACCGACATCGACGACCTGTTCCGGGAAGAGCTGGACCGCATCCCGCTCGACACGCAGGAATTCATGCAGGTGCAGTACCGAGAGTACCTCTCGGACGACCTCGAAACACCGCTGGCCGGCGTGACGCTGGAGGCGCTATCCATCTCGTGCCAGATCGGCGCCTGTGCCATCCAGGCCAATGCGCCTCGGTACAACGTCTCCCGTACGGGCGAGCTCTACGAGCCGCGCGTCATCCCCATGATGCGCGCGTTCTTGTAGCGCGGCCTTTTCTCTGGACCTTCCATGAACGTGAACGACTATCTCGCCAAGCAGTACGGCCCGCGCGGCTGCTGGCTTCTTGTCGCCGACGTGTACGCGCACGAGCTCGACAAGTCGGTGACCGGCTTTCGCGCCATCAACAGCAGCGTGCGCGCGATCGCCACCGAGTTCCGCCTGGCGCTGCACAAGAATCCCGACGGCGTCGCGCAGCTGGCGGCACCCGCCGAGATGTGCATCGTGCTGATGTCGAAGATCGCCGGCTTGTCGGTCCACCACTGTGGCATCTACTACCAGGGCAGCGTGCTGCACGCGCTGGACACCGGCAACGTCTACCAAGACCTTGCCAGCCTGCAAGACGCCTATCAGGTGGTCGAGTACTGGGGTCTTCCCGCATGACGCAACTTCGCATTCACCGTCACCGCTTCGGGATCTCGACGGAGCCGCCCCAGGTCATCGAGGTGCCACACGTCGGCAAGTGGCTGGTCGACCGGTTCGAGCGCGGCCAGCGCACCGTGCTGCAGGTCTTCCGCGGCCAACCTAGCGCCGGGACCGAGATCAGCCGCGACTTCGACGCGCTGATGGCGAGTGACGCGCCGGTGTACACCGTGCTTGAGAGCCCGGGCACTGACCCGTTCACCTGGTTCCAAGTCATCCTGACGGTCTATTCGGTTGCGAGCGCCTTCATGGCCAGCAAGCCGGACATGCCGGCCAACGTGAACCGCACGCAGCAGAGCCCGAACAACGCCCTCGGCAGCCGCGAGAACCAGGTGCGCTTGCTGCAGCGCGTCGAAGACATCTTCGGCAAGGTCAAGTCCATCCCCAGCCTGATGATGCCGACGTACACGAAGTACATCGACAACATCAAGGTGGAGTACGGCTACTACTGCGTCGGCCGCGGGTACTACGCGATCACGGACGTGAAGGATGGCGACACGCTCATCAGCGCGATCACCGGGTCGAGCGCCGCCTTCTATCGGCCGTTCACCTCGCCCAACAGCGGTACGCCCTACATCCAGATCGGCCCTGCAATCATTGACCGCATCGTGTCGGTGCGCCGCGCGGTGGAGGTGGATGGCATCACGCTCAAGGCGCAGAACCAGATCCAGCTCGAGCCGGACTCGGGCTACTACTTCCTGCCGCCAGGCCCGGCAGGCGGCATGCCTGCGCCTCCTGGGAGCATTCGGCCCACGCTGCCGGTGCCGGCCGCCGCGACCGACCGCGTCGTGCAGTTCTACAAGCGGCCCAACTTCAATGCCGTCGTCACCGCTGGCCAGACCGTTACCTTCACCGTGCCCGACACCACCCAGGTGCGCAGCGGCACGGTCGAGGTGAATGGCGCTTTCCGTCGCTACTTTGACCAAGGCGTCGGCGCGGCACCGCTTCTGTTCGAGCGCCTCGTTCCAGGCGGCACTGTGACCTTCGCGGGATTCGTCGATCCTGAGAACAACGGCACCTTCACCGTGCTGTCCAAGGAAGACGAGCGCACCGTCACGATGACGACCGGCTCCCAGGTCACGGCGGACCCGCAGGCCGGCATCACCGTCACCGTCGCGCTGCCGGGCTCGGCCTTCAGCGGCACGCGCACCGTGCTGGAGGTGGGCGACGGCTGGCTGATCCTGGCTGGCGCGACGTTCCCCTACCAGCATGATGACCCGCTGTCTGGCGGCACGAAGTCGAACATGGTGGCGAACAACGGGCTGACGGACTGGACGGATTGGGTGACCCTGTCGGTGCTGGACCGCATCGAGATCTGGGCCAACGTCCTGGCTCTCAACGGCATGTACAAGGACGACGGCGGCCGATCTGGAACCTCGGTGGCCTACGCCATGGAGATGCAGCAGCTGGACGGCTCACTCAACCCGATCGGCGGCGTGGTCACGGCCACCGGCAGCCTGAGCGGCGTCACGACCGAAGAGCGCGCCGAGACGCTGGAGTACGCCACGGCCTGGACGGGCCCCACGCGCGTGCGCATGCGCCGCCTGACGCCCTACGACTACTTCTTCCAGGGTCAGGTGGTCGACGAGATCAAGTGGGCCGACCTGTACAGCGTGAGCCCTGTGAACAAGGCCGACTTCGGCAACAAGACCACCGTGCACACCGTCACGCAGGCCACGGCGCGCAGCACCGCGGTGAAGTCGCGGCAGCTGAATTGCATCGCCAGCAGGATGCTGCCGAAGTGGACCGGTTCGGGCTTCACGGGTGCCTTCGACGCCGACGGCCGGCACGTGTCGGGAGACCTCTACGAGACCGCCCTCGCGCAAGACATCATCGCGGCCCTGACGCTTGACCCGAAGATCGGCAACCGGCCCATCACCGACCTCGACATGCCGCAGCTGCAGAACGTCGTCGACCAGCTGTACGCCATCCATCCCGATCTGCCGACCTTCAACTACACGCTGGACAGCGACAGCCTGTCGTTCGAGGACACCGTCGACATGGTGGCTAACGCGGCGTTCTCCAAAGGGTATCGGCAGAGCGGCAAGGTGCGGCTCGCGCTGGACCGTCAGCAGACCAACAGCGCGGCGCTCTTCACGCACCGCAACAAGGCGCCGCAGAGCGTGATCGCCGAAGTCATCACGCGCACCTTCGCCAACGACTCGGCCTACGACGGCGTCGAGTTCGTCTATGCGGACCCAGACACCCAGCAGAACGAGACCATCAGGCTGCCGCTGGACGGCTCGGCGACGAAGTACAAGAAGTTCGAGATCCCCGGCATCCGGTCCTATGTGCAGGCCTGGATCCGCGCCTGCCGCGAGTACGAGAAGCTGCGCGGCCAGCGCCTGACGATCGAGACCAACGGCACCACAGACGCGCGCCTGCTGCTGCCGAACACGCGCATCGACATCGTGGACAACACGCGGTTCAAAGCCTACGACGGCGAGGTGATCGGGCAGGACGGCCTGCTGCTCACGCTGAGCCAGCGCGTCAGCTTCGAAGCCGGCGGCTCGCACAGCATCGTGCTGCTGCAACGCAACGGTGGCCTGCAGGGCATCACGGTCACCGCGGTGGCAGGACGTGACGACCAGGTCCTGCTGGCGAGCCTGCCGGCCGAAGCGGTCAAGACCAGCACCGATGTCGACGGCGTGGCCACGATCTATTCGTTCGCGGCCGACAGCGCGCGCGCGGCGCAGGCCTGGCTTGTGACCGAGATCGATCCGCCGAAGGACAACTACGTGACGATCCGCGCCGTGAACTACAGCGACCGCTACTACTACTGGGATACGCAACCCATCCCGCCGAAGGAATCGGTCATCAACTGACCGCTCCACCACTCCACGCACAGCGCCTCTCGAGGCGCTTTTTTATTGCCTTCCCCGAGAGGACGCTATGCCGGCTATCACCATCCCCGACCTCAATCAGGCGAAGCAAAACACCGACTTCATCGACCGGCTCGCCACGTCCTCGGCTCTGACAACTTCGGATCGGCTCGGCAGAGAACGCCGAACCTTCGAGGGCATCGATGCAGAAGCAGATAGCCGGATGGCTCAGATCGATGCTGCAGCGAGTGCCCAGATGGCGGAGCAGCAAGCTGCTGCAGACGTCCAGCGCGCCGCGATAGAAGAGTCTGCGAGCCTCGTGCTTGCTCAAGCGGGGTACGCGCCGCCAGTGCTTTACACGGCTGGTCTCGCGATGACCATGCGGACGCAGACCGTCGACTATGGGGCAAACGTATACGCTCCCAAAGCAGCAGACCTGCCGTTCACCACGAGCGGCGTCTTTGAGACCGCGAAGTTTCGATTGATCCAGGGTATCGCGTCGACCGACCTGGCGGCCGGCAACGGCGGGGATATGGTCGGCTATCTTCGGCAGGCTGTGGGCACCGTGTTGCGCACCTTGCGCGACAAGGCCTCGGACATCGTCCACCACCGTGAATTCATGACGGATCGCGGCGGGGTGATCGACAACCCTACGGCGATGGCGAACCTGGTCACCGCGCAAACGACGGCGAGCGATGCAGAGACGGTCAAGGTCATCCACTCCGGCACAAGCGTCTTCACCAACTTCTACGAGAGCTACCTCAAGACGATCGCGGCTCTGCCTGGTCGTTGGGCCTGGCGCCCGCTGCGCCTGATCTGGCAAGGCGATGCCGTATCCATTCCCGGCTCTGGCGGCGTGACCTCGTCGAGCAATCAGAGCCGCGATCACACCTCGTTTGCGGCCTACACCGCAGGGAACATCGAGACGTATCACACCGTCGGAAATTCCTTCGGCATCGGTGTAATCGGGCACATCATCGCGGATCTGAAGGCGTATGCGGGCGGCCTGTTCGGCTTCGAGTTCGCGGTGAGGGATGGCACGATCAGCCCGAGCGGGGTGATCTCTGCGCTGTCTGCCACTGGTCCTATCGGCTCCGTGACGATCGCAGGGCCGAATGATCTGGCCCAATATTTCGGTGGTGGCATTTCGAATCGATCGGGTGTGTATCGAGGGCGAGCGCTGCTCAACGACACGCGCAAAATCTCGCTCGGTTCGTGCACGTTGGACAACGCGACTCGAGTGGTCGCCGCGCCGACCACGGCTGGCATCCAGCCTGGGGACTATGGGGGATTTGATGCAGATACGTCGCCGGGCGAGCTGTCCACGACGCTCCGCTATCTCTCGCGGGTGCTGAGCGTCACCGATGGAACGCACTTCGTCCTGGACAACACCCCAGAGGGCGATCAAGGCGCCGGAGACGCGAACTACCAAGGTCCGAGCACGTCGGGTGCATTCACTGTGTTCCCCGCAACGATCCCTTCCGGCTACAAGCCCGGCCCGAGAACCTTCAGCTTCGCCGCGTCGCTGGGCAGCAACCTTGATTCTCGGTTCCAAGTCGGCGACACCGTCATCCAACACCCGAGCTTTGACACGGCGATCGTCGGCGGCCAGATCGACCTGTGGCGCAAGACGGCGCAGCGCGTCTTGAAAGACCTCGGGCAAGCCGTCGTCAACAACGGGAGGAAGGCGCGCGCCGCCTTCTATGCGGCCGGCAATGTGGGTGGCCTGGGCGGGTTCGCGAGCGGCGTCGAACTGCGCGACGTGGACAACGGCGTCAACATGACGAACTTCCCGAAGATCGCATCGGTGCGTGCGCAGGGCATGAGCATCATCCAGCGGAATCAAGCACCCGCCATTTTCCAGAGTGCGACCCCGACCTACACGCCGATCAAAGGCGATATGTTTTTGCGCGCTGACGGCAGCCTTTCGAAGAATGGCTACCTGTACGACGGTGCCAACTGGCACGAGATCGCAACGGTCACCGTGGCAAGCGCGGCCTCGATGCCGGTGGTTGACAGCGACGGCTGGCGCGTTTGGGTCACCGAGTTCGGCTATGCCATCGAGTGGGCGGTCACTGCGAATCGTTGGCAGTACATGGGCCTGCGCTGCATCGGAACTGCTGCTCAGCGACCAATCTCTTCCTCGTTTGTGATCCCGATCGGATTCAAGTACTTCGCAACGGACGCAACTGTGACATCGCAATGGAATGGCTCGGCGTGGGTTTGATCACAGTTCCTCGCAAAGTCCATTCGGCCGCCTTCGGGTGGCTTTTTCTTTTGCCCGCTCGCCTTCCTAGCATTGGATTCCCATGATCGAACAACCTGCCGCCGACATTGTCGGCCTGAGCCCGAAAGGCGCCAGATGAAAACTCATTTCTCCTGGCTCACCCGCTTCTACGTGTCCGGCTCGGTGCTGGTCACCGCCTGCATCGCCATGCTCGACCCGTGGAGCCAGCACCGCGGGATCATGGACCAAGACGGCTACGGCGGTGCCGTCGCCATCGGCCTGCTGGCGTTCACCGCGCTAGCCGGGCTGTTCGACGTGCTCATCAACGACTGGCTGCCGCCTCGCTACTCATTGCGATGCACACACCGGCACCGCCACCTCGTCTTCATGGCGATGGCCATCGGCCAGGTCGCGCTCGCGTTCGTTGAGGCGCGCAGCGACGACATACGGCCCGTGATGGCGCGCTACCTGCTTGATGCCTGCGTGGCGTCGCTGGTGGCGTGCTTGGGTGTGTATAGCCACTACTGGCGGACTAGGCGCGAGGATGCTGCGGCGTTTGTAGCGGGCGCTGCTGACGCGCTCCGGCGCGCAATGGAGTGCGGCGGCTATTACCCACCGATCCTGTACGCGGCCGGGCAGCTTATGCATGCGCAGAGTCAAACCGTGCGATTTGAAGGGCGAATCTACGCACCGATCGGGGCGACGCTACCTTTCACAACGAGCGGGCAGTTTGAGTCAATGAAGTTTCGAGAGCTGACGGGCTGTGCTGAATCTTGCGACGGCACGAACGAAGAGGTAACGAAGTGAGCCCAGCCCGAATCCTTATCCGCCTGAAGATCCTCGTGCTGTGCTGCTGGGTGCCGGTGGTCCGTGCGGCCACGCTATCTTTCGACGAGGCGCTGGCGCAGATCACGCTGCGCGAATCGCTGCTGCTGGGCGTGTTGATGACGCTGGCCGGCGTCACTGCGCTGCTGTTCCGCATCAGCAACCAGGTGAACGCCGGCGGCGACGACAAGCCCATGAAGCCGATCCGCAACCTGCCACTTCTGGTAGGTGCGCACATGTGCGGTTCGTGGCTGGCCGGCATCTGCGCGTTCTTCATGGCGTCGCACTTCGACATGCCCGGTCTGATGATCGGCTTCTTCGTTCCGATGGTCAGCTTCGGCGGCGCGAAGTCGCTGGAACTCATGTACAACAAGTTCGTTGCGGACAAGCTCTCGAGCGCGGCTGCAGCTGGAGGGCCAGCCACATGACACCCGAAGTACTCGCGCTCTGCACGGGCGCCACACTGGCCAATGCGCGCCGGTTCGCCCAGCCGCTGTCCGCCGCCATGGCCTTCTACGGAATCGACACCCCTATCCGGCAGGCCATGTTTCTTGCGAACGTCGGCCACGAGTCGGGCGGCCTGCGGTACACGACCGAGCTCTGGGACCCGACGCCAGCGCAGGCGCGCTACGAGGGCAGGGCTGACCTCGGCAACACCCAGCCGGGCGATGGCTCCAAGTTCCGCGGCCATGGCCTCATCCAGACAACTGGCCGCGCGAACCATGCGGCTGCACGCGACCGGCTGCGTGCGCGGTTCTCGAAGATCGACGTTCCCGACTTCGAGGCCGATCCGGTGCGCCTGGCGGAGCCGCAGTGGGCATGCCTTTCGGCCGCCGACTATGCCGACATGCGTGGCCTGAACGGTTGGGCAGACAAGGGCGACTTCGACGGCTACTGCGACATGATCAACCGAGGCCGCAAGACGGTGGCCGAGGGCGACAGTAACGGCTGGGTCGACAGGGTGCGCATTTACGCAGCGGCTCGCACGGCGCTGGGGCTGTCATGACCGGCGACCTCGCCCGCGACGAGGCCCGCGCCGCCGCGCTGCCCCGCGACTACGTGCAGGACATCGGCACCGGGCCCTGCGTGCGCAACGTGTGCGAGCGCTGCCTGCACATCTTCCAGGGGCGCATGTACCGCACCGTCTGCGCGGTGTGCACGCCCTTGCGGCTCACGGAGGGCAACCATGGCGCTGCTGCTTAACCCGAAAGTCTGGATCGCGCTGGCGCTGGCCGCCGTGCTGGCCCTGGCCGGCGCCTTCGTCTATAAGGCCGGCCGCGCCGCAGTGCGCGCCGACTGGGACGCCGAACGCATCGCGCAGCAGGAGCAGCGCATCCTCGCCGACCGCGCGCGCGAGCAGCGCAACGCGGCCCGTCAAGACATCGTCAATCAGGAGGCCCTCGATGGTCAGAAACAACTTGCGGCATTGGAGGCTGAGCGCGCCGCTGCTCGCGATGATCGTGAGCGCATGCGGCTCGCTATCCGCACCGCCACCGACCAAGCCCGATACATCGCCAGCGTTGCCGCCCGAGGCACGGGTGAGCCTAGTTCCGACGCCATCGGAATGTTTGCCGACATGCTTGAGCGCGCTGACCGCCGAGCGGAAATCGTCGGTGGATACGCTGACCAGCTTCGGGCGGCCGGCAGCACCTGCGAGCGGATCTCCGGTCGACTACTCGCTGTCGGGCAGTAGAGCGCCGCGCCGCTGATCTGGAGGCGCCTCTCCGAGGTCAGTCGTATAGCTCGGCGCGGATGTTCTCGCCGGCATTCCCGCCTGATTCCTCATCGCCGTAGGGGTCCGCGATGGTCGCGCACAGGTCGACCACGCCGTTCGCGAACTCCAGCAGGCGCAGGTCGAGCGCCGCGCCCGGCTCAACCAGGCCGACGCGCTCAGCGATCGCGCGGAATGCCTCCTGCGGGTCGCGGGCAGGAGGATGGATCTCGCCGACCGGATCGGCGTCTTCGTCTTCGGTCATGGGGTGGCTCCAGTTTCACGCATCGTAGTTCAGCCGCGTCGCCGCCGTCACTCCTCATCAGGATGCAGCCGCTTCCAGTCATAGCTGCCCGGCATCGGGGGCGACGACATCCCGAAATGCCGCTCTGGCTCAGGTGGATCGTCGGGCTCGGGAATGCGCTCGACGCGCCGGCTCCAGTCGTCGGGCGTCCAGCCTGGGTATCGCTCGGCGGCTTCCTCGGCGGTCAGCAGTTCGGACTTCGTGCGGCCCCTTGGGTTGGGAGGGGACCAGTACTCGTGGCGGATGATCACTTTCATACCGCTGATCGTAGCAAAGCACTGTTGATTTATCCAGTGCATGGCGGGGACGACTCGGCTGCAGATGCTGGATGAAGCCACAGTGGCCGCGGGCGGCATCGATTCGCACGTGTTTCGCACGTGGTCCGCTGGAGCCCATATATATTGGGCGCGCGCTAGGGTTCAAATCCCCCCAGCTCCACCATACCAAACAGAGCCTGCCAATGGGAGACCATCGGCGGGCTCTTTCATTTTCGGATTCGGATGGTCCTGTTTTGGCAGGAGGTTCGCACCGATTTCGCACGCGGGACGGGGGAAATTCGCACGCGGCGCGGGCTCATCACGCCACCGACTTCAACTTCGCAGCCTTCGGCTTCTGGTAGTCCTCGGGAATGAACTTGCCGTAGGTCTGGAAGACCATCTGCACGTCGACGTGGCCGAGCTGTTCTGCCAGCCACCAGGGGTTCTCGTGCGCCGTGAGCTTCGCGCTTGCGAAGGTGTGACGAACCTGGTACGGGTTGCGGTAGCGTACATCCGCTCGAGAGAATAGCGGCACCCACAGGGTTTTCCGCAGCTGGGCGTCTGTCGTCCATGCCTTGCCGGTGCGCGGATTCAGGAACACGCGATCGTTGGCCAACAGGCTGATCGCCTTCTGTGCTTCCAGCGCCTCCAGGGCGGCCGTGCTCAGTTCCATCACCCGAACGCCGGCCTCGGTCTTGGGGGCCTTCTCCTTCTTTGCGACCTGGTTGATGTCGATGCGCACCTTCTCGGCCTTCATGTCGACGCGCGACCAGCGAAGCGCCTGCAGCTCGCCCGGGCGCAGGCCCGTCTCGAACCAGAACTGCACCGTCGGCCACTCGTCCGGGCGGGCGGCCGCGATCAACAGGGCGCGCTCGGCGGCCGTGAACGGGTCGACGACGTAGTTGCTGTCGATCGCCGTCTGCTTGAGCAGCTTCGTCAGCGCGATCCGCTCGAATGGGTTGAACTTGATCAGGTCATCGTTCAGGGCGTCGTCGAACACGCTGCGAAACGGCGTCAGGAGGTTGCGCGCGAACTTGGCAGTCACGCCGAGCTCGCCGATCCACTTGCGCAGCATGCTGGGCGTCACGGACGCGATCGGCTTGATGCGCCACTCCTTCATGCGTTCGCTGCTGAGCGCCTTCAGGTAGCCATCGCACGTGCTCTGCGCCAACGTCCCATTCGACACCTGGGCCTCGTAGGTCTTCATCTGCGCGTCGATCAGTGTGCCCAGCAGGATGTGCTTGGGCATCTCGTCGAACTGCGCGGCGCGCTGGCTGTCCGGGAAGTACTCGGTGTACCGGAACTCGCCGGCCGCGATCTTCCGCTGGATCTCGGCGCGCAGCCCCGCGGCGTGCGTCAGCGCGCTCTTCGTGATCATGCAGGGCGGCAGCAGCTCGCGGCATTCGGTGTTTCGGAAGCTGAAGGCGATCTGGATGCGCTCCTCGGTCTTAAACTTCCGGATGCTCACGCCGCGAGGGGCTGTGAGGGCTGCGATTGGCTTTCCACCCATCTGTTGTACTCCTCGGGGTTGATGTAGAGCTTGCCGTTCGGGCCGAGCCGGCATTGGACGCCGTCGAGCCATTCGTGGCGCTTGCGCCGTGAGTGCACGGCGTCGGGAGTGTCGCCGGTGTCGGCACAGTGCTTCTTGAGCAGCACCCAGCGGTAGAGAGATTCGTTCGCGCTCATGACTTGCCATCTCCTGGTTGACGACTGGGGCTCAGCAGCGCGGCGAACTGTGGCCAAGACAGGCCGGGGGCGCCGAACACCTGGCGAGCGAGCGTGGCCGGCGTGATACGTACGCCGTGGCGGTCCTGGATCAAGCAGCCGCCGTCCCGCATGTCGATGCGAAGCTGCACGTACTTGCACCGGGTGTTGGCTGCCCAAGTCCATTCGCCGCGGCTGGCCGCCTTGAGGGTAGGCAGCGCCTCGGAGATGTTGTTCCAGACATTGCCGGTGGGCACGTCGGCATCCGCCTTGGGTGCTGGCTCAGCAGGCTTGGCGAGCGCTTCAAGCTGCGCCACCACAGCGCGCCGCGCGGCATCCGTCTCGGCGTTGTAGAGGTGCACGCCGCTGCGGTGCCGGGTATCGGCGTAGTGGTCGATCGCGTCGATCAGTGCTTGGTCGCTCATGCACCCTCCTTCGGTGTCTGGGCCGGGGTCTGGGTTGCAAGGGATGCGGCAAACCAGCCGCGGCGGTGGCATCGGGCGAATCTGGCTGCGCCTTCCGCCTCGTACAGGGCTTGCGCCGCTGGCGATAGCCATGCACCTTCCGGACTCGCCTTCGCGGCCTCCAGCTCTTCGGCCGGGTCGAGCAGTTCGAATAGGGCGGTGTCAGTCTGCATGCTCGCCCCCTTTCTTGTTGTTGGCGAGTGCGGCGTCTGCCGCCACACCTTGGATCATCGGAACAACCTCCATGCCGTGCACGGTCCGCACCAGCACCAAGCCCGCATGGCGCAGCGCCGTGTGCACCTCGGCAGGGATGGCGCCCGGCGCGGCCTCTGCGGGCTGCTGGGGAGCGTCATAGAGAGGCGTGACCACGCATTCGCAGTTCGTGAGTTCGTCCGTCACCTCGTCGAGGCTGTGCACCAGCTCTATCCGATCCTCTGCGGGGATGCGAATTGCATAGGCGTAGGGCTCCGCATCTCCAGCGCCTGTAGGTGCTGCGCGCTTTGCAGCGCATTTTTCGCAACTGCAATGCGCATCAGCGCCGCGCGCGGCCAAATACTGGTACACGTCATGCTCGGTCGGGCGTCCACCCACATGCGTCTCTGTAACCCATCGAATGCCAACATTGCCAGCGGCGATCTCTTCTGCCGTGAAGCGCGCTGGCCCGCGATAGGCGATGGCCGGTGCTGCGCCTTGAGAGGCAAGGGCAGCGATGGCGAGGGAATCAATCGTGCCGTGGGCATGCTCCCATGCCTCCACGGATTGGGGTGTTGCGCTGTCCACGTCCGTCATGCGATCCGTCGCAGCGTCGAGGACGGCGCGCAGGGAATCAATCTGGCCCTTGGTGAGGGTCGGCACCTGGGGAGTGCCTGTAGCGGCAAGGGTGGCCAAATGCTCAAGCAGCACCGCAACCTTGTAGCCGTCCCAGCCGGGGACGATGTAAGTGCCGGCGACGTGCGACAACTGGAACGCCAGCTCGCGGGCCTGTTTGCGCAGGGCTTCGGGGGATGGTGTGATGCTCATTTGCCGCTCCCTTCGGGCTGGTCGAATGCAAATCCTTCTTCGATGGACTCCGCGAATTTCTCGTACGCGCGCATCATTCCGTAGGCGACCGCACGGTTGACATCGGCGTCAGACATCCGATCTTTTGGCGACAACTGCGAGGTCCCGTTACCTCGGTCAAGCTGATGCTCGGCTGCTATGTTTTTTGCCCGCTCATCGAGAACGCGAAGGGCTTCCGCTTTGCTGAATCGCCGGCTCATGACTGCCCTCCCGTGGTGGCGGCAGCACCTTCCGAGGCTTCGTCCGCAAGCTCCTTGTCCGCAATATCCCAGCCGCGGCGCCCATCGACGCTTCGCGGGCAGCGGGAGCGAGAAAACTTGGCGACACGCGCCCAATAGCCGATGTCGTATGGATGGTCATCGACATTGATGTCCGGCAGCGCCTTGCGCACTGCCGAAAGCAGGCTGGCGCTCATGCTGCGCCGCCTTTCGTGGTGGGAGCGGCAGCGCGCAGGGCGGCGTTGACGACGCATCCAGCCTTGTGCGTGATGCGCGTGGGGCCGTAGTCCGCCTCTTGGCAGGCCATACAGGTATACATTGGATACTTGGGGTCGTCGTCGCGGTCGAAGCACTCTTTGGCAGGCACGTCCTTTGCCGGGAAGCGGACAACGCCCGGTGCCACCATGACAGGGCCGGCATCCGCTCCCAGTGCCTGGGGTGCTGGCTGGGCGATGGCGGTGCGTGCAGCGCGCTCCAGCCACTCGCGGGAATCGCGGAACACTCCGTTCGCCAGCGTCTCTTCGCCCGCCTTGCCAGCCGCGCGCACTTGATCGACAAAGGCCACTGCCGCGCGCAAGTCGGCCAACGGATCGGCCTGTGCCGGCTCTGCCGCATCTGCCTGGGGCTGGGCGCCGGTGGCGAGTTCGCTTGTCGCTGCGTCAAGTTCAGCAAGCATCTCGGCGCGCACGGTTCGGCCTCCTGCTGCGTCGGTCGTCAGTGCGTTGCGCACCATCTGCAATGCGGCCCGTTCGACCGCAACGTGATTGTTCAGCTTTTGATTCGTCGGCTCGCTGGCGGGGAGAGTGGCCTGCTGGGGTTGCGCGACCTCGTTCACCAACTGCGACATTGCGCGCAGCAGGCTCCGGTTATCGGGCATGCCAACTTCCGCCATCAGGGCCTTTATGCGGCCTTCCCAGTGCGACCATCCGCGCGGCGCCGCCACCGAAGCCACGGCATCCGCAGCCGGTGCAGCGGCAAGAGCTGCGCGCAATTCTTCGATGCACTTGCGCACGGGCTCTGCGCCATTCCATCGGCCAGGTTCGCCCGTGCCTTCGGTGACGATGCGGTAAATCTCGGCGATGGTCGCATTTGCGCTGCGGGCCTCCTGCGCGTGGATCTGCGCTTCGTTGCGCAGGCGCTCGATCAATGCTTCGTTCGTGCTCATGCTGTGGTCCTTCCGGTCAGGGTCGCAAGCTCCGCTCGCGCAGCTTCGGGCGTCGCAGCGAATGCGCAGGCCGACTCTTGGATGTTGATGAAGTCAGGGAACACGGCGCAGTAAGCATCGCCATCGGCGAAGACGCGCGATCTCGGGCCTCCGTGTCCAGGGCACGCCAGTGCCGGGACATGCCCGGCATAACGCATGTCCTCTCGGTTCATTTGCCCCGAGCAGTAGTTCATGCGCATAGGGCTGTGCGGCGGCACACCGAATGCCGGCTTGTCGCAGAACCCCGATGGGCAGCCGCCCGACCACATGGGCACAGAGCATTTGCCGAAGCCCATTTCGTCGAGTTGCGAGTGATGTTGGTTGAGAGTGCTCATGCTTGTTCCTTGGGTTGGGTGGAGGGAGGGGTGGAGGCGGGCTTCTTCACGACCGTGACAACCCAAGAGGCCGTGCCATCGCCGATGTCGAAGCTGCCACCGTGGTACTCGGCCTTTTCGATCACGGCCTTGAGCACGTCGCTGGTCACGTCGGTCGTGGTGCCGATGAAGCAGTTGCCAGCCTTGTTGACGCGACCCATTTGGATGCGACCACTGAGCGGAGAAGTTGCGATGCGCGCGGCCATCACTCACCTCCCTCTGCATGCAATGGGGCGGCGGGCGGCACCATCCAGTGCGTAGGCTCCACTCTTTGCACGGCCTCGTCGCTGTTCAGGATGACCCAGAAGCCCCCCATCCAGAAGCCGAGGCATGGAAACATGTCGATCCACTTGCTTGATCGCGTTGGGACCATCAGCAGGACCGGGATGTCCTTCGGCGCGCTCTCAATCGGCAGCCAAGCCGCTACCGGGTCTGCTGGAACAGGAGCGGGAAGGGCGTCGAGTGCGCTGGCCATGTGGTCACGCAAGGTCTTGCTTGCTCTGTCTTCGATGACGTAGCACGACCATTCGTCTGCGGCATCCAGGATTGCTTCGCGTACTTCTTCCGGCAGCACGCCGCCTGCGGGTTGGTTGTGGGAGTTCATGCGACCGCCAGGCGTTGGGTTTGGGTGAGCTTCGCGCCAGGCACCTCGATGCCCGCATTGATCGCGGCCTTGATCGCGGCCTTGTCCGGCGCGGGTTCCGGCGCCACCGGTTTCGTCATGTACTCGGCAGGGATCAGCCCGAGCTCGAACACGTCGACGGCAGCCGGGTTGTTGCGCAACGTGATGTTGAACAGCGGGCTTTCCAGCTTCGTGATGCCGGCGGCGATCATGTTGGTGCGCAGGTATTCGCGCAGCGCCTTCGCCTTCTTCACGCGGCCGTCGCGCAGCGCCTTCAAGCGCTCGATCTCGGCATCGATGGCGGGAACATGCATTTCCATGTTGCGGGCCACCATTTCGATGCCGGCGCCCTTCTGGGCGATGGCCTCCTGCAGGCCGGATCCTTCGATGGTGTCGGCGATCGTCTGCGCGTCGAAGTCGCCGTCGGCGAGCTTGTCCATCAGGCCGAGCAGCTCGCCGGTCAGTTGATAGAGGGCAATGGAAGTCATGCGGTCACCTCGGGCCATACGGCAGTGAGTTGGTCTTGGATGGCGGGCGCGATGTGCGCCCAGATCGAATCGGCCTCTTCGCTCGGCAGCGTGGCCAGGTAGGCGGCGGCGCCCGTCGCGTCGCCAGCCTTCACGCCGTCCTCAATGCGGCCGGCGCGGGCCTTCGGGCTCATGTCTTTGCCCTTCGTCTCTGGCTGCGCAGGCGGTGCGGGCTCGGCGCCGGACTCCAGCCAGGCCAGAAGACGTTCGCCGGTCGCAACGCTGATAGGCGCCGGCTCACCGCCTGCAAACAGGCCGGTGCGGTCCTTGCTGGCGTTGGCGTAGTGGCCGGCATGGATGAGGTCGAGCACGACGGTGAACTCGTATTCGATGCCGTCGCGCTGCTCGGTCTTCATGCCCAGCTTCACGACCTGCTTGCGGCCGTTCTCGCCCTCGGTCTGCGCTGTCTCCGTCTTGCTGCGGCCGGTGCCGATGATGTGCATCCGGCTCTGCAGCATGGCGTCGACGAATGCGCGATGGCGTGGCGTCGTCTCGTTCCAGGCGCTCCAGCTGTTGCCGCGGAACTTGGCTGCGGCCACCGTGTCGTTGATCTCCAGGCAGCCGCCAGAGCCCGACCACTCGTGCGTGAGGGAGTCGATGATCAGCGTGTCGTAGCCCGCCTTCTCGGCCGCGTGAATGGCCTCGATGTAGCGTTCGGGCGAGTAGGGGGCACTGAGGTCGAGCGCGTCGAACTCGGGCGGATCGAAGCGCGTGCCGTTGGGCAGCACCATCGGCTCCGCGTAGAGGCTGGCTGAGCCGTGTTCGGTGTCGAGCAGCGCGACGCGCCCGCCGAGACCCTTTGCGATCATCAGCGCCGCCATCGTCTTGCCTGAGCCGCTGGGGCCGGTAAGAGCCAGCCGTAGCCGGGCTTTCTTCCGGGTTGCTTTCGTGAATTGCATGGTGTTCTCCGTGGTCAGAATGGAAGGGGCTCAGCGTTCTTGGCGATGGCGATGCGCAGCGCCTTGAGCCACGAGTGGCCCTGGCGGCGGGCGTACAGGTATTCGGTGCGGATGCAGAGCCAGTCGGTCATGCGTGGACCCCCAGGTACTTCAGATTCCCCTCGACGTCCTCGGGGTGCGGCGGTGGCATGGAGGCGCTGACTTGCTCGGCGATGAACTGCTGCATCACTTCCCGGGTTGCCTCGGGAGCGGATTCGTAGAGTGCCTCGAATGCGTCAGACAGCTGCGCCGGCGTGAACTCGAGTTCCGTTGTGCCGCGCTGGAACTCGTGGAACTCCACGTTCTTCACGGCTTGCACAGCGATTGAAATGGTGTGTGTCATTCGTCTGGCTCCAAATCGTCAAAATGGGGATCGCGTGGATCGGGGTGTGCGATGCGGTGGGCGTTGCGCTGGCGTTCCAAGCGAACCTGGGCGAGTAGCTCGTAGTCGGGCTCTCTGTCGGGTGGGTCGTAGAGGGTCATCACCAGTTCTCCCCCTGGTATCCATCAGCCGGGCCGTCGTCCACCTCTTCAGCGCCGAACTCGCGCCGGTAGCAGGCACGCACGACGGCCTCGCATTGCTTGACGTCGAACCAGCCGATGTGGCACTTCTCGACCTCAGCGATGCCGAGTTCGCCGGCCAGCCAGGCATAGGCCTCGGTGCGCGTCATTCCGCCGTCTTGCCATAGAGGGTTGAAGGCGTCTTTGGCGCGCTTGCGTGCATCGCGCATCGGCTTGGTGGCCAGCGTGCCCAGCGGGATGCCGGTGAACGGGTGCAGGCCGACGTACGAATCGCAGCCTGTGCACATCAGCGCCCACGGCCACTCGCCGAACGGGCGGCCATAGATCAGCGCGTTCGTGTCGATGAAGACCTTCGATGCGCAGTGGGGGCAGCGGTCCGGCACAGGCAGCGGATTCAGCACGCGTGCAACGGCGCGGCGCGATGGGTTCGAGGGCGTCACCGGGCCGGGCGCGCGCGGTGGCAACGCCGCGGCCAGTTGATCGCGCATGCTGCGGCGGCTCACGGCAGCACCCGAAAGCCACGCAAGGCCGTGTAGACGGTCATGCAGACAAAGAGGACGACTAGCACGGCCAGCGCCACGCGCGCAAAGCGGGGCATCGGCGGCAGATCCTTCGGCGCCGGGTGCATGCCGTGCTCGCTGCAGCAGGATTCGTCGTGTGGAGCGTGGATCACAGGACGCCTCCAGCCATGAACGCCACCAGCACGACGGCAGCCGCCGCACACGCGCCAATCACGATGCGGTCAGCAACGTGCATCACGCGCTCGAATTCCATCGGCGTGATGCATGCAGTCGAGCTGCGCACATGCGGCGAGCGTTCGTCCAGGGTGCGGGCAAACCGCATCGCGGTCATCGGCATCGGTTCGACGGGTTGCACCAGGGTGGCTGGGGCCGACAGGCGGCGTGAGGCGAGCTCGTGCGCCATTGCGCCGTAGTGCGCCAGAGCGTGTTGCTTCTCCGCGGGGCTGAGTCCGTGCTTCATGGCTGCTCGCTGTCGGTCGGGTGAGGCTGCGTGCCGCCACGGATGAAGCACCAGAACATCACGCCAAGCACAGCCCAGCAGGCCAGGGCGGTTAGGAGGTCGGTCATGCTGCGGCCTTCCCAGTCAGAGCCGCAAGCGCCGCGCGCGCAGCCTCGGGCGTCTCAGCGAATGCGCAGTCCGATTCCTGGATGTTGATGAAGTCGGGGAACACGGCGCAGTAAGCATCGCCATCGGCGAAGACGCGCGATCTCGGGCCTCCGTGTCCAGGACACGCCAGTGCCGGGACATGCCCGGCATAACGCATGTCCTCTCGGTTCATTTGCCCCGAGCAGTAGTTCATGCGCATAGGGCTGTGCGGCGGCACACCGAATGCCGGCTTGTCGCAGAACCCCGACGGGCAGCCACCCGACCACATAGGCACTGAGCATTTGCCGAAACCCATGTCATCAAGTTGCGAGTGATGTTGGTCGAGAGTGCTCATGCTGCGGCTCCCGAAGTGGCCTCAACGATCACGCGTGCGCCGAACATGCGGCGGTATTGGCGGCGACCGTACAGGGCAACGTCGGCACGGCGCTGGCGCTTTTCAGACGACGCCGGGTGCTCGTAAGGCATCAAACGACGACCAGGCGCCGCATTCAACTGGTGCGACTTGACGCGGCGCAGGCGATAGGCAGGGAAGGTTTCACCGACGAGACGTTGGGGCGTGTGGACGTTTGCTTGCATATCGATCTCCATGTGGGCCACGAGGTGTGTGGCGATGGAGCTATCGTAGGCATATATGCCTGCGTTGGCAAGACAAATATGCCTGAGACCCGAAAATACTAGGGTTAGCAATGAGTCAAAAACGGGAATTCCCAAATACGGGACAAGATTTCGGCCCGTGTCCCGAATACGGGACATTTCCACTTCGGAAACTTATTCCAAACTGGAAACCTCACGTAGGGTTGTCAGCAGGACACGTCTTGCTACAGAGGCTCACACTTCGATGCATCTACAAAGCGAGGACAGCATGCGCGATATCCACATGTTCAAGAACATCGGCCCTCGAATGGAGGCCGCGCGCATGTCGTGCGGGATGACCCAAAGGGATGCCGCGATCGTGCTGGGGGTGAGCCGATCGGTGGTGTCCCGCGTTGAGCGAGCGGAGGTCGATGCTCAGGTCGCGGTGCTGGTCAACATGGCCACGCTCTACGGCGTAAGCACGGACTATTTGCTATTCGGAGTAGAGAGGTACGCAAGGTGCCCCGAGCACGGGCGACCCGAATGCAGGATCTTGTTCACTCCGCGTGACGCAGGTCAACGCCCAGACAAAGCGAAGCAAAGCCTCTAGTTGATCCCCTGCTTCACGAAACTCTCCAGGGCCAGTCTGAGAGACTTTTGTCCTGCGGAAGCCAGTAGGCCGGCCCCTATCGTGCAGTTGCCATCGCCGACTGCTTGGCCGGTGCCGCGAGCGGTGAAGGACCTGAGCGCGGCTCCAGAATGGAAGACAGTGACTCGCAATGCGATCTCGACCGTCGCAGTGCCAGTTGTGATGAGGCCTGGCGTGAAGGTGATGGTAGGGTCGAACTCTGCCAGATCGAACCTGAACACGGGGTAGGGCGCTGGCGCGCTGGGTTGCCGAGGCGATGACTCAACCGGGGAGTAAGCCCCACCGACGGTCTGAAGGATCGAATCTCGGATTGCCTGACCATAAGCCAACGGGTACTTGTAGCCCACACAAGCGAACGTAGGCGCCATTTCTTTACCGACGGCTTGTAACGATTCTCCAATGACCACCTCAGCTGGTCCGCGCGAGCCTTGGGCGCCGGACACTTCGTAAGCGGCGCTGGTGGACAGCACATCCGCTTTGTATGCGCAGCCTGTTGCAGCTGCGGCAATCACCATAACCGCAAGAGACTTCATCACGATTTTTCCTTGATGCTGGGAATGGCCGTGCCGCCGTCGCGGCGAAGGACACCGTCAATGGCCTCTTTGGTCTTGCCTAAGTTCTTGTAGAACTCACGCAATTCGGCCTCGGTCTGAAACGCGAGTGTCGGCGGTTTCTTTGGGTCAAGGTTTGGAGTTAGCAGTTGCCATGTCTCGAGCTCGAACGCCTTGGCCAGCATGTGGACGTTTCCGATCGTGGCTTCGTGCGTGCCTGCTAAGTATCGGCTGACCGTTTTCTGGTTGATCTTGGCTCGCGCTCCGAGTTTGGCTTGCGAGTCGAGCGTGGCGTGATTCTCCATCAGCGCCTTCAGATTGGCCGCCAAAACGGCAGCAGCAGGGCTTGGTGCAGGGTTTGTGCTCACCCCGTAATCGTCTCGCGAAAACCCAGGCAAATATGTCTTGCTAGACGAGGCATTTATGCCTAGGATAGCGGAATGCCCAAACATATCGATCCCCTAGCCGAAGTGTCCGCCGAGCTTGAGCGACGCAAGGGCGAACTGCCCAAGCTCGCCAAAGAAGTGGGAATGACCTACGACACGGTGCTTCGGATCAAAAACCGGGAGAACGATCCGGGTTACTCGAAGGTGATGACGCTGCACAAGCACCTGTTCCCGCGTGCTTCCGCCATGAAAGCCAAGGCGAGCGTCTAGGTCATGAAGTTCGACTTCATCACAGAGCGCCTCGTTGTCGGCAACGACTTCACGCTGGTGACCATCCTCGTCGGCGCCGCTGGGGCCGCGTTCTACCTGGCTTCCACCGGCAGCTATGTCCGTGCCGGTTGCTTCATCCCCGCCTTGCTCGTGGTGCTCCACCTGCTCAAGCGCGAGTCGACCTGATTCCACCCCCAAGCCATGCGCAGCCTCGCCTTCACCACCCGCAAGAGCGCGCAGACGCTCACCCACGGCGATCTCTGTGAAGCGTGCGACGAGCTCCTGCCTTCTTGATTTCTTGCTGACCACTTTCGATTCCATGGGTGCATTGGGCCTCGTCTGCTGCACCGCAACAACATCCAAACAAGGACGACACGGATATGAACCCCTCTGACGCCATCCGCCTGATGGTCAAGCACTACCCCGGTGGTCTTGAAGTGATCTCTCTGCGCATCGGAAAGAACCCAGAGACGTTCCGCAAGGAAATGAGCGGCGACGCGAAGTTCAAGCTGGGGCTGTTGGATTCGGTCATGGTGTCCGACCTTTGCATCGAGGCGAAGTCTGAGCACTGCCATGACTTCGTCAACGCCATCGCAGCCAGCGGCGGCGGCTTCGTCCGTCTGCCTGTGCTGGAAATGAATGCGCCGGTCAACCTGCAGCGCGGCATGTCCGACGTCATCAAGGAAATGTCGGACGTTGCGACTGCAACCATCGCCGCGGATGCAGATGGCGTGATCTCAGACAACGACAAGGCCGCGCTCGACAAGGAGATCGCCGAAGCACGCGAGTCTCTGCAGAAGCTAGAGCAGTCGATCCATGCCAAGCACGAGGCTGGCAAGCCCATGGCGCTGAGGGCAGTCGGATGAACAAGCCCGCAGCCCCTACAAGCGCCTTCTTCTGGCGGGGCACGCCCAGCGTCATCGGCGCATCCATGGTTCCAAAGCCTGGCGACCGCAGCATGGAAGCCCGCCTGCAGCGCGAAGCCCTCGCCAAGCTGTCTGGCAAGCCCACCAAGGCCCGGAAGCACCCGACTGCTGCCGCCCGTCCACCTTTCGTCACCGTGGCCAACGCCGTGGGCATCAAGCACGGCCGCCAGCCCAAGCTGTACACCACCAATGGCCTGGTGAAGCCCACGAGCACGAGCCTCCAGATTGAAGGCCGTGAAGCTGGTCAGGCTTCAACCGATCGCCGCGATGCACTGCGCCGGGGTGGCCGATGACCGAAGCCGCCCGCACCCTTTCCGATGCAGAGCTCGAGCTGCATATCGTCGACTGCGGCAAGCAGTTCCTGAAAGCCCATTCCAACGGCGACGAAGAGGGCATGCGCCACTGGCTGAACACCGAGGTCGAGGCAGTGCGTCAGCGCTCGCCTGAGCAGGTTGCGCGCATGGAGCGAGCCCTTGGCCTCGACTGCGGCTGCTACTTCGAGCGCATGGGCGCTGAAGCGCGGTCGGCTGCACAAAGTGGAGGACAGGCTTCGTGAAGCGTCCCGCATTCCAGTTTTACCCCGCCGACTGGCGCAAGGACGTTGAGTTGCAGTCGTGCTCCATGGCGGCACAAGGCTTGTGGATCAACGCCATGTGCGTCGCGCACGAGTGCGAGCCGTACGGGCACCTGACAGTGAACGGCAAGGGCATGAATGCAGCCCAACTGGGTCGCCAGGTCGGCCTGTCAGCTAAGGAAGCCGAGGCTCTGATTCTTGAGCTTGAAGAGGCTGGCGTGGTGAAGCGCACGCCCGAAGGGGTGTTGTTCTCCAAACGCATGGTCGAAGACGAGCGAGTCCGCAACGCGCGTGCAAGCGGCGGAACTGCTGGTGCCGACCACGGCGCGAAGGGTGCGAAGTCGGGCATCAAAGGGGGTAGGCCACCAACAGACAAGGGGGGTTTTGTTGATAAGACTAAGGGGGGTTTAGAAACCCCCCTTCTAGGCTTCGAAGAACCCCCCCCTTCTTCTTCTTCTTCTTCTTCAGCTTCGACAGATACCCCCCAACCCCCATCGGGGGAGTCGATGTCGTTTCCGGGCTTCGACCGATTTTGGGCTGCATGGCCGAAGAGCATCCGCAAGGAAGCCCGCGGGAAATGCCTGGAGGCATGGCGAAAAGCGCGAGCCGAGGGCGTTGCCGACGAGGTGCTGGCGCACGTCGAAACGAAGAAGGCCAGTGAGGATTGGTGCAAGCAAGGCGGGCAATTCATCGAAGCCCCGCTGGTGTACCTGAACCAGCGACGCTGGGAGGGCGCAGAGGCCTCCGAAGACCTGCTGAACACTGGCCACGTGAACAGCATATGACCGGCGACTTGGCTCTCATCGCCCTGCGCAAGACCGGTGTCACGCCGTCCGGCGTTTGGGTATCGGACAGCGACGACGAGTACGCCCGGGTCACGGGCCGCGAATGGCCTATGCACCGCGAACCAGTCAGCAAGCACCTGGCTGCGCACATTCGCATCGAGGCCAGCGACATCCCCGAAGCGCTCGACCTGCGCTGTGTGGTGGGCCTGACGTGCCATGTCCACGGTGACCGAGGTGCAACCCGTTTCGACCGACTTTTCGACGCCCTGATCGCTGCCGGTGCGCGCGTGGTCGTGGGCATTCAGGCCAACGGAAAAGGCCGCTTTACCAGACCCCAGAAGGAGCTTCAGCATGGCTGAAACATTCGCCGATACCGACATCGATTTTCGGCAGTACATGCAGGCCACGGAGGCCCGCCAGCGTGTCAAACCTGCGTCGATCTACGTGCGAGACCTCATCGCCCGCGTGAACAACCCGCAGGCATCCCGGCACCAGTACATGCCCTGGGGCAAGACCAGGGGAGCGCTCCAATTCCGCCCGGGTGAGGTGACGGTTTGGGCTGGCGAGAACGGCAGCGGCAAGAGCCTGATCACCGGTCAGGTGACGCTGTCGCTGTGCGCACAGGACGTGCGCGTGGCCATCGCCAGCTTCGAAATGAAGCCCACCAAGACGCTCGAGCGCATGGGCCGTCAGTGGACGCATTTCAGCCTGCAGGACAAGCAAATCATGTCCGACCCCGCCGAGCGCCGCGCAACGCTCGAGCGATACGACGACTTCGCCAATTGGACGGACGGCAAGCTGTGGCTGTACGACCAGCAGGGCACCGTGCAGTGGCGCCAGGTCTGCGCTGTCACGCGCTACGCCGCACAGGAGCTGCGGATCGGCCACATGGTCATCGACAACTTGGCGAAGTGCATCAAGGACGAGGACGACTACAACGGCCAGAAGGAGTTCGTCGACGAGCTCACCGCGATTGCCCGCGACGAGGACATTCACATCCACCTCGTGCACCACATGAACAAGTCCGACGGCAAGCCGACGAAGCGCGCCGTGAAGGGATCGGGCTCGATCACCGACCAGCCGGACAACGTGATCCTGGTGCATCGCAACGAGGAAAAGGAACGCAAGGGTCTTCGCGACCAGAGCGTCCCTGACACCACGCTGTACGTCGCCAAGCAGCGCAACGGCGAGGGCTGGCAAGGCGAAATCAAGCTCTGGTACCACCCTCAGAGCCAGCAGTTTCTCCCCGGCGCTTCCGAGCCGCCCATGGAATTCATCAACGCCCCCGAAGAAGACGAAACGCCCTGGATGGGCCACGAATCCTGACCCCTCAACCACTAGAGATCCACATGACCGCAAAGCCCGAGTTCGCATTCCGCACCCCTACCGACGTCTTGCTGACCAAGGTCAACCCACGCAAGGAAAACCACGGCGACCAGCATGTGCAGGCGGTTGACCTGTGCATGTCGGTCGACGTGCCGAATACCAAGCTGTCCGAGATTCAGCCAGGCTTCCTGGAAGCGATGTTCTTCAACGCCGCCGGCGAGGAAGGCCAGGAGCACATCGAAGGCGTCGAGTCCATCCGTCCGAACCTCCGCTTCCCGAAGCTGAATGACGGCAAGTTCGGCCTGATGCGCAAGAAGGACCTGTTCGCCGGCTACACGCTGCGCATCAGCTACGGCCTGGGCGACGACCTGAGCAACATGGAGTTCGACTGCTGCAAAGTGAAGAACCTGGCCGCTGTGCTGAAGGAGGGCGGAACCGTGACGCTCGGCTGGACAGCGCAGTACACCGGCGACCGCCTGGACCGCGACACGCTGGGCAACATCGTCGGCCTTGAAAAGGACCTGATCACGATCACGCTCATCCCGCCCGTCATTGAGCAGATCGAGGAAGAGAAGCCTCTGAGCGTTGAAGATGTGTTCGGCCCCGGCGCTGGCGACAAGGAGAAGGTACCAACCGTCGAAGACATCTTCTCTTCGACTGCTGATGGCGGCGACGGCGACGATCTGCCGGACAGCGACACGGACGCGCGCTGAGTATGACGCTCTACATCGGCTGCGATCCAGGCCTCACTGGCGCCATCAGTCTGCTGAAGCCGGGCAACGTCCTGCTTGACTGCCAGGACCTCCCCACGTGCGACAACGGCACGGCCAGCGGCAGCATGAAGCGCTGGCTCGACAACGCCAAGTTCATGGCGCTGCTGCAGTCTTGGGCTGAGCGCTTCGAACTGGCGACCGAGGGCGTCGAGATATTCATAGAGCGCCCGATCCCAATGCCGAGCCTGCCGGCGCAGACCATCGCCAGCCAGTTCGACACCTTCGGCGTGTTGCGGGCGCAGCTGCAGCGCCGCGGCAGCGTTCACTTCGTCAATCCGCGCGACTGGAAGAAAGCCTTCGGGCTTGGCACCGACAAGAACGCATCGCGCACCAAGTGCATGGCGCTCTACCCGTCGGCCCCAGTGTCGCGCGTGAAGGACCACAACCGGTCAGAGGCAATCCTGATCGGCCACTACGGCGTGCGGGAGCTGAACGGATGACCTGCCGCCACTGCACCGCTGCGGCCGATCGCCCTGCGCATCCCTTCTACACCGCAGGATGCGTCGACTGCGGCATCCGCGAGCTCGCACAGAGCCCAGAGTTTCACGCGGGCGGCATGGACGGTGGCGATGCGAAGCCGTACCGCAAGCGCCTTTCGCTGGTGTTCGGCGATGCCTGGCGCGACGGCCATCAGCACGTGCTGGCTTGCGCCGCGCGCATCAAGAAAGCGAAGGCCACGACATGACGCAAGCGATTGAACGTGAACCGGTCGCGGTTGCTCGCCAGGGTCACGCCTACGACCACTTCGGAACGCGCGTGCTCGCGTTGAGCAGCGGCCCGCGGCCCAGCATACGGGCGATCGAGGGGTTGTGGCTAGGGCCACTGCGTGAAGCCGACGCGGCCGACCTGGTGGCGCTGCCGATGGCCTATTTCCATGGGCAGGTGCCGCGATGACCCGCCACCCCTTCCGCCAAATCACCCCCCAGGTCCGCGCCAGGGCCATCCAGGCAGCGGAGGCCGCGTGATCTGCGCCCGCTGCAATCGCATCCTGCTGCGCCCGCCGGTGGTGCGGGGCGGGATGTCGTTCGGCCCCAAGTGCGCGGCTGCCGTCGGCGGTGCAGCGCCGCGCCGCGCGCGCCGGGATGCGGCTGCGCCAGCCTTTGACGCTCGGCAGCGTGATCTGTTTGGCGAGGCTCGCGCATGAAGACGATGACCATCACCACCCCCGACCAGTACAAGGCCGTCGTCCGCTCCTGGTACGCCAGCGACGTGCGCGACGACTTGGTCGCAGGCCACTCCATCGAGCTCACCCTGAAGCGCCGCAAGGACACCAAGAGCCGGCTGCAGGAAGAGAAGTACCACGCGATGCTGAACGACATCTCGAGGCAGTGCCGCCTGTTCGGCAAGGAACTGCCGCCGATCTCCTGGAAGCGCGTGCTGGTCGACGCCTTCAAGCACGAGACGAAGGACGACCCGCAGTTTCGCAACGATTGGGCTCGCTTCGGCGACATCGAGCTCGTGCCCGCCTTGAACCACCCCGGCTTCGTGATGGTCGGCGAGCAGTCGCGCAACTTCAACACACGTCTCGCCAGCGGATTCATTGAATGGCTGCTGGCCTACGGCGCCGACAACAACGTGCAGTGGACCCCATCGCCCGCGGAGCGCGCACAGCACGCCGCGATGACTCGCTGACCCACCAGATCAACCCCAAGGACCCCACCATGCCCACCGACACCCAAGCCCAAGAAGCCTACTTCCACCCGAAGAACATCAGCCAGGGCCAGGCCCGGATCCTGTACGCCAAGGCGTGCGTCGACGTGAGTGGGAACACGCACGAAGAGGGCTGGATTCTCCCGGGCGGATCGCGCACGCAGAGCTTCAAGGCTGCGCATGCCGCTGCTATGCACCTCAACACGCTGATGGGTGGCGCCGCATGAGCCTGACAAATCGGAAGCCGATGGCGCGGGGCAAGGGCTTTAAGCGCATGCAGGTGGCCGGTTCAGCACCACGCAGAAGTGAGGCGCCATGCGGGGTGCCGACCGATTCGCCCTTGCTTGAACACCACCAGGTGGCCGCCCTGAAACCGCTGCGCCGCGGCACCTACGCCGTTATGGGAAATCTCATTTCGGCTCCGAAGACCGAGGCCCACCGCAATCCGCACCTCCTGTCCATGGCACGCGGCCGCCCGTGCCTGTTCCGCATACCTGGCGTCTGCAACTTCGACCCGGAGACTACGGTCGCCTGCCACAGCAACCTGAGCATCCACGGCAAGGCCGGCGCACGCAAGGCGGACGACGAATACAGCGCATGGGGATGCTTTACATGTCACTCGCACATCGACCAAGGGAAGGGCGACGCGACGGCGAAGGAGCTGGCATTCATGGGCGCGCACCTGGCACAGGTCTGCGAGTGGCGGGCCATTGCTGCAAGTGCAGGCGCCGACCCGAAGGACATCGCCGCCGCTCGCTGGGCGCTCGATCACCTCAATGCAACGCCGCACGGCATGTCGTGAACCAACAGAGGGTAATCCGAATGAAGACGCTCAAGAACGCAGCCGTATTCCTTGTCATCACGGGATTCGGCATGGCTTTGACTTACGCATGCGGCGCCCTAGGCGGCGCCTCAACCAATCCGGCTGACTGGCCCATCGACTACCGCGAGAGCGTGGCAGCTTGCGGGACGATGCTTTCTGTGGGCGCTGGCGTGATCGCGGTCGCCATCATGAACGGAGCCTGAGATGTACACCATCACCCTATGGCTACTTATGAGCGTCGGCTCGCAGATCCAAGGCGGCTACTCAACCGCAGCTTCAACGCAAGTGGTTGAGCGCTTTGTCGCGGCGCAGGAATGCGAGCGCGTCCGCGCGCTGGCGGAACAGGTTCAGAAAAACACGCATCTGCGCTGCATCGAAGCGAAGGTCTACAAGCCATGACCACCACCCTAAAGAGCATGCGAGACGAGTTCGAGGCGCACATGCGAAGCACCACGCTCAGCAACTGCGTGCGCATGACCGACGGCGACTATTTCAACCCGCACATCCAACACCAATGGGACGTCTGGCAGGCCGCTACAGAGGCGGCAGCGAAGAAATGCGAAGAGCTCGTGTATGCGATCGACAACGGCGGCAATGCTTACAAGCGCGAGGCTTCGGCATCCCGCTGCGCTGACGCTATCCGTGGAAGAGACAAGGAGGTTCTGTGAATCACAAATCACTGGATGCACTCAACTCTGGCAGCAAACCGGAGTTGCCGGCCGCTGCCGGCCCGCTCCGGCTCCTTCCGGCCGCTGCCGGCGTCCGCAACCACGAGAGCGGCGAGTGCTACTTGGTGCCAATTCTCGTGGCCGACATCCCCCGGGAGGCGCTGGAATGAGAAAACGCACGCGCCGCAAGCACTACCAGGCGACCACGCCCGCGATCGCGTTCGTCATCGAAGGCGTCCGGCCCATCGACGACCGCAAGGCGCAACTGCTGCTGGCCGCAGAGCATGAAGCCCTCGACGCCTTCCGCACCGGCACCGCCACGCAGAAGCACTGGCGCACCATCGCCGACGTCGTGAACCTGGCCGAGACCCTGGCAGGCATGGGCGTCGGCCGCGATGAGGTGTCGCCGGTCCTGTCCAGCGTCGAGCAGCACCTCGGCGCCGCGCATCAAGGCTTCCTCCGGACGAACTGCATCGAGACCACGCCGGACGGCCTGCAGGCGATGCAGGACCTCGTCGAATACCACCACCTCCAGCGCACCGCCATTGACCTGGCCACGCTGGAGCGCGCCATTCAAACCACCATGAACCGGATCCGCGCCGCTCACCCGAGCGTCAAGGTGTACGGCTGATCGACTACCCCAAGGAGGAACCATGCTCATGACGAACGACGAAGACCAGAACGCCCCCCCGACCATCGAAGAGAGCTACTCCACTGCGGTCGGTTCATCCAACCTGCGCCACGAGTGGGACCGAAACGGCGCCGTGCAGGTGATCATCGCCGCCGGCCTGAGCCCGCACCGGTTAGGCCTGGCCCTGCTGCGCCTGCGCACGGAGTGGGACAGCAGCGCCAAGCCCGCGGCGCCGACGCTCGACCAGCTGCGCGCGCTGGCCGGCACCTACGCGCGCGAGCCCAACGGCCTGGTCACCGTGCCGACCATCGACGCTGGCCAGGACGACCTGAAGACCGAGCAGGTCACGCCGCTGGCGGCCGCGCAGCGGCAGGCAGAGGCGTGGTTCGAGACCGAGCAGCGTGCCCTGTTGCAGCGACTGAAGTCGCTTCCCATGGTCCGCGGTGCCCTGGATCGCTGGGCACTGGCCGAAGGCATCGAGGCCGCGCCCCACGTGGTGGCTGCCGTGCTGACCTGGTGGCTGTCGCCGAAGTGCACGTCGTGCAAGGGCGTGCAGAAGCGCGTGGTGGAGGGCACCGGCCGGACCTCAAGCCGGGATTGCTCGACCTGCCGCGGCACGGGTGAAGCCAAGATCCCTCACGGCTTCCTCGGCAGGAAGGTGCTGGGGTACATGGGGCACTGCATGAGCGACGCCAAGCGCCACCTCAAGGAGACGAAGTGGCGCCATCAGGCGAAGTCGACAGCGTGACCATGCCGGTGTCTATCGGGGAAACGGTGACAGATTGGTCCATTTCTGATATGGTGCGCCCACCACAGCGCGACCCCGAAGAGACGCTGGCGCCATTGAAGCGCAAAGGCCAACGCCTCATCCACTGCCCCGGCCCGATCCGGGGCCGAGTAGTTCGGGGAAAGCCGACTCTGGAACGAGGGCCATGACAGAGACCACCTCCAGGGAATGGCAGCGCGTAGACCAATGCCTCTCACCCGCAAGGTCCCAGTAAGAGGCGGTCACGCCCAGCACGAGAAATCGGGATGCTGGCAACGTTGCAGAACCGCTTCCCTCGCCCGGTCGGCCGCCGCGCAGGGAACTGGAGGTTGATTCTGTGATGGTGAGTGCGCAGTGCTGATGCGCAGCCGTAATGGCCGGTCGCTGGTAAATCGGAAACTTGGGACCGACTGAAAGTACGTCGGCAAATAGCCAGAATGCCGGGTTCAGCACCGGCCACCACCAACACTCAGCCACCCAGCAGCAATGCTCAGCGGCTTTCTCATTCGGATGGTTGCCGGAGTGGCAACGGCGGTTTAAATTACGATGTATGCCGTCCAAACTATTCCTCCATGATTGCCCGACTCACGGAAACGTAAAGCACCGGAGGCGCTTGGACGGAGGCGTCAGGTGTTGCATCTGCGCCGTGAATCAGATTGATGATTTCCGGCGAAAGCGGAAGGACAGGCTGCTGCAAGAAGCTGGCGGCGCATGTACTCGATGCGGCTATTCAAAGTGCTCCGATGCACTTGAGTTTCATCACCGTGAACCGAAGGACAAGCTCTTTGAGCTGTCTCTCGCCGGGATGACGAAGCGCCCGGATCAGATCGCTGCGGAGGTCGCCAAGTGCGACCTAGTTTGCAGGAACTGTCATGCCGAGATTCACGAAGGCATGAGAGCAAGTATCAAGGATGGTTGACCGAGAGGTAAGGTGTCGGCCCGCTAAGCCGTAGCCGGTCAGCAATGGCCGCCGAGGTTCGAACCCTCGACCATCCGCCAGTTCAGGAAGATGCCGTGCAGGGCACGAAGCGGTCTTGAAAACCGTGGGCGCCAGGGATGGCGCATGGTTCGATTCCTTCATCTTCCGCCACCTCATCCCCAACCAATCTCCACGGCAGCTTGAGCCGTCCCCGTAAGCGGACGGGGCTTTGTCGCGACTACCCCATCGTCATCAAGCGCGGGGTGAACCAGGCGTCCAGCGGTGCAAGCCGTGATGGATGGGCGCCATTCCTGAGGAACCGACCATGTCCTTCGCTGGCGCCGAGAAGCTGAGGCCGCAGCCTCACACCGAAGGGCTAGAGCCTGGCCGGTTCGAGACCCGCATGCGTTTCATGCTGGAGACCAAGGAACCGATCATGCGCGCACTCCCCGCGCCATGCACCCAGTGCGGCGCACCGCACGAACTCACACTGCACACGTGTGGCTACTGCCTCACGCCGTACCCGCTCGCGTACTCTGCATCGCCGCCACCTATGCAGGACGAGACGATGTGGCTCTGACCGCCGCGCCGCGTCATCAACCCGACATGACCGCACGCTACGACAACCAAGACGGACGCATCAGAGGCAGGAAGCTACAAGAGCGCAGGCTTAGGCTCTGGGCACAGGCCAAAGGATGCTGCGCATCGTGTGGAACCCTCACCACCTTCCCCGACGGCTTCCAGCTGGACCACAAGGTTCCCCTGTTCAAAGCCGGCCCAGACACCGACGCCAACTGCCAGGTGCTCTGCGTCACCGTGAAGGGAAGAGTCGGGTGCCACGACCGCAAGACAGCCGACGACATGGGGCAGAAGCTCCAGGTTGCCATCGGCGATGACGGTTTTCCGATCTGACCCCTGAGGCGCACCGATCTGGTGCATTTTTGAAAATGAGGGTAGGGGGGGGCGATTTTTCTCGGGGATTGGTCCCGATGGAAACCGCGCATCCAGCCTTTCTTTCACACGTGCAGTTCACAAATCCCAGTTTTTGACAGACCGAGGTCCCCATGCCCAACCCCAAGAAACCGCGAGCGCTGAAAGTGGTTTCCGGGACCATCCAGCCGAGCCGAGACACCACTGTTGCGGTCGACCTACCGATGGTGGCCGAAACGCCGAAAGCACCTGACTGGCTGCCGAACGCGCACGCCATCAAGGAGTGGGACCGTTTGGCCCCCATTCTGGTGGCGAACAAGCTGCTGACGGAGGCGGGTCTGAGCGCCTTGGGCATGCTGTGCGCTCTGCATGGCAAGCTGGTGCAGCTGTGGTCAGCAGGGGAGGCGCCGGTCGCATCGATGGTTGCCCAGTACCGGAACCTGATCAACGACTTCGGCCTGACACCTGTTGCGCAAGGCAAGGTGAAGCCGGTAGGGGAAGAGCCGGCCGGGAACAAATTCGCGAACCGTGGCAAGCGCGCCGCGTGATTTCGTTGCCGTAGCCAAGGACTACGCCAAGCGGGCAGCCAACCCGAAGAACCACAAGAGCTTCGGGATCTGGATGCGCCTGGCTGCGCAGCGGTTCCTGGACGACCTCAAGCGGGCGAGCGCTAAGAATGCGCCCTTCGTCTTTGACGAGTGGCATGCGTCGGACATCTGCCTGTTTGCCGAAGACCTGCCGCACGTAGAGGGGACCTGGGACACCCCGACCATCGTCCTGCACGAATCGCACGTGTTCTTCCTGGTGAACCTGTTCGGTTTCAGGAAGCATGATGGCACGCGGCGGTTCACGACGGCGCTTTTCGCAATCGCCCGCAAGAACGCCAAAAGCACCCTCGCCGCAATCATCGGCCTGTACTGCCAGAACTGCGAAGGGGAGAACGGGCCTCAGGTCATCACGGGCGCCACCACAGGGCAGCAAGCGCGGATCGTCTTCAAGGTCGCAAAGACCATGGTCGAGAAAACCGAAGACCTGCGTTCGGCGTTCGGACTCGAGGCTTTCGCCAACGCAATCGCCAGCTTCAACAACGGCGGCACCTACAAGCCGATCAATGCCAAGGCAAGCACGCAAGACGGATTGAATCCGAGTTGCACGATCCTCGACGAGATCCATGCCCACAAGAACCACGACCTGGTGAACGTGCTCAAGTCGGCGGCAGGCGCTCGGCGGAACCCTCTGTTCCTGTACCTGACGACCGAAGGCTACGCCAATCCCGGCCCATGGGAAGAAGAACGAGAGTTCGCCAAGAAGGTGCTGCGCGGCCTGATCGAGGCCGACCACTACCTGGCGGTGTACTACGCGGTCGACGAGAAGGATGAAGACTTAGGCACCGAGGCAGACGACGACTTCGACGAGAGCGCGTGGCGGAAGGCCAACCCGCTGATGGACGTCAACCCGCTGCTGCTCGACGAGATTCGCAAGGCAGCCATTGAGGCGAAGGACAAGCCAGGTCAACACGCCGAGTTCAAGATCAAGCGCCTGAACAGGCCTTCTTCGGTGGCAAAGGGCTGGGTCAATCTGACCAAGTGGCGAGAGTGCAAGGGCGCGATCGATCTGGAGTGGCTGCGCAAGTACCCGTGCACCGGGGGCCTCGACCTGTCCAGCACCACCGACCTGACATCGTTCCGTTTGGTGTGGGACATCGACGGCTTCTTCTACACGCACGGCTGGCGCTGGGTCCCCGCAATGGCGGTTCGCAGGCGAACGCAGCGCGGCCTGATCCCTTACGCCGGCTGGGTGCTCAAGGGCCTGCTGATCGAGTCGGGCGTCGAGGCCATCGATTACAAGCCGATCGAAGACAAGATCATCGAGGTGCAGGAGACCTTCAATCTGTTGGCAGTCGGCTACGACGGATGGAACGCATCGCAGTCGGTGCAGCGCCTGAACAGCGCCGGCGTGAAGATGCAGCAGTTTATCCAGGGGCCTCGCAGCTATCACCCCGCCATGCAGGCGCTCGAGGTGGCTTACCTGAATGGAAAGTTCGCGCACGGCAATGACCCGGTGCTGAACTGGAACGCCTCGAACATGGTTTCTCGCCAGGACGCAAACCTGAACAACGCGCCCGACAAGAAGCGGGCCACCGAAAAGATAGACGACTTCGCCGCGCTGCTCATGGGCGTCGGCGCTGGCCAAGTGGAGCGTCCCCCTGCGCCCAAGCATCAGCTGATCATTATTTGACCCGGTCCGCCACGTGCGGGCCTTTCCTTTGGAGCATCCTGTATGGAGCGTGCGTACTCAACA
>Ga0247817_10000159_pt1 | contig 44272 bp, 42 predicted proteins | sample UWRJL212509R1_FD_178010 | JGI IMG/M metagenome (GOLD analysis project Ga0247817, IMG submission 178010) | Plant litter microbial communities from Arlington Agricultural Research Station in Wisconsin, United States - UWRJ-L212-509R-1 | ecosystem: Environmental > Terrestrial > Plant litter >... | reverse complement strand
ACAAGGAGTGGGTTGTTGTGGATGCCAAAGGTGCAGTTCTTGGTCGTTTGGCCAGTGAAGTTGCCAAAATTATCAGAGGCAAGCACAAAGCAAGTTATACTCCTCATGTAGACTGTGGTGATAATGTTATCATTATCAACGCCGATAAAGTAAAGTTGACAGGTAAGAAGTTGACAGACAAAATTTATGTTCGTCACACTGGATACCCAGGAGGTCAGCGTTTTCAAACTCCTCGCGAATTGCTTGAAAAACACCCGGAACGTGTGATCGAGAAAGCCGTGAGAGGTATGCTTCCAAAAAGTCGTTTGGGACGTCGTTTGTTTACTAATTTGTTCGTTTATGCCGCTGCGGAACATCCGCATAGTGCTCAACAACCTAAAGAAATACAGTTTTAAGCCTCTGAGGTCTAAAACTGATAACGCAAAAGCAATACATGGAAGTTATCAACACAATTGGTAGAAGAAAAACAGCTGTGGCGCGCATCTACCTAACGCCAGGTAAAGGAGAAATCAAAGTAAACGGCCGCGATTTTAAGGAGTACTTCCCTTTCGAAGTTCACCAGATCGTTTTGCAAATGCCTTTCGTTACCATTAGCGGTAACAACGGTTACGATGTTAAAGTAAACGTAAGAGGTGGTGGAATTTCAGGACAAGCTGAGGCTGTTCGTATGGCTATTTCACGTGCATTGGTTGAATACAACGGAGAATTCCGTGGAGCGTTGAAGAAAGAAGGATTCCTTACTCGTGACCCTCGTATGGTTGAACGTAAGAAATACGGTCGCGCTAAGGCTCGTAAGAGATTCCAGTTCTCTAAACGTTAATATTTTTGAGTTTAAAGTTAATGAGTCAAAAAGCGGTCCGCCGCGCGGTTTAAAGTTTATTTTAACCTTTAACCTCAATACTGTAAACTTAAAAGAGTCCAGGCAGTACTTATCGTGCCCGATGTACTGTGCTGCGTATGTAATATCTTTTTCAAAATATTAAATTCAAATTTGGCAATGGCACAAATAGAATATAAAGACCTATTGGATGCAGGTGTGCATTTTGGTCACCTTACCCGCAAGTGGGATCCCCGTATGGCTCCATATATCTTTATGGAAAAAAACGGTATTCACATCATTGACCTGAACAAAACACTTAGCTGCGTAGAATCAGCAGAAGCTGCTTTGAAACAGATCGTTCGTTCAGGACGTAAGATCATGTTTGTGGCTACTAAAAAACAAGCGCAGGAAATCGTAACGGAAGAGGCAAAACGCCTTAAAATGCCTTACGTGACTGATCGTTGGTTGGGTGGTATGCTTACAAACTTTGGCACTATTCGCAAGTCTTTGAAAAAAATGCAGACTCTTGAGAAGATGCTTAAAGACGAAACCACGGTTAGCAATATCGCGAAAAGAGAACGCCTGATGCTTACACGTGAAAAGGACAAATTGGAAAGAGTGTTAGGTGGTGTAGCTGACTTAACGCGCCTTCCTGCTGCACTTTTCATCGTTGATGTGAAACGTGAACACATTGCAGTTTCAGAAGCAAAAAGATTGAACATCCCTATTTTTGCAATCTGTGATACAAACTCAAACCCTGATTTGGTTGATTTCCCAATTCCAAGTAATGATGATGCTTACAAAGCAATCTCATTGATTACTTTGGCGATCGGTAAGGCAATCGAAGAAGGTCTGATGGAACGCAAGCAGGATAAAGACGATCAGCGTCTTGTTGAGGAAGAAGAAGCTAAACGTCAGGTTGACAAAGGCAATGAGGAAGCTGCTGCAGCACCACGTGCTGAAGTTCCAGCTATTGAAAGCGACGAAGAATAGTCAGGGCGATATGAACCGGGTTATTAAGTAACCTTGTTCTTTCTGATAGATAAAGTAGCCCATAGCCATTTGCTATGGGCTACAGTTTTTTAAAATTCAAATTGGAAAATAGTTTATAACCGATTCGTTAACATTTACTTAATCTGTTAATGAGAGGAATTGAACTGTTTTGTAAAAAAGTTTTTAACCATTTAGAAATAAATCATGGCAATTACCGCTCAAGATGTAAATAAACTACGCCAAATGACTGGCGCAGGCATGATGGATTGTAAAAAAGCACTTCAGGAAGCTGATGGTGATTTTGAACAAGCTGTTGATATTCTTCGTAAACAAGGACAAAAAGTAGCCGCAAAACGTGCTGATAACGAAGTAGCAGAAGGAACTGTATTGGTAGCAATCAGTGCTGACGGAACTAACGGAAAACTTGTAGCTTTCGCTTGCGAAACGGAACCGGTTTCAAACGTTGAAGATTTTAAAAATCTTGCACAAAGTATTTTGGATAAAGCTGTTGTAGACGATATCCAGGATAAAGAAGCATTGCTTGCTGCGACTTTGGCTGATGGCCGTCCGGTTAGTGAAAACATTGTTGACCTTGTTGGTAAATTAGGAGAAAAACTGGTTATCTCTGCTTACGAAAATGTAACGGCTGATCAGGTTGTTTCTTACATCCACTCAAATGGTAAACTAGGTGTATTGGTAGCGTTCGAAGGTGTTAACGGAACTGATGTTAACGAACTTGGAAAAGATGTTGCTATGCAGATTGCTGCAATGAAGCCGGTTGCTCTTGACAAAGATGGTGTTGATTCAGCAACAGTTGAACGCGAAATCGAAGTGGGTAAAGAACAGGCGCGTGCTGAAGGCAAACCAGAAGCTATGCTTGAAAAAATTGCTCAGGGTAAATTGCAGAAATTCTACAAAGACAACACTTTGTTGAACCAGGAATTTGTGAAGGATTCTTCATTAACGATCCGCCAATTGGTTGAAAAAACTGCTAAGGGTTTGACTGTAAAGTCATTCAAAAGAGTAGCTATTGGCGCGTAATTGAAAAAAATCTGAAAAAAATAAAAACAACGCCTGGTATATACTTGTATACCAGGCGTTGTTTTTGTTATTTGCCGGTAAGAAAAATAATACACACAACTTAGGCCTTGCTCTGTTACTTTTTGCACCTATGGCGGTCAAAACGTTTAAAGAAGAACTCAAAGAGAATAGCTACACCGACGAAGAGTTGGTGAAATTATTCGTGGATACGCAGCGTAACCACTATTTCGAGAAATTGTATGGACGATACGCCGATAAGGTGTATCATAAATGCTTGTCTTTTGTCAAAGACTCGGCTAAGGCTGAGGATCTTACGCACGACATCTTTTTAAAATTAATATTCAAGCTGGGAACCTTCAAGGAGGATGCCAAATTTTCAACATGGTTGTATTCAATTACATATAACCATTGTATGGATCAACTGCGTTCAAATAAGAAGCGTGGGGAAGTCTTTCAGGACGAACCCATGGAAGTACCGGATGATATTGATCTCAACAATCTTTTTGATGGTGATGATATCGAAGCCCGAAATCTGAAAGCGGCTTTGGATACATTGACTGTCGATGAAAAAGGTATTCTGTTTATGAAATATACAGATGATCTCAGTATTAGAGATATTGCTGATATTTTTAAGATTACCGAAAGCGCTGTCAAAATGCGTTTGTTGCGGTCCAGAGAGAAACTTCGCAAGAAATATCTGGAGACCATGATTTTCTTTGGAATATTCTTTATCAAAATGATAGAGCTAATTAAATATTGGATAAATATCTAAGAATATGTCTTCAGGAAATTCAGTTTTAAAGGAATTGGAATCTACCGAGGAGGTGCCTGAATATTTAAAAAGGGCGCTGGTTTCTGAGGTAAATACGATCCGGGATACGATGAACGTAGTAACTCATTTTACGGAACACTTTTTAAATGCCCTGGCAATCAGTCTTTCCTCTGTTGAGACTGATTAGAAAAGCTTAAATACCTACATTTACAACACACATTTTACTCTCTCACTATGAATAACCTCCCTAATATTTCGGAAATTTTAATCAATACTTTTAACACTTTAATAAACCAATTTGTAATTTTTGTCCCGCGCGTAATTGGTTGTTTTATTATCATTGCCATAGGCTATCTGGTTGCAAAAGGTATTACAGTGGTTATCAGAAAAGTCCTGGTCACCATTGGATTTGACCGGATTGGAGATAAACTAAATGAAATTGGTCTCATCAAACAGCTTAAGACTGAAATCAGACTGAGTGATATCGTTGCGAAAGTTATTTATTACTTTATTTTGCTGATTTTTCTTACCGCAGCCACTGAAACACTGGGTGTTGATGCCATCACGAGCATGGTGTTATCCCTTGTGAATTTTATTCCTAAGTTGATAGCGGCGGCTGTGATGCTGCAAATCGGTATTATGATTTCAGATGCCATCAAGGGCGCAGTAGTTGCTACTTGTAAATCCTTTAATATCCCATCCTCCAAACTGATCGGAAATATCGCATTTGTATTTTTTCTGATCATTACGTTTATCAGTGCGTTAGGGCAAATAGGCATCGAAACTACTTTACTGGAATCAAGTTTTATCCTGGTTATAGGTGGTGTGATCGGTGCTTTTTCACTAGGATACGGTATTGCTTCAAAGGATGTTTTATCAAATATTATTTCTTCCTTTTACAGCCGTAAAAATTACAGAGAAGGACAGATCATCAAGATTGATGACATTAAGGGTGTGATCGCTAAGATTGATAGCACGACAGTGACTATTGTGAATGATCACACAACAACAATCCTTCCATTACAGTTTTTTCAGACCAGGCAGGTTGAGATTTTTAATTAATACGTTTTACTAAATTGTGTAAGAATGAGCAAAAAGATGAAATTTACCCCATTTATTATCGGACTTCTATCGCTGGGGTCTAGTTTGGCCATAGCGCAGGACGATATTAAAAAGAAGGTTGATCTGTCCAATTCGCTTAATGGTGGAGTCTTAAAAGTTAAATCAGACACTACCTGGAAAAAAGTTGAATTTGGCGTTAATCTGACACAAGGTTCTTTCAGCTCCAATTGGACTGGCGGGGGGGTAAGTTCCATTGCGCTGGGTGCTTTTTTTAATGCACTGAGTGAAAAGAAAAAAGGGAAAAATTCATGGAGAAATGATTTTCAGTCGCAATATGGTATTGTTAAAAATAAAGCCCAGGGAAGTCGTAAGAATCTTGACAGGCTATTTTTTGACACCAAATATAATTATGAATTAACCTCAAAATGGAGTCTGTTTGCCAATTTTAACCTTTTGTCCCAGTTTGGAAACGGTTATAATTATTCAACTGCACCTGATTCTGTGGGGTATAAAACAAAAGTTTCCGGGCTGTTTTCGCCTGCTTATCTAACCGAAGCCATTGGTATTGAATTCAGGCCCGTACCCTATTTTTTTATTGATCTTGCACCTGGTGCTGTACGTCAGACGATTGTTGCGGATAAAGATTTGTATTTGACGGTACCTGAAAATTTTGGTGTTAAAATAGGGAAACGAGTTCATAATGAAATTGGTATTGCACAACTGGTTGCAAACTTTGATAAGGATTTAGCGAAGGATATTAACCTTAAATTCCGTTATTTATTATTTACTGCCTATAACAAAAATCAGATTACTGATAAGCGTGAATTTAAAAATGACCACAGGCTGGACGCTATGTTAACTGCCAAAATTGCCAAATATTTCAATGTTAATCTGGGAGCTATTTTGGTATACAATAAAGCGCAGAGCGAAGACATCCAATTTGCACAAGGGTTGAGTATTGGTTTTTTATATACGTTTTAGTTAGATTTAGCCAACGATATATCTAAACTTCAAACTTTATGCTACAGGAATTTAAAACCTTTATTGCCAAAGGCAATGTTTTGGATCTGGCAGTCGGTGTTGTCATCGGTGCTGCTTTCGGGAAAATTACAACGTCACTTGTGGAAGATATTATTAACCCGATTTTGGGACTAATTATTGGCGGAGTGGATTTTACACAATTAAAAGTTGTTTTGAAAGAAGCAGTTGGAGAAACTCCCGAGGTTGCGATCAAGTATGGTAACTTCATTCAGACCTTCATTCAGTTCCTGATCATAGCATGGGTTATATTCCTGGTTGTTAAGGTGGCAAATCGCCTAAGGCTTACCGAGACAGAGAAAAAAGAAGCATAAAATATTTACAAATATCCAATAAGAAAGGGGCGTGATTTCATGCCTCTTTTTTTGCATTCGATATTTTTTCAAGAAAGCGTAAAAAATTCTTCATTGAAAGGGATTAATCTGCGTACTTTACTCCTTTAGTTAAATTGTGAAAATATGGTGCAGAAAAAACTCGTCGTATTGGGTGGTGGAGAAAGTGGAATAGGAGCGGCAATACTTGGTAAATTAAAAGGATTTGATGTTTTTTTGTCGGATCGCAGCCCGATCAGTGATAAATACCGCGATGTTTTACTACGTGAAAATATAAAGTTTGAAGAAGCACTTCATACTGAGTCTGTAATTCTTGATGCCGATGAGGTCATCAAAAGCCCGGGAATTCCGGATAAAGCACCCATCATTCTGGCACTGGTTTCTAAAGGCATCCCTGTAATATCAGAAATTGAATTTGCCGCCCGGTATACGAATGCCAGGCTGATTGCAGTTACAGGAAGTAATGGAAAAACAACTACGTCCTTATTGACCTACCATCTGTTGCATGAAGCCGGATTGAATGTCGGCCTTGCCGGTAATATCGGTGAGAGCTTTGCATGGCAGGTTGCAGAGAAGAATTTTGACTATTATGTACTTGAAATAAGTAGTTTTCAGCTGGATAATAGCTATGATTTCCGTCCATCCATTGCTGTAATACTGAATATCACACCGGATCATCTGGATCGTTATGAATATAATTTCCAGAATTATGTAGATTCTAAATTCCGCATCGTTCAGAACCAGAGACCCGAAGATCATTTTATTTATTTCACTGATAGTGAAGTAATTTCGATTGAATTGGCAAAGCGCTCAATACCTTCGAAAAAATGGGGTATTTCTCTGGATGAGGCTTTGGCACAGGGGGGATATCTGAAAAATCAAAAACTGATTTCGAAACACGCAGAAACTGTTTACGAACAGGATTTTGCTGAATTACCAATAAAAGGGCCGCATAATGCGGTAAATGCTTTGGCATCAATTCTTGTAGCGCAATGCGTAGGGTTAAAGCAGGAAGAGATAAAAAGCGGTTTGTTGTCTTTTAAAAACGCACCGCATCGTTTGGAGCAAGTTGCTGTTTTGGATGGAGTAACTTATGTAAATGATTCCAAAGCTACGAATGTCGACTCGGTTTATTACGCACTGGGAAGTTTTGAGCAACCGATTGTTTTGATTGCCGGGGGTGTGGATAAGGGAAATGATTATAGCCAGATAGAAGCACTGGTTCGTAAGAAAGTAAAGGCATTAATTATCCTGACGCCAAAATTCGAAAAATTAAAAGCGTATTTTGGAGAAATCGTACCTCAGATTTATGTAACGGAAGATGTACAAGATGCCGTTAACCAGGCTCAGAAATGGAGTGAATCCGGAGATGTAGTGCTGCTCTCTCCTGCCTGCGCCAGCTTTGATCTGTTTAAAAATTATGAAGATCGCGGTGACAAATTCAAACAGGCTGTTCATAACCTGACAACTTAGCAATTTAATCATGGATGCTTTTCAGAAAATGCGGGAAGAAACACAGGCATGGTTTGCAGGAAACCTGAAAGGGGACCGGTGGATCTGGGCTATCTGTGTTGGGATGCTGTTTTCCAGTATTGTGGTGGTTTACAGCGCTAGTGTGAAAGACGCATACAGTATAAAACAGGGCGATACCGAATATTATCTTTTTAAGCATTCCGTATTGTGTATTCTTTCGTTGCTTATTATGTTCTGGGTTCACAGAATCCCGTATATCAAGTTTGTTTACGTTACCAGAATGGCAGTTTGGAGCTCCATTCTGCTGTTGATTTTTGCCATGTTTTTCGGACGTTCCGTGAACGAGGCCTCGCGTTGGATTGAAATTCCTATTATCGGACAACGGTTTCAGCCTTCGGAATGGGCGAAAGTGGCTTTGATTGCTCACCTGTCGCTTATTTTGGCCAGGCACATCAAAGGCGGGTGGAATACGAGAGAGCTTTTTATGGAACCGCTTGCGTTGGTTGGCGTTGTCTGCGGATTGATTTTTACCAGTAATGTTTCCACGGCCATTATGCTTGCCGGAATATGCTTCTTGTTAATGTTTGTAGGAAAGGTTCCGATTCATTATCTGTTTTTTACGGCCATAGGACTTGTTTTTTTCGCAGGTGTGGCCATTCTGCTTAATTCAACCCAACGGTCAGGAACGGCGCAAAACCGGATCTCTGCCTTTTTGGATAAGGATGTCGTTGTTTACCAGTCGCAGCAATCGTACATGGCCATGGCCCGGGGAGGCTTTTATGGGGAAGGCCCGGCAAAAAGCAGACAGAGAAGATTTTTACCCGAGCCTCAGAAGGATTTTATTTTTGCGGTGGTGGTGGAAGAGTACGGAACACTTGGAGGACTTACTTTGATGATAGCCTATCTCGTTTTATTATTCCGTGGATTAAAAGCCATCGAAGCCACCAAAAGACCGTTTGGAGGATTGTTGTCAGCCGGGTTAACCTTTGTAGTGGTCAGCCAGGCTTTTTCCGCGATGGCAGTAACAGTCGGTCTGGTTCCTGTAACCGGCCAGACGCTTCCTTTTTTTAGCCAGGGGGGAACATCTCTTTTGTTTACTGGTGTGGCCATGGGAATGATCCTGAGTGTGAGCAGAGGAGAGAAAATGGATGAGAAAAAGATTTAATACTATTTATGTCTAAGCGAGTAATTATTAGCGGGGGTGGAACTGGCGGGCACATTTATCCTGCCATTGCAATAGCCAACGCGCTCAGAGAAATTGAACCGGGGATTGAAATTCTTTTTGTAGGCGCCCTCGGAAAGATGGAGATGGAAAAGGTACCTCGTGCAGGATATAAAATTGTAGGTTTACCTATTGTTGGTATAAAAAGGGAAGTTTCACTTGATAACCTTGCTTTTCCAATCAAGCTTACGCGCAGTTTGTGGAAAGCCAGATCGGTGATCAAGGATTTTCATCCGGATGTGGCTGTGGGCGTTGGTGGTTTTGCCAGCGGTCCGTTGCTTATGATGGCATCTTTACTAGGAATTCCGACATTGATTCAGGAGCAAAATTCCTATGCAGGTATTACCAATAAACTGCTGGCTAAACGAGCCAGTAAAATTTGTGTTGCCTATCCGGGTATGGAGGAGTTTTTTCCAAAAGAAAAAATCAGACTTTATGGAAATCCGGTCCGGAGTGATATTGTTGATGTTTCTTCAAAAAGAAAAAAAGCCCTGGAACATTTTGGATTTCAGGATGGTCGCAAGACTCTTTTTGTAATGGGTGGAAGCCTGGGTGCAAAATCGATTAATGAAAGTCTAAATGCAGGTATTGCCAATCTGATTGAAGCAGGTTATCAGGTTTTATGGCAAACGGGAAAAGGGTTTATCGGCACAGCAAAGGCAACTCTTTCGGCTTTGAACTCAGATCGTGCCAAGGCATTTGAATTTGTTTATGAAATGGATCTTGCCTATGCCCTGGCGGATGTTGTCGTTTCCAGGGCTGGTGCGTTATCCGTTTCGGAGTTATGTCTGGCTGTCAAGCCGTCGATACTTATTCCGTTTCCTTTTGCATCGGAAGATCATCAGACAAAAAATGCGATGAACCTTGTACAGCAGGATGCAGCGATTTTTATTAAGGATTCCAATGCAGCCGAAGAGTTAATTCCTGCGGCGATGAATTTGCTGGAAGATGAGAAAAAGCAGGAATCACTGAAAACAAATATTCAAAAATTAGCCAAACCTACTGCTGCCTATGATATCGCAGCAGAAGTTTTAAAATTAATTCAATAGTTACACATTTTACCCAATAGGTATCATTATCACAAGACTTTATGAATAACTGGAAATACATATATTTTGTAGGAATTGGTGGAATTGGAATGAGCGCTTTGGCAAGATGGTTCAAGGCTAATGCTTTTGAAGTGGCAGGTTACGATAAAACGTCAACGCCTTTGGTACAAAGCCTGATTTCAGAAGGGATCCCAGTTACGCTAGAAGACGAAATAGAAAGTATTCCGGCTGAATTTATTGCTGACCCGTCGCAGACGCTGATTGTTTACACACCTGCTGTTCCGGTACAGCACAAGCAGATGAATTATTTCAGGCAGGAAAATTTTATGATCCTGAAAAGATCACAAGTATTGGGTTTGCTTACAAAAAATTTAAAAACGGTAGGCGTTGCCGGTACACACGGAAAAACGACTACATCTTCGCTGGTTGCACATATTCTACGTTATTCTGACGTGAACTGTACCGCATTTCTTGGGGGCATAACCCAGAATTATGGTACCAATTTGTTGTTAAATGCCCCAACTGAAAATCTGAGCGAGGTAGTTTGTGTAGTGGAGGCTGATGAATTTGACCGTTCTTTTTTAACGTTGTTCCCGGAAATTGCCATTGTGACTTCCACAGATGCCGATCACCTGGATATTTATGGAAAACATGAAAATGTTTTGGAATCTTTCAGGGAATATGTCGGCCAGATTGACGAAGAAGGGGCACTTTTTATGCGCCACGGACTTGACCTTGCATCCAGTACAAAAGCCAGTGTATTCACCTACTCTCTGGAAGAAGGCGATTATCACGCAGGAAATATCCGGATTGAAAATGCACGTTTTGTCTTTGATATTGTCTACCCGGCGGGTGTGATTAAAGATGTTGCCATGAAAATTCCCGGATACCACAACATAGAAAACTCATTGGCTGCAAGTGCGGTAGCTTTGTATCTGGGCGTTTCCGAGGAGAATGTCAAAGGTGCTCTGGAAAGTTACAAAGGTGTTAAAAGAAGATTTGAGTATCAGGTAGAACTTCCGGCCAAAGTATACATCGATGATTACGCACATCACCCGGCGGAGATCGAGGCATTTTTGTCCTCGGTAAAAGCGCTTTATCCGGGAAGACATATTACCGGAATTTTCCAGCCTCATCTGTTTTCCAGAACACGTGATTTTGCGGACGGTTTTGCAGAAAGCCTCTCATTGGTAGACCGGTTGCTGCTTTTGGAAATTTATCCGGCGCGCGAACTGCCGATTGAGGGAGTTAATTCCGAAATGGTATTGGATAAAGTGGATATTGATGATAAAATTTTGGTAAGCAAAAAGGATGTTTTAGAACTTTTACCCAAATTAAATACTGATATTGTAGTAACGATTGGAGCAGGCGATATTGACACGTTGGTAGGGCCTATCAAAATTCTGTTACAGAACCCATTTAGTAATAATTAGTACCGGCGTTTTTAAAATTACTAAGATGTTACGTAAATTTGACTATTCATGGTATTGGCTTAAACGTAGCTTATGGCTCATACTGCCCATTGCAGGAATTGGCATGGCAGAAAGTCGCCTTGGTAATCAGCGTTGTAACAACATTATTATCTCAATTGACGGAGATTCAGGGATGCATTTTTTGAACAAAATGGATATCCAGATGCTGCTCACTGAGAACGGAGGCGATCCATTATTAGGCAGCAGGTTACGGGATGTTCATCTTTCTGACCTGGAAAATCGTGTTCGGAAGAACAGACTTGTAAAAAAATGTCAGGTTTTTCGTGACCTAAAGGGTAACGTAGTAGTAGAAGTAGAACAGGAAAAACCGCTGGCTCGGTGGATTAATACTTCCAATAGTGGCGAGTGGAGAAATACCTCAGGGTATTATATTAATGATGAGGGTAATTTTTTCCCGTTGTCAGATAGTTTTTCAGCCCGAACGCTGTTAGTGTCAGGACCATTTTTTAGTAATTCGAAAGAATTAAAAACTAAAAAAGGCATGATGCTAATGGATTTAATTCGTTATCTGGATACGAATGAATTCTGGAAAGCACAGGTCGCCGGGATGTATGTAGACAAAGATGGAGAAATCCAGCTTACAACCGTATTGGGAGATCAGCGTATTGAGCTGGGAATGGCAGAGAATTTCGAAGCCAAATTTAATAAGCTGCGTATTTTTTATGAAGAGGAGCTTAGCAAAGATTGGAGTAGATATTCAAAAATTAGTGTTAAGTTTCAAGATCAAATAGTTTGTGAATAATAATTCACCATCAACATGGCACAGGATAATATTGTAGTAGGAGTAGATATTGGAAGCACGAAAATCACCGTAGTAGCAGCACAAGGCACCTCAACGGGATCTCGTTTTGACAATATTGAGATTTTGGGATTTAGTGAGGTTCTTGTGCCTGAAGGAGCTGTAATTAATGGTTCAGTAGAAAATATTAAACAGGTTGGAGGCGCGATTCGTGAGGCACTTGCTCAGGCATCTACCCGCTCCGATCTTGATATTGGTATAGTAAACGTAAGTTTTAGCGGCACGCACGTAAGAGTGACGCCTCAAAGTGACGGGGTGATACGGCCTACTTCATCAACAGGTGATGAGGTAACGCAAAGAGATGTGGACCAATTGGTCGACGACATGTACAGAGCAAAAACAGAAGCAAATTACGATGTGCTTCATGTATTGCCTATGGAGTTTGTTGTGGATAATTCAACGGGTGTACGTGAGCCTGTGGGTAGAACCGGAATTAAGCTTGGAGGGAATTTCCTGATTGTTTCGGCGAATAATCAGTCTATTCAGCGGACCAAGAAAAGCTTGCTGGAAGCGGATCCGCATCTGAAATTTGACAAGATGATTTACGCTCCCCTTGCAACAAGTCTGGCGGTGCTGGATGAAGGAGAAATGAAAGCGGGTATCGCCATGGTCGACATCGGAGATCATACAACCGATCTTGTTATCTATCAGGATGGGATTATCCGTCACGTCGCTTCTTTCCCGATCGCGGGCAGACACATTACAGCCGATTTGAGACTGGGATGTGGTGTGCAGCCGGAAAACGCAGAAAAATTAAAAAAGGAACATGGTGTTGCCATTTCAGCAGATGTTCCGCTTAATATTGAAGTTTTGGTTAACTTCCTTGCAGGACGTGCGCCAAAACAGGTTTTGAAGAAAAATGTTGCTTTGATTATTGAAGAAAGATTGAAAGAAATCTCGGCCATGGTTTATGCTGAAATTCTTAAATCGGGATATGAAGAGCACTTAATTGGCGGTATTGTGCTGACGGGCGGAACGGCCAATATTCCTGATATTGAATTATTATTTGAAAAAGTAACAACAATGCCTGTTCGGGTTGGACTACCTGAGCGACTTGCACACACAGCGAAAGCTGATGCTGTAAGTAATACATCATTTTCTACTGCGATAGGCTTAGCCTGGGCTGGTATAAAGTCAATAGATCCGCGCGTAAAATCAATATGTAAACCTCCTGTCGTTCAGAGTGCCCCAGTAAGAGAAACACAACCAAAACCAAAAGAATTAAACAAAGTGCCAAAAGACGACGGTTCGTTTTGGAACCGTATCATTGGAAGCAGAAAAGACGATAGCATAGGAGACTATTGAAATTATTAGGAAGTATTGCACTTATATCAACCACCCCGGACTATGAATAAAAATTTGTTGCACTCTTTAGACCAGGACTACATTGTGAACGAAATCGTAAAAGACTCCAATACGGATATGACCGAACCTGCTATCATTAAGGTGATAGGTGTAGGTGGCGGAGGAAGTAATGCCGTCAATTACATGTTTGAGAAAAAAATCAAAGATGTAGAGTTTGCCGTTTGTAATACTGACCGTCAGGCGCTTGCCAATAGTCCGGTGCCTGTTAAAATACAGCTTGGTGCAACCTTAACCCAGGGTCTGGGAGCAGGTACAGATGCAACAAAAGGAAAAGAGGCCGCACTGGAAACGATAGAGGAAATCAAGGCTTTACTTGGTGGTTCTACGCAGATGGTTTTTATCACTGCCGGTATGGGTGGTGGAACAGGAACCGGAGCTGCGCCCGTTATCGCGCAGCTGGCGAAAGAAATGGGCAAGCTTACCGTAGCGGTTGTTACAGCACCTTATACGTGGGAAGGTCTGGACAAAAAGGAGCAGGCTCTTGAAGGTATTGAACAACTGAAAGAATTTAGCGATACAGTACTGGTAGTACTTAACGATAAATTGGAAGAATTATATGAAGACATGACATTGACCCAGGCATTTGCCGAGGCTGATGGCATTCTTCTCAATGCGGTAAAAAGTATTTCCGAGATCATTACAACGAACGGAAATATCAATACTGACTTTAAGGACGTTGAAAAGGTTCTTAAAAATGCAGGTCAGTCGGTAATGGGTACTGCGGAAGCAACAGGTGCAGATCGTGCACAGCTTGCAATCAAAGAAGCCCTGGATTCTCCTCTTCTGAACGACCGTGATATTCGTGGAGCGAAACGTATTCTTGTAACACTTGCCACAAGCAAGAAGCGAGAAGCGACGATGAAGGAACAGCGTGAGATATGGAGATATGTCCTTTCTCAGGTTGGAGGAGAAGCAAGAATGTTCAAACTGGGAACCATTACGGATGATTCATTAAGCGACAAACTACGTGTTACAATCGTAGCAGCTGGCTTTGACAGTATTGAGTCCCCTATCCCGGGAATTGAGTTAAGAAACGGATTTACAGGAAAAACGCAGGTTCCTGCTCAGGAAGTTGTAGTCCCAGCTCAGAAATTACCGATCGTTGAAGAACCGGCTGCTGATTTCGTATTGACAAAAGAGCTGGAAGAAAATACGGCCACGAGTTCAATTGACCTGATGGTTGATCCGAAAATTCTTGAAATGGATGACAACAGATCGTTCACACATGTATCTTATGTGGAATTTGAAGAGGATAAAGATTGGAGTAGTGAAGAAACAGCAAAAATATCTGCTATGATCAAGTCATTCCAGGGAGGTTTGGTAAAATGGGGAGACCTCGAAGGCCCTGCTTACCGCCGCAGTCATCTGGAATTATGGAAAAAGCCTGCCATTCCTTCAAGTGAAATGGAACAACATTGGTTGAAATAAAAAACAGGGAGCCGGAAGGCTCCTTCTTTTTTAGAAGCGGATAATTTGTTCTGCCTGTATTTCGAGCATTTCCTTATACATCGGATTTGTAATCTCTTTATCCGTAAAATGAGACTGAATCTGAGCAAGTTTTACACGAAGGGCAAGCGTGTTCATACCCAAATAGCTGAATATGTCATTTAAATGGCTCAATGCAGTGGTAGCTCCCTGCATATTGGAAGATAATCCCACCAATGCGGCTTTTTTATTTGTAAAGCTATTGGGATAAGGCAGGCCGTCAATGAAAGCTTTCAGTACACCCGGATAGGATCCGTTATATTCAGGCGTGATAAAAACGAATTTTTCTGCATTGTCTATGTAACCTCTCAGCATATTGAATGCGTCATTTTTTCCACTATTTCCATATAATGCAGTAAAAGTAAAATCATGTGGTAAATCAGCCAAATCCAGAATAGTACTCTGTGTATTGCTCTGATTTAGAATGCTTTGGTAATATTCTGCAATACGTCGTGACATAGAGTTTGGTCGGTTGGTACCCACTATAATCACAATGGAAGAAGTCGTTGTCATAAATTACATAAACGAAATGAAATCAAGCAGTTTTAACACTTTTAGGATGCTTGAATTAAAGAATGAGGCTACAAGTTAAAATATTTTTATTGGTACCCAATCATTAAAGACAGGTTAAAACTTTCGGGAGAGATGGCAATACTCGGACACTCTTTGATGATACCAAACATTTATTAGTATATTTGACCCCTAATTTCATTGTGAATAGTATATAAAAGGTTTGTTTACAGGCTTTAATCAAAGATATTAACCCCACTAAATAATATGTCCTGGTTTATTCGGAAAGAAAAAGGTATCAATACACCCACCGAAATGAAACGTGAAGCTCCGGATGGGTTGTGGTATCAGTGTCCAAGTTGTAAGAAAATTACTGCTACAAGAGAGCACAAATTAAACGCTTACACTTGTCCTCATTGCAATTACCACGAAAAGGTGGGCTCTGATGTATATTTTGAATTACTTTTTGATCAAAATAAATTTACAGAACTTGATGCCGATCTTACCTCTGGTGATCCGCTGCATTTTGTGGACACAAAGGCATATCCCGATCGCATCAGAGCAACGCAGTTAAAGACGGGCTTGAAAGATGCCGTACGTACAGGTCATGGCAAGATGAACGATATTAAAATCGTTGTTGCCTGTATGGATTTTAATTTCATCGGCGGGTCAATGGGTTCTGTTGTGGGGGAAAAAATTGCGAGAGCGATAAATTATTCGCTTAAACACAAACAGCCGTTTTTAATGATTTCAAAATCGGGCGGTGCACGTATGATGGAAGCTGGATTTTCATTGATGCAAATGGCCAAGACGTCTGCGCGGCTTGCTCTTCTGTCTGAAGCTAAAATTCCATATATTTCTTTATTAACGGATCCGACAACAGGGGGCGTTACAGCATCATATGCGATGTTGGGAGATTTTAATATCTCCGAACCGGAAGCGCTAATTGGATTCGCCGGTCCGCGTGTTATTCGTGAAACGATTGGTAAAGATCTTCCAAAAGGATTTCAAAGTGCGGAATTTGTATTAGAACACGGTTTTCTTGATTTTATAGTTGATAGAAAAGATTTGAAAGACAAGCTGGCCAGTTTGTTGACCATGTTGAGTTGATATAGTCTTTTCTGACAGAAACCGCAGGAAAATAGTATTACTACTTTCCTGCGGTTTTGTTGTGATGAAATAATTACAAACAGTCAGCTTTTCTTCTCGTATCGGTAATGGCATTTATTTTCCAGCCTTGCGAAGTCCTGACCATCGTAAAGACATTGACACCGCAATGTGAAAATGTTTCGCCGCGGTAAAACTTGTACGGAGCCCAGACAATCGCCATAGCACCGTCGATGGATATTTTTACATCATAAATTCTTTCATCCCATTTTTCGGGATGAGGCTTTCCTACCGCTTCTACAAAACCATGAGCTGTGCTGATATGTGTCGTAACAGAGTCCTTTTCATTTATCGAAATTGATGTCAAAGTAGCTTTTGGCATAAAAACATTTCTGACGGTTGAGGAATCACCTGACCTCATCCCTGCAAACAATTTATCAACCGAAACTCTAACGGCAGCTTCACCCGATTGAGCAACTGAAAAATTTGAAATAGTTATTAACAGGCACAGTAAAATTGCTGATTTGCTGAAATGCCAGATGGTTGTTATTTTCATTAGTTGGTATAGTTTTAGCAAAACCCTAATTTTACAGACCTTTTTGTGTTAGTATTATAATATGTCAGAGAAATTAGTAAAAAAAGTCGATATCCGAAACAGACGTGCGTCGTTCGAATATTTTTTTCTTGAAGAGTTTACAGCCGGTTTATCGTTAACAGGAACTGAAATAAAATCAATACGCCAGGGCAAAGTTAATCTTACGGATGCGTATTGTCTTTTCATGGACGGAGAGTTATATGTACGCAGCATGCACATTTCTGTCTACACCGAAGGGACGCATTGGAATCACGACCCACTACGAGACCGTAAGCTGTTGCTTACGAAAAGGGAAATGAGAAAGCTAAGCGAAAACCTGAAAGATCAGGGATTGACAATTGTTCCTGTTCGTCTTTTTACAACCGACCGCGGTTTTGCCAAGTTACATATTGCGCTGGCAAAAGGTAAGAAGCTTTACGATAAACGGGACAGTATTAAAGAAAAGGATCTGAAACGTGAAAATGATCGCGCAGATTATTGACGATATGACCGGCCGGAGAGTTTGTTGTATGATCTCCTGGTCAGAAAAATTCTATATACTTAAATCTCAGGCGTTACCGCAAAGTCTTTTTTAACAATAATTGAATTTTACGAAACGTTTTTTTAGGTAAATTTCCTATATTGTGGGAATTAATTGCCGTAAAGACTCATGGGTAAAGTTCTGGTTCTTAATCAAGATTATAGTGCACTTAGTGTTTGCACCGTACCAAAGGCTTTTTTGTTAGTTTATCTTAACAAAGCTGAATTGCTGGCTGAATCTCCGACGCATTTTCTCAGAACTGTCCGGGATGCATATCCGATGCCCATCGTGATCCGCCTGAATCATTATATTCATCTGCCATACAGGGGCGTTGTCATGACCCGTCACAATATCTTCAAGAGAGACGGGAACCGCTGTCAGTATTGTGGAACACATGATCACCTCACACTGGACCATGTGATGCCCAAGTCGAGAGGTGGGAAAACAACGTGGGATAATTTGGCAACAGCCTGCAAACGCTGCAATTCCAAAAAGGGAGACTACACGCCCGAAGAAGCAGGAATGCATTTACGGCAACGGCCGTTTCGTCCCTCTTTCCTGATGTTTATCCGCGATTTCTCAGGGTTAGCAAGTTCAGAATGGATGCCATATCTTGGGTCAAAGGAAAGAGCAGCTAACTGATTGATACTCCCCTACTTCCTCTTTTTCGTGTTTCAGTAATTTTTTTCTAAATCAAATCCTAGAGTTATGGATTTTATTTAGAAAATTCCTACCTTTGCGTCCTATTTTTAAATTTCCAGTTAAACTAATTTTCGACTGCGTGGCTCGCCAGTTGATGTAATCGAGAGCTTTAATTCCTATTTATGTCTAAGGAAAAACAAACACAAGTATTGCCTGATTTCGATTGGGAAAAAGCAGAAGACAAAGGATTCGGTACAGGCTATTCAGCTGCTGACCGTACTCGTTTTGAAGAAATGTACGAAACTACAATTTCTCCTGTTCAGGAAAAAGAAGTGGTTAAAGGTGTGGTTGTAGGTATTACAGACCGCGAAGTGATTCTTAACATCGGATTTAAATCTGATGGTATCGTTTCATCAAATGAATTCCGTGACTTGCCATCTTTGAAGATTGGTGACGAAGTGGAAGTTTATGTAGAAAACCAGGAAGACGCACAAGGTCAGCTTGTTCTTTCACGTAAAAAAGCAAAAGTAATTACTGCATGGGATAACATCCAGAAATCGTTTGACGAGGATGTGGTTATCGATGCTAACGTGAAGAGAAGAACCAAAGGTGGTCTTATTGTAGATATATTTGGTATCGAAGCTTTCTTGCCAGGTTCACAAATCGACGTGAAACCAATTCGTGATTTCGACATTTTTGTTGGAAAACGTATGGAAGTGAAAGTTGTTAAGATTAACTATGCAAATGATAACGTTGTAGTTTCTCATAAAATCCTGATCGAAAAAGATCTTGAAGCACAACGTCAGCAAATTCTTAACAACCTTGAAAAAGGACAAGTTCTTGAAGGTGTTATTAAGAACATGACTAACTTCGGGGTGTTCATCGATCTTGGTGGTGTTGACGGTTTGTTGCACATCACGGATATTTCTTGGGGTCGTATCAACCACCCGTCAGATCTTTTGGCACTTGACCAGAAGCTTAACGTTGTGGTTCTTGATTTTGACGAAGAGAAAAAACGTATCTCTCTTGGCTTGAAACAACTTCAGTCTCACCCATGGGATTCGTTGTCAGAAGATATCCAGGTTGGATCAAAAGTAACAGGACGTATCGTTAACGTTGCTGATTACGGCGCTTTCCTTGAAATCAAACCAGGTGTTGAAGGTTTGATCCACGTTTCTGAAATGTCATGGTCTCAGCACCTGCGCAATCCTCAGGAGTTTATGAATGTAAACGACGAGATCAACGCAGTGGTATTGACACTTGACCGTCAGGAACGCAAAATGTCTCTTGGTATCAAACAACTTACTGAGGATCCTTGGACTCAAGGTTCATTGAAAGATAAGTATGCAATTGGTACACGTCATAAAGGTGTGGTTCGTAACCTTACGAACTTTGGTTTGTTTATCGAACTTGAAGAAGGTATCGATGGGTTGGTTCACGTTTCTGACTTATCATGGACTAAGAAAATCAAACATCCTTCGGACTTCGTTAAGGTAAATGACGAACTTGAAGTTGTTGTTCTTGAGCTTGACGCTGAAAACCGTCGTTTGGCACTAGGTCATAAACAACTTGAAGAAAACCCTTGGGATACTTTCGAAACGATATTTGCTATCGGATCAGTACACCGTAGTACAATCGTTGCAAAAGGAGACAAATTCGCAACATTAGAATTGCCATACGGAATCGAAGGAATTTCAGCAGTGAAAAACCTTACGAAAGAAGATGGTTCGGTTGCTGAGGTTGGAGAAAGCCTTGACTTTACAGTGTTGGAGTTCCTGAAAGACGAAAAGAAAATCGTTCTTACTCACTCCAAAGTGAAACCTTCTGCTGCTCCTGCTGTTGAAGAGAAAAAAGAAGAAAAAGCTGCTAAACCTGCTTCAAACCAGGCTAAAAATGCACCTTCAAATACTGACAGTTCTGCCAAAGAAGGAGAGAAATCTACCTTTGGTGATCTAAGTGTGCTTTCAGCTTTGAAAGAACAATTCGAAGAAACTGAAAGAAAAGGAAAAAAAGTAGCGAAAAAAGACGACGAAACTGAGGAGTAGTCAAATTTTTTAATACTTTTGCACCGGGTTAGCTGTTGACAGCTAAATGTTATCAGCTAACCCGATATGGTTCCGTGGCCGAGCGGCTAGGCAGAGGTCTGCAAAACCTCGTACAGCGGTTCGAATCCGCTCGGAACCTCATCAAGAAAATCTAGAAAAAATACCATTTGAAAAGGCTGGTTTTTGGCTTTTTATCAAATGGTATTTTTTCGTTAATACATTGAAAGACAAGGAGTACCAGGAAATCGCGTGATTTTGACACCGTTGTTCAAATTAGAAGAATTATAAATAAGTAAGCCATCCAAAATATCACTCAAATACTTTTGTGGATAAAAAATCGTGCACTAGATTTGTCTGTTGAAGTATAATGAATAGTTGATTATGAATATACCATTCCGAGAAGACTCTAAGTTTTGTTCCTTCTTTCCCCGCTCAAAATCGTTTCTGGCTATCATCGTAGCTATTCTTTTAAGCACCTGCAGTCTTACTTGGGCTCAGGACAGTACGGCTGCTGCCGGTGCTGGAGCTGCCGCAGCTGGCGGAGGCGATGCTGCAAAAGGAGAAACGTTATTTAAAAACAACTGCGCCCAGTGTCACTCTGCAACAGACGAAAGAGTTGTAGGGCCTGGTTTGAAAGGTGCAACGACTCGTAATAACATTGCCTGGATTACGAAATGGGTTCACAATTCAGCAGCTGTTATCGCATCAGGAGATCCTTACGGTGTAAAAATTTACAACGAGTACGGTAAAGCTCAGATGACGGCATTCCCTAATTTATCAGAAGATGATATCAAAGGGATTTTTGCTTATGTTGATCAGGTAGCTTCGGCTCCTGCTCCTGCCGCAGCTGCTGCTGGTGGAGCGGTTTCAGCTGGCGGCGCGGCGCAATCAAACGGACCATCTGATCTTTTTATGATCGTTTTGGTAGCGCTGGTTGTCGTAATGCTTTTAGTATTAGGCGTTTTGCTTGTTATCGTAACGATTCTTTCGAAAGCGGTCACAGGTGGAGCAGATGATGCTGCCAAAGGAGACTTCATGACTCGTTTTGGAGCCTCTGTTAAAAGAATCGCCGGTGATCCTGCAATACGTTCTGCGACGATCTGGATATTTGTACTTCTTGTTACGAAAGCGACAGTTGACGGAGCTTATAGCGTTGGTGTTCAGCAAGGTTATGCGCCTAAGCAGCCTATCTCGTTCTCGCACAAGCTTCACGCGGGAGAGTATAAAATTGACTGTAACTACTGCCATACAGGGGTAAACAGAGGTAAATCTGCGCATATTCCTTCTGCGAATATTTGTATGAACTGTCACGGAGTTATCAAGAAAGAATCTCCTGAAATCCAGAAGATTTATACATCAATAGAAAACAACACTCCTATCGAATGGGTACGTGTTCACAACCTTCCTGATCTCGCTTATTTCAATCACTCTCAGCACGTTAATGTTGCTGGATTGGAATGTGAAAATTGCCACGGAGATATCGCTAAAATGGAAGTTATTCAGCAGCGCTCTTCATTAACAATGGGTTGGTGTATTGATTGCCACCGTAAGACTGACGTTAATACGAAGGATAACAAGTATTACGACAAGCTGGTACAATTACACGCATCAGATAGTAAAGAAGCTTTAAAAGTAGCTGATATTGGTGGTCTTGAATGTTCTAAGTGCCATTATTAATCACTGCAAACAGATACTAGAATACAACTCATTGTATTAACAGTTTTATGGAAAATACTAATAAAAGATATTGGAGAGGACTTGAAGAGCTGCGTAATGACGAGAAGTTCATTAAAGACGCAGGTTCAGAGTTTTCTGATGCACCAACAGAAAATCAATATGAAAGTCTTGTAGACGGAGCAGGTACGCATCGTCGTGACTTTTTGAAAGTTTTAGGATTTGGTATGGCTGCTGTTTCTCTGGCAGCTTGTGATACACCTGTTAAAAAAGCTATTCCTTACGTTAACAAGCCTGAGGGTGAATTCCCTACGATTGCAAACTGGTACGCATCTACTTATTCAGAGGGAGGTGACTATGCGAGCATTTTGGTTAAAACACGTGAAGGGCGTCCTGTTAAAATTGAAGGGAATTCATTGGCAAAAGATTCTTGTGGTGTAAGCGCCCGCGTGCATGCGTCATTATTAGGTCTTTATGATAATGAAAAATTAAGAGGTCCTAAGAAAGGTGATGATACGAAAGTTACCTGGGATACTATCGATAAAGATATCACCAGTCAGCTAGCTTCAATAGCGGCAAAAGGTGGTGCTATCCGTATTGTTTCTTCTACAATTTTAAGTCCTTCTACCAAATCAGTTATTGCTGATTTTACAACGAAATATCCGACAACACGTCATATTACATACGATGCGAATTCATCTTTTGCAATCGTAAAAGGAAATGAGCTTTCTTTTGGGAAAGCAGTTATTCCTTCTTACGATTTTAGCAAAGCAAAAGTAATCGTAGGTATTGATGCTGACTTCCTTGGTGCCTGGATTTCTCCTGACACCTATTCCCGTCAATATGCTGAAACCCGTATGGTTAGCAGCGCAAAAGACGGAAAGAAAGACATGTCACGTCACTATCAGTTTGAGTCTGTACTTTCATTAACGGGTTCAAATTCAGATTACCGTTCGGCTGTGAAACCTTCGCAATTAGGATTGGTAGTTTCTGCTTTATACAATAAAGTTGCTGCGAAACTTGGTGGAAAAGCGATTGCTACCCCATCTTTTGATGCTCCTAATCTGGACAAAGCGGCTGCTGATTTGGTTGCTGCAAAAGGAAATGCACTTGTTGTTTCAGGTATTAATGATCCTGCGGTTCAGGTTGTTGTTAATGCACTTAACAATTTGCTGGGCAGTTATTCTTCAACAATTAATCTGGACGTGCCTGTTAATTTCCGTCAGGGAAATGACATCGCAATGAATGAATTGGTTGATGAAGTAAAAGGGGGTAAAGTGGACGCCGTTATTTTCTACGCGTCTAACCCGGTTTACGATCATCCTCGTGGTGCTGAACTGGCAACTGCACTTCCCAAAGTATCATTAAGCGTATCATTTAATGATCGTGCAGATGAAACGGCTTCTTTGGTTAAATTTATTGCTCCTGCTCCTCATTATCTTGAATCGTGGAACGATGCTGAACCTAAGACTGGTTTTTACAGCTTGGCACAGCCAACGATCAGTTTGATTTTCAATACACGTCAGGCACAGTCAAGTCTTTTGAAGTGGGCTGGTCAGCCAGCTGATTTCCATGAATATGTGAAAGCGTATTGGAAAAAGAATATTTTCACACAAGGTGGAGACTTCGAAAAATTCTGGGTTAAATCTTTACATGATGGAGTATATGCGGCGACTGCTCCGGCTGCTGCATCTGGTGCTGCTTTCACAGGAAATGTTGACGAAGCGGCTTCTTCATTAGCTAAAAAATATAAAGCAACCTCTACCGGAATCGAGCTTTCAATTTTTGAAAATATAGGTATTGGTAATGGTGCTGCTGCAAATAACCCATGGCTTCAGGAATTCCCTGAACCCGTTACAAAGGCTTGCTGGGATAATCATGCTGGCATTTCACAGAAAACAGCCAAGGAATTGGGTGTTGCGCAGGGAGATGTTGTAAAAGTAGATTACAAAGGTAAATCAATTGAAGTGCCGGTTATCGTTCAGCCGGGTCAGGCAAACGGTACAGTTTCCGTTGCTATCGGTTACGGTCGCGATAAAGCTGGTAAATCTGCAAATGGTGTTGGTAAAAATGTTTATCCTTTGGCAGCTTTTGCTGGTGGATTCTTATCTTTTGCACCAGGTGAGGTTACAGTAACAAAAACAGGAGAAACACGTGAAATTGCACAGACTCAGACACACAATACTGTGATGGGTCGTAAATCGGTTCTTCAGGAAACGGTTCTTTCTCATTTCCAGAAAGATCCTTTGGCAGGGCGTTTCATTCCAAAAATTGAAACTTCCGAAGGATCAGTAGATGCAACAGATCTTTCTCTTTGGAACGGACACCAGTATAAAAACCATTCATGGGGTCTTGTAGTTGATTTGAATACATGTTTTGGTTGCGGATCTTGTGTGATCAGCTGCCAGGCAGAAAATAATATCCCGGTTGTAGGACGTCAGGAAGTAATCAACAGTCGCGAAATGCACTGGTTACGTATTGACCGTTATTACAGCAGTGACGCGGAAGTTGGAGATTATACAGCTATGGAAGTTGCTTCTGAAAACCCGGAGGTTACGTTCCAGCCTATGATGTGTCAGCACTGTAATAATGCACCTTGCGAAACGGTATGTCCTGTATTGGCTACTACGCATAGTTCGGAAGGTTTGAATCAAATGGCTTACAACCGTTGCGTTGGTACGCGTTATTGTGCAAACAACTGCCCTTATAAGGTACGTCGTTTCAACTGGTTCAAGTATTTTGATAACGATAATTTCGATTATCATTTTAACAATGACCTGGGTAAAATGGTCATTAACCCTGAGGTAACTGTACGTTCACGTGGTGTTATTGAAAAATGTTCCATGTGTGTACATTTGATCCAGGAAGCTAAGTTGACAGCTAAAAAGGAAAGAAGACGTGTTGTTGACGGTGATGTAAATGTAGCTTGTGGTTCATCTTGCCCTACCAATGCGATTACTTTTGGAGATATGAATGATCCTGAAAGTAAGATATCTAAACTTCTTGCGGTAGAAAGAGAAGGCCGTGCTTTCCATATGCTTGAAGAAATCAACGTTCGTCCTCAGGTTTCATACCTTACCAAGGTTAGAAATAAGGATGCAGCAGCGGCACCTAAGGCAGAAGCACATAAGGAACACGCCTAAGCAGAGTTGTTAATTTTGTATTTGTTTGAAGATTAAATCATTATAAATTACAGTAGTATGCATGTTACTTCACCCGTAAGAGAGCCCCTTATTCAAGGCGGGAAAACGTATGCAGATGTAACGGAAGATATATGCCGACATGTCGAAGGAAAGCCTACAAAGGAATGGAAAATTGCTTTTGGGATTTCTCTGGTTGTTCTGGCTTATGGATCTTGTTGTCTGGCATGGACCTGGTGGGAAGGTCTGGGTGTGTGGGGATTAAATAAAACCGTAGGTTGGGCGTGGGATATCACAAACTTCGTATGGTGGGTTGGTATCGGTCACGCGGGTACTTTGATCTCTGCGATTCTTCTGCTTTTCCGTCAGAAATGGAGAACGTCCATTAACCGTGCGGCAGAAGCGATGACAATTTTTGCTGTAATTTGTGCCGCATCGTTCATTCTGATGCACATGGGGCGTCCATGGATGGCATATTGGGCTTTACCTTTACCTAACGCATTTGGTTCTCTTTGGGTAAACTTCAACTCTCCTCTTGTATGGGACGTGTTTGCGATCAGTACTTATTTCTCCGTATCTCTGGTTTTCTGGTATATTGGTTTAATTCCTGATTTAGCAACAATCCGTGACCGTGCAACAAGCAAAGTTTCCCGTTTGGTATACGGAACTTTTGCAATGGGATGGGATGGATCAGCTAAAACATGGTCTCGTTATGAGTACATTAGCTTAATTCTTGCCGGTTTATCTACACCTCTTGTACTTTCGGTGCATACGATTGTAAGTATGGACTTCGCTACCTCGGTTATTCCGGGATGGCATACCACAATCTTTCCTCCTTATTTCGTAGCGGGTGCGATTTTCTCAGGCTTTGCCATGGTGCAAAACCTTATGTTGATCACACGTGTGGTGTATAAACTGGAAGATTATATTACTCTGGAGCATATTGAAACTATGAATAAGGTAATTACCTTGACCGGTTCGGTTGTAGGGGTTGCTTATATTACTGAATTCTTTATTGCCTGGTATTCAGGAGTTGAATATGAAAGTTATGCATTTATCAACCGTGCTACCGGACCTTACTGGTGGGCTTATTGGGCGATGATGACTTGTAACGTAATCTCTCCACAGTTATTCTGGTCAAGAAAACTACGTCGCAGCATTACATTTACATTCTTCATATCTGTTATTGTTAATATTGGTATGTGGTTCGAGCGTTTTGTAATTATCGTTACTTCTCTGCACCGTGACTACATCCCATCCAGCTGGGCGATGTTCTCCCCTACCCGTTATGATATCGGGGATTACATTTTCTCATTCGGATTGTTCTTTACATTGTTCTTGCTTTTCTCTAAATATTTGCCAGTCGTAAACATGGCAGAAGTTAAGGCGGTAATCAGATCTACATCTGCTCAATTACCTAAGAAAATTGCGGGTGTGGCAAAAGTAAGACAGCGTGAGGCGGCGTCTCCGTTATTTAACAAGGATATCGAATAAGTAATAATCGCTGACAGCGAAGAAAATATTTAACATTAGTATAAATATGGCTGAATTATCTGGTAAATATTTAGTTGGAGTCTATGATGATGACGATACTGTATTACATGCAGTACCAACGCTAAGAAAGGCTGGAGTGAAAATACAGGAAGTATATTCGCCTTTTCCTATACACGGATTGGATGATGCATTGGGTCACCCACGTACAAGAATCGGTATTGCAGCATTTATGTTCGGTGTGACCGGATGCTGTGTGGCACTTACCCTTATGATCTGGACGATGGGGATTGACTGGCCAATGATTATCGGTGGAAAAGATTCAATATCTATTCCTAACTACATCCCGATCACATTTGAGTTAACTGTACTTTTTACAGCATTTGGAATGGTAATTACATTCTTTATCTCAAATGGACTAGGGCCCGGTACGCATTTCCACGAGCGTTTTGATGTTCGTGCAACGGATAACAAGTTCGTTATGGCAATCAACTTGGGTAGAAATTCAATGAGTGAAGATGAAATATCCCGGGCACTGAGAGATAGCGGTGCAGAAGAGGTTAACATCAAACAATTTTAATGTGCTTGGATCGATGAAATTGAAAAGTTTATATAAGTATTCAATAGCCTTTGCTATTATTCTGATTGCAGCCGTTAGTTGTAAGCGTGATCCTAGCAACCCAGGTAAAGAATATGCTCCGAATATGTACTTGCCTGTTGGTTATGAACCATACAGACAAGAAAAAGCAAACCCTATTAACCCAATGGGATTGACAATGCGTTTGCCTGTTGAAGGAACAGTTGCTCGTCGTAACTACAAAACAACGTTTGGTGAAGGCGATTCTGCAAAGGTGGATCTAATGGTTTATAACATTCCTGCCGATAGTATTTCTATCTCAGAGAGAGTTTTGAAAAACCCTGTACCTTTAAATGAAAAGACTTTGGCAGAAGGTAAGGTCTTGTTTGAGAGATATTGCCGGCACTGCCATGGTGCAACCGGAGCAGGTGATGGAAAAGTGGGCGCTGTATATAAAGGGGTTCCTAATTATGCAAGTGACGCTTACAAAAACCTTAATGAAGGACACCTTTTCCACGTTATTACCTACGGTAAAGCACGTATGTGGCCTCATGGTTCACAAATTAATCCTGAGGAGCGTTGGAAAATTGTGCATTACGTACAAAAGCTGCAAAAAGGAGCATAGTCTATTTTTGATAACTGAGAAATAATATTTGAATAATGGCATCAGCACATTCGATTCCTTCTATTGAAGAACGGTTTGAATTCACTTCGGGAGCTAAGAGAAACCTTATAATCGGGGGCGCAATTGGTGCGGCTTTGGTTGTAGTAGGTGTATATTTGGCGGCTACCGGTGGAGGTGGACATCATGAAGCAGAAGCAGCACATGGTGCAGTGAATGCTATAACGGGACACGCCGCGGCTGGACATGAGGCAGCAGGTCATGCTGAAGAGCATCATGTTAGCTGGCTAACTCGTATCTGGGCAAATCTCTGGGTAAACGCAGTATATTTTACTGGTATATCCGTTGTTGGTATGTTTTTTATATCTTATAACTATCTTGCCCAGGCAGGATGGTCGGCAGTGTTTAAAAGAATTCCGGAAGCTATGCCCGCATTTTTACCAGTTACAGGTATTATAATGCTTGCAGTATTCTTCCTTGGCGGTCATGATTTATTCCACTGGACACATAGTGAAGTATATGAAGTTGGCGGACCAGAATATGATCCGGTTCTTGCTGGAAAAAGAGGATATCTGAATACTCCTTTTTTCGTAGGCAGAATGGTGTTTTATTTTGTTGCATGGTATTTCATGTGGAAAAAAATTCGTCAGTTCTCATTAGAGGAGGATCAAATTGGAGGAACAGAATTATATGATAAATCAATACGTTTAGGAACAGCTTTTCTTGTAGTATTTGGGGTTACATCTTCAACTTCTGCTTGGGATTTTGTAATGTCAATAGATCCTCACTGGTTTAGTACTATGTTTGGATGGTATACCCTGGCAAGCTGGCACGTAGCCGGATTGGCAGTTATTACCTTAACGGTTGTTATGTTAAGAGAAAGAGGTTATTTGAAAGCGGTAAATTCAAGCCACCTTCGTGACCTTGGTAAGTTTGTTTTTGCATTCAGTATTTTCTGGACTTATGTATGGTTTGCTCAATTCCTTTTGATCTACTATGCTAACCAGCCTGAAGAAATCATTTATTTTATTGAACGTTTCAGAGGACACGGAAGTATTTTCAAAGCACCTTTCTTCATTACTTTGTTCCTTAACTTCTTCTTGCCATTCCTTGTATTGATGACAAGAGATTCTAAGTTTACGCATTCGATTCTTAAAGTGGCTTGCTGGAGTGTAATTATTGGTCACTATATGGACTTCTACACGAACATTATGCCAGGTAGTGCTGGTAATACTGCGGGATTTGGCCCGTTAGAATGGGGATTTTTCATTGTCTTCATTTGTGCATTTGTTTGGTCAATGGCGACTCAATTGGAAAAGGCAAATTTGATTCCAAAGCACCATCCAATGTTGGAAGAGTCATTGCATCACGATATCGCCTAATTAGCTTAACCTGTTATTATCATGTATTTTATAATCGCATTAGTTGCCTTAGTTTTTGTGGTTCTCACGGTGATCGTGGTAACCCGGCTACAAGATGTTCTCAAGAGTGTTAAGAAACCAGAATCTGCTGATGAAGCTCCATCTGGAAATAGCTGGAATGGTGCAATGTTTATTGTTATTATTATCGCAGCAGTTGTAGGTATTACCTGGTCTTACCTGCATGCACGTGAACACTTCCTGCCGATCGCTTCATCAGTACACGGTAGAAGAACAGATGATTTGTTCTGGTTCTCTATGGGAGTTTTAACGATTCCTTTCATATTCGTGAACTTTTTGATTTTCTTCTTTTCATGGAAGTATCAATATAAGAAGGGCAATAAAGCCGCTTTTTATCCTGACAACCATAAGTTAGAGTTAATCTGGACTATTATTCCTGCTATCGTAATGGCCATGTTGGTATTTACAGGCTGGAAAGCATGGTCTGATATCACATCGGAGGCTCCTGTGGATTCAGAAGTAATTGAAATTACTGGAAAGCAGTTCAACTGGATTGTACGTTACGGTGGTGTTAATGATAACAAGCTTGGAAATTATAATTATAAATTGATTGATGCTCAAAATGAAGTAGGTATCGACTTGTCGGACGAAAATTCTTTTGACGACTTTTTAAACCCTACCGAAATGCACATACCTGTCGGCAGACCAGTACTGTTGAAGATCCGTGCACGTGACGTTTTGCATAGTGTTTTCATTCCTCACATGCGTGTGAAAATGGATGCGGTACCAGGCATGCCAACAAAATTCTGGTTTGTGCCGGACAAAACGACAGCCGATATGCGTGCCGAACTTAACGATCCTAATTTCAAGTATGAAATTGCTTGTACTGAGGTTTGTGGACAAGGTCACTTTTCGATGAAAATCAATCTGGTTGTTGAAGACGAAGCTTCTTACAAGAAATGGTGCGCAGAGCAAACTACTTTCTTGCAGACTTACCCGGAATATCTTGCGAAAGTGCCAGACAATTTGAAAGCTAAGGCAATGAAAGGTTTGCCGGCTGAAACAGCTGCTCCTGCAGACAGTACAAGAACTGCTTCAACAGGTGGAGGAATTGGAACGAGTGCGGCTCTTCGTTAATTTTTTAATTTAAATACAAAACAGGCATATGTCAGCTATTGAAGGATTGGACACCGCTGTACACCACGAGGAACACGCGCACCATCACGAGCCACAAAGCTTTTGGCAGAAATACGTATTTTGTGAAGACCACAAAGTGATAGCTAAGCAATACCTGATCACAGGTATCGTTTGGGCAGTTATTGGAATTTCCATGTCGGTTATTTTCCGTATCCAATTGGGGATGCCAGATTCTAACTTATCCTGGTTAAAACCTGTTTTAGGTGCCTGGATTAGCGAAACTGGAAAATTGGATCCTAATTTTTACCTGGCATTGGTGACCATGCATGGTACAATCATGGTATTCTTTGTACTTACAGCAGGTTTAAGTGGTACATTCAGTAATTTCCTTATTCCGTTGCAGATCGGTGCACGTGATATGGCATCAGGTTTTATGAACATGTTATCTTACTGGTTTTTCTTCCTTGCCAGTGTAATCATGTTTGCTTCATTGTTCTTACAAACAGGTCCTGCCGCGGGTGGATGGGTTATTTATCCTCCGTTAAGTGCTCTGCCGCAAGCGCATCAAGGCTCAGGAATGGGTATGACTCTCTGGTTGGCGAGCATGGCGTTTTTTATCGTTTCTCAATTATTGGGAGGTATTAACTATATCACTACGGTAATTAACCTTCGTACACGTGGTATGTCTTTTGATCGTCTTCCGCTTACAATCTGGTCTTTCCTGATTACTGCGGTTTTAGGTCTTATATCATTCCCGGTTTTATTGTCATCCGTATTGCTGCTGATTTTTGACCGTCACTTTGGAACAAGCTTTTACCTGTCTGAAATTTACATAAATGGAGAAGCTCTACCTAATGTAGGTGGTAGCCCAATTTTGTTCCAGCATTTATTCTGGTTCCTGGGTCACCCTGAAGTATATATTGTACTGCTTCCTGGTCTCGGTATTACGTCAGAAGTTATCGCTACGAACTCTCGTAAGCCTATCTTTGGTTACCGTGCGATGATCGCGTCCATGTTGGGTATTGCATTCCTTGCCTTTATTGTGTGGGCTCACCATATGTTTGTAACGGGTATGAATCCTTTCCTTGGATCGGTATTTATGTTCCTTACACTGATTATTGCGGTTCCATCTGCGGTAAAAGGATTTAACTATATCACAACTTTGTGGAAGGGTAACATTATCTTCACACCAGCTATGCTGTTTGCGATCGGGATGGTTTCTTTATTCGTTTCGGGTGGTTTGACAGGTATTATCCTTGGTAACAGTGCGCTTGATATTCAATTACACGATACCTATTTCGTTGTAGCTCACTTTCACCTTGTAATGGGTGCTGCTTCTGCCTTCGGGTTATTTGCCGGGGTTTATCACTGGTTCCCAAAAATGTTCGGTAAGATGATGAATAATACTTTGGGTCAGATTCACTTCTGGTTCTCATTTATTGGAATCTATCTTGTCTTCATTCCGATGCACTATGTTGGTATAGCAGGTTTCCCTCGTCGTTACTATCAATTTACAAGTTATGACTTCACGCACAAGTTTATGGACATGAACATGTTCATCTCAATTGCTGCAATCTTGTCATTCCTTGCACAGTTTATCTTCTTATATAACTTCTTCAGAAGTATTTTCAAAGGCAAAACGGCTCCTAAAAATCCATGGCGTTCAAATACTCTGGAATGGACTACGCCAATCGTGCCTGGTCATGGTAACTGGGAAGGTGAACTTCCTGCGGTATACCGTTGGTCATATGATTATAGCAAACCTGGTGCAAAAGAGGATTTTATCCCTCAGAATATACCTTATTCTCAAACATTGGAATCTAACTTCCCGCATGAGAATGAGTTGATTGCCACAGAAAAAGAGATAGAGGCTCAAAATTTTAATGACCAATTTAACACCGCTCATTGATTCACGCGTTACCCGGCGATTTCGTCGGGTAACTCTGAATACTGTTATTACGCTTTACTGCCTTATTATGGTGGGTGGGGTTGTAAGAAGTACAGGAGCTGGTATGGGGTGTCCCGATTGGCCGAAATGCTTTGGTAGCTGGATCCCTCCAACAGAGGTCTCTCAGCTACCATTAAATTATAAGGAAATCTACGGAGCTAAATTAAAAGGAGAGGTCATATTTAATCCTGTTAAAACATGGATAGAATACGTAAACCGTCTTTTTGGTGTTTTCACAGGAATAATGATTTTTGCTACTGTGCTTGCTTCGATTCCTTATTTAAAAACAAGGAATAAAGGCTTGTTTGGTTATAGCGGGGCCGCTTTTATTCTCGTTGGATTACAAGGATGGTTGGGTGCAAAGGTTGTTTCTTCTGAACTGCATCCTGTGATGATTACAATTCATATGCTTCTTGCCATTGTTATTGTCTTCATCTTGATTTATCTGTTTATCCGCGCATCGTATTCAGAGGAAAAGGATGGGAAAGCTATAAGAGATAAGAAATTCATCAATAGCATTGGTTTTCTGGTTCTGTCATTGTCCTTAATCCAGATTTTGCTGGGCACTCAGGTTCGGGAGGTAATGGATGAGGCGATCCGGGCACTTGGTTACGAAGGCAGGTCCGAATGGATTGATGAACTTGGAATTCCATTTTATATCCATCGCTCATTTTCTATCCTGGTACTTGTTTCCAACATTTGGTGGATTAATAAAATTAACCGCTCCATAACGGGAGTATCCAGAATAAAAGAAATGGGCAAAGGTTGCCTGGCTATTCTGGGTGTGGAAATATTGACAGGAGTACTCATGGCTTATTTTGGTGTGCCCGCATGGGCTCAGCCGGTTCACCTGACACTTGCCATTTTGATGATTGGATTGCAATTCATGATGTGGCTTTTAATGAATGCGGATAAGTTTGCATGGAATAAAGACATTGTTCAACTGAGACAGGATTTAGTGTAGAAAGGAAATTGAGTAAAGTAATGACATCAGCAGAAGAAAGCTTAGGTTTTAATAAAGTTGGGGATAAAGTAAAGGCCTTGTTTGAATTATTAAAGTTCAGGCTGGCGGCCTTAATTGCTTTTTCAGGAGCGATGGGGTATAGTCTCGGAGCAAGTGATGTAAAATGGGTTAATATCGTTCTTTTTTGTATTGCTTCAATCGGCATTACCGGTGCTGCCAATATCATTAACCAGATTCTTGAAAAAGATCTGGACAAAATGATGAAAAGAACGCAAAACCGGCCTCTTCCAAGTGGTAGAATTTCTGTGGAGCAGGCGATTGTCTGGGCGATATTCCTGGGTGTTTCATCACTTTTCATATTCGCCGTATATTTTAATCTGATCAGTGCATTACTGGCTTTATTATCGCTTGTATTGTATGGATTTGTTTATACACCGTTGAAACGCGTAGGTCCTATTGCTGTTTTTGTTGGCGCATTTCCAGGTGCGTTTCCTCCAATGATTGGATGGGTAGCCGCTACAAACCATTTTGGATTAGAGCCAGGCATTTTATTTGCAATCCAATTTTTCTGGCAGTTCCCGCATTTCTGGGCTATTGCGTGGGTTTTGGACGACGATTATAAGCGAGCAGGTTTTAAATTATTACCGGCAAACGGATTGAAGGATACAGATACAACGTTACAAATCATTATTTATACGTTGTTCCTGTTACCAGTGGGATGGCTGCCTTATGAATTAGGCATGACAGGTATCAATTCAGCTTTTATAGCGACTGTTTTTGGTGTTTTGTTCCTTGCGCAAACTTTCCACTTAATGCGGAAATGCTCGGATAAGACTGCAAGACAGTTGATGTTTGGCTCTTTTATTTACCTGCCTATTGTTCAGATTGCGTTTTTGTTGGATAAATTGTGATATCGTAATTAAGTGTAATGGAGAATATTCAGCAATATAAAGTAGACAAGGAGCCTCAGGCTACACTTTCCATGGATCCAATGAAGTTTATTCTTTGGTTGTTCCTGGTTAGTATTATCATGCTTTTTGCATCACAAACAAGTGCCTATCTGGTACGCAGAGCCGAAGGTAACTGGCTTGAATTTGAGATGCCAGGGATTTTCTGGTACAGCACGGCAGTACTGATGGTAAGTAGCCTTGCTATGCAGTGGGCTTATTTTTCAGCAAAAAAAGATGATTTCAAATCTTTGAAAATAGCAATTTCTATTACTTTTGTACTGGGTCTGGCGTTTCTGTGGATGCAGTTTGAAGGATGGAAGGAGCTTGTTGCCATGAATGTTTATTTCGTTGGTAACCCTTCTGGTTCGTTTTTTTATGTGTTTACAGGGTTACACGGATTCCACATCATCAGTGGTATCATTGTTTTGATCTATGCATGGAGAGCTGTATTCAAGCAGAAAGTGCATTCGAAAAATTTACGACAAATACAGATTTGTGCCACATATTGGCATTTTTTAGATTTACTTTGGTTATACCTTTTTGTTTTTTTATTGACTTTTAATTGATAATTTTTCACCAATGGCTGCACATGTAACAACACCAGGCACGGTAGAACCCAAAATGTGGATGGGCGGGATCGAGCCTATGAAAGCAAGTTACGGGAAATTGATGATGTGGTTTTTCCTCATCTCTGATACGTTCACTTTTTCCGCCTTGCTGGTGGCTTATGGAACGGCTCGTTTTAGTTTTCCATCATTTATGGGGAAAGCAGCTGATTTTACTTTTTCCAATATGTACTGGCCAATTCCTGAGAAGGTATATGAGGCTGTGCCGTTCTTACATGGTATTTCGTTGCCGTTGGTTTTCGTAGGTATTATGACCTTCATTTTGATTGCAAGTAGTGTTACAATGGTACTTGCCGTTGAAGCTGGTCACCGTATGGACCGCGCTAATGTTGAAAAATATATGCTTTGGACTATCCTGGGAGGTTTTACTTTCCTTGGTTGCCAGGCTTGGGAATGGGCTCACTTTATCCACGGAACTGATGCCGGAACAGTAATGAAAGTTATTGAAAACGGAACCTGGGTTGATAAATTGGTACATGGAGCTAATCTTACTGAAAACCAATACGGACCTCCTGCCTTTGCTGATTTCTTCTTCTTTATCACAGGTTTCCACGGAACGCACGTATTTAGTGGTGTTATTTTAAATATTCTTATCTTCTTCCGTTCTGCGACTGGATTCTATGACAAACGCGGAAGTTATGAAATGGTTGAAAAAGTGGGTCTTTACTGGCACTTTGTAGACCTTGTTTGGGTATTTGTATTTACATTCTTCTATCTGGTTTAATCGTCGGCTTATTTAATTCTAAATCATATGTCAGAAGTACATCATATACACGAGCAGGATCCTAATGCAGGTGCAGAGCAACGTAAAGCTATCTGGAAAACTTTCTGGATCTTACTTGTCCTGACGGCTCTTGAGTTCTTAATCGCATTCACTGTACCGCATGGTACTTTAAAAGTTACGATATTTATTGTAATGACGATTATTAAGGCGTTTTATATTGTAGGTGAATTTATGCACCTTAAGCATGAAACGAAAACGTTGATCTGGTCTATCGTCGTTCCTGTTATTTTCGTTGCCTGGCTAATTTTGGCGCTTCTTTTAGAGGGACATGCTATTTTTGAAGCCATATTCAAATAGAGGCTATTCGTTATGATAAACTTCCGTAAAGCCGGATTACTAATAGTAACATTAGTAATTCCGGCTTTAGTTTTTGTGTTTTTAAAGTTGTTTGCGACAAACCACTACGATTTGCCTCGTTATCACCCGCAGCTGGATTCTTCCGGCCGGGTTATGGTGAATTATGAGGATACCTTATTTTATATGGTTCCTGGAATTCATTTGAAGAATGTGAGCGGGAATCCGGTTACAGAGAATTTCGGTAAAGGTAAAATAAGCGTAGTTGGATATCTGCCTGAAAACTGTGATGAAACCTGTAAGATTGTGTTAGATCAGGTGGCCAGGGTATTTGCTTTGAAGGAAAATATTCCTAATCTGACTTTATTCACTATCGCAGAAAAATGGGCCAGTAAGAATTCCGGATATCCTGATGGCTTCAATTCTGACAACTGGCCAGTAATTACAGGTTCAAGGGAGGAAGTAAATCACGCTTTGGAACTATTAAAATTCGAGACAAATGTGCCTAAGGCGAAAACCAATTCTATCGAATCGAAGTTAGTATTGATAGATGTTAACGGGCATATACGGGGTTACTATAATCTGGCTGATGTAGAGGAGACAGATCGGTTGATGGCTGAGATTAAAATATTGGATTACGAGAAAAAATTGGATTAATACGAATTGTTATGGCAACTGTATTGGTTGAAGAAAATAAAAAGTATCAGAAAATTATCAACGTACTGGCAATCCTGATTCCGGTTGCAGTGGCGGTATTGATCGGTATTCGTCAGAAAATTGATCTCGGTGAGTGGACGAAGGTTTTGCCGCACGTTATTGGGATGTTAAATACTGCAACGGCAATTCTGCTGTTATTGGGTTTCTATTTTATCAAGATTAATAACAGAAGCGCGCATCGGCTGATGATGACAGCGGCATTTGTGCTAGGGGCTGTTTTTTTGGTTTGTTATATTCTTTATCACATTTCAAATGAATCGACTCCGTTTGGTGGAACCGGTTTTATCAGACCTATTTATTATTTCCTGCTTATTTCACATATTGTATTATCGGTAGTTGTCGTTTGGTTTGTGTTAAGGGCTGTTTACTTTGGTTATAGCAATCAGCTTGCAGCGCATCGTAAAGCCGTTAAATGGGCATTTCCGATCTGGTTATATGTAAGTGTAAGCGGTGTTATTGTATATTTACTTATTAGTCCCTATTACACATGAGAAAGTTTTTGGTGATTTGTGGATTTGTGATTGCCTTTTTCGTACTAACAATTCCATCGACAATGGCACAATGTGCGATGTGCCGTGGAAGTGTAGAGAGTTCAATGGGAAATGGCAGAAATAACGTCGGTGTTGGATTAAATACCGGAATTGTATATTTGTTTATGATGCCTTATCTACTTGTGGCGGTAATTGGATACATGTGGTATCGCCATAGTAAAAAGGCGCAGCAGGATCGACAATTCGTTACCGCCCGGGTTCAGCAGGCGTTACATCAGAAATAATATTTTAGAAGTATAGTAGTGGAAAGCAGAATCAGATTTTTGGTTCTGCTTTTTTTATTTTAAAAACTGTAACACGGCTTTTCTATTAGTTGGTAAAAAAGATTAAAATTTTTTATGAAAAGTAGGTGTAGAATAACGGATTACAGTCTTTAGAGGGAAAACAAGATTTATGATGCGATATATTATTTTAGTAATACTCCTGGCTTTCGGTTTTTCAGGTAATGGACAAAACCTTTCAACAGCCAGGCCATGGACTTATTGGTGGTGGATGGGAAGCGCGGTAACAAAGGAAGACATTACCACACAGCTTGAACAGTTCTCGAAATCTGGGTTAGGCGGGGTGCATATTATTCCGATCTACGGAACGAAGGGTTATGAGTCGGAGTATATTCCATTCCTTACGGATCATTGGCTTGATGTGATGCAACACACAGTGCTGGAAGGAAAACGACTGGGGCTGGGTGTGGATATGACCACGGGTACGGGCTGGCCTTTCGGGGGGCCAAATGTGAGCAAACAGATGGCTGCAAAAACCATAAGTTTTAAGGATAACAAGTGGACGATCGTCCCGACCAAACAGGAAGTAAAACGGGCAGCACCGGGTGGAGAAGGACTGGTCTTTGATCCGTTTCATCCCACAGCGATGGCAAACTATCTTACCCGATTTGATTCGGCTTTTGTTCATGCAAAAGAAAAACCGCGATCGATGTACATGGATTCTTACGAAGCCTATGGCGCGAACTGGACGGATGATTTTCTGAGAGAATTCAGAAAACGACGTGGTTACGACTTGCAGAATGAACCGGCGCTTTTGACGGATACTACGGGTAAGCCTGCATCGGTATTGGTTAAAATAGATTATCATCAGACGCTGGCAGAATTGTTACGTGAGCGTTATGCTCATGTCTGGACGAATTGGAGCAGGGAGAAAGGTTTTTTGACGAGATATCAGGCGCATGGTTCTCCGGGTAATCTGCTTGATTTATACGATGAGGCTGATATTCCGGAAACAGAGTCGTTCGGAACGAGCCGTTTTTCCATTCCAGGATTAAGAATTGATCCTGATTATTCGATAAAACAATTTGGAACTCCGAATCCCCTTGCCATGAAGTTTGCATCGTCAGCGGCGCATTTCTCGGGAAAGAAGCTGGTAAGCTCCGAAACGGGAACCTGGCTGGCAAATCATTTTAAGGTTTCGCTATCGCAGGTAAAACCGCAGATCGACGAATTGTTTACCTCAGGCATCAACCATATTTTTTATCATGGAACAACTTATTCCCCGGTAAAGGAAGCATATCCAGGCTGGTTATTTTATGCTTCCACCAATTTTGGATCGACCTCACATTTTGCTGAGCATTTTTCTTTGCTGAATCAATACGTAGAGCGTTGCCAGAGTCTCTTGCAGGATAGTAAATCTGATAACGATATACTTGTGTATTTTCCTATCCATGATTTATGGTCAACACCAGCTAAATCCGGAGGAGGAGTACATTTGTTAGAAGTACATCATGTAGATCGCTGGCTGTTAAAATTGCCCTTTGGCGAATTAACGACCAAACTCTGGAATGAAGGTTATTCTTTTGACTATACTTCGGACAGGCAGCTCACGCGCCTTTCTGTGGATGAACAAGGTAATGTTACCTCGGGAGAAGCTACTTACAAGACGATTCTTATACCGGCTTCCACTTATATGCCGGAAGAAACCCTTAAAGAATTGGCGAGGTTAGCAAAAGAGGGTGCGAAAATTGTTTTTGCCGATCATATGCCTTCAAAAGTGACGGGTTTCAATTCGAATGAATCGAGACAAAAAGATTTTGTGGCGAAACTAGCCGATTTGAAAAGTAAAAACCCGGGCGTATTGGTTGAAAAAGATTTTCAGACAGCTTTGAAAAAACAAGGAGTTGTACAGGAAGTTTGGGCAAAACAAGGGTTAACGTTAATTAGAAAAAAGGCCAGTGGGAAGTCGTTGTATTTCATAGCCAATCTCGGAAACACTTTTAAGGAAGGCTGGATTAATCCTGGTCAGCTGAATGGAAATATCGAACGATATGATCCTTTAACAGATCAGTCGGTAATTTTAAACAGGAGAAAGGAAAAAGGAGTTGACCAGATCTTTTTGACTTTATTACCAGGACAATCCTGTTTTTTGAGATCCTCAGAAAGGGTTTCAGAATCAGAGATGTTGACCGGTGCAGCAAAAGAATATCCTGTTACTGGTACATGGGATGTTTCGTTTATAAAAGGGAAACCTTCTTTGCCGGCTTCCGGTAAAATGACAAAGCCAGGTTCCTGGGTTTCTTTGTCTGATACGGCGCGTTATTTTTCAGGAACTGCAAGCTATACAACTGAATTTGACATCCCGGCTGATTTACTTTTATCAAAATCGATTACTTTGGATTTGGGCGATGTGCGGGAAGTGGCGACCGTGAAGATTAATGGACAGGAAATTGGCACCGCATGGTGTATTCCTTTTCAGCTGAGACTGATCCCCGAGCTGCTCAAAGAAAAAGGGAATAAACTGGAAATAAGTGTTACCAATCTTTCAGCAAATTATATGAGGCTAAGAGATAAGCAAAAGCCGGACTGGAAGAAATTTTATGACATCAATATTGTCGACATCACTTATAAGAAATTTGATGCAGAGAACTGGGAACCAATGCCGTCAGGACTATTAGGGCCTGTTAAGTTTTTATATCTCTAAATTTGTTTGGCCGTGGAAGCAGAAGTTATCGAACAACAGATGTGCGATAATTCCTGCTTTTTGCTTAAAAAAGTTATTCCCACAGCGGATAATGTTCTAGCTGTATCTGCTGCCCAAAGAAGATATTCGTAGACTGCTCAAAAGAAAGTGTATAGTCCGAGACGTAAAACTGGCGTTTTCCTGTACCTTTTTCATTGACCAGATAATGTTGTTCAAGCCACGCACGAAGTGAATGAGCGACAATTTCTGAAGTATCCAGAATCTCGACATCGTTTTCGTAATATTTGCTGATCTGGTTTTTGATCAGCGGATAATGTGTACAGCCCAAAATCAGCGCCTCAATACCTTCAAGAGATGGATCCGAAAGATAACTATCAATGATACTCTCACTGATGTTATTGTCAAAAAAACCTTCCTCTATCATAGGAGCCAGCAGTGGCGTCGCCAATGATTTTAGATGAATGTTTTTATTTATAGCATCCACTTTCTTTTTATAGACATTGGATAAAACAGTTTGTTTTGTGCCGATTAAACCTACCGTTTTCCCTTCGTAATGCTCTTTGATGTAATCCACAACCGGATCGATCACATTTAAAACTTTGGCCTTGCTGCCTACATATTCCCTCACAAGCTCAAAAGCTGCTGCTGAGGCTGAATTACAAGCGATCAGAATCAGTTTACAATTCTGCTGCAAAAGCATATTACAAATCTTGATGGAATAAGCCTGAATGGAAGCAGTTGATTTGTCTCCATAAGGAAGATGGGCCGTATCTCCGAAATAAATGGTATTTTCATTGGGTAAAAGACGGGTAACGGCGCTGGCCACGGTCATGCCGCCAATACCGCTGTCGAAAATGCCTATGGGGGCGGAAGAATCAAACATGAAATAATCTGGATAAATAACGAATCGAGTATAAAACTAAATGAAGGTTTCTAATAATCCTGTTGAATTCCTGAAATATATTTATTCTGTTCAGGACCGAAATTAAATAAAACTATAAAGGTCTGGTCAATAGTTAGTTATTAGTAGTTTAATTTATATACAATGCTATGAATATCTTTTTTCACTAAATATTTGAAAAAACGCCATGTAGCGTGCAACCTATGCAATAGGTTTCTGCATCTTATGATTGAAACAACATTAGAATGGGTCGAATTTTATCATTTTTTAACCAGGAAGCGCAGCTGATCAAAGCACTCAGGCAGGAAGATGCACGAGCGCAAAGACAGGTGTACGAAAAGTACGGCCCTCGCATGTTGGGTGTGTGCTTTCGTTACGTGGGTGATGAAATGACAGCAGAAGATGTGATGGTAGAAGGGTTTCTGAAAGTATTTGGTAAAATTGACCAGTTCAACGGTGAAGGGAGTTTTGAGGGATGGATGAGACGGATTATGGTCAATGAAGCATTGGGATTACTCAGGAAGAGAAAGCAAATGCCTGAGGATATATTATCCGATGAAGCAGCAAATATTCCAGACTACAACAATGCAGACCAAAATATCGAAACCCAGGAATTGTTGGATCTGATTGAGAAGCTTCCTGTTGGATATCGAACCGTTTTTAATTTGTATGCAATTGAGGGCTATGCGCATAGCGAGATTGCGGAAGTATTAGGTATTACCGAGAGTACATCTAAATCCCAGTTGCACCGGGCCCGGGCACTGTTGCAAAAAATGGTAGCAGAATGGGATATTGATTTTAAAAAAAAGCTGAATTATGAAAAAGCATCCGGTTGATGATCTCTTTAAAAAGAGACTTGCTTCATTCGAAAAAAAACCTTCTGAACAAGCCTGGAAACGAATTCAGAAAGGACAGAAAACGAAGTCGCGGAGAATGGTGGCATGGGTATGGTATGCGGCGGCTAGTGTTGTCTTGACCTTTATCACAGGATATCTGGTATGGCAAAGTAAAGATACAATTTCTTCTCCAGCAGGTACTAATGAATTGGCAAGGGCGGTGAAAGTTACTCCGGGCATAAAACCTTTGACGGATTCAATATCCGGGAAGAAGGAAGCTGTTGAAGAAACGCAGATCGGAAATCTGTCTGCTGTGCAGGCTCCGGTAATGGCGGAAGCGAAAGGTAATAAGAAAGAAATGGAAAGAATGCCTTTGGTCAAGACTAATGCCAGAGAGAACAAAGAAGATAACCAGTCTCAGATACAGGTTGCTAAAATTGAAACGATAAAAACAAACGAGATACAATTGGATAAGCCGGATATTCAGCCGTCGGTAGTAACCGAAAAGGTTGTTCCAAAAGCTGCCGAGCTTGCCCGTGTGGAGGAGAAAAAGCCTGACCGTACCATTATCGTAGAAGTTGAAGAACCTGTGAGTGAAACAAAAGATAAGTCAAAACCTTCCCGTTTTGCAAGAGTGTTCCGTCAGCTCAAAAATGTGAGAGAGGCTGAACCTGTTGACTGGGACGATGTTGGTTTTAATCCTAAAAGTATAATTGCAAGAGCAGATGACCGAACTAATGAAGATGGAAAAGTATCAGGAAAGCATGAAAGAAAAAATTAATCGGTAACCCTATTGTGTCATGAAAATTAAGCTTGTTTTGGTTTTTGCGATGGTGCTGTCTATGTTACAGGTAACAGCCGCCATAAAGATTCCTTCCTCAGATAAAAAGCCGTTTCCAAACGATTCCATCATTGTGCGATTTGGTAATAAAACCAGGATGGTCATCTACGGAGAGAATAAGAGGGAATTGGAAAAAATCCTGAAATACGATTTGAACGCGCTTTTGAAGGATTTAAAAATTCGTTTAGATAGTACACAGCAGGATACGACGCTAATCGTGGAAGAATTTAGCGGGGATGATTATCTGAAGAATAAACCGGACCTCGGAGACGATAAAAATTATGTTCGTATCGGGAAGCGTGGAGGGTTGAGACTCAAAGACGGAAACCGGCGCGTAGCTATTGAAGGCGGTAGTGTTGAAGTGGAAAACGAAGACTCCGGAAGTTTTAACTATGCAAAGATCGGTCAGGCTGCAAAGTCCTATGTTCCAAGCTGGGGATCAAGTCCCAGAAAGGGTTTTAATATTGCTTTGGGTTTGAACACTTATGGAAGTAATAAGCCAATGACATTACCTTCTGGTTCTTTAATCGAAATGCCTGATTTAAAACCTTTTGCGTCACGCTATATCAGTCTGGGATATATTGCCTCTACAACCGTTGCAAGGGGGCAGAAAGCGCGGTTAAGTTTTGATTTCGGAATTGATTTTTCCTGGTATAACCTGATGTTTGAAGGGAATAAAAAAATTGTAAAATCGCCTGATGGTATAGTGGATTTTAAACCGGTACTGGATGAACAGAACAATGAGATCGGGTTAAAGAAAAACAAATATGTGCTGCCGTTTGTGAATTTATCATTGATGCCGACGCTCAGTTTCCGGAGATCTTTTATCTCGCATGTAACGGCGGGTGTTTATGGCGGGTATCGTTTGGGCAGCTATTCCAAGATCGTGGAGGATGGCAGTAAAGATAAAAAATTCGATCGCGTTAACTTTTTTGCTAATAACGTGCGGTACGGATTGGGTTTTGAACTAGGTATCCGCAGGTTTCCGGATTTATTCGTGAATTACGATTTGAATGAACTTTACGAGAAAAATCAAGGACCAGCCGTAAAAATGTTAAGTTTTGGGATAAAATTATTTTAGGGATAACCTATTGATTTAGTGCCTGCTAGAATTGTCTTTCTGGCGGGCACTAAATTTTTTTGAAAATATTTTTCCAAATAAGTTGCAACGTATTAAAAAAGGACATAATTTTGCAGCTCCAAAAGTGAGACAAGAGGTTTTCACGGTTGTGTTGAAATGTTGAAAGGGGGTGTACCAGAGTGGCCAAATGGGGCAGACTGTAAATCTGCTGGTGTACGCCTACGGTGGTTCGAATCCATCCGCCCCCACAGTTTGAGCCAGAGTTTTCTTTATGATTTACCAGAATAAAGAAAGGCACAAAACAATTGCGGAAGTAGCTCAGCTGGTAGAGCGATAGCCTTCCAAGCTATAGGTCGCGAGTTCGAACCTCGTCTTCCGCTCAATTAAGACACCGTCAAGCGATCAGCGAAAAACATTCATTTTGAAGCCCTTTCGCTGGTCGCTTTTGGCTGTTGTTTAAATTGGGCCATT
>Ga0247817_10000158_pt1 | contig 45377 bp, 28 predicted proteins | sample UWRJL212509R1_FD_178010 | JGI IMG/M metagenome (GOLD analysis project Ga0247817, IMG submission 178010) | Plant litter microbial communities from Arlington Agricultural Research Station in Wisconsin, United States - UWRJ-L212-509R-1 | ecosystem: Environmental > Terrestrial > Plant litter >... | reverse complement strand
ATGCTACATCGGTAGCCACCAATATTTTTATAGCACCTTCTTTGAAGTCATCCATTGAATTGATGCGGGAATTCTGATCTTTATTCGCATGGATGATCCGGCAGGTATTTGTTGTCTTTCTTGTTATAAATTTATAGATATCATCCGCCGATTTTTTTGTACGCACAAAAATGATTGCACGTGTAACTGATTCATCTTTTCGAATAAGATATTCCAATAAATGAATTTTAGTTTTAAAGTTCGGAACTTTGAATAACTTCTGGCTGATCAATGTTGCAGGAGTTGCCTGAGGAGTTACCTCTATCTTCATCGGGTATTCAAGAAACTCTTCTGTCAAACGCTCTACACGTTCAGACATCGTTGCTGAAAACAATAAGTTTTGTCTCTTACGTGGAATAACTTCAAGCATTTTTCGGAGCTGAGGCATAAAACCCATATCCATCATTTTGTCGGCTTCATCCAGAACCATTGTTTTTACTTCTTTCAAAACAAATTCTTCTTCTAAATATAGATCCAGAAAACGGCCAGGTGTAGCAATGATAATATCAACACCTTTTTGTAATTGTTCTTTTTGAATCTTTGTGCCAACGCCGCCATACAGTGCAACAATGCGCAGGTCCGTATATTTTGCGAATTGCTTCATAGCAACTTCTATCTGCATGACCAACTCGCGTGTTGGTCCAAAAATAACCGCTCTAGGGTTATGACCTTGAGCATATTTTATTTTCATTAAAATAGGTAAAGCATATGCAGCCGTTTTACCTGTTCCTGTTTGGGCAACACCAATGATGTCATGCCCGGCAAGAATTTGAGGTATTGCTTTAGACTGAATTTCAGTTGGTTCAGTATAACCAGCCTCTTCAATTGCATTGAGAAGTTGTCTGTTTAATTTAAGTTCTTCGAAATTCAAGGGGTGTATGAATTATAAATTATGAATTATGAATTATAAATGTGCTAAATCGGATGTTCGCTCCGGTTGACAAAGTATACCTTAGATTTAGTAAATTAGACCCAAATTTAGATTATTAGATATGGGCAGTATTAAAATAAGTAATGCAAATATAGTAAATGAAGGGCACATCTTTCAGGCAGATGTATGGATTGAGGGCGGATTGATCAAACAGATCGGTAAAATCTCTGCTATAGCCGACCAAACGATCGATGCGACAGGTAAATATTTATTTCCGGGTGTAATTGATGATCAGGTACATTTCAGAGAGCCGGGTTTAACGCATAAAGCCACAATTTATACAGAAGCGAAAGCTGCGGTTGCAGGCGGTGTTACAAGTTATATGGAAATGCCGAATACCAAACCGGCTACTGTTACCCAGGAATTGCTGGAACAGAAATATGAAATTGCTTCGCGAACTAGTCTTGCTAACTATTCATTTTTTATGGGTACGACAAACAGCAACATGGATGAGCTTTTAAAAACAAATCCTAAGAATGTTTGCGGTATCAAGATCTTTATGGGTTCATCAACAGGGGATATGCTGGTAGATAATTCAGAGATGCTGGATGAAATTTTTTCTCAGGTGAAATTGCTGATCGCCATTCATGCGGAAGAAGATCCGATCGTTAAAGCAAATACAGAAAAGTATAAAGCATTGTATGGAGATAAACTGAACGCGACTCATCACCATTTGATCCGCAGTGAAGAGGCTTGTTATGCCTCGTCTTCAAAGGCGGTAGCGTTAGCGAAGAAACACGGAACACGTTTGCATATTCTACATATTTCTACAGCAAAAGAACTGGATCTGTTTAGTAATACCATTCCGTTAGAAGAAAAGAAAATTACTGCAGAAGCATGTATACACCATCTTTGGTTTTCAAATGAAGATTATGCAACGAAAGGAAACTACATTAAATGGAACCCGGCTGTGAAAACCGTTGCAGACCGTGAAGCGATCTGGCAGGCTGTTCTTGATAACCGTATTGATGTGATTGCAACGGATCATGCACCTCACACGATTGAAGAAAAGGAATTACCATACATTGATGCGCCATCCGGCGGACCGTTGGTGCAGCATAGTTTAGTGGCAATGCTGGAAAAGTATCATCAGGGGAAGATCTCATTGGAACGTATCGCTGAAAAGATGTCGCACAATGTTGCAAAGCTTTTTCAAATTGAAAAAAGAGGTTTTATTCGTGAAGGGTATTATGCAGATTTTGCCCTTGTAGATTTAAATAAACCGTGGATGGTTGAAAAAAACAATATTGTTTCGAAATGCGGCTGGTCTCCGTTTGAGGGCTATATTTTCAAATCGAGTGTAACAGATACCTTTGTTTCAGGGAATTGGGTATACCATGAAGGTACATTTGATGAGACTGCTAAAGGATCACGTTTAACTTTTGAAAGATAAATTATTCACAAGACTTGTAATTCTATTTACAAAGTATTAGTTTTGCAGACCTAAAAACAAATAGCGTTTTTAGTAATACGGTAGATGTAGCTCAGCTGGTTAGAGCATCGGTTTGTGGTACCGAGGGTCGTGGGTTCGAACCCCATCATTTACCCCACATGGGACTGACTAATAATCATATTGGTCAGTCCCTTATTTTTTGCCCCTAACGCATTGTTTTTCATAAGTATTAGCCCGATCACTTCATTCAATCTTTTGGTTCGATATTGATTATTTTCAAAAACGAGTTTTTTCAGGAAACATAGAACCAATGATCTTTTGCTTAATTTCTAAGGGCGCTCTTTCAAAATACTGGTCCATGTTCCGAAGCATAGATATATTCTGCTTAAGGTATTTTCCGTACGATGAATCCGCCAGTTCCAGACCTGTTTTTTCAAGTTTGAGTTTTGAATTGAGTTCTTCAAACCATATGGACAATCCAAAATGACAAAATCATTAATAACCATCTTAAATGGAGGTTATTTTTTATTTATATATATACTAATGCATAAATGATTAATGTAATGAACCACTATAGAGTTGGATTTAATTAGTTACAAATAAGTCGTTAATTAACATGTGTTAAAGGTTTTATATTTTGAAAAGTATTACATTTGAAAATCATCAGAATAAGATAAGTAACCCCCATGTTTGACTTGCCAATTCTGTATACAAGTTTAATAGTTAATGAATTTATATTAACTATATCTGTGTTTAACATTTATAAATTGTTGCAGCCAACTGTATTATGAATTATAAGTTCTTTACGATACAAAATTATCCCTCCAAAGTTTTAGTAGATTTACTTAAAAAGAATGTGATTGGAACGCCAGGACAAAGTATGCTATACCAACATCTGGAAGTTCAAAAAAAAATAGATTGTATTTCTGATCCCTATTATGTGAACTTATCAAAAGGAGATGATATACTTGGAACATGCTGTTTTTGTAGTCGGGATACATGGAATTCAAATAAGTTCATACCCTCTTTTTACTTACGTTACTTTACTTTTAAATCTAACTACAGGACAAAGGTTAAACCAGCTTCGAATAACAAAAATAAAGAGAGTTTATTGAGAAAAGAGATTGTTGAATTGCTTTCAGGAGAGGGGTTGGGTGCTAGAGCAGTTGGAAGTTTTTTTTACTATGCATACGTTGATCCAGAAAATTACAGATCAGCATTATTGTGCAATGAATTTGGATTTGACCCAGTACGCAAATTTAGTACTATTATTTTTCATAGAATGAGCCCAAAGAAGAATGTTAACATTGAGAAAGTTTCTGCATCCCAAGTCCCGCATGTAAAAGAAATACTTTCATCGTTTTATAAAGGATATAATATGTTTTCTTTTGAGAACTTGTTTCGCCTGAGTGACTATTATGTTGTGAGAGATATTGATGGAAATATTGTAGCAGGAGCACAGGCAACACCAGATAAGTGGAAGGTAATAGAACTTCCTGGAATAAGTGGAAAAATAATTTTGAATCTTTTTTCGTCTTTACCTCTTTTAAATAAACTAATCAAAAAGGATTACAAATTTATAACTCTGGAAGGGATTTATGTCACTCCAGGTAACGAAATTGCTTTAGAACAATTATTTGAAGCATTATTGAATATTCATAATAAAAATTCAGCAATGCTTTGGTTAGATAAAGACACGGAATTATATCATACCGTAAAATCCTTGAAGTTAGGTGTATTAAGTAAAATTAATAAAGAAGTAACTGCTAATGTTATTTGTAAATTTCAAAATATCGGCAATGCAAATCAAATAATTTTTAAAAATAACCCTGCCTATATTTCAGGGATTGATTTAACATAGATTTATAATGATACATATTATCATGTTATTGATACTATAATGAACGATTTACTTAGCCAATCTAAACAACTATTAGGACAGCCCTTAAAAGAGGCCAGAAGGAAATTAATCATTATCTTGAATCTTTTGTATATGATTCTTATGATAGTATTTGTTACCTCAGAAAAAATATCTACAGGTAATTTCCTACCCTCAAGCATTCTGTATTATATATATGTGCCTGCATTTTTTCTGAATCTAACCTCAGCAATATACAATATTCAGATATTCAGATTTTGCCGCAATGGTGAAGATTTATCATTATGTAAAAATTGTTTTGAAATTTATATATGCTGTAATTATAAAAAGCTAGACCTGATAATTGGGTGGATAAGTATCGTTCCAATAATGATTATGAGTTGTGCGAATATGATGGGCTTAGGAAATCCTTCTAATGATGCCATCTTTACGGACTATGGATTGGCACAATCATTAATTATAGGAGCTGTAATTGTTATCGGAAGAAAAGGGGCAACAGTATGGTTTTTAATTGTATTAAGTATCCTTATGTTGGATGTTAGTAGATTAGGCTGGAATTATGAATATAATTATTTAACGCCAACAGAATCGGTAAATTATGTCAAAGGCTTAGAAAATAAAGAATCTTGGGCAATAAACAGGAAAAAAGAATTGGAAATAAATGGTTTAAATCCACCCAAAGCATCAAGGTATTTTAATACATGGTTTATATTTATTGTTGTGGCATTCATGGCAGCTTATTATTTTTCAGGCATTACCATAGACATTTTTAAAATAATCCCAACTGTAATCACAAATATTGAGAATGCGATCGATGATAGAAAAAAAGTAACTTTAGAATTAGAAAACAGGCAAAATGAAATTACTAAGTCTGCAATGCGGATTGTACGTTATAATGAAATTCTAGAAGAATTGAATGCAGAAATTGACAAACTAGATTATTCAGATAAAAAAAAGTTGTTGAAGGTTGTCAACATAATGAAGAAAGCATTGAATAAGGAAACAGATTGGGAGAGATTTCAAACTTCTTTCGATTCAATACACAGTGATTTTTTTAAAATACTTCAGGAAAAATATTCTCATCTAAGCCGGAGTGATATGAAACATCTTGCTTTAATTAAATTAAACTTAAGTAGTTCTGAAATTTCAAGATTGATGGATGTTAAAATAGAAAGCTTACGATCATTACGCTATAGATTGAAAAAGAAGCTTAATTTAAATGAAGACATTGACTTAAGGGATTTTGTTGATGGAATAGAATTAATTGATTGATTTTCAAAATTTTAATATCTTTGTTCACGCTTTGTTCACGGTACTATTACAAGCTTTTATCCATAAAGCTACGCTATTAAAAACACACCTTTTAATAAATATAAAAGCTTTTAAAATCAATCTTTTATATTTTTATAGACTAAAAAGTATAAATAATAAAGTATTGTATGTAATTATAGCAAGCTGTTCACGGTTTGTATACGTTAGGATGATTGTGATGTTTGTTTACTAATTTTTTTAAATGAATTTTCGTTGCAATGAATCTTTTTTATAAAAGATGGTTTCAGTTATTGCTGATATAGATCTTTTATAGAAAGTGGTTAAGCATGATTAGCTAACTTATATGAAGTACTTTTTCAATAATGGTTTTTATATTTTCTTTTTTCTTTATCCAGCTTTTGTTGAAGCGCAGGATATTGAATCAATAGGTAAAAGACCACCTGTAAAAGTATCGGGTTCATTAGGATTCAATAATACATTTTATCATGTAGATGGAATTGAAAATAGGAGGCCACCCTATTTATGGTACTTAAGCGGTAACCTAAACATTGACATATATGGTTGGTCTGTGCCTCTCTCTGTATATTATTCTAATCAGAACGTACAATTCAGACAACCTTTTAACCAGTACGGAATGAGTCCACGATACAAATGGATCACCACGCATTTAGGTTATCGGAACATGACGTTTTCACCGTATACATTAGGCGGCATTACATTCTTTGGTGCTGGAGTAGAATTAACACCAGGAATAGTTAGATTCTCCGCTATGTATGGGCGTTTATATAAAGCTATCCAGGAAGATACTTTGTCATCCAATAATATTGTTCCTGCATTCAAGCGCATGGGGGGGGGATTTAAAATAGGAGTAGGTAAAGATGGTAGTTTTATTGACTTTAGTATGTTCGCAGCGAAAGATGATATTTCATCTCTGCCTCATATTCCTGTCGCTTCAAATGTATTACCTGGCTCAAATATAGTATTCGGATTAAGCGGACAAAAGCAACTAGCAAAGAAGATTGTAATTGCTGCAGAATATGCCAGCAGCGCTTATACGAGAGATATTACCTCTCAGGAGTCGGATAGACCAGCCTCAGTATTTACACCTTTTATTGTTAACAGGCAATCCACCCAATACCGCAAAGCCTTTAAAACAACGATAGCGTATAATGCTAAGTTGTATGGAGTAACCTTAGGATATGAACGTATCGATCCTGACTTTAAAACCATGGGTTCTTACTTTTTTAATAATGACTTAATTAATTATACCATTGCACCTTCGTTGCGGTTATTAGATCAGAAATTGACTATAAATGCGAATCTTGGCATTCAAAAAAATAACATTCAGAAACAGGATGTAAATACTGTGAACAGAACATTGATGTCTTATAATGTAAATTACATGCCATCACAGAAGTGGAATTTTGCAGCGCAATACTCCAACTTTATTATGTACAATCGAATATCTAATAAGTTCAGCCAGTTCAATACATTGGACTCTCTTAATTTTTATCAGGTTACTGAAAGCGCCAATTTTAATACTGCTTACAATACGGGATCTAAGGAACGCAAGCATGGAGTTAATGTTAATATTTCGTTTCAGCGAGCAAATCAGACTCAGGGGGAAAGTGTTACAAATAATACGTCACGCTTTTATAACGGCAATCTTTCTTACAAACTAAATATTGTTCCATCCTCAACTACCGTTTCGATTGGTTGCAATGCAAATCAAAATACTGTAGGAGATATATCATCTATTGCTTTTGGACCGTCAGCTTCGCTTGGAAAACAATTCTTTGAAAAAGCATTACGCACCAATTTTTCCCTTACTTACAACACAACGTATAAAGACAAAAGATCTTCAGGTGATGCATGGAATATGAGTGCCAATGCCGGATACACCTATCAGAAACATCATAATATCAATTTCAACTTACTTGTTCTCAATAGAAATGTAACAGGTTTGAATGCAGTAAGCTTTACAGAATATACATTGATGGCTGGGTATGGTTATACATTTTAGGACCTCATCCCTAACCCTTCTCCTCAAGGAGAAGGGAATGTTCTTCGTAGTAATATTCAGACTAAGTCATAAATTAATTTAACTAAATAAAATTCTTTGAATTTAAATAACACACATACTGATATAAATACTGCTGTTGAATCATCACGAATGCAACTACGAAGCAACCTCCCTTCTCCTAAAGGAGAAGGGTTGGGGATGAGGTGTCTTCCTAAACATAAATTACAAGCGATGAGGTGTTTTCCTAAACCGGAAGTACCTGGGATAAGGTATTTTCTATTTATAATACCTCTGTTCTTTTCTTTTCAATCCAACGCACAGGGTACCTATCCGGTTACGGCTAATATTCAACTGACACCGCCATATTCTGTGTACATGTCGGATTTTGTGAGTCCTGCTTCTAATAAATTATTTGTGAGCCTGTTGTTTAATGACCTTGCTGATCCTATGATTGATGTACGTTTACGATTCACAATTGAAGGTGTAGGTATTACCATCCAGAATGGGATGGATTTTCGTCCGCCTCAACCCATACACTTACAAAGCGGAACACTTGAAAGGCTTGATGCGTCTTTACTGGCAACATACTTTGATCCGAATAACCTGGTCTTTCAGGGATATACCAGACAGCAGTATCAACGAAGTGCTGCGTTACCTGAAGGTTTTTATAAAATAACTGTGCAGGTATATGAATTTACTACAGGTGTGTTGATCTCCAATAAAGCTGTGTATAGTGCATGGCTAATGCTTAATGACCCTCCCCGTGTTATTTCACCGAATTGCGGAGATAAAATCAGAGTATTAAACCCACAGAATATTGTATTCCAGTGGGCGCCTATGCATATGGCTTCTCCAATATCAGGAGAAGAAACAGAATACTATTTTAAAATGGTGCAGATATTACCTGCAGGCCGTAATCCAAATGATGCGATATTAAGTTCTGTACCTGTATTTGAATTTACAACAGAAAACAGCTCTTTCTTGTACGGCATGGATGACCCCATGCTGATTCCCGGACAACAATATGCATGGCGGGTACAGGCAAAATTTAAGAACGGAAAATCTATGTTTAAAAACGATGGGTACTCGCAGGTGTGTTGGTTTACGTATGGAGATCCTTGTACACCGCCTGTAGATATAAGCGCCAATGTACAGAATGAACAGCGTGTGAATATTGCCTGGTCACCATTAACGTTTGCAGATGGTTATACATTACGTTATAAAGAAAAAAATAACAGTTCTGCTAATTGGTACGAAAATCAGGTGACAACATCCGGTGGATTGGTCTCAGGTATAACCTCAAATAAAACTTACGAATATCAGGTACAGACAACCTGCGGTTCGTATCAGAGTGATTGGAGCAAAGCAGATACATTTAAAACGATTGCAGGTGCTAATTCGAGTCAGTGTGGTGTGCAGATAACTATTCCGCAGGCATCAACACAAGATCCCCTGATGAACTTGCTTACGAACGATGCCGTAACGGTTGATGGTTTTAAAGTTCGTATCATTCAGGCAACGGGTGGTAATGGAGTATACACTGGAACTGGTGTTGCTTATATTCCATTTTTAAGTGCTTATATTAAAATGACTTTCTCATCTATTTATATTAATAAGGAATATATAGTCACACAAGGCAGAATGGTTGCAGTGAAATCAAATAAAGTAGCTTTATATAGGGGACAAGTGCAGCCAAGGGTATATAGAGATATTTGTACAGGTGGGGGGGATGGTAATTCAGCAGGTAATCCGACTTTACTACCAACAAGTTCAACAAATAATAATTCATCAACCAATACCTCATCACTAAATAATGATACTATAAGAGTTATTTCTATAAATGGTAATACAGAAGTTAGGACAGGAGATACTATTACAGTCAACGGAAAACAACTAGTTGTAGATAAAAATACTGTAATAAAAAATGGAGATCAAGTAGTTGTTAATGGAAATACCATAACAGTTTCTACAGTATCTAGTAAAATTATTACTTCTTCTTCCGCAGCTGCTTCATTGAATGGTACTTTGCCCTCAGCAATAACAGAGGTTATTCAAGCTATAAAAGCAGATATTGAGATTGTAGACAATTTAATATTGAATTCTAACAAGGACGTTGAAAGTAAGAAAAATGTATTGAAATTAAATGAAGAAATACCATTACTTGAAGGAGGAGAAGGTGGCGTATCAGAAAATAGTATTGCTGTATCTGTTAATCTGCAAGGCATGGAGCTAATGCCATATTTTAAGGAGAGTCAATCAAATGTAGATTATAAAAATTATTCTAACGCTCTTGATTCTTCCCGATACTATTTGATAATGAAAAAGGTTAAAGAAAATAACGGTACTGCCATATTGGAATCTTACCTGAATCAGCCATTATCTGATGAACTTCGAAATGCTATTAATTTGTCCATGCAAAGTTTAAGTGTTTCACAACTTGATGAATTGACAAAAAATCAAAATATGTGTAAAGCGTACATACGAAGTTATATTGAAAATAAAATAGCACTTCAAATAGGTTTGGATAAATTGGTAATTGTAGAATAAATGAAAGTGAAGATTATATATTCTGTATTAAAAATAATATTAGGTATTTTCTTACTAAGCTTTTGTGCTTTTCAAAGCAAAGCGGAAGTCATGCTGGATACCACCTCTCTTGAGTGGAATCAAGAGGTGAATAAATGTGTGAACTTATTAAATGGTGCTATTGAAAGAAATAAAAATATAGAAGACAGCATTTCTGCGGATAACCATTTTAATTTTAACCGAGTAAATACAACCTTTGATGCGGAAGGCAACGCAAAAACGTCGGAAAATGTGGTATCATATCAATATGTAACCGATAAGAATAGCTTTAATTTTATTACAGAACAAACAAAAAAAGATTTAAATGGAAAATTAAAAGCTTTGCAAGATAATGCAGGTGTAACATATTATATATTGTTTCATCCGTCGTATTATTTTATGACAATAGCAGATGCAGCTATATTTAATAATAAAGTATTTGGGAGAGCAAAAATAGGCAAAGCAGGAGAAGATAAAGGTGTATTAATTATTGTTTCTGTTAATCAAACAATTAGTTATTCATTGCATTGGGCAAATCCTTATTATGTTCCAACTCCCGTTGTTTTAACTTCAACATCTACTAATTGTGTTGTATCATTATCTACAGGTGCAGGCGTTAATCCAGAGGTTAAAAATGAGTTTACGAATATTTTAAATAGTGTTTTTAGAAATACATATAATGAATCACAAAGAGAGCAGAAATTTTTAAATGTATTTGATGCAGTTTATAGAAAGATAAAATTTAGCAGAAAAGTATATGCTTATCAAGTAGACAAAAGAGGTAATATTAATGAAGAGTTGTTTACTCTTCCAGCTGCTATGGGAAATAATGAAGCGGCAACTTTTTCTTTACATGTTCAATATCCATATTATGAAACAGGCCATACAAATGATACTAAATATTACAAGCAACCTAACCCTATCCGAGAAGAATACATAAAGCAATATGCAAGACCTTATGTAGTATTTTGTGCATACTCTAATTTTAAAGGTTTATACAATACTACTTTTATAATAGAGCCTCCATCAATAATTTATAAGGATGCATATCAAAGGCATATTGATTGGAGCCTAGTTATTGATCTTGTAGGATTACAGGCTTCTTGTCTTGGATTGGACATTGTAACAGATTTTGTTGGGGCAGTTTATTCAGCAAGTCAGGGTAAATGGATAGATGCTTCTATCTATACTGGTGCCATGTTTATACCATTTGTTAGTGGTACAGTTATTAAAATATTTCTTGCTGCAGGAAAAACATTTAGTAAAGGGGCATCTTTTTTAATACGAAAAACAGCGACCATTACAAACGAGGTATCTGCTGATATATGGAAATTTTATACTACATCAGCTAAAACCAAAGTATTTGCAGAGATTAATACAAACGGTGATTTAATCATCAAAGAGTTTTCTACAGTTAATTTTACAGGTAGCACAGATGATATTGTACGATCTGCAAATTATACCAATCCCACTGGACAAATAGAAACAGGAGATATTGCATTTACAAATGTAAGTGGTACTTCGGGTGTAACAAAGAATGTGGTAAAAGCTACCGTGAGTTTTACTGAAGGGCTTGTTAATGGTGTAAGAAGATATAATATTGGACTAGAGTTTGCAAATGGTAAAACAATTGTAATTAGAGAAATTTCATTAAATGGTAAGACAATAAGTTTAAAGTGGACAAAAAAAGCTGATGGAATTATCGATTTTGGAAATAGAAGTGATTTAGCAAAGCTATTAGGTACTACAGATGATGAGGCCCATCATATTTTAACTTGGACTAAATCTGGAATGCATCGAATTGTTCAAGCAGCTGCTGAAGATGGATTTCATTTAAATACTTTTGAAAATGGAATAGGTCTTTCAAAGTATGTAAAAACTTTAAACGAAGGGTTACATGGAAATCATCCTTCTTACGATGATTATGTAGTTCATCGACTGACACAATATTCAAATTCGTTTCCTAAATATACACCAGAGTCTGCAAATGAATTTATTCAAAAAATATTAATTCCTGATATGAAAGATTTAATTGAAGCAGCTTCAAAATCTAATTTGAATTTAAATGAATACTTTAAACAAGTTATTAACCCTTCAGTAGGACCACTTTTAAAATAATACATATATGAAGTTTTACAACATAGGTTTAACCAACAACTTAAATGTTATAGGTCATTACCCTCAAACTGTAAGGATAGAAGGTTATCATGTCGACTTTGTGAACAATGTTAAGGCTGATTATTTTCCCGATTATTTACCAAAGTATGGTTTGAAGTTAAATTCAAGTAGTAAACCTACTGATGTAATTGATAGAGGTATTCTGACATTTGGTTTTGTAATTAGTGAAAAGTTGAAAATTATATTATCTAAATTTAAACTTCCCCCACATAAATTTTATTCAATAGAAGTAGCTGGTTCAAGTAGTAATTACTACTGGTTTCATTACATTTCAAATATGGAAAAATTTATCAATTTTGAAAAAAGTGAAATAGAAGTATTTGAAACTTTACCTCCATTTAATGTAGAGGAAACGTTATCTCTGTCATTTGATGAAATTTTAAAATTAAAAAGTGATTTAATTATGAAAAGAGGTAGATCATTAAGATATAAAGTTATTCAATTAAATAATAGTTTCCCTGATTATGATTTGTTTGAGATTACTGGTGCACAAAATATCACTCTAATAAGTGAAACATTAAAAAAAGAATTTATAAATAACGGCATAACAGGATTTGAAATTTCTGAGTTTATAAATCTAAAAAAAATCATCTAGATTATTTGTTCCTTTACTTTAGTTAAATAATGACCAAATTTAGTAACGTGTGTATGATATCTTTAGTGATAAATTTGATAATCAATTTTGAATTTAGATAAATTTATCGATCAAACTATTATAATAATAACTTAAATAAACAAAAAATGAAAACTCAACTCTTACCACTAGCTATCGGATTATTATCTATAACCGCAGTAATTACTTCATGTAAAAAAGATGATGAAGATGTGGCTGCACCAATTGTACCAACTTGTTTCGTGTCATCGTATAAAAATCTTGATTCAAAAGATTCCACAGTTCAGACTTTTGATAATCAAAATCGATTGGTAAAATCAATCACATATGATGAAACAGGTAAATTATTAGATGAATATGATATCTATACATATGGTGAAAATAAAATGACTTATACTATTTATTCAGACCCATCTACAATTTCTTATCAGACAGAATATATACTGAACCCGAATGGAAGCATTTATTATAAAGCTGAAAAGGATGTTGATGAAGACCATGGTGTTACGGAATACGATACAGCATTTTATACCTATGACGCATTAGGGTATAATACTATGGTTGTGTATAAAAAAGAGTATAAAGGAGCACAGAATCATGTTTACTATGATACTACATGGTATACCTATACAGATGGAAATATGACCTCATCAACACACAAGACTAATTCAGGAGAAACCAGAACAGATATCAGCACTTACACGGATTTAGTAGATAAAGCCAATGTTATTAATGGTTCATTTTTAACATTTCCTAATCTGTATGGTAAACCCAATAAAAATTTAATCTTGTTAGAAACAAACGAAGAAGGGACGTATACAACAAAATATACCTATGAAATGAATGCAGAAGGATATATGATCAGAAGCAGAATGGAGTATGTGAATACAAAATATCCATCAGAATATACAAATGATCTGAGATTTTATTACACGTGTAAATAATTTTATGAAAAGCTTCATGCAACTCGTATCCATAATACAAACATTCAAATTATGCAGAAATACTATTCTGCTGTTGGGTATGCTGCATGCAGCTTATTATACATCTGCTCAAACACTTGATCCATTTTACAACAATGCGCAGGCAAATCAACAAATGATTCAGGACGAGAATCGTTCAACGAGTCAGATTGATCCTGCAAGCAATGCAGACTTGCCATTAGGTATCGGCAATGAAATAGCTGGCAAACAATACATCATTGCCATTGATAGTTTGGTGCTGAGTCCCCAGGGCTCTTTCATGCGGGCAACAACAACCATTGAAGTTCCGCTTACCGGAGATAAGCTTGCATTCTCTGCTTCGAATATAGCCATCACACCTAGCGGTATAAAAGGTGGTTCATCGGCAAAGATGGAACTGGCATCAGACATTCCGCTTCGTTTGAATGATAAAGTCAAAATGACAATTAAAGGAACACAGCGTAAAACGTTTGTAGAGTTTGATTGCAATGGATTCATTGGAATTGGTTTGCAGGGGGAGTTCGAATTTTGTCGGGAGCTGCTTGTTCCTGAATTACCTGATGGAAGCATAGCACCCGATCCGCAGCGTGTAAAAGCAAGCTTTGAAACCTATGTATATGATTTCAGCAATGTACTAACAAAAGTAAGCATAACTCCTTTTCAGGTACCCGGATTGGATGGCTTTGGTTTTTATGTAAAAGATGCCTGGGTAGATCAAAGCGATGTTGCAAATCCATTGGGTATTTTATTTCCTCAAACATATCGTTCACCCGATCTCGATCCATCAAATCCAAACTTATGGCGTGGTTTTTTTATTCGTGAACTTGATGTACGCTTGCCGCAGCAATTCAATGAAAGGGCAAACAACCAGCGAAGAGCAATAAAAGGCTATAACCTGATTGTAGACAATATGGGTTTTACAGGAAGCATAGTAGGGACGAATCTTATACCTATGAATGAAGGTCAGATTAGCGGCTGGGCTTTTTCACTAGACTCCATGAAAGTTGATATTGTTTGTAACAACATTACAGGCGCAGGCTTCAGAGGAAATATTAATATACCCATTACAAAAGAAGATGTATTGCTTAATTATACCGCAATTATTCAAGGAAATGATCAATATCTCTTTTCTGTAAAAAGTAAAGAGATGGTCTCTGTTCCTTTATTGGGAGCGACCATGAATTTATTGCCATCGACAAGTATTTTTATTGAGAAAAAAAACGGGAAGTTTATTCCAACAGCAAACTTAACAGGAAATATCAATTTTGCTGTACAGTTGGGCAATAGTAACACCAGTGAATTTAAAGGTATCGCCTTCGAACAGCTTATTATATCAGGGGAGCAACCCTATGTACGTGCCGGTACATTTAGTATAGCCAGTCAGAATAGTAATTTAGCAAACTTCAATGTCACCATTGGCAATATAAGTATGATTGCTGCTAATAATATGATGGGTATTCGTTTTGCCTTGGCTGTAAATTTGATGGGTACAAAAGACAAAGGGTTTGCAGGCATCGCAGATCTTACTATCTACGGCAAGATGGAAGAAAGCACCGAAGGTAAACATAAGTGGTCATTTGATCGGGTAGATCTGAATGCTTTACGTATTGATGTGGATCAAGGTGCCTATGAAATTCACGGCATGCTGGTTATATACCGTAAAGATCCGGTATACGGTACAGGATTTACAGGAAATGTTATGGCACGTTTTCAGCCAGGCATTCAAGTAAATGCACGTGCACAATTTGGTAACAAGAATGACATGCGCTATTGGTATGTAGATGCCATGGTAACCATTCCAAGTGGTGTAATGATTATGGGGGGTGTGGGTTTATATGGCTTTGGAGGTGGGATGTATCATCACATGAAACAGCGGAATGTTCCTGTTGCTCTTGCATCTAACGCCGGCTCTGGAGCAGAAGCGACTCCGGGAATACTAACACCTCCTGTTTCAGGAATTATTTATGTGCCGGATTCTACTATTTTTCTTGGATTAAAAGCAAGCGTAATTGTTGCAACCTATCCTTTATCAAAAACTGTGAATGCAGACGTTACATTTGAAGCCACCTTTCTTGAAGGAGGAGGTATGGGTGATCTAATGTTCTATGGATCCGGATATTTTATGACTGAACTTACAGAACGTTCCACACAGGCGCCTTTGTATTGTAACGTTTATATCGGCTATGACTTTCAGAATAAAATACTTCACGGTGCATTTGATGTATTCGTAAATATAAACAATCAGGTTCGTGGGATTAACGCTAATAACCACGCGGGTTCTATGGTTATGCATTTCGAGCCGAATGATTGGTATATTTATGCAGGAACACCGGATCAGCGCATTGGCGTTACACTGCTGGGCGTTAAAGTCGGTGCTTATTTTATGGTTGGTACGCAAATTCCTTCTATGCCTACACCACCATCCAATGTATCCGATATTTTGGGTGGTATGAATCTTGATTTTATGCGGGATGAAAATGCATTAGGTAAAGGAGCGGGGTTTGCCTTTGGGGCAAGTGTTGATGTAAATACAGGGAAGAAACAGTTTTTAGCATTTTATGGGCAATTTGCTGCAGGTGTTGGTTTTGATATCATGATGAAAAATTATGGCAAAGATGTCATGTGTGCGGGAAGAAATGAACCATTAGGTGCAAATGGATGGTATGCCTCGGGACAAGTATATGCATATGTACAGGGAGATATAGGAGTAAGTGTTGATTTAGCTTTTATACATGGCGAATTCAAAATACTTGAAATAGGTGCAGCAGCAGTCTTACAAGCCAAACTTCCCAATCCGATATTTATGAAAGGAACGATTGGTGGTTATTATGCAATACTCGGAGGTAAGGTAAAAGGGAATTGCAGATTCTCATTAACAATTGGAGAAGAATGCCAGATTGTTGGTGGTAGTATTGTTAGTACGATTCCCGTGATTAATGAAACATCTCCGGTAAGCTTTACAGAAGGTGGTGCGAGTGTATTTGTTAATCCGCAGGCAACGTTTAATCTGCCTGTAGATAAAGTAATGGAGCTGGAAGATTTAGATGGAGTTGTTAAGGCGTACAGAGTTAAATTGGGTCATTTTAAATTACTCGTTAATAATGCAGAAATTGCTGGTGGTACTGAAATGAATGAAACAGGAGATGCTGTCGCGTTTCAGGCACACGATATTCTGCCTCCAAAGACATCCATTAAAGCAATTGTAAGAGTATATTTTGAAGAGCGCAAGAACGGCACCTGGTTACCTGTTGAGTTTAAAGGTAAGCAGATTGAGGAAGTAAAAGAGTTTTCGTTTACAACGGGTACTGCACCTGATGTTATACCATTGAATAATGTTACATATAGTTACCCGGAAATCAATCAAAGTAATTTTCTTAAATCAGAATCAGGCACTGGTTATATAACGCTTACTAAAGGGCAGCCCTATTTGTTTGAAGCGGATACCAGATGGGTAACGAAAGTACGCTTTACAGATGATGCGGGTAGTATGCCTCAAGAAACAGATCTGTCGTACAATGCCTCAGAGAAAACAATTGCTTATACAATTCCAATAGGATTAGATAATAATAAAATATATCATTTCCATATTATTAATATTCCGTCTGTTGTCAATGCAACTGTCAATGCAAATATTACTGCAACCACTAAGGATCTAACAGACGATGGATCTGTAACATTAGAGCGAAAATCTATTTCCGGTACGAGCGAAACGATTACAGAAAAAGAACTTCTTGGTTATGACCTGCGCACAAGCAAATACAACACATTTAATCAGAAGATGATTGCATTGGAGAAGTCGCAAGGCTGGTTGCTTCCGGTAGATGGATATGTGAGTGTCCATGAAATAGGATTAACGCTTTCAGGAGACGAACTCTTTGATGTGTTTGATATCAGCGGCACAACAAATACATCGCAACTGATTCAATTTGACGCTGATTTGACTAATCGTTGGTTTAAACATGAAATTAACCCGCTGATTTATGCTGAGTCACCGTTGAGTGGGAAAGCAACAATAAAGTGGCGTTCGGTTTCAACACTTGGCGTTCCACCTTTGAAAGGAATCAGCATTCGCCAGCAGGCAGACCAGATTCAGGTTAGTGGGGGTGTAACACCCGATAATAGCGGTTACAGTGCTATCGTATATCAGCTCCCGTACTATATTTTCAATGATTATCTAGACCTTCAGGCGCAGTGTGCTGGCATGCTCGCACAAAATCAAAAACTTTCATCGGCTGGATATACTATTATTTTCAACTCGTTTCCGCCAATTAAAACAGGCAGGTATGCGATGAAAATGATCTATGTATTACCAGGTAAAAATATACCTACATCCACGTATCAATTAGAAATCAATAACCAGTTTTAATGAGATACTTATTTATCATATTGTTCCTGCTTTCTAACGTTTTATATGCTCAGCAGAATAATGCTTCAATATATGCATTGTCTGACTATACAGGAGATTCGCTGACACTTCGCTGGGCAGTTGATAATCCTGTAGCCTGGAAGAAAGCTAATGCCAATGGTTACTGTATTGAACGTACGCAGATCACAGTTAGTGGTAAACCGATTAAGCAGGGGCAGGCAAAATCCGTCGCGTTGGTTTGCCCGCTTAAGCCTTGGGAGCTGAACAGATGGGAGAGTCTTGCAAAAGCAAATAACAATGCAGCTGTTGCAGCTCAGGCCATATATGGAGCTAGTTTTCAGCCTAAGACTACCGATCCGGTTTCATCGGTGTTCAATCAAAGTGAAGAACTCTCCCAACGCTATTCCTTTGCATTGTTCGCTGCTGATCAATCGGTAAAGGTGGCAGAAGCTTCGGGATTATTGTTTACAGATAAAACACTAATTAAAGGTGAACAGTATGTTTATAAAATTTATGTTTTAAACTCATCACCAGCTTTTAAAGTTGACACAGCGTATGTACTGGTTAATACACTGATAACAAAACCACTTTTGCCTGTTATTAAAGATGTCAAAGCTGAATTTGCAGACCGCACAGCCATGTTAAGCTGGAGCAAGGAATACATGGAAACCTTTTATACATCGTACATCATTGAGCGTTCAGAAGACGGAAAAACGTTCAAAAAAGCGAATACGTTACCAATTGTCAATTTAAATCCATTGGAAACTAAAAACATAAGCAGGATGTATTGGGTCGATAGTCTACCTGCTAACGGTGTAACTTATACATATCGTATCAAAGGCATCACACCATTTGAGCGTGAAAGCAAACCATCGGATACGGTGTCAGGGAAAGGCGTGAGTATGGCATTGTTGCTATTGCCATCGATCAGTAAAGTAACCGTAGAAAAAAATGGCAGTTTATCGTTCAACTGGACGTTTACCATTCCGCCAGGTCAAAAGCTTTCAAGATATGAGATCGAACGCAGCACTAAAGCAAACGGAGCTTATACGTTAATAAAGACATTAACAGCTGCTGATAAATTGTATTCAGATCCAAAGCCAAATAAGGTTAATTATTATATTGTGCGTGCAGTGCTTGAAAACGGACAAAGTGTTGCTTCCTTTCCAACGCTTGGTCAGGCAAAAGATGAAACACCGCCAGCTCTGCCAGAATGGATCAGCGCAACAGCGGATACCAGCGGAAAGTTACTGTTGCTATGGAAACGTGGTGCTGATTCCGATATTCAAGGATATAAAATATATCGAGGCAATAGCATTGGAGAAGAATTTTCGTTGGTTTCAAATAAGCCAGTACATGATACCATGTATACAGACACCATTCAGCTGCATACACTAACCAAAAAGGTATATTATAAAATAACTGCCTTTGATATGAATTTTAATCATTCTGAATATTCAAACGTGCTGGAAGTAAAACGTCCTGACATTTTGCCGCCAGTAGCACCAGTAATAACAGCATTTAAAGCAGATGACAGATTATTCACGATAACCTGGATTCCCAGTTCAAGCGAGGATGTTACAGGGCAGAGGCTTTATCGAAAGGATGTTGTTGGATCAACGTGGAGCATTCAGACTGAATTCAATAACACGATTACTGCATATACGGATACTACACTTAAAAAAGGAATACAGTATGAATATGTGCTGGTAGCGTATGACGAAAGTAAAAATGAATCTTCTAAATTAAATCCGTTAAAAGCACGGTTAACAGATTATGGATTCAGACCAGTTATTGAGCAGATCACAACGAAAGCAGACCGTACGGAACATTATGTGCAGTTGTCGTGGGTCTATTTTGGTGCACCTGAATTCATTCAGATCTACCGCAGTGAGAAAGGCGGACCAATTAAACTTTACGCAACAATCAAGGGTGATCTCAAAGAATTTAAGGATATAAATGTAAAAATGAATACAGAATATACGTATCAGTTAAAAGTACGCTTTGATGATGGCGGAGCATCTGTATTAAGTAAACCTGTTATTGTGAATTATTAAGTTAAGTTGTTTTACTTAAGCGCGGTATTGTAATTACAACTAATTACTAAAAAACTCACTCTTCTCCTTCAGGAGAAGGGCTGAAGATGAGGTATTAAGAATAAATAAATTTACCACCGCATGTGTTGAGTAATTGACATTGAATTATTAAAATGAAAAATATGAAAAATGAAATTGTTATAGCATTGATATCGTTTGTTATTATGCTTACATCATGTAAGAAAGATGATCCTGAACCTCCCTTCAGTATTCCTAATCAGGGACCAGATGTTACACTAGAAAAAATAACGAACACCAATCAACTCATAGAAGGCAGTAACGATACTGTCTTTTTTAGAGTTAAACTGAGTAGACCATTTCAGAATGTACATCAAGCTACCATGGCTAGGGTGCTTATTTATTATAGAGATACAACAGCTGTAAATGGGGCAGATCTTTTTGTCTATGATCAAACAGGAGAACAAGAGCCGGAATATGATTTCTATGCTCAAAATTTTGGCCCTCTATATCCTTTGGGCTATTTGCAGTTTTATTCTGTTAATTTTTATCCGGGAGATTCTGAACGTATTGTTGGTATAAAGCCTAAAGAAAACTCCATTTATGAAAAAGATAAAGTATACCTTTTTAATGTTGTCAAGGTTTACTATTTCGCACCTGGAGATCCATCTCCATACGGAGATTTGTACGAGGATAAAAATATTCAGGTGTCTTATAATTATATTGACAATGATCCAATGCCTGTTGTTGGTTTCGATCATGGATTAAATACGTCTATTCAAATTCAGGAATCTGCTGGTTACGGAGAATCAGCAAGAATCAAACTAACAAATAGAAGTGGGTTTATAATTCCTGTTCAATATTCTGTTTCTGGAACTGCGCTTAGTGGCACGGATTATATTATTAAATCGCCAAGTACGTTGTTTATAAAGCCAGGAGAATACTATTATGATTTTAATTTTGATGTGATTAATGATAATATAACTGAAGGTGCGGAATCGTTTACCATAAAATTAGTAAGTGCAGAAAAGTCATTGATTGGTTCACCGATTAATAATGCAATTTTCTTGAGAGATTCAATTCAAATTTTTATTAATGAATAGAGGTAGTAATTTTTCCATAAAGTAAAGCTATGAAAAAGATCATTATTGCATTTGTTTTTTCTCTAGTGTATAGTATATCCTATGCTCAGACAATGCAGGTAACAATCCAAATTTTATCCGTATATCATTATTATGGTAATGATAGCCCTATTTTGAGAGTTTCTGTTGACAACAGAGGATATAATTTTAACGGTCAAAACTATGGTGGATTTCAAACGGGTGGAGGCATTACAAATGTTTCAAATTATGCTTATGGTTACGACACTTATGTCATCACTAGATCTGACTTTACAGCCATTAGAATTGAATTTCATGGATGGAATGATAGGTGTCATAATGCTAGTAGTACTTACTTTGATTACAATGACGATTGTAAATGTCCAATCGGCCCTTTTAATTCAATAATTGACTGTAATGACAAAAATGACCACAATAGATATTATGGATATAAAGACATTAACTTTTGGGAGTATCCAAACGATGGCGCCTCAAGCCCCATGGTGTATACTGGGAACAACCGACAAGGGATTATTTTTAGAGTAAGCTGGACACCATTACCTCCAACAAATATTTTAACAAATCTTCCTTCTCCTGAAGCATGTGGTAATTCGGAAGTTTTATTAACTGCAACTTTACCTGGGTGGTTTACTCTGCCTGCATCTGTATTACCTTATTTTCGGTATATCTGGCAGATAGGTGTACAGTCAGGTTCAAATTTTGTCTACACTACTATTGCAACTACTACTACAAATACTTTTACATACAAAACACCTTCAAACGCTCCTGCCAATGGATCATTAATCAGGCAATTCAGAGTTTATACAGTTTTGAATGGCGTTTATTCAGTTGTCCCAACGCAGTTAAATAATCCAATAAATATTTTCCCGCCTCCGCCCACGGGAATTACTTCAATTATAAACCCAAATTCATGCAACGGAATGTTATTGCCAGATGGTAATGTTTTGATTACGGGAGTTACAGGCGGAGCAGGGGTTTATTTATATAGTATATCTGATGGTATTCAAACATACAACTCGAGTAAAACTGCATTCAATATAAATTTACCTATGGATGCTTCCAATAAACCTACAAATATTACGGGATTGAAGGCAGGAGCATATTCAGTTATTGTTTATAATTATTATAATGGTGAAGCAAGATGCTCTTACACAAAACAAATATCCATAACTGAACCTTTACCGCTTACTGTAGCTACTATTCAAAAATCCGATTATAATAGTTTCAATGTATCCTGTAATGGTTCTGCCAATGGTTCAGTTATTGTGTCTGGCAAAGGAGGGAATACACCATATACGTATGTTTGGGATGATGAAATTACTTTTACGAATCCATTAACAAATTCCAATGGTTCATTTAATAACCTAAAAGCAAGGAATTATTATATCAAAATAACAGATTCAAAAAACTGTCCTGTTAATCCTGTATTAACAACTTTAACTGAGCCTGCTCCTTTATTTTCAGCGTTACAAAAAACAGATGTGTTGTGTAATGGAGCTGCTAACGGACAAATTAATATGACTGCGAATGGTGGTGCAGGTGGTTATGTTTATTCGGTAAACAACAAGCCTTTTGTTTCAGCAGTACCATTCACAGGATTAACACCGGGTAACTATGAGATAATAACAAAAGATAAAAACAATTGCACCGTAACAAGTGCTAATACCTCAATTGCTGAGCCTACTGTTTTAAATCTATCTGTAACTGATAAAAAAGATATATTATGTTACGGTGCTTCTACCGGATCTGTAAAGCTGAGTGGGAGTGGAGGAGTAGCTAATTATGCATATTCGTATAATGGTATAACGTTTCAAACTTTGGGTTCATTCAACAGCATACCTGCGGGAATATATAATTTAATCGTTAAAGATAAAAACAACTGTATCACATCTGCTTCAACACAATTTGTGCAACCTGATGCTTTACAGAATATTTTTGATATACAAAATGTTACCTGCCTTGGCAAAGAAGACGGGAATGTAAAAGCCAATGTAATAGGTGGAGTAAAACCGTATACGTATCAATGGCTTGGTAGGACTGAAACAGCAGATAATATTAAAAATTTATATGCAGGAAATTTTACACTTGCTGTACGTGATGCCAATAATTGAGCTTTGCAACAAACCGCTATTGTGAATGCACCTGCAACCTCTTTAATTATTGAATCTGTTAGTAGCTCAAATGCAACATGTGAAGGTATTTGCGACGGTAGTATAACAGTAAATGCATCTGGTGGAATTCCTCCATATAACTATTATTACAATAGTTTTCAATCTGCGAATAATGTTTTGTCATCTGCTTGCGGTGATAAGTATGTAGTTAAGGTTAAAGATAATTACAACTGTATTGTATCCGATCAATTAACGGTGCCGCTAATCAATACTTTTGGTTTTGCCTTACCCGATTCTGTAACATTGTGCACTGGGCAGTCGTATCTGGTTGATGTGAAAACAATAAATGCGAATGTAGCGTTAACATCTTTGAACGGATTTTCGTCTTCATCTAAAAATGTTTCCTTATCAGTTTCAGATAAATATTACTTAACCTTATCGAATTCACTTGGGTGTATTAAAACGGATACTATGGTGTTAACTACCAGTTCAGATTTGCTGAAGTCCAGGTTTATTGTACCTAGTAGTTCTTATGCAGGGGATACAATCAACTTTGTAGACCTATCCTGGCCAAGACCAGACTCTGTAAGTTGGGTTTTAAGTGTACCTGCAGATACCATTGGAAACGATGAAGGTTTTATACGTTTGTCATATAAAGATCCTGGCACATACATAATACGGTTGACGGCTTATATGGGTGCATGCCGAGATAGTATAACCAAGACTATTACATTTGATGTTCCTCCGCCCTTCAGAACTGCTGATGATTCGCTGGGTTTAGGATTTCATAGCATAAATTCATTGAAATTATATCCTGTACCTAATTCAGGTAAATTTATAGTTGAGATTTCCGTTTCACATGTTGATGAAATTACCTGCAGTATTATTAATATTTTTGGTGAAGTTATACGTACTGAAAGTCTTTCTGGAAATCGAATGTATGAAACTAATTATGATATTCTGACAATGCCTCCTGGAGTGTATCTAATGAATGTAAAGTCTAAGGACGATGCAAAAGTGGTGAAGTTTATTGTTGAGTAAACTTTAATATTATTTTGAATTTTCTAAACTTTATTTGTTATTCATTTACAAGAATTGTAAAACGATTAATGAAAGATAAGTCAGTGTAAATAAATAGTATAAATTATAAGATATTATATGGATAACTTCAACTGGTTAAATTCAATTACTCCAATAGCGGATGCTGCTTGGCATTTAAATAACGTGATACGTATTTCTGATATAGAAAATATCAGCTTTTATGATAAGAAACTAGATTCTTATGAAACTACAATTGATCCATCACATATAAAAGGTATTGATTATGCATATAATTATAATAGCACCAATGATATTACATGGATTGATTTGTTAAATAGCTTGATTCGGTTCAAAGATATCAGAAAAAATAAGCTTTGTTTTGAGGACTTAGCAACACATTCTCAAAACGATTATGATGAAGAAATGACAGTTTTAAAGTTTGGAGATATTTTAATTACGTGCCAGGGTCAACATCGGCTTGCTTTGGCTAAGTTTCTTAACTTATCAAAGGTAAAAGTTCATGTTATTGAGTATGAATTCAACAAAGAAAAATACGATCAGTTTCTAATCAGAAAATATTTTTTAGATAAACTTATACTCTGGAATTTGATACGCCCTGAACAATATGAGCTAGCTTTAAAATCATTTGGTAATAGTTTGTCTATACCAATTTCAGGTAAGTATTTATCTATCAATGATCAACTGCTAATGCCATTTTTAGAAACATATCGCAATCTAAGTACTTCCACAATTCTAAAATTAACGGATAAATTATTTAGTTATAATTTAGGTGATACTAATTATAATAACAGACATGCAAATATTGAAAATATGAGTGACATACAAGAATTAAAGCCATTTTTACGTCAGCTTAAATATTTGGGAAGTTATATTAATTAACACTATGTTGTAGATTTTATTCAAATTGCTGTAAAATAGTCTTTTAAAGAATTTAAAGCTTTAATGTCATCATAAAATTGGTTCGATATTTCAGCCATCTTCCACCCTAAAGGTCTTTTGAGAAATCAGAAGACCTTTTTTGTTTATAAAGCTGAAGGCTTAACGATTACTTGCCTAAAGCCTAACGCTTGATCATCATATTATACTGCAGAGGAAATTTTAAACGTCTTTTGATTCAACGCATTCGAACTTTAGGCTTTTAGCCTTTCGCATTAAGCCTTATACTTTTCGACAGCTTCTATAATATCTTCCTTAATAAATGACCAGTATTTTCCTTTCAAACAAATAGGGTCAAAGTCTAGGTCTGCTTCAGTAAAATTGGTGATATTTTGTTGAATTAATAACTTGTCATGCGTGTATAAAAAGCGTTGCTCGTGCAGGTTTATCATACTCTGCTATAATGATTAAGTGTTTCATGTAAGTCCCAAAAATCTTTTTTTCTACCACCTCTTTGTATTACATCAATCTTCATTGCTATGATCTCTTCAATAGTAGCCATGCGCAGTCCGTCTTCTTCAAGTATATGTTGAAAAAAAGGATCCATTGAATAATATAAATCTAGTTTAACAACATGTTCGGCATCATTTCCTATCAAATAAGACTTACCCATTCCTGCTTTCTTCCCAAAATCACCATGTGCATATTTGAATGTATTCTGTAGGTAGTTTTCAATGAGATCGAAGTTTACAGATTCATATTCCTCATCGGTAAAAAGATCGATATCTATAGATAATCTATGGCCCAAGTGCAAACTTAAAGCTGTTCCACCAACAAGTCGGAAATTATTCAATTCTGTCGACTGCATGAGTTTTATCAAGCAATCTTTTAATAAGTCGTTTACCGTATTCCAGTAGAGCATATCATTTATATCTTGAGTTACGCATTAGCGGCAAACTATTACCAGTGATTTCTTCGCTACCCGTAATTTTTTTTATTTTATTTTTTCCATAAAATCTTAGTATCTCTTTTTTCTCCTCGTCATTTCCTCTCTCAAATACACGTTCGATTACAGCTTTGTATTGTTTTTGCCAATCAATTTTAGCAATATCCGTATCCCAAAAAAGTATTTTCCGGATAATATTGAGGTCAGGATGATGGTGCTGGTTATTTTTCTGCTTCTCTATTTCTATTTCATAATAAGCCTGAAGAATGTGCATAGTACCTTCTTCCAAACCTAAAGCCTTGTCTATTTTTAATGACAATGCAGCTGTAATACCGCGTTTACCTTTTGTTATATCATTAAGGGTTTGAGGGTATTCATTCAAAGAAAGTGCAAACGGGCCTTTTTTTAGATTGCGTTTTTTTAACTCACGTTCTAATATTGCTCCCGGATGAATTCCTTTATAGTTTTCAAATGAAATTTTCATACTTAAATATAAACAATTTTGTTTATGTTTTTAACATAAGTTTTCATCAAAATGGTTCATTTTAATAAAATAAGCGATATTTATAAACCTTTGTGGGCAATCTATAGCTATTTAATCTCTAAAGGGATTCATGCAGTTGGGTAATTCTATTGCTGACTAAAAATCCCTTTAATGAATGAACCATTTATATCATTCATTAAAGGGATTTGAAGAAAAGGTATTTTAAAATATTTCTTAAAACTTAAAGCAAAGTATTAATGGCTGGAATCTTCTTTTGCAAGACTTCCCATTAATGCTATTTTGGATGGTTTTCCAGGAAGTATAATTTCCTTTACTTTTTCCAGAGTATCTTTTTTATACATGAGTATTTTACCATTGATACCATCCGTTATATAAACATAATTTTCACTTGCTGCCACAACAGGATTTCCTTTACTACCACTTGCAGGGAAATTGACTCCCAAATTTTTACTACTAATAACAGATAGATCATGTCCATCTAACACTTTTACAGTACCATCGGTATACAATACGATCAGGTCATGACCTTCCCAATCAAATGTTACAGAAAATAAGTTCCCGTTTTCTTCTATTGAAGTAATGGTTTTTGAAATTGGATCGATTTTATATAATCCATATTTGGATTTAAATCCAACAAACTGATGTGATTCTTTGCCATAATAAACAGAACCAAGCCAGTTTGTTCCCAAAGAACCTGGATAATTGATCAGTTCCTGTGAACCATTATTTGTTACCATTAATATACCATTCGTTGAGCCAAACAGAACGAGTTCTCCATTGCCGGCTTCTCCATGTATTCCTCCGGTTTGTATCGTTGATGCATGCAGAATATTTCCATCCATATCCACCACTTTTACTCTTTCGGGTAAAGTGCCTGAAGCACTTCCATCTTTTTCAGTTACCGCAATCGTATTGTTATTGAATAAAGCAGGAGCTCCATGGTGAGCAATGCCTACAGCGAATGTACGCGCGTTCGCTTCGCTGTGTAATGTGCTTTCTTTAAAATGCGAAATGCTTCCATCTCCGTCATTGAAAATTAACATATCATCGCCACGTCCATAATAGTGAATCGGAGTAGTACCGTTTGCGCTTGTTAAGGTCCATTTTGGCGTTCCTTTTATGTGTGCATGGTCATCATGTTCTTCAATGCCACTGTCAAAAAAAGTAGCAAAATTAGTACTTGTATTTATAACGCTTACAAAGCGGCCGCTAGGACTGCTGTATAAGCTGCCGTTTGCAAATTGACCGGCTTGCGATTCATAGGTGCCTTTTTGAGGATTAATAATATAATAATTTACTAAGTCCTGATCGGAAGCAAGTAATCTCACAAATTGACTCTCGGTTTCTGTTGGTTCAGGAATAACAGATTCTTTTTCATCTTTTTTACAGGAATTCAAAAATAACAGTAGCGTAAATACACTGGCAATAAGTAAGGGTTTTTTCATTTTCATAAAGGTTAAGTTAATTGTTATTGTATACAGATTGGATGGTGGCTCACGCAACTGGAATTCAGAAACGCTTTGAATTCATTTATAATCTTACTTTGTCAAGTTCGTATTTCGTGGAGTTAAATTATTCTCAACGAATATACCTTGCCCGCCGTGGTTGTGTCTTTTCGACCAAACACCAGTGAAGGAAAACTGTATAGTTCAATCTTTTTAACAACTTGACAAAGCAGAAATAATATCAGGCAGATAAGGCAATTTCAATTTTCTGTTTAAGAAATACTTACTACTCGTGTAACTACCCATTCACAGGTACCCGAATTAGTATCTTGAAGAGAAACAATAGTTATTGAATACGAATAGGGAATTTTACATCAATATCTGTGCTTCCGATAGTGATGTCTCCATTACCTGAAACAGGCTTAGTTGTTTGCTGATGTTTTAAGATTACCTGTATGTTAGCGGACTTGTCTGTTGTTAAGGATGTAGGTCTCCACTCTGAAATCAAACCAATAGGTACACCATTTTTATCTTTGTCAGAATACGTGAAAGATACATTGACTCCATCTAAAGCGGAAAAAAAGAATTGGTGACTATGGCCTTCGTTTTTTATTTCAGTTGAAACATTATACACTGGATTTTTTGTTGCATCCAGGAGAAAAATCTCAACGGTATATTTTTTACCGACAGCTAATTTTATCGTATCAATAACAGGTGCTTTACCACCTTCTCCGTCAATATCCTCAAACATTGCTTCTATTATCTTTGTAGGGTTTTCTGCTTCTGTAAACACAAGTTTAAGAGTTGTAATTAATTCATTTTCATTCGGATTTTTGGGTAAAGGCACATCGTCTTTATCGTAATGGCAAGAGTTTAAATTGAACAGGCATACGAATAATACTGAAAAGATTTGTATTGATTTTTTCATCAAGTGAAATTTTTAAAACGAAATAGTTTATAGTTTTTTTAGTCCTACTTTGTCAGGTTCGTATTTGGTGGAGTTGAAATTATTATCAATTAACACACCTAGCCCGCCGTGGTTGTGTCTTTTCGACCAACCACCAGTGAATAACCTTTATAAAGTCGTTGTATATCGAATGTATTTATGCAGGTGCGGGCTTTTATTTTACTGCAAACACTTTTCGCGCGTGCCGAAAAGCCCTGTTAATACACATAGCAGCATTGTAGTGTATACTTCAGTTATTAACAGATGCCATACATACTTCAATGAGTTTTTGTTTGAAGGGTTTACACAGTATGTCAGGAATATCTTCAATAGAAATATTTCTGACAGATTCTGGCGCTTTGAAAATACGCATGCCTGCTCCATTCATATTTTCAATCATGATGACTGTTTCTGTAACATCCCTGTCCTGCATGCTGGATATTAAAATGCAGTAAGCTTCATCTAATCCAAGATATTGGCGCAGATACTTTTTCAAACCAGCAATAGATGCGGTGCAATTTTCAGCTTCAGAGAATTTCATACAGCACGCACTTTTATAATTGAGGAGTTTCTGTTCCATAAAGCTTATAACTCCGGCCATGGATCAGGTAGCAATCCGCTAATGTTCATTAAGGCAATTTCCTGATCTGTAAGCAGGCATTCATCCAATTCTCCAGTGATTATTGTCTTGTTCAGATCCTGACCTATGATTACCAGTTCCTGCATGCGATCGCCCCATACGGTATCCATTCTTTTTTTAATGAATTTCAAATCACCCCCTCGTTCTTTCCATTCTTTTTCAGGTACTGATGCCCACCACACGCCCATGCGTTCCGCCTTCAAAGAACCACCGGCCTGACTGAAGCTTATAGCCACGTCTGGACGCGTAGCAATCCAAAATAATCCCTTGCTGCGGATAATGGCTGAAGGCCAGTTTTCTGTGCAGTAATCCCAGAAACGTTCGGGGTGAAATGGCTTGCGAGCTCTGAATACGAAAGAACCAAGTCCATACTCTTCCGTTTCAGGTGTATGATGTCCCTTCTTTAATTCCTTGATCCAACCAGCAGCGTTTGAGGCTTCTTCAAAATCAAACAAACCGGTATGCAGAATTTCTTTTAATGGCACCTTTCCATAAGATGCATCCAGCACTCTTGCCGATGGATTAAGTTTTTTTATTACGGCTTTTAATTCATTCAACTTGTCTGTAGTTACCAAATCAGATTTATTGACAATAATGACATTTGCAAATTCAATCTGCTCGGTAAGCAGATTTACAATGTTGCGCTGATCCAACGGATCTTCATCGTTGAGATTTCTATCACCGACCGTGTCTTTGCCCCTAAAATCTTTGTGGAAATTGAATGCATCAACCACGGTAACCATTGTATCCAGTGTGCTGAATTTTGCAAGGTCAATGCCTAGCTGATCATCTACATAAGAAAATGTTTGCGCTACGGGTAATGGTTCAGAAATACCCGTTGATTCAATCAGCAGATAATCAAACCTCCGTTCTTTCGCAAGCTTCTCAACTTCCTTTAACAGATCTTCCCGTAAGGTACAGCAGATACAGCCGTTTGACATTTCAACGAGCTTCTCATCAGTTCTTGAAAGTGTATGTTGTTCTTTCACCAGTCTGGCGTCTACATTGACTTCGCTCAAGTCGTTTACAATGACAGCTACTTTCAAGCCTTCCTTGTTGTGTAAAATGTAATTCAACAGTGTAGTTTTGCCTGCTCCCAGGAATCCGCTTAAAACGGTTACAGGAAGTTTATATTTTTTTTGTTTCATTATAAATGCAATAATGTTGCATCAAATATAGTAGTATGTTTTAATATTTGCAACAATGTTGCATTTATAATATGATTGGCTGGAATTTCATATATTTGCCTAGCAGAAAGGATTATTAGTATGATAAAATCCATTGAACACCAGATAGAACATTTTCTTACGGATCATCAATTAAAAAAGACACCTATACGTCAGGAGGTACTTGGATTGTATTTATCCAAACCTTATGCCTTATCTCAGCATGATATAGAAGTAGCGCTGGCAAAAAAAGGATACGACCGTATTACCTTATACCGTACCCTTAAAACATTCGAAGAATGTGGTCTTATTCATAAAGTATATAATACGGCAGGTGTTGCAAAATATGCTGTCTGCGGGGAAACGTGCTCGCATGCAGGTCATACAGATGAGCATGCGCATTTTAACTGTATGAAGTGTGAAAACACCTATTGCCTGCCTTCGGTAACGGCACCTCAGGTTTCCGTACCCAAAGGCTTCAAATCCATGCACTTTACCTATAACATAGATGGTGTTTGTGAAACCTGCGTGCAGAAAGGCAAGAAGTGATTTTAAAATATGGGTTTATAATAGAATATAAAACCATACTTATATGATGTTGCAAAACTTTCAAGAGTAGAGGCGAAGGTTCCCTGCCTGATATCACATTTAATTTCTGACAAATTTTTATACTTTTATTACAGCTAGGTTATATAATGTTGAAATGCTGAAGGCTTAGCCACACTAATGTAAGGCTTCATCGAATAACTTTATTTTGTAGAATTCGCAACGGTAAAGCATTTTAGATTAAGTTTTCAACTCTATTATATCAAAACTCCTCATCAATAAATTCTTTTACTCATCCGCTGCAATTTCTTTTTCTTCTCACGTTAAATGTTATCTTTGCGCATCGTTTGGTTTTATGTTTTGTAACAGAAACATGAATTAAAAGGGAAACCGGTGTAAATCCGGTGCTATCCCCGTAGCTGTATGCCTGATGTGGTAATGTTCCGCATAAAAGGTTTTTCAGAAGTTTTGCCACTGTGATGTTGTAGTCATGGGAAGGTGCTGAAAAATCAGGTGAGCCAGAAGACCTGCCTTATGATATGTTTCACTGTTTGTTTTCGGAGGAAAAACAAAGTGGCAGGCTTTTCATCGCAGGTTCACCGCGAAGGTGCTTTCCATTTCCTTACTGTTACAGCAGTGCGGCATGCTTTATCGCATACCCTACTGATTCATGAGATTTAAACAATATTATACTAATCGGCAATTCTTATTTCAGACTTTTACAAAAGTATGCAGCACCATATGTATACTTTTGATTCTATCGATATCCACTTATTCGCAAGCAATTCCAAAAGAACGTACGTATACATTACACCTGAATGATTTTAATGATTTTTTGAATGGCGTATGGAAAGATGTTTACCAGTGGGATTCAGGAAGAGAAGTTAAAGATTCAGATGGACATACAATAGGCGGATGGAAGTCGATTGTAAAGGATAACCTGGAGTTTGAACACTATACGGAATATGGTGGTATCTGGGAAGGCTTTTGTATATCCAGAAGAAACTTTGCGTACAGTAAACCGGATCCGTTAAATCAATTTACAGCAACAACGCTTGGCGGTAAAGACGGACAGGGTACTCCATATATGATTGCTTATTACGGCATCGGAACCAATACGCAGAATAATTGCCGAATCTCTTTGCGCGATGGTGTGCCTTGTCAGGCAGCAGGTATGTATGTCACCAACACATATTACAACTATCTTTCCATGACAAAAGGGGATGGGTTTGCAAAACGTTTTGAACAGGGGGATTGGTTTTTGCTTACAGCGTATGGCTACGATCAGAACGGCAATGTTACAGGGACGGCAGAATTTTATCTGGCAGACTACCGCTCGGAACAAACAGATGAATATTACATTGTGCAGGACTGGCGCTGGTTTGATCTCTCATCGCTGGGTGCAGTAAGCGCACTTGAATTTACATTGACATCCAGTGACAATGCCGTGTATGGTATGAATACCCCAGCTTATTTTTGCATGGATCAATTAACACTTTCACTTATATCAATAAAGAAACAGCCTGAAGCTCTAACAGTGTGTCCGGGAAATTCTGCCAAATTTATTGCAGAGATTACAGGTTCTGATTATTACAATGCTGCACGTGGTTCAAGCAGTCCGTATATTCAGTGGCGAAAAAATGGCATAGATATTCCGCAGGCAAATGAACTCGTCTACACGATACCCGTTGTAAGCGCTGCTGATAGTGGTACCTATACATGTTATGCAATCAGTAATTATCATACACAACTCTATCAGAATATTTTTAAAGATCCGGATTATACTGCGGATGTACTTTCGGGAAGCGCACAATTATCTGTATTGCCCGTCGCACCAGCTATCATACAACAACCTGTTTCCGTAGATGCTGAAGTTGGCGAGTATGTTGTTTTTTCTGCACGTGCAACCGGTAAAGAACTTTCCTATAAATGGATTGAAAATGGAAAAGAGGTATCAACAGATAGCATCTTTATATTGCCGGCTATAAGTACTGCTGATAAAGGGATGTACCAATGCATTGTTTCAAATGGCTGCGGTTCCGTTGCAAGTCATAATGCTGTATTGGATGTACATATTACACAACAAATATATCCCAATCCCAACCGCATAAATGAGCTGCTGATCCTTAAGGGTTACAACGGCTATACATTTACACTCACTGAATTGACAGGTCGTGTACTGGATTCCTTTGTATCTGATACTGATTTTTATTCTTATTACTGGCCGATGAATATAGGAGCTTATCTGTTAACGGCAGTACATCCGGCGGATACAGGAAAAACCACACAGCTCATTGTAATTATATAATGTATTTCATTTCAACTAACCATATACACATGAAAAAGTTTATCTTAAAGTGTTTTTTACTGGCAGCGTTCGCGCTTGCTTCACATGCTGTCCTTGCACAGCGGCCGGAATCCATGTACGCACGCAGAGCTTTCTTAGGAATGCCTGTACAGCAGTTTCAGCCCTCATCGAATAAAGCTGCTGAAGCAATTGCGCCGATAAAGACAGTTGACTGCGCCGCCTGCGATTTAATTTCCTTTACCAGTTTTACGCCCGATAATATTTTTACAAGTATTTATGGCACTGCATCCATCTGGACCCATACATATGACGGGACAACACCGGATCCGGTATACACAGGTTCATATCTGAATTTTAAAAAAGGCTGTCTGAATTTTATGCATTATGCAGATAATACATATGGGCCAATGAGTTATTGGGATGGTTTTACAGTAAGCAAGACCAAAACATTCCCGTGTCCGCTGGTATGTACCAATACCTGCAATGGATTACAGGATCAGTTTTCATCCATTACCGGCGGTGGTCAGTTGGGTGTAAACGATCCATACAGTGTAGCCTATTATGGTTATAATGCAAGTTATTTTCCTGCCAATCATTGCATCATGAATCTGGATGCTGCCAACACTGTTTGCGGTATGTACATTACAAACAATGCATACGCGTACAAGTCCATGAATTGCGGAGACAGTTTTGCACATAAATTTGCAGCAGGAGATTCTCTTGTACTGTATGTAGAAGGATATTTGGGTGCTACCTACAAAGGAAAAGTGAAATATTACCTGGCCGACTTCAGAGGATCTTCAACAATTATTGTCAATACCTGGAAATGGATGAATCTGACTTCACTTGGCAGTGTAGACAAACTTGTGTTTTCAATGGCAACAAGCGATACAGGTATGTATGGTCCGAATACGCCGATGTATTTTTGTGTAGACGAAATTAAGTTGGGTGTTGGCGGAACCTGCGGAAGCTGTGCAGCTACAAGTACTGTAGCACCTCCAGTTTTTTCTGCAAACCAAGCGGATCTTAAGCCTGTTTATCCCGCTGCAGTAACACCAAACCCTGCTACTGCTGAAATACAGATCGCTGCAGAAGCCGGATCAACCATTCAGATTACAGACTGGCAAGGCAAAAATTATTATACATCTGTTACAAAAGAAATTACAGAAACCGTTGTGATTGCTTCTTATCCAAAAGGAGCATACATCGTAACGGTCACAAAAGACGCTGTGAGTCAGACGATCCGGTTTATCAAAGAATAATATTCCTTTATACAAGCCAGACAGATGATCCTGTCTGGCTTTATCATACAATTATGAAAAAATCAATACTCATTTCAGCACTCTGCTACGGTATATCCTGTGGGCTAAGTATTGCGCAGAACCCATGGGCCAACCGCGTAGTAGAATTTCTTCCTGCTCCCGGACAGTTTACCAATGAAAAGGCTTATCCGGCATATATGCCAGGCGACGATGCCATGACGATGGCTCAGAAAGCTACGGTTATCCTGCAAGGCAATGCTTCAGCAGGAACCGGCAATAACATGTCAACAATTTCTCTTGGTGCTTATGGAGGCTACATCATTGCGGGCTTTGATCATCCGGTGCTTAATAAGCCTTATGCATATGACCTGAAAATTCATGGTAACTGGTTTGATGGAAATGCTGAATCGGGTATTGTATTGGTTTCAAAAGATGCAAATAAGAATGGCCTTGCCGATGATGCATGGTATGAACTGGCAGGTTCACAATACTATGATCCGACCACGATACACAATTATGAAATGACGTACTACCGTCCAAGTCCGTTGGATGGGAATGTACGCTGGACCGACAATCAAGGCAAGACAGGCTTTGTGTTACGGAATAGTTATCACCTGCAGGAATCTTATTACCCGCTCTGGTACGATGGAGACAAACTGATTTTTAAAGGAACAAAGCTGATTTCAAATGCATGGAATACCGCTTTGCCGCCACAGCAGTACTGGCGCTCTGAATCATTTACGTACGGTTATGCAGACAACCAGGGAAATAACAGTGAGCTTTCAAACTTTGACATTGACTGGGCAGTAGATGTCAATGGAAACAAAGTAACACTGGATCACATTGACTTTGTAAAAGTATATACCGGACTTATACAGGATGCCGGCTGGCTGGGAGAAACATCTACCGAATTTTCGCAGGCACAGGATCTGCATCCAACGTATGCGTTTCCACCAGTGTTTCTGAGTGATATACATACTGTGAAAAAGTTGCCTGCTCTTGCACCATCTTCGGCCTGGACAGGAGATGGAAGTACTTCGTTCAGCGATGATACAGTAACGTTTCAATCGTTTTTTGATGGAGGTGTCTTAACAGATGGGTTTACATACACCAATCAGATAACAGGTGCTTATGCATCAGCTTCCGGTAAGGGCGTGAATAATACTTCTTATGTATATGGTACCTATGATGTAAATGCTGCAGATCATACAAACAGGCTTATACGTTTTAACGATGGCTTGCCACATGGATTGGAAGGTATGTATGTAAACAATGCTGCTGCTTCGCTTTCTTTATTGAAGCAGCGTATGGAGACTGGCGATTATGTTAATCTGGTTGCAATAGGATTTGATGCAAATGGCAATGAAGTTGCACGTACAAGTTTTCCGCTTGCCAGCTACGAATCGCTGAACAGTGTGATGTATTATGCAGTAGAGCAATGGTGCTGGATGGATTTGCACCCATTAGGAAGTGTGTTTTCTTTTGTCTTTTCATTTGACGTAAGCCGTTCTGAAATTACACCGGCAGCATTTTGCCTGGATCAGCTGACCATCGATATACTTTCAATTACACAGCAGCCTGCAGGAAATCCCAATGGCTCTCCTAAGTTATGTGAAGGTACACCGTATGTATTGAGAACAGGAGCAAGCGGAAGCAACATTACCTATCAATGGTACAAAAATGATGCAGTGATTGCAGGAGCAGTTTCTGCCGAACTTCCATTTAATTCTCTTTTGGCAGAAAACACAGGAACCTATTATTGTAAAATTTCAAACGGGATGAATACCGCACGCACAGATGCTGTTCCTTTAGTTGTATATAAAAATACGCGTATCATACAAAATCTTCCTGGCGGTACTGTACATGTTCCGCAGGTAACACCATTGACAATATCTATCAAGGCGGAAGGAGATAAGCTCGTATATCAATGGTATAAAGGGAATCTCGCTATTCCAAAAAATCCATATACGCTTGTAGCCATTGGTTTGAACAGTACATCCAAATCTCCGGATTTTATTCCTGCTCCGTATGGATTTATTACAGACTACGAAGGTTTCTATTATTGCCAGATCACCGGTGTGTGCGGTAATCTGCGTACAGATACAACAGCCTATAAAGTTGTTGCAAATCCGGAACTTCCATCTTTGGTTATTGTACAACAGCCAAAAGATACAACCGTGTGTTTCGGAAGTACGATTGTTATGGGAGTGAACGCTCCGGCAGCAACGGGATATTCCTGGATGAAAAAAAATATTTCCGGAGCGTTTAGTGTCTTAGGGGCATCGACCAAACAACAGGTTACAATACCCAATCTAATTGCCGATGGAGAATACCGTTGCACCGTGAAGCAGGATGCGCTGATTAAATATACCGATACCGTATTGGTAACAGTTGTTCAAAAACTGGCATTCGTACAGCCTGAAGTAGTACATCTGGGAAGCTATACAGCCATTCAACATAAACCATTAAAAATGGAAGTGTCTGCACTGGATTTTATACCTGTTGCATATCAATGGTATTATAAAAGTTTATCCGATATTGATTTTCAACTATTAAGCGGAGTAACTACAGCAACGTTTACGATCGATTATCCATTGCCTGCCGATGCAGGAAAATACCGCTGTGTGGTTACTGGAGCTGCAGGTAAGAGTCAGATTGAATACAATCTTTCTGTGGTATCTTCTATTGCAGAGCAGCCTTATCTGTATTATTACGAAAGCAGTTACGGCATGGACGGCGATATCCGTGAAGGCGGATTATTTGAAGCAGGGGAGCATGTACGCATCACTGCGTATGCATTAGACGGATATACATTCAAATGGTATAAGGATAATGTTGAAGTGATTGTGCCGGAAGAAAACATGTTGTTAGCGGATGATGAATCTGTAACTTCAGGCTACTGGACAATGTCTGATTATCCGACGTATCTGATGATCAAAGATATTCAGAAAGATCAGGCGGGCTCCTATGTATTTGAAACAATCAATGAGAATGGAGAAGTAGAAGAACGTTCTGAACCGATCCTGATCATTATGGATCCGGAAAAACCTGAGATTCTTAACATGCTTCAGAATACTGTGGTTGATGAAGATGCTACGCTTAAGCTAATGATTCAGGCAGATGGCAAAGGTTTTACACCTGCCTATCAATGGTATCATAATGGCGTTGCATTGATGGGTGATACAAAATCTCCGTATGTGACAAATGGCCCAACGAAAGCAGCCTTTGATTTGATTGTAAAACCTTCATCGGCCGGCACCTATTTCTGTGTGGTAACGACTCCCGGCGGAAGTGCTGTAAGTAATAGTATTACGGTGAGCATTCAGCGGAAGGTTCGCATCTTATCACATCCATCCGATCAGATCGTACAGGCTGGTAAGGCAGCCCGGGTCTCAATTTTAGCAGAAGGTTCAGGTATTCAATATCAATGGAAGAAAAATGGTATTGCACTTTCTGGTAAAACGTCTACTTCATTGACTATTACAAATGTAGCTCTGTCAGATGAAGGAATCTATTCCTGTGTTGTAACAGCTCCGGGTTTAGTAGATGCAGAAAGCGGTGCTGCAGGTCTTGCTGTAATTGACAAACCAATCATAAGCGGAAATGTTGCATGTCTGAGCCCCGCAAAATTATCTGTGCAGCCACAGTTGAAGCCGGTACAGGTACGCTATCAGTGGTTCAGAGACAATCAGGCATTAACAGGTGCTACCTATTCCTGGATACAGTTAAAGCAAACCTCAGGTGATTTAAGTAAGTACTACTGCCTTGTTACAAATAGTATTGGAGTATCAAGTGATACGGTTTCGCTTATTCACACACCTGCTATTTCGGTACAGCCAAAAGCAGAAACAATCGTGAACGTGCTGCAAACAGTGGTGCTTGCAACTATTGCAACCGGGCAGGATCTGAGTTATCAATGGTTTTTTGAAGGAGGTCAACTTACCGGAGAAACAGCCGCTCAATTAACATTTACAGCTCAGCAACAGTTTGCAGGTAATTATACCTGTACTGTTTCGAATGCATGTGGTGATGTAATAAGTAACGAAGCGGTTGTTCGTGTAGACCTTGCTACCGATGTATTATATGCTGAAGCATTAAGTCAGGTGCTTGTTTATCCCAATCCGGCAGAAACAATGTGTACCATTGCTGCGCCTGAAGGGAGTATCATAGAAATCTTTGATCTTACAGGTAGAAAATTGTTCAGCGCAGTGCAGTCAACGGATAAAATGGATGTTGCGATGAACACGATGAACAGTGGGATTTACATGGTGACGATTCAGTACAAAGAACGTTCCAGAACGCTGAAACTGATTAAAAAGTAAAATAAGATAAGGAGCAGCTTTTAAGCTGTTCCTTATCTTTTAAGCTATATGTTTACTTATTTGAATGTAATATGTTTCATGATTGGTAGTAAACATTAATTGATTAGTTTTTTTCCTTTTTCTTATTGTTTCTTTTTTTCCAGATAAGGAAGCCGGTAATTGGTAAGCTTGCGCCAATCATTCCGAAGACAAATGTAAGCACCTTCGTTGTTATTCCTCCCCAGAAGCCCATATGAATAAGTAGGGTAGCAGCTTCTATTTCATTATTCCGATCGTAGTATTTTAATTCTTCTGCTCCTGTTGATTCTCCTGTATATCTGTTGAATTGAAAATACTTTCCTGTTTCAAAATTTAAAAAAGAAGTTCTATCTCCTGTTCTTCCATTAAATACAGTTATGGTATCAGATTGAGGAATGTAAAATGTGATTTGCATTGCTTCAGGCCTGTTGGTGAGCAATGTTTCATACAGACTGTTATACGAATAGTCTGCAGTATTGAATTGCCTTGCAGGCTGCGGAGCCTCCGTTTCAAGCAATTCTGATTTTCCACCCAAGGAATCAACAATCGGATCTTTGATGAATCTCCATGCCATGATTAAACCTGTAATAGTTAATACAAGTAATACAACAGACACATAAAAGCCAAGCGTTCTATGCAGGTCATAATTCAGTCGCTTGCCGGTTCCATCAAACTTAACTTTATAGGCTGTGCGTTTTGCATTTTTGCTGCGGGGAAACCATAACCAGAGTCCTGCAATAATCTGTATGAGGAATATAAAGGTTCCGATCTTGATGATGTATTGACCGGTTTCTCCTAAAAATAAATTCACATGCAGGTTTACCAGAATAATAATTGTTTCGAGCGTGCCTTTATCTACACGTATAATTTCGGATGTATATGGGTTCGCATAAACCATTTTATAACCTTCATACACATCATACCCGTTGTGATCTTTTTTACCTGATTTTACAGCAGAGAAGAAATCATAAGAGCGGTTTATTTCTGAATACGTATTCATCAGAAAAATATTTTCTTTGGGGTACGCCTGCTCATAATTTTTTATGACATCTTCTACTTTTGCTCTTGGCTTGTCTTGTTTATCAACGTACAGATAGTCTTTATTCACTATGTTCAGTGCTTCTTCTGTAAAAGATAATAAAGCACCAGAAAGACAAACAAGTAAAAATATCAGACCTGTAATCAAGCCAATCCAGAGATGAAGTTTTCTTATAATTTTTTTCATGTTGTTTAAAAGAAAAACCTTCCGATGATAAAAGTTTTACCATCAGAAGGTTTATATGTTCACTATGGATTACTGTAATTTTACGAAACCGCATACTTTTCCACCTTCATTCACATTGAATGCCTGCGAAGCAGATGTTCCGGTTACTTTATAGAATCCATTTATTCCCTGAGAATCTTTTGTTACCATCAGGTAAATTTCATTGTCTATTTCTACAATAGCATTTGCGTTTCCGTTAAAGAATACAGAGGGAACCCCTGCAATTTTTTGACCTGTTTTCGTAGCAACATCAATGATGTAGTATTCCCAGATCTCTTTATTCATGTTAGAGAAATCAGATGCAATGCCTTCTGTGGGAATACGTGTATATAGTTTTCCATTCTTAACAAATACATTGTGGAAACATCCGTCTTTTGTAAAGTCATCCATTTTAATTACCCATGTTGCATCAATATCATTTTCTCCGTGTTTAAATCGTAGTATCTGAGAATCGCCGCCGGCAACTTTACCCATAGCGCAGAAATATAAACTGCCGTCATCGTCCATATCCCACATAGCATTATTGCCAAGCCAGCCTATCTGCTGTGGGTTGCCTGCCTTGTATTTTGTGATTTTATCCAATGTGCCTGTTGCCATATTGATCACAGCAAAACGAATGGTGTCATCTACCGCATCCAGATATCCTTTCGTAGTATTTTTTCCATAATGAATGTTGGCATATAATTTACCTTCCTTGTTCATTAAAATGTTTTGTCCAACGCTGATGTATTCAATTTTTGCATTTGCAAGCTGCGTTGTAAGATCCAATTGACCTGTTCTCTGCATGGTCGTAGGATTGAATTTTTGAATTTTCATTGTTCCAAGATCACCATCAAAATAGTAGCCTTCTGTGGGAGTTACTATTAAATGCTGGCCCGATCCGAAGATGCTTTCACCACATGAAATAAATCCTTCATCCTTGATTGCATTATTTGCATCTACGCTGAATTTCTGAACACCTGCTTCGCCGGCAGCATTGCCCATTTTATAAATGTACTTTCCATAACTACGGAATCCGGATACCTGAAGGCATTGCTTAGATGCTGAAGTGATATTGGAAACCAGGCTTGATGGAAATGTTGATCCAAAAGATGTGATGTAGCCTGTGAAAGGTGTGGTAGATTGTGCTGTAAGCAATACATAACTTCCTGCATTGTTGGTTGGCTCTGTATCATTGTCCTTTTTTTTACAGCTTCCCAGCATGATAAAGCCCGCAAGGAGCAAATAACTCATTTTTTTAATGTTCATCGTGTTTAGTTTTTAGTTTTTTTTCCTTAACAACATGGGTAAGGATCCCTATTTAATTACATAGCGTAGTTTTATATGAAAGCTTCTTCCTGCTTTTTGCACTCTGAAATTATCGTACAGATTAGCATTCAATAGATTTTTAATTTCGAATCCGACAGATATTTTTTCATGTAGTATGCTGTAATTAAAACCTATGGTATGCAGGAATTGTGTGGGTATGATCAAGTCTGAATCAATGCGCGTATTTTTTGCTAAGCCTAAAAAACCACCCGCTTCTCTGTTTTTAGGAACGGTCTCCAGGTAATATTCATGCATGTAGTTGAAATACCAGTATGCTTGCAGCTTGTCGTGCTTTGCCAGTAAAGAGGTGAAAGAGGTTTTTAATCCTAAGTTGCCAAAAAAGTAGGGTGTATTGCGCACGCGTGCACCTTCTAAAAAAAGAACGCTTTGATCTTTTATACCGGTCAGCCTGAGATCCTGATAGGTTATATTTCCATTAACGCTTAACCATTTCAGCACGGAGATCTGTGCATCCAGTTCTGCACCCATACCCTTAACCTGATCTACGTTTTGATATTGAAGGAACAGAAGATTGTAAGGCACCTGTATGATCAGATCTTTTGCATGTCTGTAAAACGTGTTGATTTCAAAAGTATGTTTTCCTTTACTGCTGGTTCGTAATCCCAGGTTTAGATTCAGACTTTGTTCAGGTTTCAGATCAAAATTGGATACAGCAAATAGTCCATCCCCGAATATTTCACTTTGTTCGGGAAGCCTGGTAGCAAGCTCTCCGGAAATGCGTACAAACGTAGAAGGGGTAATGGATACTTTAATTGCATCGGCTATGCCATATCTCTGTCCTGAGGATGTTATCTGATTTTCTGTAGCGCTTGTAAAATCGCTATCTGTACCGTTGGTGCGGAATCTGTAATATTTTACAATTAAGTTGTTTGTGATTCTTCTCTGAAACAGCATAGATTCAATTCCCAGAGCAGAGATCCATTTGGTATAATTTGCTTGTACAGATAAAATGTCGCGACCTGAATACATATACTTATTTCCGAACGGATCACTTCCGATCCTGGAATAAGAAGAATAAACAGTGTTGAATTGCAGCGTATGATTGTGATGTAGTCTGTAAGAAAGATGTGTTCTTGAAATGAAGTTATTGAAAGTTAATTTCAACAACGAACCGTCTGAATCAACTTCACCTTGTTTGGATGGAGCGGGTATTTTATTTCCATACCAATCGTACGTACAATGGCAGGTATCAACACGTTGTGTAAGAATCGAATTATAAACTAAAAACTGATCCACGTTCAGTTTTCCTTTCAATAGAGTTTTGGTATATCGCAGTGTTGGAAATATGGAAGACTGGCTGCTGGTAACCTGACCATACGGAGTAGTCATTAGCGCCCCGTGCTGTTCCTCTTTTTCATATCTGAAATAAGTAACACCTATGCGCAGCTGATCGGCCCATTTGGTATGAGCAGCACCGCCATACAATTCAGTATAATAATTTGTGAAGTCATCGTGAAAACGTTTTACTTGCTGTTCGCTTCTGTTGCGTGTGTCAGGGTCGGTTACTTTGGCAATGACTTTATAACTATTATCTGAATGATTGAAAAATGCATCCAGACCCACAAAAAATTTATGTGTCGTATCACGGTGATAGATATTCAGCGAAGCACGATGTGTATTAAAAGAACCTGCTTCATACGACACATCCAGATACTTTGTCAAGCTTTGTTTAGTTACCATATTGAGCCCGCCGCCCAACGCATCAGCGCCTAATTTAACCGGTAAAACACCTTTGTATATTTCCAGACGATCAAGCATGTTAACCGGTACGAGGTTGACGTTGAAACCCGCTCCTAAATAATCCAATGGTATGCCATCTTTAAAGTATTTTACAGCTTTACCCTGATATCCGTTGATCATCACATTGGCGGATGAACCCAGACCGCCCATTTGTCTTACTCTTACACCTGCCGATCTGTTGATCAGTTCGGTAAGCGTGGAAGCTTCCTGCTGGATGTTTTTGGTGTCAATCACTTCTGCTTTGATCGCATCGTCCTTTAAAGTTTCTATCTCATTTTTACTGACAATTTCTACATGGGCGTGATCCTGAATTTCTAATGTTTTATTGAGCAGAAGTTTCTGGCCGGGGTTTAGTAGTACTTGAACTGAATCTGTTTTATATCCCAGGGAACTTATAATAACAATATAGTTACCCGGAGTAATTTCTTTAATGTTGAAATAGCCATTGTCGTTGCATTGGGTTCCTTTTTCGGTATTCAATAAGTATACAAGTGCTCCGTAGAGCTCTGTGCTGTCAGATGCTATAATTCTCCCTTCTATTTGTGCCGTATTATTTTGTGCTATTCCTATAATAGAATGTAGTCCTATTATGCTTAAAAATGCCTTTTTAGACATTCTGAATAAAATTCCTGTAATTCTTTCTGAGGTCACCGATGTATGATTTTAGTCCTTGTTTTATTTGGACTAATTATAAATAGTAGAATCATGCAAAAATAATTATCTTTGATTTACATATGTTAACGCCAAACGGATAAAAAATGCCGTTAAATGGAATTATGAGAACAGTATTAAAAAGTGATGATTTTGAGGATCTTGTTCAGATAACTGATTATGCAGATAATTTTGTTGGTGTAGAAAATATAATTGAAATACAGCATGTTACTGAATATAAGGGCATCAAAGGAAAAGGACATAATATACTTTTAGATGGTATTCATATAGATTACAATAAAGTTTTTTTGCCCAGGGATTGCAGTATTTATGTAGAACAGGAACATCCGCACCTTGAAATGCATTTCGAATTGAGCGGCAATACATCTTATTCAAGTCAGGGAACAAAAGGCGTTGATATAGACATCCGGTCTGGTTATGGAGTCCTTTTTTATCTTCCTGATTTAAAAGGAAGGTTGGATTTTGCACAATCTGATAATCGTTGCTCTCTTGAGATTGAACTTACGGTAGATTTTTTACGAAAAATATTCAATGATGATCTTGAAGTTCTGGGTGTTTTTGGTTCAGATATTAATAAGGGTATTCCTTCTGTATTAGGTGGAAAAAGCTTTGCGATTACACCTGCAATGAAACAGGTGATCAACGATATTATGCATTGCCCTTATACAGAAATGCTAAAGAAAGTATATCTGGAATCAAAAGTTATAGAACTATTGACTTTAAAAATTGCACAGTACAATAGCTGGTCGGGAACGGAATTGAAAACCGTATTGCGTAAAGAAGATATTGAAAAGATCTATTTTGCAAAAGAAATTATTCAGAG
>Ga0247817_10000155_pt1 | contig 46798 bp, 29 predicted proteins | sample UWRJL212509R1_FD_178010 | JGI IMG/M metagenome (GOLD analysis project Ga0247817, IMG submission 178010) | Plant litter microbial communities from Arlington Agricultural Research Station in Wisconsin, United States - UWRJ-L212-509R-1 | ecosystem: Environmental > Terrestrial > Plant litter >... | reverse complement strand
CGTCGACCATGAGGGTGCGACCCCTGATAGCGACAGCAACGGCGCAGTGACCACTGTGACGGACTCCATGGGCAACTACTCGTTGACCGGCCTCGGGGCGGGCAACTACACGCTCGTCGTCGGCAGCCACGCCGACACCCCGGGTGACGGCATCACCGAGTCCACCTCATGGATTCGCCAGTCGATCCCTGTCGCGGCGATCACCGCGAACGAAACCCGCCTGCAGAACGTCGCCTTGACGACGAAGAACGCTCAGGGCCTGCACACGACCAGCATGCCCGCACTCACCGTGGTGGGCGGCTGGAAGGTAGGTTCAACTGTCACCGGCACTCGCGGCGACTGGAGCGTTGAAGAGAGCACAAGCTTCCGGTACCAGTGGCTGCGTGGCGGCACGCCGATTCCCGGTGCCACAGAGCCCCAGTACACTCTCGACGCCGGTGACCAGTACTACACAATGTCGCTCCGAATCACGGCGTCGAACTTCGCATGGGGCACTGCAACATCGACGAGCCTCCAATCATCGACCATCGGGGTCGGACCGGCACCCGTTCAGACGTCGACCCCCGCCTCGATCATCGGCGACCCCAGGGTCGGAAACACCCTGGTGGCCGACGCTGGCACGTGGAGCGTTGACAATGCAGTGATCACGTACTCGTGGCAGCACAGCTGGGACGGCTCCAGTTGGGCGCAGTTCGCCTCGAGCTCGACGATCACCCTGACGCAGGATGACCTCAACCCGAAGTGGATCCGTCTGATCGTCACGGGCAACAAATACGGATGGTCGACCTTCACCACGACGGTCACGGCGAGCCAGCCGGTGTCCGAGGGTGGGTTCGCCCCGGCTGCCGCGCCCACGGTGACCCGAACGGGTACTGTCGCACAGGTCTCCGGCACCACGTGGAAGCCCTCCACCGGTACATCTGAGTTCATCTGGCGAACCAAGGACGTTTCGGGGTCGACCGCGGTCACGTTCGGCCGCAGCATCCAGCTCGCCGATCGTGCTGGCCTACTTGTCACGGTGCAGGAGAAGCGCTCCGCCCCCGGATTCACCACGGCAACCGGGCCGATCGTCGTCGTTCAGAACGGCGCCGCACCGATCGCGTCAGGAGCACTTGCCATCGCGGGCACCGCACGCGTCGGCACCCCGCTCGCCGCTCCGGCGACCACCTGGACGCCCGCGGCATCCAGCGTGAACTACACCTGGTCGTACAAGTCGGGGTCAGCGTGGAAGGCCATCGCCGGCGCAACGTCGGCGAATTACACCCCCACCGTCGCCGACCTCGGCCGAACCCTGCGCGTCGAGCTGCGACCCGTCGCCGCCGGATATGCCGCGGCATCCCTCACCGCAGTGGCGAGCTCGCCGGTTGCGCTTGGAACAGCGCCCACTGTCTCGAGCAGCGTCGGCGAGGCACCCTCGATCTCCGGCACCGTCGGCATCAACTCCACAGTGACCGCGCACCCTGGCGTATGGATGCCAGCCCCCGCCGCCATCACTTACCAGTGGTCATCGAGCACCACCGGCACGACGTTCACGTCGATCGCCGGAGCGACGACTTCTGCGCTGGAGATTCCGCAGTCCCTTCTCGGCGCCCATCTCCGCGTCACCCTGACGACGAAGACCGCGGGTTACGAGTCGACGAAGGTCGTCGTTGACGCTGGTGTGGTGACGGGCGGAAGCCTGAAACTCACCAAGGCACCAGCCATCAGCCACGCCGGGGCTGTGTACTCCACGACCCCCGGAACGTGGTCACCGGGCGCCGACACCGTCACGCGCACCTGGTACACGTTCGACTCCGCCGGCAACCCGGTTCTGCAGTCGGGCGACGACACACTCGATGCGGCGACCCTGCCCAATCGCCCGATTGCTGTGAAGCTCACGGCCACGGCCGCCGGATTCACCCCGACCTCTACCGGGCTGCTTCTCGCTCGTACCGGCACGTTCGCACCGACGCAGAGCCTGCCCGTGACCGTTTCGGGAACCTCTCCGGTCGGCGACCCCCTCACCGCTCCGTCGACTGCATGGGGCACCACGACTCCCACCCTGAGCTACGCCTGGCAGGTGCAGTCCGGCTCGACCTGGAAGGCCATTGCTGGCGCCACGAGTGCGACTTTCACGCCCACGGGCAGCTACCTCGGCAAAAAGCTGCGGGTCGTGACCTCGGCATCGTTCGTCAACTACACGAAGAGCAGCGCGACTTCCGCTCCCGTGGCCATCAGCCTCGCTGCGGCGCCTACGGTCGTTTCCCCCGCCATCGCCGGAACCCTGCGAGTCGGCTCGATCGTGACGGCACAGCCCGGCGCCTGGAGCACGACGGGCCTGACCTTCGCCTACCAGTGGGAGGCATGGGGGTTGTCCGGCTACGAGAAGATCGCCGGCGCCACCAAGCCGAGCTACACGATTGCCGAGAAGTACTTCGACAAGAGCCTTCGTGTGACCATCACGACGGCCAAACCCGGCTACGCGCCTGCCACTGCAATTGCGACGAGCTCGGATACCGTGAACTACGGGCTGCTCGAGAACACCAAGAAGCCAACCGTGACTGTCACGAAGGGCGTCTACACGGCTGCCCCCGGAACGTGGAACACGACAGGAACGACGTTCGAGTACCTCTGGGAGGTCATCGATCCCGCGACCGAGTTCGTGCTATCAAGTACATCGGGCACAGCGAAAACCTTCACGCCCGCGGCATCCGATGCTGACAAACTGATCGCACTCACGGTGAGTGCTGCGCGCAACAACTATTCAGACGCGCAGATCAGGATCATCGCCCAGCCTGCCCCGAAGATCACGCCGGTTACCCCGCTCGGCATCACGGGAGACCCCGTCGTCGGGCAGACCCTCATTGCAACAGCGGGCGACTGGTCGACAGTGGGGCTGAGCCTCGATTTCCAGTGGTACCGCAACGGCTCTGCAATCTCCGGAGCCACCGGGTCGTCGTACCTGCAGACTCCCGCCGACCTCGGCGCGACCCTGTCAGTGCGGTACATCCCCGCGAAACCGGGCTACCCCGCTGCGACCTACACGGTGACCTCGACACCGACCTTCTCCGATGTGGTTCCGACCGCGACTGTTGCTCCGTCTATCTCGGGCGCCACCGGGTATGACTCCGTGCTGACCGCTACGGGCGGCACCTGGTCAGTCGCGGGCGTCACTCTCGCGTACCAGTGGTACCGGGGCAACCTGGCGGTTGCGGGAGCGACGGGCACGACTTATCGAATCTCCATTGCCGATCGCGGCTACGACCTACGGGTGGTCGTCACGGCGTCGAAGAAGTTCCACGTCGATGGTGCGGCAGCGAGTAGTTCCGTCAACATCTCGAACTCACAGTTCCTCGCACCGTCCGCACCCAGCGTCATCAGCGGTACCGGTGCGCTGGACAGCATCATCAGCTCGGAGACCTACCCGTGGAACGTGCCCACGAGCAACGCCTTCTCGTGGCAACGCCGGGCCGCAGGCCAGACCACGTGGATCGACATTCCCGGTGCTGGAGGAGCGAGCTACACGCCCACGGCAGCCGATGGCTTCGTCTCGGGTGACAGCGTGCGGCTACGAGTCAAGGGCAGCGCCCCCGGGTACTACGACAACTATGACGCGAGCAACGCCATAGTCATCCAGTAGGTGCGAGATCCCGCAGGGTCCGAAGCTTGGTCTCCAGGTCAGGACCCTGCGGCACCACGATGACCTCGTCGGCGCTGGTCTGCATGACGAGCTCGTCGATGCGGGAACGCACGTGGTCGAGAGATCCAACCGCCTGCTGGGCGTTGCGATCGGCGACCCATGCCTTCTCCGCACCGCTCCACTCGTAGGCTTGCGCCTCGGCGAGCGACGGGATGCGACCGGGCCGCTCCCCGTTGCGCATACGCACGAACTGCAGGGCGTTGGGCAGGGCGAGGCGCGCGGCCTCGTCCGCGTCGTCTGCGACAAGGGCGGCCACGGCGACCATCGAGTGCGGCTCCTGCAGCACGACCGAGGGCGTGAAGGCCTCCCGGTAGACGTCGAACGCGACGGGAGTGTGCGCTCCGCCGGCGAAGTGGTGGGCGTAGGCGAACGGCAGGCCCATGAGGCCGGCAAGACGCGCGCTGAAGTCGCTCGAGCCGAGGAGCCACATCTCGGGTGCATCCCCGAGTCCTGGCACCGCTACGATGCGCGAGCCGATGCCGTTGTCGAGCGGGTTGATCGTGCCGAACCAGGCGAGCAACTCGATCACCTGGTTGGGAAAGTCGTCGACGGTCTCGGCGCCGACGTTGCGGCGAAGCACACTGGATGTCAGCTGGTCGGTGCCCGGCGCGCGCCCGAGTCCGAGGTCGATGCGGTCGCCGTGAAGCGCGACGAGGGTGCCGAACTGCTCAGCGATCACGAGGGAGGAGTGGTTGGGCAGCATCACGCCGCCGGAACCCACCCTGATGCGCTGCGTCGCCGCCGCGATCGCTCCGATGAGCACGGCGGGAGCCGAGCTCGCCACCGCCGGCATACCGTGGTGTTCGGCCACCCAGAACCGCGCATAGCCCAGGTCGTCGGCGAGCCGGGCGGTGGCGATGGTGTCGGCGAGGGCCTGGGAGTGCGACATCCCCTCGTAGACGGATGCAAGGTCGAGTACTGAAAGTGAAGTCATCACTCAGACCAACAGCTAGCGGGCGCGCAGGTATTCCGTCAGGGCGTCGATCGTGACCGATTCACGGCTGCGACCGGGTTCCGCGGCGAGCGCGTCGAACTGGGCGACGAGCTCGGGTGAGAGGGCGGGTCCTGCCGGAGCCTCCGCCGTCTCATCGCGCAGGAACCGGCTCGCGACGGGCAGCACGATCGTGCCGAGTACGTCGAGGATGGCGATGACGCCGAAGAACTTCCAGTAGGCATCCTGCGCTTCGTAGCCGGGGATCTCGCCGTTGCTCACGATCGGCAGGGTGATCAGGATCGCAACGAGCGCGACGAGGCCCACCGTGACCAGGAGCCCGTAGCGGATGGTGCTGTTGCGTCGCTGGCCGAGCAGGAGCAGCAGGTTCGCGTGCGCGAGGCTCACCGCCCACACGCTCGCGACGCCGAGGGTCTTCCACAGCACATCACCGTCGTAGTCCTCACCCCAGATGAGAACCACGGCCGCGACCATGGCCACGCCGCTCACGACGATGCCGATGAAACCAACGACCTGCAGTGCCTTGCCGACGACTGCGAGGTGGCACAGCGACGTGATACTGAAACCCGCGATCACGAGAGTGGTCAGCAGGATCTTGCCCTGCACCTCTTCGAAGCCGGTGAGGAGCGCGAAGATCCCGATGAGGGCGGTGAGCGAGAGCGACACGATGATCGTGATGATCGCGGCCCTGCGGATGCCGCGCACTGTTCCGGTGGAGATGGTGTTCGTCATGCGCGCCAGCCTACCCACGTGACCTCCGCGCGCTTTTGAGTAAGCACTACTCAGGACGCCGGGCGCGCTGTTCGGGAGGCTTGCATCATCCCCGCACACCCCTTGGAGAAACCATGTCTGCCCTGTCCCCCGCTCGCCCGCGCCTTCTCTGGCCTTTTGCCGGCCTCATCGTGGCGTTCGCCGTGATCGCCGGCCTGCTCACCCCGATGACCGCGCAGGCCGCGCCCGTCGCTCTCGCCGGCATCGTGCGCGGCGAGAACGGAAAGACGCTCGCCTCGGTGGGTGTGACGGCGCTCAAGGTGGTCGGTGGCACTCAGACTCCCGTTGCGACCGGCACGACCGGCTCGGGCGGCACCTTCTCCTTTCCGACACTGACCGCAGGCACCTACACGCTGAAGTTCACGGCGAGCGCCGTGAGCTTCGCGCAGTACCTCGGCGGCAGCTCCGCCGCGAGCGAAGCGCAGCTCGTGACCCTCAGCGACGCGGGAGTGCACGAGTCGTTCGTTGCGGTCGCCCTCGCGCCCTCCGGAATCTTCACCGGCAGCGTGAAGAGCGCAACGGGTGGTGCGCTCGCCAAGTTCACCGTCGACGCCCTCGCAAAAGACGACACCGGCGAATGGATGTCTTTCGCCTCAGCCACGACGTCGTCGAAGGGCACCTACACCCTGACGGGTCTCGAGCCGGGCTCCTATGTCGTGCGTGCCCGCGGATCGCAGACGCTCTACTCCGGCAAGGCCCTGACCCTCGCGCAGGCCACGCCGCGCGGTGTGCTGCCCGAAAAGACGACAACCGTCAACCTCGTCGGGATCGCCACCGGCGGCGTCACCGGAACTGTCATCGGGGCATCAGGCTCCAAGGTCTCCGGTGTCGTCGTCACTGCCCACCGTCTCGGAACGAGCGGCGGCGGCTGGGACAAGGCGGAGACTACGGGAACAATCGCAACGAGCAAGGCGAACGGCAGCTACACGATCACCGGGCTCATCCCCGGCTCCTACACGCTGCGCTTCTCGCCGTCCGCCGGAAGCCCCTACGCGAGCGTCTTTCTCGGCGGGTCGGCGAGCCCGCTCACCGCGGCATCCTTCATGGTCTCGAGCAACTACACGACGACCGGAATGGATGCCCAGCTCACCGCCACGGGTTCCATCTCGGGCGTGGTGAGCTCCACGGCTCCCGTCAGCACCCTCGCCAACATCGCGCTCGAGTTGCACTACGCCGGCTCGGTTCCGGGCGACGGGCACGAGCCCCTCGCCCGTACCGTGACTGATGCGAGCGGCCACTACGACTTCGCTGGCATCGGGGCGGGCAATTACGTCTTATACGTGGGCAGCCACACGATCGGCGACACCACTCGAGCCCGGCTCAAGGTCACCGTCTCCGCCGTCGGATTCGGCGAAGACCGCGTGGTTCCGATCGCGCTCTCGCTCAAGGGCGTGAGTGGAATGCAGCCGCTCTCCGGCTCCCTGCCCACTGTCACAGCCCCCAACGGCTACCAGGTCGGCCGCACCGCCGTCGTCTCCACCGGCACCTGGAGTGTCGCCACTCCCCTCACCTACTCGTACCAGTGGTACCGCGACGGCAAGCAGATCACCGGAGCAACCACCAACGCACACACCTTCACTCCCGGCGACGCGGGTCACTCCGTGACCGCTCGCGTCTCGGCGAAGGACTTCGCGCAAGGAGTCGGTCGCTACACGACCCTCCCGTCCCCTGCCGTGCAGGTCGCCGCGGCCCCGCACCTCGTGGGTGCAGCGCCCGCCGTCACCGGCTCGCTCATCGTCGGCACAACGATGACAGCCCACTCGGGCGAGTGGAGCGCCGACAACATGCAGTTCGTCTACGAGTGGCAGGGCAGCGACTCCGGGGTCGGCCCCTGGGACAACTACGGGTCGAACAACGAACGCACCTTCAGCAACTACGACCTCAGTTACGGCCCGTACTTTCGCGTCGCAGTGACGGCAAGCCGCCAGGGCTACGCCGACACGCAGCCGTACTACGTCTACCTCGGCAAGCTCGTGAAGGGCGACTTCGTCAACACGAAGCTGCCCGCTGTGAAGAAGTCCGGATCGACCCTCACGGCAACGACCGGAACGTGGAGCCCGAAGCCTGACAGCTACGAGACGCTGTGGCGCATCCACAATCTCGACGACTCGACGAGCACGGCAACCGGTACGAAGCTCAACCTCAACGGTCTCGCCGGCAAGTACGTGACTGTCTCGGTCGCGCCGCACTACCTCGGATTCAACGACACCTACAAGACTGTCGTCGCACAGACCGGCACCCTGCCGAAGCCGAGCGGATCCCTCGCCATCGGTGGCCAGGCGCGCGTCGGTTCCACCCTCGTCGCACCTCTCCCCGGGTGGTCCACAACGCTGGATGCAACGCTCTACCAGTGGAGCGTGCGCTCGGGTTCGACGTACAAGCCGATCGCCGGTGCGACGGGCAGCTCGTTCGTGGTGCCGGCAGCCCTGCAGGGCAAGCAGCTGCGGGTGACCGTGAGCGCTGTGAAGTCCGGCTATGCCACGCAGAAGACCAACTCGACGACGACTCCTGCCGTCGCTGTCGGTGCGGCCCTCAGCCTCACGAGCCTCGCCAAGATCACCGGATACCCGGCTGCTGGCGAGACCGTTACCGCAGACCCCGGAATCTGGAGCCCCGCCGCCACGAGCTTCAGCTACCAGTGGAAGTGGACGGAGTCAGGCTCGAGCACGGCACACGTGATCCCGGGCGGCACCACGTCGACCCTCGTGGTCCCCGCCGGACTCGCGGCCACGACCCTCTCGGTAGAGATTGTCGCCAAGCGCGCCGGTCACCTCGTCGGCACCACGGGAGCCACCACGCCGATCTTCGCTGGAGCGCTCGTCAACACCGCGCTGCCGAAGGTGAGCCACGTGGGCACCGTGTACTCGGCCACCACGGGCTCATGGTACCCGACTGCGACCACTACCGAGATCGAGTGGTACCAGCACACCCTGGCCGACCAGCCGCTCACCTTCCTCGGACAGGGCGCGAACTTCGACACGGCGAGCGCGTCAGCGAACCGCCCTGTCTCGTTCACTGTCATCGCTTCTGCCGGCGGCTACTCGAGCGGTTACTCGCCGTTCATTCTCGCCCGGCCCGGAACCCTGGTTCCGGCGACCGCGCTCGACATCACTGCCCCCAACGCGACCACCTTCGAGTGGTTCACCGCGCCCCAGCCCGACTGGGGTCCGACATCCACGAACACCGCCTACCAGTGGCAGATCAAGTCGGGCACCCAGTGGAAGGACCTCACCAGCGCCACCGACCTGAGCCACGGGTCACGCGAAGTCCAGCTCGGACTGAGCGAGGCGAAGTTCGTGAACTCCGACATCCGCGTTCGCATGACCGTCACGAGCCCGCACTACACAACACTCGTGACGTACTCGAACCCGAAGCACATCTCGATCAAACCCGCGCCCGTTCCTGACGCTGGCGGCGAGCCGAGCTTCGACGGAACCCCGCACATCGGCGAGCTCCTCACCGTCACGGGAGGCTCCTGGAGTTTCGACGGCGGTAAGAACCGCTTTCAGTGGCTTGAATCCGCGGACGGCACGACGTTCACGGCCATCCCGGGAGCAACGTCGGCGAGCTATCGAATTCCGGTCACCCGCTTCGGCTACAGCTACCAGGTGCGTGTCTCGCTCGAGCACCCCGGTGTCGCCACAGGAGTCACCACCGTGAGCGCCGGACCGCCGGCGGGCAACGGAACCCTTCGCGTCACCAAGGCGCCGACAGTCGCACACAGCGGCGGCATCCTGACGGCGTCGACCGGTACCTGGAACCCTGCGCCCTCGAGCTTCGACTACCAGTGGGAGCGGGTCGCCACCAACGGGTCGAGCGTCGTCGTTGCATCCACGAAGTCGTATTCACCGGTCGCACTGGATGCAGGCCAGCAGCTCCGTGTCACTGTGACAGCTCACCGCGACCACTACTACGACGCTGAGAGCACGGTGGTCGCGCAGCTCGGCGCCGCGCCGCAGCCGTCGATCAGCCTCTACATGGACGGCGCGGCGACCCTGTCGAGCGTGGTCTGGGTACCCGTGGCCCTGTGGCCCAACGGCACAATCGTGACGCAGCAGTGGTACCGCAACAGCACGCCGATCGCCGGCGAGGGGGCGAACAACTACTTCACCCGGCCCGCCGACCTCGGCAAGCGCCTGACCCTGAAGATCACTGCCAAGCGGCCCGGCTACCAGACCGCGATCGTCGACGTCACGTCACCGATCGTGACCAGCGGTGCGGCACCCGTCGCCACGACTGCTCCCGTCGTCACCATGGGCTACTCCACCTCGGAACTGCAGGTCGACCAGTACGCGGTCGCCAGTTCGGGCACCTGGAGCGTGCCGGGCGTCGCACTGACCTACCAGTGGTTGCGCAGCGGTGTAGCGATCGACGACGCCACGAGCGCGAAGTACCTGCTCACCGCGAAGGACGAGAACGAAGAGATCACCGTGCGGGTCACCGCCCGCAAGGCGTTCTACCCCGACGGATCCGCAACGAGCGCGGCCTTCACCATCACGCAGGCCAATGGGCTCGACTGGATGACCTCCGTGAAGCTCAGCGGAAGCGGCAAGCTCGGCGAGAAGCTCACCATGGCGACCTTCGAGTGGGTGGACCAGGCAACCGCCACCTACCAGTGGCAGCGATACTCCGCCGGATCCTGGGGGAACCTGCCCGGCGTGACCTCACGCACCTTCACGCCGACGGCAGCCCTGGGCTTCGCCAAGGGTGACCAGGTTCGAGTGCTCGTCACGGCAACCCGCCCGGGCAACCCGATGCTCGTCTGGGACGTGCCGGCGGTGACGCTCAAGTAGAGACTCCCGACGCGAGCGCGGGCCGAGCAATCGGTCAGGGCAGAGGGGCAGTGCGCTCGCGTCGGGTCCAGCCCAACCACGCCATGACGAGGCCACCGACGAGGAGCCCCCAGAACGCAGAGCCGATACCGCCGATGACGATGCCCGACGCGACCACGAGGAAGGTCAGGATCGCCGCCACCCGGTGCTTCGGGTCTTCGAGCGCCGTCGTGATACCGCTGATGAGCGCGCCGAGCACGGCGAGGCCGGCGACCGCCACGATGAGGATCGGAGGGCTCGCCGAGACGAGCGCCGCCGCGACACCGGCACCAAGGCCGAGCAGCAGGTAGCAGGCACCCGCAGTGAACGAGGCGATCCAGCGCTTGTCTTTGTCAGGATGCGCCTCGGGGCTCGCCATGATCGCCGCAGTGATCGCGGCCAGGTTGATGACGTGCCCGCCGAAGAAGGCAGCGACGGCGGATGCCACGCCCGAGCCCACGAGCGCGGGCCGCGGCGGAGTCTCGTAGCCGAAGGTCGACATGACGACGAATCCGGGCACGTTCTGCCCGGCCATCGTGACGATGAACAGCGGGAGTCCGATGCTGAGCACCACGAACGGATCGAAGACCGGCACCACGAACTGCAGGTTCGGCGCGAGGGACGCACTCTCGAGCCATCCCTCCTTCGCGGTCAACGCGATGACGACGATCGCGACGACCATGGCAGCGGGCACCGCCCAGCGCGGCGCGAGTCGGAACAGCACGAGCCACACCACGACGATCGGCACGGCGAGCAGCGTCGTTGCAGGGTCCGCGACGGCGGTCACCGGCGCGAGACAGATCGGAAACAGGATGCCGGCGAGCATCGCACTCGCGATCGGCTTCGGTATGCGGGTCATCAGTCGGCCGAGCGCGGGCCACAGGCCGCACAGCACCACGAGGAGGCCGCACACGATGAACGCCCCGACCGCTGCCGCGAAGTTCTGGGTGTTCTGGCCCGCGGCGATGAGCAGCGCGGCACCCGGTGTCGACCACGCGAAGGAGATCGGAATCTTCAGCCAGAACGAGAGCCCCATGCACAGCAGCCCGACGACGATGCACAACGCGAGGAGTCCAGACGAGGCCTGGGCTCCCGTCGCCCCCACCGCCTGGAGCCCCGCGATCACGAGGGCGAACGACGTTGCGAAACCGGTGATGGCGGCGACGATGCCTGCCGAGATGGGCTGAAGAATGAGCTCGGGCCTTTCGTTGTTTGACTCAGCCTAGGGTCTGAACACCCTCTCCATTTCGCCCCAAGCGCTCGCACGCACATAGACCGGGAGTTCATCGAGCGGCGTCGGGCGGGTGATGGTTCGACCTCCGTCCACGTTTTCACCGGTGAAGGCGTCGACCCAGTCACCCGCGGGCAGGTAGAGCTCCCACGAGTCGGCCGCTGCGTCGAGCACGGGCGCCACGAGGATGTCGGATCCCAGCATCCACTGCAGCGGAAAGTCCCACACGCGATCGTCGTCACCGAAGTCGAAGAAGAGGGCCCGCATGAGCGGTGCACCGGTCGCGATAGATGCTGCCGCCTGCTCAGCGAGATAGGGTCGCAGCCGCTCGCGCAGGTCGGCGAACTTCTTGAACACCGGGATGACACTGTCATCGCCGCTGCGCTCTGCGATGTTCCAGGGCGTCCTGTCGCGCGAGGGCGAGCGGTGGTGGTTGAACTCGGAGTGGTACTGCATGATCGGCACGAAGGTCGCAGCCGCGGTCGACCGGAGGTAGAGCTCGGCGTCGGGAACATCCCCGGAGAAACCCGCGAAGTCCCAGCCCCAGTAGAGGATGCCGCTCGCGCTCGCGGAGAGCCCGGCGAACATCGACCACCGGAAAGCCTCCCAGGTGGAGTTCTCGTCTCCGGCCCAGAAGGCCCCATGAGCCTGGCTGCCGGTGAATCCGGCGCGCGAGAACGTCACGGGAGCCTTGCCCGCGCTGCGCAGGACGTCGCCATAGGCCTTCGCGTAGAACACCGGGAACAGACCGTTCACCTCATCGCCGTGCCTGCCATCGAGGTAGCGAACGTCACGACCCCAGGCGTGCTCCCCGCCGTCGGTCTTGAATCCGTCAATGCCGATCTCCTCAACGAGATAGCGACGCTTGTCGGTCCACCACTTCGCAGCGCGCTCGTCGGTGAGGTCGGGCATGAGACCGAGCGGAAACCACCAACCGCGATTGCGATACGGGCGCAGTTTTCCATCGGGAGCGACCTCCTGCACGAGCACATCGTTCGCGATAGCTGACGACGCGTCGATCGCGGCCTGGCCAGTGACGTGCGGGCGCATCTTGATGAGCGGGATCTGCCACAGATGCAGGCGGATGCCGCGGGCGTGCAGTTCGTCGGTCATGCCCTTGGGGTCGGGCCACGGTGAGTCTGCCGCGAACGTGAAGTCCGCGAGCACGTGTGGACGATCGGCGGGTTCATACTCTGAGCCTCGCCACGCAGTGAAGGTCGACTCGTCGCTCCACGCCTCGATCACGAGATTACCCACCGGTATCTCCAGATCGCGGTGGGCGTCCATCTGCTTCATGACCTCGGCCTGGGTGTTCCACTCGTTGCCGCTCGCCCACAGACCGAACACCCATTCCGGGAGCTCTTCGGGGCGACCGACCTCGGCGAGAAAAGCGTTCAATACCTCAGTCGGCGTTCCCTCGTAGAAAGCCACGTCGACACTCTCCCCCTCAGCCTCGATCCACAGGAGGTCGGCCGAGGTCGAGTCGAACCAGACGCGGCGCGAGGTTCGCACGTGAAAACCCCAGCCGGCACCCGGGCCGTCGACGACGTGCGCAAAGGGCATGGGAAGGTAGGTTTTGCGTTCCGCGCCCTGGTTCTTGTACTGCTCGAAAACTATCGAGTCGAGTTCGGTTCCGCGGTGGTCAAGGGCGTCGAATCTCTCGCCGAATCCAACGAGGCGTTCGCCCGGAGCGAGCCGCACGGCGAACCGCACGCGATGGATATCGACACCATCGTCGAGCACTGTGACAGTTCCGGGTTCGATCCGTGACCCGGTAGCTGCGCTGTCCGAGGTTCGCCACGCTGATGCGCGAAACTCGAACCAGCGAGTGTTCTCGACCCCCGTGGTGAACCGGTACCGGTATTTCTGATGGGCGACGAGGTCGTTGAGGGTCACCTGCCAGCCACCGTTCGAGCGCGCCAGTCGCGCCTGGGCCGAGGCGAGGTGACCGCCGTCCTGAGTCTGGCCGCGCGACGAGCGAACCACGGGCGCGAGCGCGACAGAGCGATCGTTGATCTCGAGGGTGACCGAGCTGGCACCCGAGGTGCGCACGCCGAGGGTCACTGGCTCTCCCGCTATCGGATCGATCGGCCAGCGCTGCTCGGTGTCGACGGAGTACGGGTGGCCGGAGCCGAACGGGCGGTGGCGGATCATCGTGCAACTCCGAGTTCTACGGCGAGGCGCACGAACATCGCGTGCGTCCAGAGAAGGGGCTGGGCGACTGTGCCCCAGCGGTCGATCCACTCCTGCGAGTAGGTCGGGTCAAGCAGGTGATTGCCGACCTGTTCGGGCATCGAACCATCGGGCGCGGCAGTCGCGGCAGCCCAGCGCAGGAGTTCGAGCGCGCGCTCCCGGTCGCCGGCCGCATTCCACGCCAACCCCAGGAAGCACGAGAGAAGCGGCCACTGTCCGCCGCCGAAGAACGTGTCAGCAAGGTAGCGGTGCACTCCCCCGTCGACGGCGAGCTGGGCATCGACCGCAGCAATCGTGGCCAGCCCGATCGGACTATCGGCGGGCAGCACACCGAGCGGTGCAACGATCGACAACAGGCTCGCGTCCACCTCGGTCGACCCGATCCACTTCGCGAGGTGACCATCGTGAACGCCAGCGGTCTGCAGGGTCGACTGGATGGATGCGAGCGCGAGCGCCGCGGCATCCTGTCGCTCTCCCGTCAGAATGTCGGCGTCGAGGGCGGCGCGAAGCCCCGCCGCGATGCACCCCAGGGTGGAACCGTGCACGTGCTGGGCGTGCTCCTCCCACCAGTCGAAGCAGGGTCGCTCCCACGAGACGGTGAGGTAGTCGACGGTGAGTTCGATGGCGCGCTGCCAGGGTTCCGTCGATACGCCGTGGCGCTTCGCGTGCTCCACAGCTGCCCACACCCAGGTGCCGTAGCCATCGAGCTGGAAGTCCCACCAGTCATCGGTGCCCTCGTGCCCCGCAAAGGTGAATCGGGTGGCGAGCATTTCGGCATCAGCAACGGGGGTGCCCGCGCGAGCGGCGTCGACTATCCGGGAGATCTGTGACTCGCGGTCGAGAATGATGCGCGTGCACCAGTCGAAGAATCGACTCGCGGACTCTACCTCTCCGAACGACGAGACGCCGTCGGCGATGAACGCTCCGTCACGGAACCAGGAGTAGCCGGCATAGGCCGAGAAAGTCGGGCTCGCCGGATAGGCGCCGCTGGCGTCCTGCAGCCCAACGATGAGCGTGACGCTGCTCTGTGCGAGTGGAGCGAACTCCAATGAAACCGTGGTCATGCCCGGTGTGCTCCTCAAGAAGTGTGGGAGGGGTCCCGGAGCGTGCGCGCCGGGACCCCGTGGGTGGTACTTAGCCTGCGAGAACCGCGTTGATGCGTTCCTCGGCCGACGCGAGAGCGTCTTCGACCGACTTGCGCCCCGCCTGCGCTTCAACGAGTTCCTCGCCGATGATGTCCTGCATCTCGGTCTGGCCCGCAGCGACGACCGGCGGCAACGCGATGCCGTCGAGCGAGTCGAAGACTGCCTGGCGGTTGGCCGGTGCACCCTTCTCCAGGTAGGTGGCAAGCTGTGCCTCGTCGGAGATGGGCGGGAGCTCCCAGCCGGCGTCGAGTCGCGTTGACACCATGACGTCGGACGACGTCAGGAACTCGGCGAACTTGCTCGCCGCTGCGGTGTGCTCCGACGCTGCGGAGACGCCCACGGCGTTCGAGAACACGGCGCTGGCCTGGTCGGTGTTACCGGGCTCCACGGCGATGTCCCAGGCGAAGTCGACATCGGCGACGGCACCAAAGACCCAGATTCCGGTGTGCAGCATGCCGAGCTTGCCCTCCTTGAAGAGGTTCGTGTCGAAGTCAGGGGTGCCCTGTCCGTCTTCGATGGTCGGCATCGTCGTGCCGCTCTTCTCGACGAGCCACTTGGCTGCCTCGATACCCTCGGGAGTGTTGAACGCGACCTTCGACTTGTCATCGCTCAGGAACGAGCCGCCGTTCTGGGCGAGCACCTTGTAGTACTCGTAGAAGCTCACCGGCTGGTGGTCTCCCCACACTCCCGCCGACTTGTCGGTGATCGCCTCGGCAGCAGCCTGCTCGTCAGCCCAGGTCCAGTCGTTGGTCGGGTAGTCGAGACCGGCCGCGTCGAAGAGGTCGGCGTTGTAGTACAGAACGACATCAGAGAACGAGCTCGGAAGAGCGTACGACGTGCCGTCGGTCGAGTAGGCCTCGAGCAGTGACTGGCGGTAGGCGTCGGGAGCGGCGACCTCGATGGGTGCGAGCACCCCGTTGGCCTGGAACTCCGCGTAGTTCGCGTACTCGAGGTCGAAGACGTCGGCTGCGGTGCCCGCCGCCAAGTCGGTCTGGAGCGCTGTGCCGTAGTCGGCGTAGGGCAGGGTCGTGACCTCGACAGTGATCTCGGGGTTCTCGTCTTCGAACGCGTCGATAATGGTCTGGAGGTTGTCCTCGTTGCCATCGTTCGAGATGAAGTTCGAGTAGGTGATCGTGACGGGGCCGGACTCTTCGGCGGGGGCGCTGCATGCGGACAGGACGAGCGCCGAGGCGCCCGCGATTCCGACGAGAGCGAGTAGCTGGCGTTTCATGGGTGCTATCTCCTTTGATATCGGGTGGTGCTGTGTGGACCTCACGGAATCACTTGATTCCTGAGCTTGCGACGCCCTGGATGACGTACTTCTGGGCGAAGATGTAGAGTGCGAGCATCGGGAGCACGCTCACAACGGAGCCGGCCATGACGATGTCCCACTCGGTCGTGTACTGCCCCTGAAGGCCGGCGAGGGCGATGGGGAGTGTCTGCAACTCGGGCTTGCGAAGCACGACGAGCGGCCAGAGAAAGCTGTTCCAGCTGCCCATGAAGGCGAAGACGACGAGGGTTGCGAGCGCCGGGCGAATGTTCGGAAGTATGACGTTCCAGAAGATTCGAAAGTGACCCGCGCCGTCGAGCGTTGCAGCTTCATCCAACTCACGCGGAACCTGGTTGACGGCCTGGCGCAGCAGGAAGATCCCGAAGGCACTCGCAAACGTCGGCAGTAGAGCTCCGAGGTAGGTGTTGAGCAGACCGAAGGTCTTCAGCTCGACGAACAGCGGCACGATGAGCACCTGCAGAGGGATCATCATCGTGGCGAGGTAGATGGCGAACACCGCTCCCTGCCCGCGAAACGGCAGCCGGCTGAAGGCATAGGCCGCAGTCGCACTCGTGAACAGCTGAACCGCTGTCGTGATGGAGGCGAGCAGAAAGCTGTTGAAGATGATGCGACCGAAAGGCTGCTCGGTGAAGAGCTTCTCGTAGGCTGCGAGCGAGGGGTTGTCGGGAATCAACTTGGGGGTCAGCGAGAATCCCGCGCCAGGGCTGATGGAGGTGATGATCGTCCACAGAAAGGGGAAGAACATCACCAGCGCACCCGCGATGATGACGACGTGCAGGAGCACGAAGGCAGTGAGAGAACGACGCGACATCCGGCGCTTATCCATAATTGACCCACTTCTTCTGGCCGCGCACCTGCACGAGGGTCACCGCGAGAACTACGGCGAAGAGCATCCACGACAGGGCTGACGCTTCGCCCGCCTTGCCGTATCTGAAGGTCAGGTCGTAGATCTGCTGCACGACGACCTTCGTCGACTCGCCGGGGCCGCCGCCGGTCATCGCGTAGACCTGGTCGAAGACCTGGAATCCGTTGATCAGCGAGATCACGACGACGAAGAACGTGCTCGGGCTGAGGAGCGGAAGGGTGACGCTGAACAGGCGTCGCCACCAGCCCGCGCCGTCCACTTTCGCAGCGTCGTAGAGGTCCTGATTGATTGCCTGAAGACCCGCGAGAAGAATGATCATGACGAAGCCGAGGTCTTTCCACGCCGACGCGATGATGATCGATGGCATCGCCCAGGTGGGGTCACTCCACCAGCCGGGGCCCTCGACACCGAAGAATCCGAGCACCTGGTTGACGATTCCGTTGCTCGGGTTGAGCAGCCAGCGCCAGACGAGGGCGACGACGATCCAGCTGGTCACGACGGGCAGAAAGTAGATTCCCCGAAGAAAAGACCGCCCCTTGAGCGCTGTATTGAGCGCGAGCGCGAGCGCCAGACCGCCCAGATAGACGAGCGGAAAGTATCCGACGATGTAGTAGATCGTGTGGAGAAAGACGTTGGCCGTGCGCGGGTCCTGAAGCAGTGTCGTGTAGTTGTCCAGCCCGACGAATGTCGCGGGCCCGATCAGGTTCCACTTGGTGAGGCTCACCCAGCCTGCCGCGACCATCGGACCGAGCACGAACAAGACGAGAGGGATGGCACTCGGCAGGAGAAACGCGAGCACCGTCAGTGTGTAGCCCAGGCGGTTCTTCTTCTTGCGAGCAGGCGTGACCCTGGGCGGGCGGCTGTCGAGGAGAACGGGAACCGTCATGATTCACCCTGGGGCGACGACTGCTCGACAAGCCGCTCACGAACGAGCCGGCCCTGATCGCCCGCGAGTCCGTCGGAGTCGAAGGGGGTGGCCAGCACGATTGCGGCGGCGCCTTGCGCCCAGCTCTCGTCCTGCCAGGTTTCTACCGCGACTCCCACGCCGCGTCTGCTCGGGATCAGCGATGAACGCAGTGCGGGCTCGAAACCGTAGGACCAGTGCTTCCATGCGGCGGTACCTTCGCCGAGCACGATCACGATCTCCGGGTCGAGGGTGTGGACGATGCCCGCGAGGGTTCGGCCGAGGAGATGACCGGCTTCACTGAAGATGCGCGCGGCATCGGGGTTATCAGCGTCGGCCTCGGTACGGAGGGCTGCCATGCCGCTGTGCTCTCCGATGACGCCACGCTCGCGCGCGATACGTACAAGCGCTGCCTCGCCGATGAAGGCCTCGAGGCATCCGACGTTTCCACACTGGCAGAGGGGGCCGTCGCTCGACACAGGGATGTGGCCGACCTCTCCCGCTCCCCCGGCGAAGCCGCGAAGAACAACCCCGTCGACCACGATGCCCGCGCCGACTCCGGTACCGATCGTGAGAACCAGAAAGTTCTCGTGCTGCCGGCCGATGCCGTGCAGCCGTTCGGCAACGGCCAGTGCGTTCACGTTGTTCTCGACGAGCACAGGGAGGGAGAGCTCGCGACGAAGCGTTGCACCGATGGGAACCTGCGACCACCCGAGCTGGGATGAGTCCACGAGCCCGTTGCCCTGGTTGTCGACACTGCCGGGCACTCCGACGCCGATGCCGAGCAGCGGTTCGTTGGAGCCGCCCTCGATGAAGCGCTTGAGGAGGCTGGTCAAGTCGGCGAGCATCGTGTTGGCTGAAGCGTCGAACGGCTCGCTCGCCGAGCGGCGTACGACTCCGTCGATTCCGACCTCCACGAAGGCGACGTGGTCAGCGACCACTTTGACTCCGACTGCGCGACCGGCGGACGAGACGATGCCGAGCATGCGCGCTGGTCGTCCGCCCTGGGACGGCGAGTGCTCGAGCTCGACCAGGAGTCCCTCTGCGAGGAGGTCCTTGGTCAGGCTCGTCATGAGGGCCGGGGAGACGTTGAGCGTGCGGGCCAGATCGGCTCGCGAGGCGGGTCCGTTGGCACCGAGATGCGCGAGAATCGCCGAACGATTCACGTCGGTGCGGATGGTGGGCCTAAGCGCCATGGGACTTCCTTGTCACGAGCTGGCAGAGGCGAAGACCGCGGTCTTCGTCAGAGTCTTTGTTTAGTACTAAATAAACATTAGAAGTATGTTTCGGTCGTGTCAAGTGTCGACCCATTCCCCCTACGATCGAGGGACGATGACCGCCGCCCGCATCCATTCCCTCGCGCTCTGGCTCGCCGTGCTGTCGGTCGCTGTTCTCCTCCCCGGCGCCCTCGACCGCTGGGTGCTGCCGAAGATCCTCGTGCTCGGTGTCGCCGCCCTCATCGCGGTCTTCGTCGTGCCGCGTGGTCGGCTCCCGCGCGGGGTCGTCATCACGCTCGGCGTCGGCACGCTCGTGCTCGTCATCGCAGCGCTCGCGGGCGAGACTCCCCTCGCCTCGGTGCTCGGAGTGTGGCCGCGGTTTGAAGGCCTCATCACGGGCGGCGCCTACCTGCTCGCGTTGTGGCTGGGTGCACGGCTCCTGGGGTCGGGCGACCGCACTGCACTCGAGCTGCCGATCGCGACACTCTCCCTCCTCGTCGGCGCGCTCAGCGTCGTCGAAGCGCTCGGGCTGCGTCCGCTCGCGACCAACCTCGCACGCCCCGGATCCCTGCTCGGCAACGCGACCGACCAGGGTGCCGTCGGCGCGGTCTGCGTCGTACTCCTGCTGCTGCCGGTCTGGCGTGCGCGCGGCTCGCGGCGCGTCATCCTCGCCGCGGCGATCATCGCCGGGCTCGCCACCGTGATCGCGTCCGGGTCACGCGCCGCCCTCCTCGCATTGCTCGTCGGCATCGTCGCCGTCGCCCTCACCCAGGGCCGGCGCGCCTACCTGCCCGGCGGCATCCTCGTCGCGGCCACCACGGTCGTCGCACTCCTCGCCCCGAGTATCGGGCCGCGAATCCTCGGGAGTTCCGCCCTCGCCGGCGCGACAGTCAGCGACCGGTTGCTCATCTGGGGCGAGTCGCTGAGCGTCGCGGCGCAGCATCCCCTCATCGGAATCGGCCCGAGCGGTTACGCCGACGCCGTGGTCGCCGCCCACGACAGCGCCTGGTTTTCGAGCGTCGGGCAGGGCAGCCTGATCGACTCACCGCACAACGTGCTGCTGCAGGCTCTCGTGATCGGCGGCCCCGTGGTGCTCGCCGCTGCCATCGTGCTCGCCGTGTTTCTCGTGCGCGCTGTGCTCCGCCAACGCGGGGACTTCGTCGTGGGCGCGGCAGCCGGAGTCGGCGTGCTCACGATCGTGCTTCTCACCCACGTCTCGTCGCCGTCGACGCTGATACTCCTGCTCCTGCTCGCCGGCGCACTCGTTGCTGTTCCGGCCGTTCAGCGCTGGCGGGCCATCACAGCCGCCGTCATTGTCGCCTGGCTCGCCCTCGTCGGACTGACGCTCGCGGGAGAAGTCGCCCTCGGCACCGCTGTCGAAGCAAGCGACCTGAGCACCGCGGCGGATTCTTTCGAGACCGCCGCAGCACTTCGCCCCTGGGACACCGGCACCCCGCGCATCGCGGCAGAGACCTTCACGGCGCACGCGGATGCCGGAGCCGACGCCGCCGCCGCACCGCTCGCCCTCGACTGGTCACGCCGCGCGCTCGCGGCCTCCCCCACGTCCGTGCCCGCAGCGCAAGCGCTCATCACCTCGGCTCTCGCCACCGGTGAACTCGAGCTCGCGGCGTCCACCGCGCAGCGCTTCGTGGAGCTGCGCCCCAACCACCCGTGGCTGCAGGCGAGGCTCGGTGGCATCCACATTCTGCAGGGCGATCTGAATGCCGCAGAAGCACCGCTGCTGCGTGCGACCGAGCTCGACCCGACCTGGGCGGACCCGTGGCTTACCCTCGCCTACCTGTACGAGCAGCGCGGGGATGCAGCGGCCGCGGACGACGCCCAGCACAGGGCCGAGGCACTCACTCGCTGACGTACCCCCTGCATTGGGGGTGGGGTACAGGGCAAGAGTAGGTAAAACCCCTAACTGAGAGTTCGTCGCACCCCGTAGCTTGGTGCAGGCGGTGTTGTCGCCGCCTTCGGTTCGAGAGATGCGTGAGCCCCCGTGAACAGTTCTGTCGTGATGTCCCCGCCCGTGAAGTCGTCGATCTCGCGCCTGCGCGTGGTGCTCGTCGGACTCCTCGTGACAGCTCTCGCTGCCGCGGGTGTCGTGACTGCTCCCACGATGGCGCTGGCCGCCGGTGATGTAGTCACGGGCACCGTGACCCTGCCGGGTGGTGCGCTGCCTGACGAAGGCGACGTTGAAGTCATCGCGTGGCTCTACAACCAGCCCGCTTCCACCTTCGACGACGCGATGATCTCGTGGCGATCTGCCGAAGTGAACACGGATGGCACGTTCATCTTTCCTGATCTGACACAGACCGGGTACATCTTCGAGTTCAACTACTACGGCGACGACAACACCATCGCCAGCACCGGTGCGATAGGACACGGCGGCGCCCGCTACCCCACCGTCGAGGATGTCTTCTACGCGAACAACATGGCGTACGGCACGACGTCGATCAGCTACGAGTTCGCCTCCGCTGGCCACGTCTCCGGCACCGTCACGGACGGCGTGACCAACGCCCCGCTGTCCGGACAGTCCGTTTCGCTCTTCCGCGAGGTCGGCTCGAGCTGGAAGCCCGCTGGCTCGACCCTCTCGGCAGTCTCCACCGGCAGCTACAGCTTCGACAGCCTTCCCGCTGGCAACTACCGTCTTCGCGCGAGCGGCGGAAGCGGATATCTCCCCCAGGCGTACGGCGCTGATGGAAGCGCCAGCATCGAGTTCGCAACCACCGTTCCGGTCTCCGCCGCCGGCACCCAGTCCGACACGAACTTCGCGCTGTATGCCACCGGAGGGATCAGTGGAACCGTCAAGTCCGGCACCACGGCCCTTCCCGGCTCGACTGTCTCGGTCTACGACTGGAACGACGACGTCGAGGACTGGGAGCTCCTCACCACGGCCACAACCGAGGCCGGTGGCGCGTACTCAGTGAGCGACCTGGTCTCCGGCGTGTACGCCGTTGGCTTCGTGGGCCCGACCACCAACTACCTCCCCGAGTTCTATCGGGACCAGCCGAACGTCGTGCAGTCCACGACGGTTCAGGTGTACAGCGGCCAGACGACCTCGAACATCAATGGAACGCTTGTCGCTGCATCCATCATCAGCGGAAAGATCACCGGCTCTGCCGGCGTGACCCTCAACCCGGAGGATATCACCGTCTCGGCCTGCACCAACCTTCCGGTTGAGGGCCAGAACTACTCTCAGGTCGACTGCGGCGTCGCACAGGGCACCGTCACAGCGGGCGGCAACTACACGATCCCCGTTCCCGCGGGCAAGTACACGGTCTTCGCCGAGTACACGGGTGCGGAGAACGCTCGTGACGAGTACTTCCCTGACACCCAGTACGGCGACAAGGCGACCTACTTCGCGGTGAAGGCCGCCTCGACTGTCACGGGCAAGAATCTCGTGCTCGATGCGGGCGGCGTGATCTCCGGCAGCGTGTCCTACGACGGCTCCCCGCTCGCTGGTGCAGTCGTGAGCGCCAACTTCGTCGACCCCATGGGCTTCGAGCCCCAGCCGTTCGAGTTCAGCCAGAGCGCTGACGCGACCACCGCGAGTGACGGCAGCTACACGATCAGCGGAATCTGGCCGGGAACCTATGGAATCCGCGCCCACGACACCGAGTTGCCGGGCGGTGGCACAGCCGCCGGCGAATGGTTCGACAACACGCAGGTCGCGAAGGATGCCACACAGTTCGTCGTCACCAAGACGAGCGCTCCCCTCACCGGCAAGGACTTCGCGCTCGAGCTGGGCGGAACCATCACCGGAACCGTGGTCAGCGCCCTCAACCCGCCGCTCGAGAACATCAACGTGCGAGCGTGGCGCTTCACCGACCCCGCCCACAGCAACGCGGCGACCGTAGTCTCTGACGACGCGTGGACCAATGACGAGGGCGAGTTCTTGATCGATGGACTCATCCCCGGCGAGTACACCCTCGAATACGTTTCCGAGGATTACGACGGCCTGATCGACGGGTTCCTCGGCACGGTTGGCGGCAACATCAAGGCCGCGACGCGCCTCACGGTGAATGGCGGCGAGCAGACCGCAAACGGCACCGTCAGTGTCGGCGGTTCCTACTCCGGCCGCGTGCTCGACGGTGACGGCATTGGACTCCCCGGTGTCACTGTCACCTCCCTCGATTACAGGGCGAAGGATGTCGCTCCGGTTGTCACTGACTCCAACGGCTACTACACCCTCCGCGGCTTCCCCAAGAGCCAGACGGGTTTCACCCTCACCTTCACCGCGACCGGGTACGGTGTCGCACACCTCGACGGCCCCAGGCCCACCTTCAACGGATCGCCGTGGGCGGTGGACGACATCTATCTCGAGGGCGCGTCATCCATTCGCGGAACAGTGGTCAACGCCGCTGGAGCCGCGGTGAAGTTCGCTGAGATCGGCGTCTACACTCTCGGTCTCGACGGCCAGCCGACCTACTACGCGAGCGGCACCGCCGACTCGAAGGGTGCCTACGTCATTTCCGGGCTCGCCGCCGGACAGTACTACCTCAACGTGTGGGCCAAGGGCTTCCCCGAGCAGTACTCGGGTGGTGCGACAGACATCTCGCTCGTCGACCCGACCTGGGTCTACGGCAACGAAACAGTCACCAAGACCATTCGCCTGTACACCGGCGGAACCATCTCCGGTGTCGTCAAGGATGCCAAGGGCAAGCCGGTCAAGGGCGCATGGGTTGGATGGTCGCGCGTCACGCTCGACGGCCAGCCCGACTTCCAGGGCTCGAGCGTTGTCACGAACTCCAAGGGCGTCTACGTCATCACTGGGGTCAACCCCGGCTCGTACGAAGTCGACTACAACCTCGGCGCTACCGGCGCCAACGCAGCCAGCGAAACCCTCTCGACGAGCGTCTTCGTCGGCGACAAGGGCTCGGTCAAGAAGGATGTGAGCCTCCGCGCCCTCACGAAGGTTTCCGGGGTTGTGACGAAGACCGGCGGTGGCACCCTCGCTGGCGTCACTGTCGCGGCCCACCTGTTGGGATCGGCCGACAGCGTCACCGCCACCACGAGCAGTACCGGCGCGTACACGCTGTACCTAGCTCCCAACACCCTCACCCCCTACACCGTGAGCTACACCGACCCCCAGCGTCGCGGCGCTGCTGTCACCACAATCGGGGTCTCGGTCGGCAGCACCGCAATTACCGCACTCAACGCGGAGCTGGCAGTTCGCACCGGCTCGGTCACGACAACGTTCACCGGGCAGTATGACGCTGGCCTCTACGGCACAGTCTCGCTGTACAACTTCGAGACCGAGGACTGGACGTACTACGAGTCGAACGGGCCGCTCCAGTCGCTGTTCCCGATCACTAACCTCGCCGACGGTCATTACCAGTTGAACGTTGACGCCTACGACAGCGACGAAGCGTTCGGCGCCGGCAACTACGACCAGCTCTTCATCGATTTCACAGTGACCGACGGTGCGGCCGTGACGGTGCCGCCGATCGCGCTCATCAAGTGGGTTGACTTCCGTGAGAAGCCGAGGCTCGCGGGCAGTATTCCGGCGATCACGGGTGACCCGACTGTCGGACAGCAACTGACGGCACAGACCGGAACCTGGCTGGTCGGCACCAGCCCCCAGTACACCGGCGACTACAAGTTCCAGTGGCTGCGTGACAGCAAGCCGATCCCCGGCGCAACCCAGAGCACCTACACTGTCGCCGCCGGCGACACCTCCACCAACCTGAGGGTTCGGGTCATCCCGGTCGAGTACAGCTTCCCCAACGACGTCTACACGGTCACCGGGCTCTACGGTCTCGCCGTGGTCTCGGGGCCGACCGGCTGGGTGCAGTCTGCAGCGGCTGGCGCGTGGAGCACCGAGCCGTCCGTGCCCACCGCCGCCCGAGTCGGACAAACTCTCACCGTCAACCCGGGCGTATCAACCCTGAGTGGCTCGACCTTCCGCTACGCCTGGCTGCGCACCACGGTATCCGGCACGGTATTGGTCTCCACCTCGGCGAGCTACAAGCCGGTTGCCGCAGACCTCGGTGCGACGCTGACCATCCAGGTGGAACTCACCAAGCCCGGTCACAACACCGCGCAACGCCAGGTGTTCGCTGGAACCGTCCTGCCCGCCGCTGCCCTCAAGCAGACCAAGGCAGGCAAGGTCACGATCAGTGGACCCAACTACTCGATCACGCCGGGAACCTGGAGCCCCTCGGGGGCGACCTTCGCGTACGAGTGGCGCGCGTGGGACCTCGACGGTGACTACATCGTCGGCAGCACGGCATCCACCTGGAACGACATCGACACCGAGTCGCTCAACAAGCACAAGACAGTCGTGATCACGGCGAGCAAGGCCGGCTACACGTCGACGAGCGTTGAGCTCCAGGTGCAGAACGCAACAAGCGGCCTGCAGTGGTCGACCCAGCCGGTCGTCTTCGGCGTCAACCAGGTCGGTCGCGAGCTCGCAGTCGACATCGACGCCGCACTTGTTGTTCCGACACCGACGAAGTTCAGCTACCAGTGGAGCGTCAAGGGCAAGGCAGTGAAGGGTGCCACAAAGGTGAGCTTCACCCCGACGGTTGCGAGCAGCGAGGTCACTGTCGTAGTTACAGCGACCCGCGTCGGCTACGCCCCGGCGGTCACTGCGCCGATCAGTGCCGGAACAACAGTCGCGTCGAGCGGTCCGCTCGCCGGCAGCGTCTCGGTCTCCGGGCTCTCGGAAGACGGCAACGCGCTCGTCGGTCGCACGATCGGTGTCAGCACCGCTGACGTAACCCCGAAAGCGACGAGCTTCACCTACCAGTGGGTTCGCTATGCAGAAGGCGTCGCGACTGTCATCCCCAAGGCGACCAAGGCGACCTACCTCGTGACGTATTCGGACGCGGGAAGGACGCTTGCGGTGCGGGTTACCGCCAAGAAGGCTGGCTACACGACCACGTCGTTCGAGTCCGGACAGACCGATACCGTGTTCACGAGCGTGCCGCGACCCACAGTCACGACAGCACCGACACTGCCGGTCACGGCATTTGTCGGCACCAAGATCACCGTCGGGCCGGGCACGTGGGACCTCTCCGGCCTCACCTACACCTACACCTGGTGGATCAACGACCGCGTGATCGCGGGAGTGACGGGTAACAGCTACACGCCGCTCCCCCAGGACGAGGGCGAAGAACTGTCGTACAGCGTCGTCGCCACGAAGGTCGGTTTCGGCGCCTCCGATGTGCGCACCTCGACGAACCATGTCACAGTGCAGCTCGGCGCCAAGCCCGTCGCGTCCAAGGCGCCCACAGTCACTGTGGGCGGCAAGGCAGTGACGAGCGTGGCCAGGGGCGCGACACTCACCGCAACTCCGGGCACCTGGAGCACACCGGGAGTGGCGCTGTCGTACTCCTGGCAGTACAGCACCGATAACGGAGCGAACTGGAACTGGCTCAACACCGTCTCGAGCACCCTTGTGGTCAACCCCGAGGACTTCGCCGCCGGCAACCGGATTCGACTCCTGGTCTACACCTCGAAGGCCGGGTACAACGAGGGCTTCGCGGTCTCCGGAACGGTGCTGGTGAAGTAGCCGTGTCAACGAGAAAGGCCCCGCCTCGGCGGGGCCTTTCTTCGTGCGAGAAACGAAGACCGCTACGCGGACTTCTCCGTGCGCTCGATCTCCCGCGGCACGATCGTCGGCGCCGCGTTGTTGAGCACGGCATCCTTCGTGACGATGACCGTTGCGACGTCGTCGTCGGAGGGCACGTCGAACATGATCGGCCCGAGCACCTCTTCCATGATGGCGCGGAGCCCGCGAGCACCGGTCTTGCGGAGCACGGCGAGGTCGGCGATCGCCTCGAGGGCGTCGTGCTCGAACTCGAGCTCGACGCCGTCGATCTCGAACATGCGCTGGTACTGGCGCACGAGCGCATTCTTGGGCTGCGTGAGGATGTCCATGAGCGCGACTTGGTCGAGCTGCGTGACGGTCGTGACGACGGGAAGGCGGCCGATGAACTCCGGAATGAGACCGAACTTGTGCAGGTCTTCCGGCAGCACCTCACCGAACAGGTTGACGTCGTCGCCCTTCGAGTGCAGGGGTGCGCCGAATCCGATGCCCTTCTTGCCGGCACGCGACGAGATGATCTCTTCGAGCCCCGCGAAAGCACCGGCGACGATGAAGAGCACGTTGGTCGTGTCGACCTGGATGAACTCCTGGTGCGGGTGCTTGCGTCCACCCTGCGGCGGAACGGAGGCGACGGTGCCCTCGAGGATCTTGAGCAGCGCCTGCTGCACGCCCTCGCCCGACACGTCGCGGGTGATCGACGGGTTCTCTGCCTTGCGGGCGATCTTGTCGATCTCGTCGATGTAGATGATTCCGGTCTCAGCGCGCTTGACGTCGTAGTCCGCGGCCTGGATGAGCTTGAGGAGTATGTTCTCCACGTCTTCGCCGACGTAGCCGGCCTCGGTGAGCGCCGTTGCATCCGCCACCGCGAAAGGAACGTTGAGCCGCTTCGCGAGAGTCTGGGCGAGATAGGTCTTGCCGCAACCGGTCGGGCCGATGAGCAAAATATTGCTCTTGGCGATCTCCACGTCGTCGATGACTGTGTCGACCGAGGTGATGGTGTTGCGGGCGCGCACGCGCTTGTAGTGGTTGTAGACGGCGACGGAGAGCGCCTTCTTGGCCGCTTCCTGGCCGATCACATACTCTTCGAGAAAAGCGTAGATCTCACGCGGCTTGGGCAGTTCGAACTCGCTCGAAGTCTCTTCGCCGGCTTCGGCGAGACGCTCCTCGATGATCTCGTTGCACAACTCGACGCATTCGTCGCAGATGTACACGCCGGGACCGGCGATAAGCTGCTGCACCTGCTTCTGGCTCTTGCCACAGAAGGAACACTTGAGCAGATCGGCAGATTCTCCGATTCGAGCCATTGCGAGCCTCCCCATATACACGGCCGGTTAGTTGTTCGAGCCTAACCTGTGCCGCCCACAGTCGCTCGCAGTTGGGTAATACGGCCCCGGCGTGCCGCCACACACGGCGCGGCAAAGTATCGTTGTCTGTGGTTCTTGAGGGGGTAGCAATGGGTACACGCTGGGCGCGAATCGCGCGCGGCCTGCTCGCCGCGCTCGCCTCGACCGCGGTTGCCGCTCTCTCACACGCGCTGGCTGGCGGGGGCGCGCCATCCACTCTCTCGCTTGTCATCGCCGTGGCGTTCTCCGCTCTCGTGTGCGTCGCGCTCACCGGCCGCCGGTTGTCAGCGGGGCGGATGTCTGCTGCCGTAGCCCTGAGCCAGTTCGCGTTCCACGGGGTGTTCGCGGGGCTCGGCGCCTCGGGTCACACTGCCGCCACGCTCGAGAGTGCCGCACACGGCGCTCACACCGTGGCATCCATCGGGCTGTCTGTCGCGCCCGACACCACGCACCACACGAGCGGATGGATGTGGCTTGCCCACGCCCTCGCGGCACTCGCCACGATCGTGGTGCTGCGTCGCGGTGAGGCGGCGTTCTGGGGCATGCGCGATGCGGCGCTGCGCTTTCTCGCCACGGTCTTCACGCTCCCGCCCACGCCGACGTCAGCTCCCCCCGCGGCGCCCGTCGTCGCTCGGGTGGCTGCTCCCCGTCACTTCGAGTTCCTGCTCGGGTCGCTGCAACACCGAGGGCCGCCAGCGCTGTCGTTCTGACAGCACTCCCCTTTTTGTTTTGCAGTACCCATTCGAAGGAATCACCATGAAGTCATTTACCCGTATCTCCCTTGCCGCAACCGCCGGACTCGCCCTCGCGATCGGTGCACCGCTCGCCGCGAGCGCCCACGTCACCCTCGAGGAGAACACCGCTGAGGCGGGCGCCTACACCGTGCTCACCTTCAAGGTGCCCAACGAGTCCGACACCGCGTCGACCAACAGCGTCACGGTCTCGGTTCCGGCGAGCGAGGGCCTCGGCGTTCGTTTTGTTCCCGTCGCCGGCTGGAGCGTTGCGCTCGAGAAGGGCACCGACGCCACGGAGGTGACCTGGACGGCCAGCGCCGGTTCGGAGATCGCGCCCGACTCGCTGCAGGTGTTCTCGCTCTCACTCGGGGCGATCCCCGACACCGGATCGCTCGTGCTTCCGGTTTCGCAGGGTTACACCGACGGCACCGTCGTGGACTGGGCCGATGTTGAGGAGGATGCCGAGCTTCCCGCTCCCGTTCTCTACGTCAACGACGCCCCGGTCGAAGACCACCACGGCGGCGCGGCTGAAGAGGAGCACGACGAGGCAGCACCCGTCGCGTCGAACGATGATGTGCTCGCCCGCGTGCTCGGCATCGGCGGGCTCGTCGTCGGCGCAGTGGGCATCGTTCTCGCCGTGACCGCGCGTCGCAAGGCCTAAGCATGAAGCGCGCCATAACAATCGTGGCGCTGACCGTGGGGGTTGTGCTTATTAGCGCAGCCCCCGCGCAGGCCCACAGCTACCTCATCGCGTCGACTCCGGTCGAGGGCGAGACCCTCACGCGCCTGCCCGAGGACTTCTCGGTGACGGCGAACGAGTCGCTGCTCGACCTCGTCGGCGACGGCACCGGCTTCGGTATGCAGATCGTGGATGCCGCGGGCCGCTACTACGGCGACGGCTGCCTCAGCATCGGGGTGTCGAGTCTGTCGACGAGCGCGGCCCTCGGCGAGGCGGGAAGCTACGAGCTCGTCTGGCAGATCGTCTCAGCCGACGGTCACCCGGTGAGCGGCACCATCCCGTTCGACTGGGCGCCCGACGCGGACTTCGTGCCGAGTGAGAGCTACGCCGCCCCTCCCCTGTGTGAGGCGGAGGGCGAACTGCCCGAGCCCGTGGAGGTCGTCGAGGAGACCGACTATTCGAGCGCGCTGTGGATCGGTGGTGCGGCCCTCGCGGTGCTGCTCGCTGTCGGCGTGACGGTGTTCGTGACGCGTCGCCGCTCCTAGCTGGTATCGAAACCCGCCCGCTGGTTGAGTAGGCCCGCCAGGGCCGTATCGAAACCGGCGCTCAAAAAGGGCCGCCCTCCTCACGGAGAGCGGCCCTTTTTCGTGTAACGAGTTACGCGGTGATCGCCGGGACCGCCTTGCGCGTCTCGAGCACCTGGTCGATGAGACCGTACTCGAGGGCTTCGGCTGCGCTCAGGATCTTGTCGCGGTCGATGTCCTTGTTCACCTGCTCCGGCGTGCGGTTCGAGTGGAACGACAGGGTCGACTCGAGCCACGTGCGCATGCGCAGGATCTCGGCGGCCTGGATCTCGATGTCCGATGCCTGTCCGCGGCCGGAGTCACCGGTCGAGGGCTGGTGGATGAGGATGCGGGCGTTCGGGAGCGCGAGGCGCTTGCCCGGGGTGCCAGCGGCCATGAGCACGGCCGCAGCAGAGGCTGCCTGGCCGAGCACGACAGTCTGCACTGCCGGCTTGATGTACTGCATCGTGTCGTAGATCGCCGTCATCGCGGTGAACGAGCCACCGGGTGAGTTGATGTACATGACGATGTCGCGGTCGGGGTCCTGGCTCTCGAGAACGAGGAGCTGGGCCATGACGTCATCCGCCGACGCGTCGTCGATCTGCACACCGAGAAAGATGATGCGGTCTTCGAACAGCTTCGCGTACGGGTCCTGGCGCTTGTAGCCGTAGGCCGTGCGCTCTTCGAACGTCGGGAGGATGTAGCGGGCTTCGGCGGTCGGACGTGCGACGCCGACTCCGGGGAGGTTGAGATTGTCCATTGTCGTCCCTTAGTTCTTCGCCGCGATCTCGGGGTCATCCGAGACGGTCTCGTCTGTTCCGCCGCCGCCGACGACGTCGGATGCGAACTCCCGCAGGTGGTCGACGAAGCCGTACTCGAGAGCACCCTTCGCGTCGAACCAGTTGTCGCGGTCGTTGTCGATGAGAACCTGCTCAACGGACTTGCCGGTCTGCTCTGCGGTGAGCTCAGCCATGCGCTTCTTCATGTCGAGGATGACGAAGGCCTGGGTCTGGATGTCGGCGGAGGTTCCACCGAAGCCACCCGAGGGCTGGTGCAGGAGCACGCGAGCGTTGGGCGTGATGTAGCGCTTGCCCTTGGTGCCGCTCGACAGGAGGAACTGACCCATGGATGCAGCCATGCCGATGCCCACCGTGACGATGTCGTTCGGAACGAACTTCATCGTGTCGTAGATCGCCATGCCCGCGGTGATCGAGCCACCGGGCGAGTTGATGTAGAGGTAGATGTCCTTCTTGGGGTCCTCCGCCGCGAGAAGAAGGATCTTCGCGCAAATCTCGTTGGCGTTGTCGTCACGCACCTCTGAGCCAAGCCAGATGATGCGGTCCTTGAGGAGTTGGTCGAAGATGCTCGAGACCAATGCCGGTTGGGCCATTGTTGCGCTCCAGTTGTTTGTAATTGGGTGGTGCAGTTTGTCGCTGGTTTCGAATCTAGTGGAGCGGCCGCGGCGATTCCGGCGTGTTCGCCCTCGGCAGACTTAGGCTGTCGAAATGGACGTGGATGACGCGCTCGTCCTGCCCTCACCCTCTGCCCCTCGTACCAAATGCAGGATGAAAACGTTCCCCACGGGCTCCTGCCAGCGGATTGCCGTGGTCGGGCCCCGTGGATACCTGCATTTGGCAGGAACCGGGCGTGCGACGCGTCCTGCATTTGGCACGCGGGGTGCGGGGCGCGGGGTGCGGAACTGCGATGCAACGCGAAACGGCCCGCCACCGAGGTGACGGGCCGTTCGTGAAGCTACGAGCTACTTGTGGTCGTGACCGTAGTGCTCGTGGTTGGCGCTGCGACCGTGCGAGTCCTTGGCTCCGCCGTGGTCGTGGCCGTCGTGGTCATCGTGCGTCGGCGCGATGGCCTCAACGAAGTCCTCGTCGCCCGAGTTGCTGAAGCCGGCGGTGAAGGCCGAGACATCCACTGCCTTGCCCTTCGAGTCGACGACCTTCGCCTTGTCGAGCACGACCGCGAGAGCCTTGGAGCGCGCGACCTCGCCGATCATGGCCGGGATCTGGCCGTTCTGGTCGAGAACCTGGATGAACTCGCCGGGCTCCATGCCGTACTGGGCTGCACCCTGGATGAGGTACTGGGTGAGCTCGTCCTGGCTGACCTTGATCTCTTCCTTCTCCGCAATCGCGTCGAGGAGGATCTGGCTGCGGAACGTCTTCTCGCTCGACTCAGTGACCTCTGCGCGGTGCACGTCGTCTTCGAGGCGGTTCTCGCCCTCGAGGTGACGGTGCACCTCGTCCTCGACGAGCTGTGCGGGAACGGGGATCTCGACGCTCTTGAGCAGCTCGTCGACGATCTGGTCGCGAGCCTGGGCGCCCTGGCCGAAGGACTTCGACTTGGCGATCTGCTCCTTGAGGTCAGCCTTGAGTTCCTTGATGGTGTCGAACTGGCTGGAGATCTGAGCGAAGTCGTCGTCGGCCTCAGGAAGCTCGCGCTCCTTGACGGCGAGGAGCGACACGGTGATGAGCGCCTTCTCGCCAGCGTTGTCGCCACCGAGCAGCTCGGACTCGAACGTCGTGGTCTCGCCAGCGGAGAGCGAGTCGAGGGCTTCGTCGATGCCGTCGATGAGCTCGCCGGAGCCGACCTCGTAGGAGATGCTGTTGGCCGTGTCGACTTCGTCGCCACCGATGGTTGCGACGAGGTCGAGCTGTGCGAAGTCGCCCTTCTTGGCCGGGCGGTCGACGGTCACGAGCGTGCCGAAGCGTGCGCGGAGGGTGTCAAGCTCGTCCTTGACGTCGTCAGCCGACACGTCGACTGCGTCAACCGTGAGGGTCAGGCCCTCGTAGGCAGGAATGTCGAACTCGGGGCGAACGTCGACCTCGATCTCGACGAGCAGGTCGCCCGAGAAGTCCTTGACGTTGGGGAGCTCGACGACGTCAGCTGCCGGGCGGCCGAGGGTGCGGATCTTCTCGTCGCGCACGGCCTCCTTGTAGAACTTGTCCAGGCCGTCGTTGACGGCGTGGTTGAGAACCTCTTCGCGACCGACACGCTGGTCGATGAGCTGCGGCGGAACCTTGCCCTTACGGAAGCCCGGGATGTTGACCTGCGACCCGATGTGCTCGTACGCGTGCGTGATGCTCGGCTTGAGCTCGTCGGGCGTGATTGCAATGCTGAGCTTCACGCGTGTGGGGCTGAGCTTCTCGACCGTGGTCTTCACCATGGGGTGATCTCCTGAATTGTTCTGGTTGATGTGGTGGTGCTGTCGGGGCGACAGGATTCGAACCTGCGGCCTCTCGGTCCCAAACCGAGCGCTCTACCAAGCTGAGCTACGCCCCGTGAACTAACGGCGTCGGTTGCCGGGCATCCGAAAATTGGCCTCCGCAAGTCTAGCTGACATATCACAGGCGATTGGATGTCCCGGAGCACTGCTCTCTCAGAGCGTACAGAGCGTTCTCGGCAGTTCGTCCGCGAGTTCACGCGCGAGAAATCCAAGAGGGCCGATGCTCGCCTCGAGACGATCTCCGGACGCGGCGTGAGCCCAGGTTCCGTAGACGGCCGCCTGCAGCGGATCCGCACCACGGGCCGCGAGACCGGTGATGGCGCCAGCGAGCACGTCGCCGCTCCCCGATGTTCCGAGTCCGGCCCCGCCCGCGTCGACCTGAAGAACCCGGTTTCCGTCGGAGACGATCCCGTAACACGTGACTGTTGCGCCGAAGCGCTCGGCGATCCTCGGCACGTCGCGGTGGAGGTCGAGGTCATCTTCGTCCGCGTCGAGGAGCAGCGCGGCCTCGACCTTGTTCGGGGTGAGGATGAGGCGCCCCTGCAGGGTCTCGACATCGGACCGCGGCAGCACACCGAGTGCGAACGCGTCGAGCACGACCGTAGCCTCAGTCGAGGCCACAAGGTCGGCGACGAAACCGAGGGTGCGGTCGGCGTCGTCGAGGCCCGGACCGAGCAGAACCGCGTCTGCGGCGGCAAGTTCGTCTCTCGCCGGGTGCAGGGAATCGCTGAGCGGAATGACGGCGCACTCAGGGAGCGCGACGGCTACGGCCGTGGCAACCGACCGGTCTACCGCCAGCGCGAGACGGCCAGCGCCGATGCGCAGCGATGCCACGCCGGCGAGGAGCGCGGCACCCGGCGAGCTCGCGGCTCCTCCGACAATCACGACTTGTCCTCGGCTGTACTTGGAGTCACCCACGGCCGGAAGCGGCCAGTCTCGCAGCAGCTTCGGGGTGACGGGTTCAGGCCGGCTGGACATTCTGATCTCCGGAGTGCTCGGTGACCGGGATCCCGAGCGCCTGCAGGTGATCCGCGGAAGCGAAGATGTCGAGATTCCAACCGGTAGCGGTGCGACTGAGTTTGGTTACCGAGGCGTTGAGCACGGTGTTGGTTTGCGCGAAGTCGAGCAGCTGCTGCTCCCGCATCCCCAGGCAGACGTAGAGAAAGAGCATGACAACGGCATCGTGCGCCGTGACCAACACCCGACCTTCGACCCCACGCGCGTCGAGATCGCTGAGGAACGAGCGCACACGCAGCGCGACATCCGCCCAGGATTCACCGCCCGGAGGTCGATAGTAGAACTTGCCGAGCCAGGCTTTGCGCGCGGCCTCTTCAGGAAATCGCTTCTGGACGCCGAATCGCGTGAGCAGGTCGAGAATGCCAAGTTCGCGGTCGCGGAGCCGCTCGTCAACGCCGACGGGGATCGTGACGCCCGCCCGCGCCATGGCGAGGATCAGGGTCTGCTCGGCACGTACGTATGGCGAGCTGAAGGCGACATCCGGCAGCTCGCTCACTGCACCGAGCCACGTGCCGAACGCCTCCGCTTGCAACACGCCTGTGGGCGAGAGTTCGACGTCGGCATCGCGCGCGGGAGATTCGACGACGTCGTGACCACCCAGTTCTGCGATGGATGCAGCGACATTCGCGAGGCTTTCGCCATGCCGCACTAGCCAGAGTTCTGTTACCGCCATGCTCACACGCTACCGCCGACAGCTGGGTGGATTCGGGGGTTGTGCATCGCATGCGCTACAGTAACTATTCGTAGTCCGGAGGCCCAGCCGCCAGATTCACGGGGATGTAGCTTAGTGGTAAAGCCTTAGTCTTCCAAACTAATGATGCGGGTTCGATTCCCGTCATCCCCTCCAGTGAATCTCTAGGATGTAGCCGCTCCTGTTCTTCACTGGATGCCCCCGTGCCCTTCGCGTGCCCTATCTACTGGCCGTGTGAGGGCCACCATTGCGCTCGCCAGCTAGGGCAAGCCACACTCAACGCATGGAACCCGAAAACTGGTTGACCCTCTCTATCGCCGGAGTTTCCGCGTTGGCCAGCATCGCCGCTGCGCTGATCGCGGGACGTTATGCCGCTCGAGCGAGGTTGGCCGAATCGGAGGCCGCGAGGCTTCGCGCGGCGGAAGAGCGGCTGGCTGAACGGAAGTTCAAGCTATATCAGCCAATGTTGCAGGCGCTAGGGAACATGCTTACGCCGGGCAACACGACCGGCCTAGGTCAAATGGAAGCCGCATTGCCGGACTTCATGACTTTTGCCTCAGTATGGGCTTCGGACGACGCGCTAGAAGCCTTTTTCCGCTTTCGTGTGGGGTCTGGGACGACACCCCCGAGCGAGATTACGTTCCGGCTCGTTTCGGACTTCTTGGTCGCCGCTCGGCAAGACCTGTCCAACTTGCCGACTAACGTAACTGGCCTTGAAATATTCGGCATGCGTATCAACAAGCTCTACGACAGCCCGAACATCGTCGAGGCATTCACCCTGCCGTTCGACGAACTTGCCGAGAAGCACTCGTGGGAGATTCCCTGGAATCCGGTCAACGCCTAAGAAGAACGCCGCACCTACAAGACCCCCATTGAGTCCCGCCCCGCGCATTGTGGCGTGCTACGGGCGAGATGGGACCCAATCCCGCAGGAAACACCGGGGGGGTACCCCATACACCGAGTACCGGCACGCCGGGTCGGTTCGGCCCAGTGTCGTTACAATTCGATGCATGAGCGAACCCCATGGTGTGTGTCGTGTCGGCGACACAGTAAGAAGTGTTCCAGGCGAGTCGCGGGACGCTTCCAAGGCAGATTTCTTTGAAGGTCCCGGTGTAGTCAGCGGGTATCGACAGGCTGCTTCGGAGCGACCACTCCTACTAGTGCATTGGGTGGATGGCGTTGAGACTGAAGCTCTCGAAACCGCTATCGAGATCGTGACGTACAACGAGGACGTAGTAGGACTTATCGACCGCTGGGAAAAGCTAAAAGAGCTGCGGGAAACCTACCCGTCGGAACGCTGATCCGCTCGACCACACACAAAGACTACCCGGCGAGCGCTTCGACAGTAGGGGGCTGCACTCTGCGGAGTCGTTCGAGTCCCGCAGTAGAAATGTCAGGACTCGTGACCATGAGTTCGGTGCCAATACGCTTCACGGCCGCGCTGTAGTTCAGTTCAAACGTGTACTGCGGGTATTGCGGATAGAGAGCTTGAATCTCTTTGGTGAAGTCGTACGTGAGAACCCATGGCTGCTCGAGTTCCGAAATGGTGCTCGCGAGCGAGGCATGATCTTTCGGTGCGTAAAAGTTCGTGTACAGCCCCGAGCCTTTGCGAAAGTAGGGCGGGTCGATGAAGTAGACGACTCGATCCGATCTCGATGACATCCCTTTCAGAAAGTCCTCTCCATCGGCGCGTTCCAAAGAAATGGAATTCCTGTATCTAGCGATGCGCTGAATCTTCTCGGTCAACGCTTCCTTATTGAATCGACAGTCGACCAAATAGTCGCCCTCCTGAGACAGCCCGCCGATGACGCCGCCCTTGACCACTCCGGAGCGATTGGTTCGATTGAGGAAGAAGGTGGCGAATCCGAGCTCAAGCGAGCCGACGCTTCCTGATTCCGCATATATCGCCTTCTGCCGGTGCCACTCCTCGATGGTTACGGGAGTCTCTTCGATCAGCCGAATCATGTCGTCCGTGCGGTTCAACACGGAGTCCCAGAACGAATGTATCCCAGCGTCAATGTCGTTGAGCACGATCCGCCGCACGACGCCTTCGAACAGCAGCGATAGCGCAAGCCCACCACCCCCTGCAAAAGGCTCCGCATAGGTGGTCTTCGTGAGTCCGTTGTTTCGGAGAAGCGATTCGGACAGTCCGAACAGCGCGGTCTTACCTCCGGGATAGCGGAGGGGTGACGGGGTAGTGACCATGAAAAGCTCTCTAATCAAACTCGGTGATCTGTAGGCCCGACTGCACGATCAGACCTCGACCGTCGGCTCCGCGTTCTCGGCGATGTGAAGCAAGATCGGTTCGATCTCATCCCACTTCGTAGTCAGAGTCGACCACTCGGGGAAAGCGCCCCCGTGCGCGACGAAGCCGAGATAGGCCGCGCTATAAACATAGCTCGGCTGCGACACCTGGCTCTTGAGTAGCGAGAGCGCCCCGGCTTCGGCTTTATTCAACGACAAGGCACCGACCTTCTTTTCAGTGTCGATTGTTGTGAGCACGTTATGAACCAGAATGTGCAGTTTGTCGCTACTCGAAATCTTCGAGCCGCGCGTCTCAAGGTAGGTGACCGTGACTGACTCTAGAAACACTCGGACGAGGAGAGCGGCAGCGAGGGGCGTAGACCTTCTGGCCGCCTTCAGTTCGAGCAAGATGCGCTTCAGGCGCTCGCTTCTGAAGCTAGGTGAGAACGTGGGGGGAACGAGCAGCAAGCGGTTGTTCGGATGGGTCGAGGTTCCGCCACTGGTCGTGGATGACCCATTTCCCCCTCCCGCACCGGCGTCACCATCGGTCTCGCCTTCCGACCCTGCTCCACCGGTTGAGTCGCCACCGGTAGAGTCGCCCGTTCCAGTGCCGCCGCCCTGCTCATCATCATCCGTTCGGGTGGCCTCGTTGATCGGGATCAGGTGATCCTGCGCATACTTGACGCGGTCGCCGCTCTTGCTGCGAGAAGTCGCTCCGTTCTTCCCAGCGGCTATGTCCGTGAGGAGTTTCTTCAGTCGAAGCTCGAAGAGTGACTGCGTGCCCCGAATCTTGAACTGGGCGGTGCTGGCGCTGGTCACAATGCCAAGCCCGTGCTCTCTGACGAATGGCGTCGACAGGAATCGGGTCACCGTTGTGATCATCTTTTCGGACTGCTTGGCCGTGATCATCTTCTTCTGAATCGCATGCTCCAGAAGAGCCAATGCGAGCTGGTTGCCAGTCTTGTCGCCGTAGTGCCGAGCAAGCTGTGTAGCGTTCCAACTTCGAGGTCCCAGACCTCCAGCTTGACCCGAATGCTTCCGCTCGATGAATATGTTTGCTTCGTCGCGGTCATCGAAAACGACAATCTCGATGTTGAGCTTGTCGGGGTTGAAGTCCTGCGCCAAGCGCTCGAATGCCTTGCGCTCGGTAGCGGGGGCGAGTGACGGATCGTGCAGAAGGATGAGCGCACACAGACGACGGTTGCCCTCAAGGATCATGTATCCGCCGTCGGCGGTTGCTACCGCACCGAAGGAGTCCAGGGGGCTGAGACCAATCTTGGCCACGTCTCGGGCAAGGGCGAGGACGCTCTCCTTCTCAACGAGGTAGCGGATTATCTCTCGACGCGGCATTCCCGGTTCATGGCGTGGGTTGTCGGGATCAAGATCAAGATCCGCGAGATCGTCCCACTCGATGGAAACTCTTTCGGGCATGAGGCTCCTTTGTCGACAAACCGATTTTGCCTCACCCTAGTGGAGCGGGAGCACGACGGTCTGCCCCATTACAGGGGCCGTACGTGAGTTGCACATCGCACTCGCGAAGGGGTTTCGGCATACCTAGGTGTTTCGATATACAAAACGCCCCCGGCTGACCGAGCCGGGGGCGTATGTGCTGCTGTAGTCCTACTTGCCTTCGATCTCCGCGAGAGCGCGGTAGACGCTTGCACGGCTCATGCCCGCGAGCTTGGCGATTTCGGCGGCGCTGCGCCCCTTGGTGCTGAGCTTCGTGCGTGGGTGTCATTCCGCTCGCACTCATCGCCGGTGCGATCCGCGGGATTCCGCTCGGCTGGCAGCTGATCGACATGTCGTTCGGCGTGTTCGGGATCATCCCGCTCATCATCGTGTTCCGCCTCATCAAGCGACTCGAGCGGGAGCAGAGCGCAGCCGCCGTTCAGGTGTAAGCCCACTCTCAGCCGCCGGAGTTAGCGTGCCGCATGGCCTTCGCGAACCTCATCCTCTGCGTCGGCATCTTTCTGCCAACGGTCGGCGTGATCGCCCTGCTGTTTCCTGAACCGCTCGCCGAGGCAGCACGCAGCGCGGGCGTCAAGCTCGACGGTTCCGCCGAGATCGTGCGCCGGGCCATGCGCAAGTTCGGGGTGGTGACGTTTGTCGCGGGTGCGCTGCTGTTAGCGATTGGATGGTTCGTCGGCGTCGGACCCGGAACGACGAACTTCAGCTAGCCCTCGACTAGTAGCCGGGCGCGGCGGGGTACCCGAAGTACGACTCGAGCGTGTGGAATCCACCCGCCTGGTATTCGGTGGCGAGCGCCGTGCCGACGTAGCGCAGGTGCCACGGCTCTGAGGCGTAGCCCGTCGTCGACGTGTAGCCGGGCTCGTAGCGCACGACAAAGCCGTACTTGTAGGCGTTGGCCTTGACCCACTTGCCCTGGGCTGTGGCGCCGAAGTTGTATATCGAGCCGCACGAGCTCGCGGAGCAGGCCGAGACGTCGGCGGCGAGACCGGTCTGGTGCTCGCTGAATCCCGCGCGGGCTGACTGCGAGTCCGCCCACTTCTGGCCGTTGGTGCGCACGTAGCGCGCGTAGAGCGCTTGCTGCGTGCTGTACGAGCGGTAGCCGCTCACGATGCCGATGCGACCGGCTCCGGCCGCCCGCGAACCTGCGGCGAGCGCCTCGAGGGCGCTCGCGGTTGCCCCGGTGACCGAGTGCGATCCGGTGCGCTGGATGTTGGGAACCCGCAGTCCCCCGGGCACGTACGTCACCGGGTCGAGCTTGTTCTTCTTGTTGGCCACGACCCACAGGCTCGAGGCGGTGGTCAGGCTCCTGCACTCCTCCCCCGTCACGAGCAGTTCACGCACGATCGCTCGCGCACCGACGACGATCGGCTCCGCGATGGCGTTGGCCTCGAGGTAGTCGTTGAGGGCTGCAGAGCGGCAGTAGGGCACGGCGAGCACGACGGGCGCGTGCAGCTGCGCGGCAAGCGGGATGATGCCGACCGCTGTTCCCGCGTAGTTGCCCGACACGATGAGGGCGGTGCTCGGCGTGCCATAAGCGGCCGCAGCCGCGGCGGAGGTGCCGTACCGGTTCGAGCCGACCACGCGGTCCACGGTGTAGCCCGCGGTCGAGAGCGCGGACTGGAACTTCGCGGAGACCGAGCCTGTTCCGCCCACGATCGTCACGCGCTCTACGCCGAGCTGGGCAAGCAACGCGGCGATCGTCGCACGCGGAGCCTTGTCGGCTTTGCGCACGAAGAGCAGCGGCGAGGTGTCCTCCGCGGCGAGCGACGCAGCGCTTGCCGTGTCGGGCGAGATGGTGCTCGACGCGATGACGACGTGGTCCACACCGGCGGGGTGGGCAGAGCGGGCGAGGGCCTCGGCGTCGAGGTAGTAGTCCGAACCCGCAACCCGCACGGTATTCGGCTGGATGCCCTTGAGCGACGTCATGACCGCGGCGCTCAGCGACTTCGTGCTGCCGACGACGACGATGCGGGCGGGTGCAAGCCGCACGAGCTCGGCGCGCACGGCTGCCGGCACGCTCGACTGGGTGACGAGCAGGAGCGGTCCGCCGAGCGCGGCAGCGGCCGATGCCGCGGCGAAACCTGCCTGGAAACCCTCCTTGGCCGCGACGACGACCGTGCCGCCCGAGAGACCGGCGGGAAACATCCGCTCGGATGCCTGCACGGCGATCGACGTGGTCGTGGTGCCTTCGATGCGGTCGAAGACGGGTGCTGCGGCAGCGGCGTTCGCACCGGTCTCGCCCGCGCTTACGGCAGTGGCGGGAACGAGCAGTGTCGACGTGAGAACGAGGGCGGCCAGGGCCGCGAGGGTGCGCATGCGTCTAGGGTACCCGCGCGATTATCCCCATGGGCAGTGGTCTCCATGGAGTGATACTCGGCTTTGCCGATACCCTAAGCGCACGGCCGACAGTAATCACGGACACAAGTTCGTGACACCAAGAGGAGTTCGCAGTGACCGAAGAATCGTTTGCGAAATTCGCTGGGCACGTGTTGTTTCCGCGCACACCCCTCGACCTGACCAGCACCGCGCAGTGCCCCGCCTGCTTTGCGAAGCTCTCGAGCGCGGTCTGCGGAACCTGCGGGCTCGACCTCACCCACCCGCTCGCAGCTGAACTCGCCGCGGTCTCCGCGTCGGTCGCGGCGACCCTCGATGAACGACTCGAGCTCATCGGCCACATCCGCTTCGACATGGAGCAGGCGCGCAAGGCTGCTGCGGCGTCGGTGCTCGCTCCCCCGCCGGTGTTCGTGCCGCCGGTCGCGCCCCCCGTCGCGGCTCCTGTGGTGCCGACTCCCGTTGTCGCTGCCGCTGCTGCTCCGGCACCTGCCGTCGTCGCAGAGCCCGTGCCCTCTGTTCAGCCGGTTGCGCCGCCTGTCGCTCCGGTCACCCTCGAACGCAAGCCGCGCGGTCGCTCCATCCAGGTGCTGCTCCTGCTCGCGGGTGTCTCGCTGCTGTCCCTCGCCGCCGTGCTGTTCATCGTCTTCGCGTTCATCAACTACGGACTCGTCGTGCGCAGCATCATCATCGGCTTGCTCACGATCGCGGCCTTCGTCGTCGCGTCGCTGCTGCGCCGCCGCGGTCTCACCGGAACAGCGGAGGGCATCGCTGCCTTCGCCGTCGTTCTCGTCTACGTCGACGCCTTCGCCGTGCAGTCGAACAACCTGTTCGGTGCCGGCGACGTTGCTCCCTCGCTCTACTGGGGCTACACCCTGCTGCTCTCCGCGGTCGGCTTCATCGTGTGGCACCGGTTCAGCGCGCTGCGCACCGCGAACGTCGCCGGTTTCGCCGCGGTCGGTCCCGGCGCCGCGCTGCTCGTTGGCGGCTACACGATCGACCTCGATCCGGCAGTCAACGTGTTCCTCATGTCCGTAGCGCTCGCCCTCGCCGGACTCCTCCATCCGCTCGCGGCACGCCGCGCTTCGGCGAGAGTCGCTGCATCCGCCGGACTCCCCGAGCGCATCATCGTGCTCTCCGTCGCCCTGTACGGCCTCGTCATCGCCTACATCGCGGGCTTCCTCGTCGCGGGCCACACCTTCTGGGGCGGCACGCTCGCCGTACTCGCGACAGTCGCGATCGCTGCCGCTCACGTCGTTATCGGCACGCGGTTTGGGATGAACCTGCGCACCATCGCCGTCTCCAGCCGCATCTTCGCGGGCCTCGGTGCGTTCGCCGCTGCGACCGCCGTTGCCGTGACCCTCACCCGCAACCCTGAGCCCGAGTTCAGCGCGATCGCCCCGCTCGTGGCCGCGGCCTTCGTGGCGCTCGCCCTCGACGTGCTCGCCCGCCCCACAGCTGCCCCGCTGCGCTCCGTGTGGCGCGTCGGGTCGGTTGCGGCAGCGGTGCCCGCGACCGTCGGACTCCTCGTGGTCGGCGCGTTCGCTGTCGCACCCGTCGCCCGCGTCGTGCTGCAGCCGTGGCGCAACGGAACACTCGAGGCCACCTCCGAGGTCGGGCCGGCGAATCCGGTGAGCGCTGCCGCCGTCATCGCGCTCGCTGTCGTCGTCGCTCTCGTGGTCGGTGCGAGCGCGGCATCCGCGATGCTTCTGCGTCGTCGCACGCTCATCGTCGCCGCCGCCGCCCTCGTGGCGATAGTCGCTGTGCCGCTCGCACTCACGCTCTGGGTTGTGCTTGCCGGCTGGGTCGCGCTCGCGGCCATGGGCGTCACGGTGCTTGCCTTCCGACGCGGCTCGGTTGCGCTGCGAGTCGTCGCCGCGATCGGTTCGACGGTCGCGATCTCGCTCGCCTACGCCGGATCCTGGCTGAGCGACTCGACCTGGCTCGCCGTCTCGATCGCTGCGATCGTGCTCCTCGTCGTCGCACGCCTCGGGTTCACGTCGGTCGTCGGTCGTGCCGTGCTGCTCGTGGTGGCCGCGTCGGTCGCGTTCGTGGCTGCCGCAGCTCTCGCCCGGCAGTTCGACCCGGCACCTTTCACCGGACCGGTGAGTTACGTCGGAGTCGCGTCTGCTGCGATTCTCGTGCTCGCCTCACTCCCCCGTGCCATCGGACTCAGTGTTTCCGATCGTCGTGCCCTGTACTGGACCGCTGCACCGGTCGCGGGCATTGCCACGTTCTCGCTATGGATTCTCGCTGACGCGATTCCCGTGCTGGCCTTCGCGGTATCTGCCGCATTCCTTCTCGGCCTGCTGCTCTGGATCGTGCTGCGCGGCAACGCACCGGCGCTTGCCGAGCGGGTCGTTGCATCCATCGCGCTCACCGGAGCAGCCTTCTGGACTCTCGACGCTGCGCTGCGACTCACAGACCTGCCGCAGGTCGCCCACGATCTGACCCCGATCATCGCCGCGCTGCTCGTCGCGGTCGGCGCCCTCGTCATCAGCATCGTGCGCCCCTCCGGCACGCCGCGCTGGAGCCGTGAGATCGGTGTCGTGCTCGTCGCCGTTCCCGCCGTGTTCTTCGCCGTGGGCGTGAACACCGAGCTCACCTGGCTCGTGCTCGTGCTCGCCGGAATCACGACGCTCTTTCTTGCGATCTCTGCCGACGGGCTCTTCGCCTCTGGCTCTGGCCGCAAGCACCTCGGCTGGATCGCCCTCGCCCTCGTGACCGCCGGACTCTGGTGGCGCCTCGGAACCGGTTCGGTGAGCGCCGTCGAGCCGTACGTGCTGCCGGTTGCCGGAGCCCTGCTCCTCATCGCGCTACTCGTCTGGCGTGTCTCGAAGGGCAGTTCCGCTGCTCCGCTCATCGCGCTGGGCGGCCTGCTCGTCGCGGTCCTGCCCATCGGGATCGCGGGCGCGACCGGCGCCATCGAACGCGCTCTTATCGTCGGCATCGCCTCGGCCGTGCTGTTGCTCGCCGCGAGCTTCATTCGCGGCGCCTCCGCCGTGCGCCCCTACCTCGACGTCGCGGCGACAGCGGGAGCGCTCGGCGTGCTCGTGGTCACGGTCGGTCGCGCCTGGTTCCTGTCTCTCGAGCCGGGCGTCGCCGACTGGCGCCTGGACGCCTGGGTCGGTGCGGCCTTCGTCGTGCTCTTCGCCGCGGCCGTCGGGCAACTACTGCCCCGCTCCGGCAGCACGACGGGTGCTCGCGGAATCCTCGGCCAGGCGCTCGGCGTCACCGCAGTGACGGTTCTCGCCGGCTTCGAGATCGCCAACTTCGCTGCCACCGACCTCGGCCAGATCCGCGTGCTCGCTACCCTCGTGCTGCTGTCGCTCGCGCACGTCGTCGCCATCACCGTGCGTCGCGGTGCCTTCCACCTGCCGCTCGCCATCGTCTCGCTCGGCTTCACCGCCGTCGCCGCGCTTGCCGCGGTCTTCACCGGCGCGCTCACGGTGCTCGAGATCACCGGGCTCCTCGTCATCCTCGCGCTCGCGAGCTCCATCACGGCCCTCGTCGTATCGCTCCGCGCGCCGGGCGAATCGCCGCGTTGGCAGCGTGAAGCGGGGCTCGCGAGCCTCGCGGGCGTCTCCATCCTCGCCCTCCTGACAGCACGCAATCTCGAGGATGCCACCTGGCTCATCCTCGTCACCGCCGCCGTCGTGGCGCTCCTGCTGGCGGTGAGCCCCGACGGACTCTTCGGTGCCGAGTCGAAGCGCAAGCACCTCGGCTGGCTCGCCCTGGCTCTCGCCGTCGCCGGACTCTGGTGGCGGCTCGCGGGCGCACAGGTCGACAACCTCGAGCCCTACGTGCTGCCGCTCGCCGGAGCCCTGCTTCTCATCGCGCTCTTCGTCTGGCGTGCCAACCGGTGGAGCGAGGCGCGTGGCGCGGCCCCGCTCATCACGCTCGGCGCGCTGCTCGTTGCAGTGCTCCCGCTCGCACTCAACGCCGCGACGGGCGACCCGGTGCGCGCGATCGTGGTGGGCGCTGCATCCGCCGCCCTGCTTCTCGTCGGCAGCCTCGTGGTCGGCGATGCGCAAAAGCGCCCCTACCTCGATGCCGCGGCCCTGACCGGCGTGATCGGCGTGCTCGTCGTCACCATCGGCCGCGCCTACTTCATCGCCGCGCTGCCCGGCACGGCGGACGCCACCCTCGACGCCTGGCTCGGTGCGGCTTTCGCTGTACTCCTCGTGGCCGCCGTCGGGCAGGCGCGCACGCGCGTCGGCGACAACCCGCGCCTGCGTTCGATCGCGAGCCAGACCCTCGGCATCGTCGCCCTCGCCGTCGTGTTCTTCTTCGAGGTCATCAATCTCACCGCGGACGATGCGGGCCGCCTGCGCGCGCTCCTCGTCGTTCTCGTGTTCAGCGCCGTGCACGTCGTCGCGTTCGCCGTCGACCGCACGCCGCTCTCGCGCCTCGTCGCCTGGGTCTCGTTCGGCGCCGGTGCCGCCGTCTCGATCGCCGGGATGGTCGTCGGGGCCCTCGACCCGATCGAACTCGGCACAGTGCCGCTCGCTATTGCGCTCATCGCGAGTGGAGCCATCCGCCTCGCCCGCGTTCCGGCGGCCCGCAGCTGGCCGAACCTCGGGCCCGCCCTGCTCGTGCTCTTCGTGCCGTCACTGCTTGCGACGATCGACGACCGACCGATCTGGCGCGTCGCAGCGATTGCGGTCGTGGGGATCGCGACGATCATCATCGGGCTCGTGCGCAAGCTGCAGGCGCCGTTCCTCATCGGTTCGCTCGTCACCATCGTGCACGTGTTCGCGACGTTCTCGCCCCAGTTGCGCGAGCTCTACGAGACGAGCAGCTGGGTGGTCTGGATCATCATCGGAACGATCGGCGGAACCCTGCTCATCGTGTTCGCTGCGCGATTCGAGAAGAGCCTGCAGGCGGCGCGCAGCACCTTCGAGCGGGTGTCACAGCTGCGCTAGGCGCCGAGGCGAGCGCTAGCGCTGCAGCCAGGTGAGCACCGCGAGCACGCGGCGGTGATCACTGCCGGAGTCTTCGAGACCGAGCTTCTGAAAGATCGCTGTCACGTTCTTCTCGACCGCGCCGGTGCCGATGACGAGCGCCGAGGCGATCGCGACATTGGTGCGGCCCTCCGCCATGAGCGCCATGACCTCGAGCTCGCGCGGCGTGAGGTTGCCGAGGGGATCGTGCCGGCGCCCGAGCAACTGGGCGACCACCTCGGGGTCGAGCACCGTTCCGCCGGACGCAATACGCGAGACAGCGTCATCCAACTCGGCAAGTGACGCGACGCGGTCCTTCAGCAGGTAGCCGATGCCGCCGTCACCCGAGGAGAGGAGCTCCTGCGCGTACGCGACCTCGACGTACTGCGAGAGCAGGAGGATGCCGATACCCGGCTGAAGCGAGCGCGCCCGGATCGCGGCCCGCACGCCCTCGTCACGGAACGTGGGCGGCATGCGCACGTCGAGCACGAGGAGCTCTGCATCGAGGGTCGGCAGGGCGGCAAGGAGCGAGTCGGCGTCGCCGAACGATCCGACGACGGTGGCGCCCGCCTCCTCGAGCACGCGGACGAGCCCTTCGCGCAGCAGCACTGAATCATCGGCTACGGCAACGCGAAGGGCTCTCATGCCCCCGATCTTATTCAGAGATCGGGAACCTGGCCGTCACGATGGTCGGCCCGCCGGCCGGGCTCTCGATCGCAAGCGTGCCGCCCAGGCCGCGCACCCGCTGCTCGAGGCCGTCGAGGCCATGTCCGTCGACAACCGTCGCACCGCCGACGCCGTCATCGGTCACCGATACGACAAGCTCGTCATCAGCGCCCTGCACGAGCACGGTGATGGATGCCGCACCCGCATGCTTGGCAGCGTTCGCGAGTGCCTCGCTCGCCACGAAGTACGCGTTGCGCTCGAGTTC